>Ga0180431_10010163_pt1 | contig 10501 bp, 7 predicted proteins | sample SS_ome_11_FD_132459 | JGI IMG/M metagenome (GOLD analysis project Ga0180431, IMG submission 132459) | Hypersaline lake sediment archaeal communities from the Salton Sea, California, USA - SS_1_MS_1 metaG | ecosystem: Environmental > Aquatic > Non-marine Saline and Alkaline > Hypersaline >... | reverse complement strand
CGCCGATGTGCTGCGTGATCCCGCCCGACTCCCCGGCCACGACCTGCGTATCGCGGATCGCGTCGAGCACCGAGGTCTTGCCGTGATCCACGTGCCCCATCACGGTCACCACCGGCGGCCGAGGCTCCAGATGCTCCGGTTCCGGCTCGGGAAGCGCCAGCTCCACCTCGATGCCCATCTCCTGGCCGAGGATCACGATGGCATCTTCATCGAGCTCCGCGTCCGGATGCGACTCGACGCCAAGGTCATCGAGCACCACGCGCAACGCCTCCACACTCTTGTGGAACATCCGCGCCAGCGCCCCGACCGTCGGGAGCTGCTCGATCTTGACGTGCGTGACCTCCGGCTCGACCTTCTTCGGCGGTGGCTCCTTGACCTTCGGGCGCTCGGCCGCCGGGGCGGCCGGACGCTTCGGCCATGGCACCCGCCGGCGCACCACCTTCCGAATGATCTTCTTGATGACCTTCTTCTTCGCGGCCTTCTCGGCGGGCGCGGGCGGCGCCGTGGATTCGCCGCCCAGTTGCGCCGCCAGGGACTCAAGCTGCTCCTTGGCGACGACCGAGGCCGCGGGAGGCGCTTCCTTGGCGGGAGGTTCCGGCGGCTTCTCAGGCCACTTGACGACGACCGCTTCGCCGTCAGGACCCAGAAGGCTCTCGTCCGACGGCTTCTGCTCTGTATCCGGTGCGGCTTCGGGGGGCGCCTCGACCGGCGCCGCGACTTCCTCGGCCGGCGCTTCCACCAGGGGCTCCTCGACGGCGACGGCGGCCTCTTCCTCGGCAACCTTCTTCGTGACCACCTTCTTCGTGACCACCTTCTTCGTGGCCACCTTCTTCGTGACCACCTTCTTCGTGGCCACCTTCTTCTTCACAACCTTTTTCTTAGCCACCTTCTTGGCGGCTTTCTTCGGCGGTTTCTTCTTCGCCGGCTTCTTCTTGATCTTGCTTTTTTGTGGCGTGCGGATGATCTTGGCCCCCACCGGCACGCCGGCGAGCTTCATCGCCACCTTAACGCTGAGCTCGTTCACGACCTTTTCGTCGAGCGCCGCCGTCGTGGACTTGATCTCGTGACCGAGCTCGTGGCAGTGCTTGATGAACTCCGCCGGCGTGATGCCAAGGCTCTTCGCGACCGTTGTGGCGCTGCGCTTACTCACCGGCCTCGCCCCCCTTGTCAGAGCCCGGGCTCGGTGTCGTCCGTGGTTGCTCTTCGTCCTCGGACGTTTCCTCGGCGGCCTCCGGTTCGGCGACTTCCCCAGCAGCAGGCACCTCTGCTTCGGAAACCTCCGGTTCGGCGACTTCCTCAACAGCAGGGGCCTCCGCCTCGGGGGCCTCCGCCTCGGGCGCCTCCGCCTCGGGCGCTGCCGTTTCGGTCGGCTCTTCGGCAGCCTCGTCGACAGCCTCTTCGGCAGCCTCTTCGGCAGCCTCTTCGTCGCCCTCCCCTTCAGGCGCAGCTTCGTCGGAAGCGACCTCTTCGCCGGCAGCGACCTCTTCGCTCTCGGGTACGTCTTCGTAAATCGTGACGGTCTCGTACTCGACGTCCTCGCCCTCGGCCCCGGCTTCGACCTCCTCGTAGACCTCGATGACCTCTTCGCTGATCACCGCTGCCTTCTCGGCCTCGAGCTGCTCGACGCTCACGATGTCTACATGCCACCCGGTCAGCTTCGAGGTGAGCCGCGCGTTCTGGCCGCGCTTGCCGATCGCCAGCGAGAGCTGATCGTCGTGAACGATCACCCGGACGCGTTTGGTCTCCTTGTCGATCTCCACGTCCTTGATGTGCGCCGGGCTGAGCGCCTCCTCGATGTAGTTGCGCACGTCGGAATGCCAGCGGATGATGTCAATCTTCTCGCCGCTCAGCTCGCGCACAATGTTCTTGACCCGCGAGCCCCGCATCCCCACGCACGCGCCGACGGGGTCAATCCGGTCGTCGGTAGACATGACGGCGACCTTGGTGCGGTGGCCGGGCTCGCGCGCGATGCTCTGGATGACGACCGTCCCCTCGGCGATCTCCGGGATCTCGAGCTGGAAGAGCTTGACGATCAGCTCCGTCGTCGTGCGCGACAGCACGATCTCGGGGCCGCGCGGGCCTTCGCGCACGTCAATGATGACTGCGCTGATCCGGCTGCCGACCGGGTAGCGTTCGCCGTGGACCTGCTCCTTGAGCGGCACGATGGCTTCGGCCCGGCCGATCTCCACAATCAGCGTGCCGTGGCTATAGCGGCGGACGATCCCCGTCACGAGCGTCCCCACCTTGTCGGCGAACTCGCCCAGGATGATGTCCTTCTCGGCCTCGCGCAGCTTCTGGATGATGACCTGCCGCGCCGTCTGCGCGGCGATGCGACCGAAGTCCTCGGGCGTCACCTCCATCTGCATCACGTCGCCGACCTTGACGCTCTTGTCCTGCGCCCGCGCCTCGGCGAGATTGATCTCCTCGAACTCGTCGGCGCCCGACTCGACGACGCGCAGGTTGGCGAACACCTTGATCTTGGCCGTCTGCGGGTCGATCGTCACGCTCAGGTCGTGGCTCGTCCCAAGACTCTTCTTCGAGGCGCTGATCAGCGAGGACTCCACCGCGGCAATGATCGTCTCGCGCGAGATGCCCTTCTCACGCTCTATGTACTCCAGCACCTGGAGCAGCTCGCTGCTCATAACTCGTGTCCTCTCCGGCACAAAAATACAAAAGAGCGGGTTGCTACCCACTCTTGGCATAGCAATAAGTTCTGCTGCATTTGTCGCCGACAATCGCGTCGCTGTCAAGCACATTTTTTCGGCGCCGACGTGAAGCCGTCTGCGCCGCCCGAACCCGCTCGTCCGCAGCCATGCACGCCGCGTCCGACTGTGCTATCGTATGGGCCTCGAACCCCGGGCGAACAGGTCAATGACTGACGCGATCCGCGCGCTGATCTTCGACATGGACGGCACGCTCTACGAGAGCGACGCCCTCGACGCGCAGTACGTCGAGGCCGTGGACGGCTACATCGCCGAGCGACGTGGCCTGGGCCGCAAGCAGGCGCGCGAACGGTTCAACGCAAAGCGCGCCGATCTCCAGGAGCAGCTCGGCCACCCGCCCACGACGACGGGCACCATGGCCGCGCTCGGCTTCGACCTCGACGACTGGATCGGCTGGCGCGACGCCCGCCTCCGACCTGAAGATGCGCTCGATCAAGACGAGCGCCTGCGCTCCTTCCTCCGCAAGCTGAAGCCACGCTACGCGCTCGCCGTCGTCACGAACAACAGCATGGAAATGGCACGCCGGACCCTGGCCGCGATCGGCATCGAGGACCTGTTCCCCCATGTCTTCACGGTCCAGGACATGGGCCTCATCAAGCCCGACCCGGAGATCTACCGGCGCGCAGCCGAGGCGATCGGCGTCCCGCCCAGGCAATGCCTGTCTATCGGCGACCGCCCGGCCATAGACCTCGTGCCGGCCGCCGCGGCCGGCATGCAGACCTTCTTCGCCGCCGGCCCGCATGACATCTACAAGCTCCGGGAAGTCCTCGGCCCGGCGTAGCCTATGTCAACCAGCAGCAGTGGCACTCGTGCTTTTTGCCTTGCCCCTGACCTCGCTTTCTCGGATAATTGTCCTGTGTTTGGATTGTGGACACGCGGGACACGTTAAGCGTTCGTTCTGATTGCGAAAGGATGCCGCGCTCTGATGAGCGCGGAACAAGGGTGGGTATCAGACGTCACAGGAAAGGGAACTACCATGTTCGCTCTTCTGCTCCTTGCCCAAGAGGTCAAGTACGAATGGCGTTGGTCGACTGAAGACCTGGGGATTTCGCAGGGCGTTCTGGCGCTCATCAACATCATCTCATACTTCTTGGGTGCCATTATCTGGTTCAAAATCGCACAGAAGACAGGAACCCCGAACGCCTGGATGGCGTTCATACCGATTCTGAACGTCATCTTGTTCTTCAACTGCGGCGGCAGATCCGGATGGTGGCTGCTTTCTGCGCTGATTTTCCCGCTGTTCATCATCATGACCATCGTCAACCTCGTCTCAGTATTCCAGAGGTGCGGGAGATCCGGCTGGTGGGTCCTCACGATCTTTGTGCCCATCGTTCTACTCATCATGATGTTCGTGATTGCCTTCGAGAAAAGGCCGGTGACAGCGCCCCCGGTAGTGACAGCGGTATAATAAGCGACGACATCGGTGGGGCCGCGCGCTTGCGCGCGGCCCCACCGTCAACGCCTTGCCTCAGCCGAGGGGACCCAAGACTCTTCCAGCCACTCGTTGGGTGCTGCCCGCTTCCTACTCCTAGAGCGCAACCTCTACGATGCGGTAGCGCTTGTCGAGGCGGCCACCCATTTTCTCGAGCGCTTTGTTGATGAGGTGGTTGTCCTCGAGCGTCCAGCCCATCTCGGACGTCCGGTAGCCCGCGGCCACCGTCCGGCGCACGATCTCGACGAGAAAGACGCTTTCGACCCCCCGCTTCTGGAAGTCCTTGCGCGTGCCGAGCGTGATCGTGCGCAGCGCGGTGAGCGTCCTCATCCCGAACAGCAGCTTGAAGAGGCCCGTCGGAAAGAGCCGCCCGTTCATCCGCACGAGGATCTTGTTGATGTCGGGCAGCGAGAGGCAGAAGCCGATCGGGTCGCCGTCTTTCTCCGCGATCTGCACGCACGCGGGCTGAACGAGGGGCCTGATCTCTGTGGCGAAGTGCTCGAAGTCGCGGTCCGTCATCGGCACAAAGCCCCAGTTGCGGCTCCACGCGTCATTGTACACGCGCTTGATCCGCGCGATCTCGCCCGCATAGTCCTTCTTGTTCACGTTGCGCAGCGTGAAGCCCACCCGCTCGCGAATGCGATCGGCGAGCGCCTCGTACCGCGCGAGGTCCACGATCTCCGTGTCAATATGCCACGCGAGCAGGTCCTTCACCTTGTGCAGGCCGAAGCGCGCAGCAAAGTCAAGATAGTACCGGTGGGTGTAGGGCATCATGAGAGCGGGCAGCTTGTCGAAACCCTCGACGAGAAAGCCGACCTCTTCGTTGGTCGAGAAGTTCATCGGCCCGCGCATCGCGGTGCGCCCGCGCGCGCGGAGCCACGCCGCCGCCGCCCCGAACAATGCCTCGGCGACGGCGGAGTCCTCGACGCACTCGAAGAACCCGAAGAAACCAACCTCGTCCTGCCAGTAGGCGTTGTGCTCGTGGTTGACGTGGGCCGCGATGCGCCCGACGGCCTCGCCGCCGCGCCGCGCGAGGAACAACGCCACCTCAGCATGATCGAAGTAGGGATTCTTACGCGGGTCGAACCTTGCCGTCTCGCTCACGAGCAGCGGCGGCACCCAGCACGGTGATCCGGCGTAGAGGCGCCACGGCAGGCGAATAAACACGCGCCGATCGCGCCGTGTGCGCACGGGACGAATCTCGCACGAGGCGGCGGCGCTCGCTTTCTCGCGTCCGGGCGTCACGGCTCAGCTCCTCGAGGAAACGTAATCGAATGGAGCCCGGCCCGGTTCGTGCTCATCGCACACTGGGCGGCCCTCAGATCAGGCCGACCTTCTTCCCCGCCTTCTCGAAGACGTCGAGCACCTCGTCCAGCTCCTCGTCGGTGTGCGTCGCCATGTAGCTCGTGCGGATGAGCGACTGGCCGGGCGGCACGCCCGGCGGGACGAACACGTTCGCGTACACGCCGTTGTCGAACAGTTCCTTCCAGAACAAGATCGCCTTCCACATGTCGCCCACGAGCACAGCGATGATCGCCGCGCCCGTCGGCTGGACCGTGAACCCGAGATCCTCGAAGCCCGCTTTCATCCGCGCCGTCAACTCGAGGAGGCGCGTCATGCGTTCCGGCTCGGCCTGCATGATATCGAGCGCAGCAAGACACGCCGCCACCGCAGGCGGCGGCATCGCAGCCGAGAAGATCAGCGCTCGCGCGTTGTGGCGCAGGTACTCCATGACGACCTCGTCGCCTGCGAGGAACCCGCCGAGCGAGGCGAAGCTCTTCGAAAACGTGCCCATGATGATGTCCACCCGGTCGGTGACGCCGAAATGGTCGCTCGTGCCGGCGCCGCATCGGCCCAGCACGCCGACGCCGTGCGCGTCGTCCACCATGACCTTGACGCCGTAGCGTTCGGCAATCGCGACGAGCTCCGGCAGCGGGCACAGCTCCCCGGTGACCGAGTAGACGCCATCTACGACCACGAGCTTGCCCGCGGCGTCGTGGTTCGCGCTCACCGCGCGCTCGAAGTGTGCCATGTCGTTGTGCTTGAACTTGACCGTCTTGCCCCACACCATGCGGGTCGCTTCCATGATCGATGCGTGGTCCTCGCGGTCCACGAACACAACGTCGTCTTTGCCCACCAGCGTGGAAATCGCGCCGAGGTTCGTCTGAAACCCCGTCGAGAATACCAGCGCCGCCTCCTGCCCCGTAAACGCCGCGAGCCGCTCCTCGAGCTCGCGGTGGATATCGAGATTGCCGTTCAGGAAGCGCGAGCCGGTACAGCCCGAACCGTATTTCTCGATCGCGTGGATCGCCGCCTCGCGCACCTTCGGGTGCATCGTGAGTCCGAGGTAGTTGTTCGAGCCCACCATGATCACCCGGCGCCCGCTCACGGTCGAGCGGGTGTCCGTGGCGGACTCGACCTCGAGGAAGTAGGGATAGATTCCTCTGGCGCGGGCCTCGCTCGCAGCGGTATAGTTGCGGCACTTGTCGAAGAGGTCAACTCCGGTTGCTTCGCTCATTTTGTCTTGCTGCTCCCTGACCAGCCACCTATCATGGCGCGGCCCCGTACATCTGTTCCGGGAGACGCGCTCGACGACGAGGAATCGAGTTTCGACCCATCAGACGAACCCGTATCCTAGGTGCGTGCCCGACCCGTGTAAAGGACTTTTTATGGCCACAGCGCTCGTGACAGGCGGCACCGGCTTCCTCGGGAGTCACCTCGTCGACGCCCTCGTCAGACGCCACGACCAGGTGCGTTGCCTCGTGAGGCGGACGAGCAACCTGCGGTGGCTGCGAGGACTCCCGGTCGAGTACGTCGTCGGAGAGCTTCGTGACCCCGCCTCGATCGAGCGCGCCGTCAAGGGCGTCCAGATCGTCTATCACGTCGCGGCCGCGCTCGCGGCCACGAGCCCCGAGCAGTTCGACGCGGTGAACTACCGAGGCACCCGGGCCCTCGCGCAGGCGTGCGTCGAATCGCGCACCCCCATTCGCCGGTTCGTCTACGTCAGCAGCATCGCGGCAAGCGGGCCCAGCCGCGACGGCCGCCCGGTGCACGAGCGGATGCCGGAGCGGCCGGTGTCGGCCTACGGCCGGAGCAAGCTCCGCGGCGAGCGGGTGGTCCGCGAGCTGGCTACGGTAGTCCCGGCAACGATTCTGCGCCCGCCGGCCATCTTCGGGCCTCGTGACCCGAACCTGCTCCCGCTCCTCAAGCTCGCGCAACGCGGCCTCCTCCTCAATATGGGCCTGAGCCGGGACAGCGTGATGGATTTCACCTACGTGGGCAATGTCGTGCACGCGGCCGTGCTTGCCGGCGAGGCCGAGACGCCCTCATGCCAGGTCTATTTCGTCGGCGAAGGTGTGGCCCGCACATGGGACGAAGTCCTCGATGCGCTGGCCGGCGCACTCGGGGTGCGCGGCGTGCGGATCCGCATTCCGCCCGCCGGCACGCGGCTCGTCGGCGAGCTTGGGACCCTATGGGCGAAGCTGAGCGGCCGGGCCGTGATCCTGGATCGCGATAAGACGCGTGAGGTCCTCCAGCAGTGTTGGAGCGTGAACATCGGCAAGGCCGTCCGTGAGCTCGGCTATGAGCCCGTCGCCGGCCTGCGCGAAGGGCTTTCCAGGACCATCGAGGGGTACCGGGCCATTGGGTGGCTGTAACATTTGCGCTCCGGAGCGCGCCTTTGTGGCGACAATACCTTGACGCCCGGGGGTTCCTGGGCTACATCTATGCGGCAAAGCCCTTTTTTGCGTGCCTTGACTGACTATGCGGACACTGGAAGCAGAGGCTATCCATGAGTACAATCAATGCGCACATCAGGTTCCTTTCCTGTCTCACCGTTCTCGCAACTCTGGTGCTCTGCGCGCCGGCATCGCACGCGCAGCGCGCCTCCTCCTACGTGGCGGCGATCGAGGCCATCGTTGACCAGTTCGAGCAGATCCAGGCATCGCTCGAGGTCGCCTTCCGCGGCGAGGATTACATCCGGAGCCTCCAAGCGCTTCGGTACCACCTGAGAAGGCTGGACGAAGAATTCGGCGGCCGCGCAGAGGGCCACCGGGCTTCCTACATGCTGGCCCACCGCATCGAGGATACGTATCTGTCCCTCGTCAAAAAGATGCCCCAGGGCAACGGCCGGCCGGCAAGCACGGCGATCGAACAGGTGAGCCAGCTCAACCAGGTCCAGCTCCGCCTCGTGAAGGCCGCCGTCAGCGCCGAGGTCTCGGGCGGCGGCGAAGCCGGCTGGGTCGCCGTCATCGAGGATTACTACTCGCATCAGGACTACAACCGGGCCGTGGCGATGGCCGAGCTGGCGTCCAAGTCCTACCCGGACAGCGCCGACCTGCTGGCCAAGCTCGAAGAAGTCCGCACGCGCATCACGACGCTGCGGACGAATCTGACCGAGGCCAACCGCCTGATCGAGAACCGCGACTACCGTGCGGCCCTCACGCTCCTGAACGAAATCCAGGAGGTGGCCGCGAACGACGCCACCGTGCAGGAGCTGCGGCGCGTCGTCGAGGAGGCGCTGGCCAAGATCAACGACCTCCGGGCCGAGGCCCTCGCCTACGAGAAGGACAACGACCTGAAGCAGGCTTTCAGGAGCTGGTCGAAGCTGCTCGATATCGAGCCCACCAACGAGGAAGCGCTCGAGAAGATCAAGGCCTACAAGGACACGTTCAAGATCGTCACACGGCGCCTCTACCGCTCGTGCCCAAGCTGCCGCGGCACCGGCGACTGCGAAGTGTGCAAGGGCTCCAAGGTCTGCTATGTGTGCAACGCATCCGGCCGGTGCCTGAGATGCGCGGGGCGCGGCTACTACGCCGCCACGTGTCCGCAATGCCTGTGTCGCGAGTGCAAGGGCAGCGGCCGATGCGCCACGTGCGGCGGCGACGGCCTCGCCTACTGCGCCCAGTGCGGCGGCCGAGGCTACGAGACGACTAAGGTATCTCGTCCCTGCTCGAACTGCAACGGGCGGGGCGTCACCGTCTTCGGCCAACGATGCACCGTGTGCGGCGGCAGCGGCAAGATAACTGTCAACGTGGACAAGCCCTGCTCGCGCTGCAGGGGCCGCAAGGTGGAGCGCTGCGCCCACTGCAACGGCACGGGGGTCTGCCCCGCCTGCGGCGGACGCAGCCGGGCGGAAACCTGCACCTACTGCAAAGGACTCGGCCGGATCATCACCGAGTGCCGCTACTGCAAGGGCACAGGCATCTGCCTGACCTGCGACGGCAAGGGCACCTGCCGGTACTGCAAGGGCACCGGACGCTGCTCGGTCTGCGCCGGCCAGAAGGTAACGGTCCAGGAGCTCGAGGAAGAGCTGCTCAAAAGCGAGGAGGCCGGCACCCTCGCCGTGACCTCGGAGCCGAGCGGCGCCTCGCTCTTCGTGGACGGCAACAAGCTCGGCGCATCGCCGCTCGATCCTCGCAAAATCAAGCCCGGCGAGCATACGGTCCGCATCGTCAAGGACGGGTTCGTCCCGCTCGAGTTCGCCATCGTCTCGGACAAGGACGCCCTCGTCGAGGTGGACGTCACGCTCATCTCGACCGAGACCTACAACCTGCGCGTGCTCGCCGTGGCGCGCAAGCGCCACCACGTGCTGTTCAAACACTACACGATGCGCGACGAGGGCTCGTTCATGGCCTCGCTGACCGTGGACGGCCGGAACCGCTGGCTCAGGGACGGCGAGTACATCCTCGGCTACCGGGTCGCCGAGATCGAGCAAATCACCAAGGAACAGTACAGCAGCACGATCGGCGCCACGAAGCTCGTGGACTACTCCAAGCTCATCCTAGTCAACCGCAGCGGCCAGAAGCTCTCCTTGCCTCTGAACTCCGCGGCGCTCCTCACCACCTACAGCGCCAAGATCTTCGACAAGGAGTATAACGGCTCCTTTGTCGTGCGCGAGGGGAGTCGGCTCGGCAGCCGGCTGGTCAAAAGCATCAACAGGGAACGCGTGATCCTCGTCGGCGAGGACGACGTCGAGCTTGTTCTCCCTGCCGGACAATAGAGTCTGTCACCTGTTTTTCTGGACGGGATAACAGGATCTGCGGGATCAGCGAATCCGGTTCATCCTGTTATCCTGTCTCTATTTCTTCGCTGCCAGCTCCGGGTGGCGTTCGACAAGCGCGTCGAGCCGCTCGTGGGCCGCAGCCGCGAAATGCGTGTCGGGGAACCGCCTCATAATCTCCTGGAGACAATTGCCGGCGAACGCCGGCGCGCCGAGCTCCTGCTCGTACAGATCGGCCAGCCGGTTCAGCGTCGCCACCCTCTGGCCCGGATTCAGGTTCATCGCCAGCAGGTGGTTGTACTCTTTGACCGCCCGCTCGTAGGACCCCAGCTTGTCGGCGCAAAT
>Ga0180431_10010162_pt1 | contig 10502 bp, 9 predicted proteins | sample SS_ome_11_FD_132459 | JGI IMG/M metagenome (GOLD analysis project Ga0180431, IMG submission 132459) | Hypersaline lake sediment archaeal communities from the Salton Sea, California, USA - SS_1_MS_1 metaG | ecosystem: Environmental > Aquatic > Non-marine Saline and Alkaline > Hypersaline >... | reverse complement strand
TGAACAACTCGGTCCTGCGTTATTGTCGCGACCACGGACTTTAGGCAAAACACACGGTAATAATTCCAAGTAGTTTTTACCGCATCAAGAAAATCACGCTTGACACAAGAAATTTTCGCTTGTCAACCTTTGTCCGTCCTTGAGTTTGTAGGTCCCGCCGCAAATTTTCCGTACGGAAAATATTCAAACCCCAATTTTCTCCACGGTTCATACCTGACAATACAGGTAGTTCGATGCACTGTGCGTTGAACATTGCAATCAGACTCTTTTGGGATAAGAGAAAGATGAATCAAGACAAAAAAGCTGGCAAGTCAGTAAAAGAGGTTACCAAGAAAAAGAAGGCAAAACGCGATACGGCAGCAAACCAACAGCACAACAATCGGAGCGCGAAATCAAGCGAAAAGGATGTTCCCACGCCAGCGCTTGTTTGTCAGGACGGACGCATGGTCGAGTTAGCCTTAGATCCGAAAACCGGACAGGCGGGATTCATTGTATTTCGTCCAAGGCGGGACAAGTGGATACGAACCGGGAAAGTAACGGATGGATCAAAGGTGTATGTCCCCCTGCGCGGGGCCGATCAAATATGCACTATTGGTTTTGGGCTAAGCGGCGGCGCGGTTCTTCTGCCGACTGAGCCAGTTGATTATGGAAGCGAAGAGGAACTGATAGAGGAGATACGGTACTTCATTCATTCCTACGTCCAACTCGATACTAACTATGAGGTCATTGGAACTCACTATGTCGTTTTCACCTGGTTGTTCGATCGGTTCGATGAAGTTGCCTATTTGAGATTCTTTGCCCACGATATTGGAGTTGGTAAGAGTCGCGCGCTTGAGACGATAGGGTCTATCAGCTATCGGCCGATCTTTCTGGCCGGAGCAAGTACCAGTGCAGCACTAAGGCGGATTGTGGACAGCTATAGAGGGACGATAGTGGCTGACGAACAGGACCGTAAAGGCGCTCACGACCTAACAACGGACTATATCAAGATTTTGAACCAGGGCTTTCAGAGAGGACGACCTGTGATAGTCTGCAATATGGGGAGCGACAATCGAGAGCCTCAAACGTTTGACGTTTTTGGCCCGAAAGTCGTTGTTACGCGAAGGCGGTTCAATGACGACGCGCTTGAGAGCCGGTTTCTCACGATCAAGATGCACCCGAAAACACGTACTGACCTGCCGCTTAACTTACCGAGGCAAGAATTTGACGAAAGAGCACTGTCGCTGAGAAATAAGCTGCTCAAATATCGGTTTGACAATTATCACAAGGTCAAGCTCAATACGTCACATATAATTGATGGAGTAACTGATCGGCTTAATCAAATCGGTATTCCGTTGCTGAGCACTATTCATAGCGCAGGTGCGCAAAAGAAAGTAATTCGTTCCCTAAAATCTGCGCACAAGGAATTAGTCGAGAGCTGGTCCAACAGTATGGCTGGAACAATAGCGCAGTACCTATGTGAAGAATGGCGCACTTCCCAAGCCCCTGTATATGTCAAACGGATATTCGCATATCTGAACTATCGTGAACTACAGGGAGAACAAATTTCTGCGAAGAAAGTCGGTCTGATTGTTCGAGATCAACTGGGGTTGAAGACTAAGCACACAAGGGATGGCAATGTTGTTCTTTGGAATAAGACGCGCATGGCCGAACTAACGAGAAAATACAGTGCTCCCGGAGATTGATCTGAGGAAAGTTCACAACATTCACTACCTTCACGTTGTCAGAGTAGAGCAGTTTAGGTGAACGTGTGAACGTGGTGAACGATGATAGGCACAGTAGCGGCGATTAGAATATTAGGAAGCATAAGACTATGATAGGCGTGAATGAAAAGAATACGACGATCAATAGAGAACCTAAAACTCCGTGTCTGTCTATGCGGGCACGCGAAGCGGCCAAAGCAATCGGAATAAGCGAGCGAACGCTCTGGCAGTGGACGGAAGACGGCTACGTGCCTCATGTTCGGCGTGGCAAGGTCGTGCTCTATCCCGTAGATGCTCTTCGGGATTGGCTCCAACGGCAAGCACGAGACGGAGGAAGCGATGATAAAAAAAGTTAAGATTTGGCAAATTTTATACTTGACAGATATACGATATGTCGTATATTATAAAAGTATGACGATGATTAGAGATGCAATAGTCGAACGCATGAAAGAGTTGAATCTGAATCCTAACCGGTTGTCAGAAATGCTCAAGAAGGATGGCATACCGCGCATGACGATCTATGACTTTCTAACCGAGAGCGGCAATTGGAGAGACACCCGAACCGAAGTAGCGTCGGCACTGATGAAGGCTCTGGGGCTGACAATAACCAAGAAGGGCAAGGTGAAACATGGCAAGCGTAATACGAGATAAGAATGGCCGCAAGCGAATAGGCTTTACCGCCGGGGACGGGACGCGCAAAAGTCTGCGATTAGGCAAGGCAACGTTGCGGCAGGCAGAGGCCGTCAAGGTCCGGGTCGAACAATTGGTTATGGCTTCGGCGGGTATTACCGGCGTTCTCGATGATAAGACGGCCAAGTGGCTGACAGGTCTTGATGAGGTTATGTATGGGAAGCTGGCGGCTGTCGGGCTTGTGGCTCCCCGAACCAGTGCGGAGTTGGGCGCGTTTGTGACCGGCTATATTCAGGAGCGGAAAGACGTTAAGGCCGGGACCGCTACCTTCTACGGCCATACGAGAAGGAACCTGATTGATTTTTTCGGAGCGGGCAAGCCGCTGCGCGAGATAATGCCGGGCAATGCGGATCAATGGCGGCTGTACCTACTTGGCCAAGGTCTGGCGGAAAATACGGTGCGCCGTCGTTGCGGTATGGCGAAGCAGTTCTTTCGCGTTGCTGCCAGACGGGGGCTTATTCCGTCAAATCCTTTTGAGGATTTGAAAGCCTCGGTGAAGGGCAATCCAAAGCGGCTTTATTTCATTAGCCGAGAAGAAGCCGAGAAGGTGCTGGAAGCGTGTCCTGATGCTCAGTGGCGGCTGATCTTTGCTCTGTGCCGTTATGGGGGGCTTCGATGCCCGTCTGAGGTGTTACGGCTGCGGTGGACCGATGTTGACTGGGATCACAACCGGTTCTGTGTTCATTCACCCAAGACGGAGCACCACGAGGGCGGAGAGTCAAGAATGGTCCCGATCTTCCCGGAATTGTTGCTGTACTTGCGAGAGGTCTTTGAGAACGCCGAGCCGGGTAGCGAGTAGGTCATAACACGATACAGGTTGCACAATATGAACCTGCGAACGCAGCTACAACGCATCATTGCCAAAGCGGGATTGAAGGCATGGCCAAAGCTCTTTCAGAATCTCAGAAGCACGCGCGAAACGGAGCTTGCCGAGCGCTGGCCGGAGCATGTTGTCTGCGCGTGGATCGGCAATTCAAGAGTGGTAGCGCGGAAGCATTATCTCCAAGTGACAGACGAGCATTTCGAGCGGGCGGCTATGTTGCCAGAGGGGACCAAAGAAGCGGCGCAAAATCCGACGCAGCAAACGTCGGAATTGTCTCGCGAGGACACGCACACAGTTTATGAACCTGCATTTTGCGATATAAAACAAGGCCCCGCAAGTCTTTGCGAGGCCCAAGTGGGCCGGGCTGGATTCGAACCAGCGTAGGCTCTCGCCAATGGGTTTACAGCCCATTCCCTTTAGCCACTCGGGCACCGACCCCGATCGTCATCTTCATTTCAACGACAATTTAGGAGGTATTTAAGCCAAAAATGACCTTTTGTCAATAGACAATTCTCAAATTATGTAATTCCTCGGGCTAAAAATCGCAATTTCCACCCCTTTCGGAGTCATATTCCCCAGGATTGACACGCTGTAGCCCGTGGCCGACAGTTTCTGGTTGGCCTTATAGGCCTTTTTTCGAAATTCGCTTATTGTTGCTTTTTTCACGTTTTCTCCATTTTTGGCTTTACTATTGTCTCCGGAATGTCGTCCTAAGTAAAAGAGGCCAGATTCATTTTGCCCCGGACAAAAGTATAGGGTACAATATAAATTAGCAACTCTAAGCGAATAAGAAGGGATATAGGCTGAAGGGAGTCATATTGGGTGCGAACGTACCTGCGCGTCACACAGGAAAAATGTAATCAGTTGTTTTTTCGTTATGTTTTGTCGGGAGAAGAACAATGCGAAGGGGATTGATTTATCTGCTTCTTGGGTGTTTGGTGCTGGGTGTGATTCCGGCCGGCGCAGCCCACGCTGAGCTTGTCGGCCAGTGGAAGTTCGACGAGAGCGTCGGTACGATTGCGGCTGACATGGCCGGAGGTGACAACGACGGTACACTGTCTGGAGAGGTGGAATGGAAACCCGGTGAAGGCAAAGCAGGGGGTGCTTTATTTTATAGTCGTGATGATAACACGGCGCGTGTGGAGATTCCAACGACGGGCATGTCCGCCTCTGAAGGAACGATGATGCTCTGGGCTCATCTGGCTGAGCCCTACCCAACGAATAGAATCGACGCCTCGTATTTCTTCGGCCATACGACACGACCCGCATACGCTAATCGCATCCAACTCTATATGGATGGCGACGATAGCATCCTTGACCTCGGACTTGGCGACTCGCATACCCGACGGACCGGTATCAAGAGATTGCAAACGGAGAGATGGTATCACGTCGCCTTAACCTGGGATTCGGGACGATATGTCGTCTATGTGGATGGAGAGAAAATCACGGCGGGCTCGTATGCCGGTTTGACCGCTCTCCACAATTTTATGGATATCGGCAATGATGGAAATCCGAGTCAGGGGACCGAGGCCTTTGCGGGGCTGCTCGACGAAGTTCGTCTCTACGATCACGCACTCACCGCTGATGAAATTCGGACGGCGATGGACGGTGCAGCTTCTCCGCAGGCTTATCTTTCCGCCGTACCGACATTTCACTGTATAGGTATTTACTGGAGCCCTTGGGATGGTAATAGTGATGATGTTTGTCATGTGTATTATCGTTCTGTCGGTTCAAGCGATTGGAAAGAGGCCCTGCCGCTCTGGTATGATGACAGAGGTGTCGGTGGATATCCCGCGGGCTATCGCGGCAGTATCGTTAATTTAGATCCTGGAACGGTGTACGAGATCAAAATGGAATTACTCGATACCGGGACGGAGGGAGAACTCATCGCTGAAACATGGAGTGAAGATTTCCCGATCGCCCAAACGGTCTGTCTTCCTGCCGGGACGACTCATCAGCCTCTTGAGATAACCGAATCCGGCTCACCTGACGGTTATATTCTTTATACCCATCCCGAAGGGAGAAGCTCAACGATTGATGTAAGTAATCGGGAAGATTCCTGCATCTATGTTAGCGCTTCCTATATTATTATACGCGGCTTAACTCTGAGAGAAGCAAGCATACATGGTATCCGCATACTCAATAATGTGCATGATGCGGTTATAGAAGAATGTGATATCAGCGGATGGGGCCGTCTACAGGAAGGGGAGTGGGGTCACAATAATGATGCCGCCGTTTTTTCTGACGCACCCCACATCGAAAGGATTATCGTACAGAGGAATAAATTTCATCACCCCAGGCCGGATACGAATAGCTGGAAGGAACCCGCCAGGACGATACCAAGAAACACGCGTCATCCCCTGGGACCTCAAGCCATTACATTCAAACCCAGAAACGAAAGAGCGGGCAACTATGTCATACGTTACAACGAAATCTATTCCGATGAAGACCACTATTTCAACGATTGCATGGGAGAGACGAATAACTTTAGTTACCATGGTTTTCCCATTCGCGATTCCGATATCTACGGCAATTATATTGCGGACTGCTGGGACGATGGTATCGAAGCCGAAGGAGCGAACTGTAACGTAAGGATATGGGGTAATTATATCACGCGGACACCGATAAAGATTGCCACTCAATCTGTTTCTGTTGGTCCCCTTTATATATGGCGGAATGTCTTCGGTATCAGTCGGGCGGGACCGGCGCCGGAATACAACTATGGATGGCGGGCCTTCAAGCCGGGTGACGTCGAGGGCTATGGCGGCGGTATGACGTACATATTCCATAATACGATCTTACAACCCCCATATCCGGATCATGGATCTTCCGGTGGAGTCAATGCTGGCGACGCTAACCTGACCCATACCTCTACCAGAAATAATATTCTCCATATCTCCAATGACAGAGAAAATAGCATCTCTGATTCCCATCGGAACGCAACCAATGATTTCGATTACGATTTGTACAACGGCAATATTAATGCCTATCGCGGTGCGGAGCCACACGGGATCAAAGGTGTTCCAATATACGACCGAAATAACGGCGATGGAGAATTCGCGCTTGATCCGTCCAGTCTGGGGTATGACGCGGGTGTTATAATCCTGAATTTCAATGACAATTACAACGGCGCCGCACCGGATATCGGCGCGCATGAAGCCGGCAGCCCGCCGATGGAGTTCGGCGTCGATGCATACCAATAAAAAATATACATAGAACAGGCCATAAAGTCAATTGCAATTTCGATGAGATGTTGCTATAAAGGGGCTTAAAGTGTGCAGGAGAGATTGTATGAAGTTTAAATGGGAAATCCCGTCTCGGTATAATATTCTTACTGCTTCCGGGAGTGCTGTGCTTTTAGGCAGTGGCACATTAGCTGCGATAAGGAGGACTGAAATGAGCTTCGGGATGAGACTAAGCAATTGGGTGGTGGTGTTGGTATTCCTGCTGGGCGTGCTCAGTAATACCAACGCACAAACCATCTCCAGCTCCGCTGAGGACTTTGAAACGAATGATTTTAGCAAATTTCCATGGGAACATCTTGGGGATGCAAGTTGGGTTACTACACACCAGGAGAGCCATTCCGGGAGCTATAGCGCAGAGTCCGGCTCGATTGAGGATGGTGAAAGTACTACTCTGCGAGTGACCCTCGATTGCGTATCCGGTTATATCGCCTTCTATCGCAAAGTCTCTTCGGAGTCTGGTTTCGATTATTTGAAGTTCTACATCGACGGGGAAGAACAAGACAACTGGTCTGGTGAAGAGGATTGGGCCGAGGAGTCTTTCCCCGTGACAGAGGGTACAAGAACCTTCGAGTGGACCTATTCAAAGGACGGTTCGGCCTCCGGAGGCGACGACACGGCGTGGATTGATGATATAGTATTTCCGGTAGATAGTTCTTTAGCATTGGAACGCCCTTCAACTGTATCGACATTTCACTGTATGGGAGTTTACTGGAGCCCTCGAGATGGCAGTAGTGATAATGTCTGTCAGGTGCACTATCGTGCTCTTGGTTCGACTGAGTGGAAAGAGGCGTTGTCACTATGGTATGATGACAGAGGAGTCAGCGGATATCCCGCAGGATATCGCGGTAGTATCGTTGATTTAGAGCCTGGAACTACCTATGAGATAGAATTGAGCTTATTAAATACCGGCACGACAGAGATATTTACAGCCAGTACATGGAGTGAAGATTTTCCGATAGCTAAAACTGTATATCTTCATGGCGGGACGACTCATCAAACTTTTGAGATAACCGAATCTGGCTCACCTGACGGCTATATTCTCTACACGGCTTCGGCCGGCGGCACGGTTATTGATGTTGACCACTATCAGGATTACTGCATCACGGTTGACGCATCCTACGTAATCATACGGGGGCTGGAGCTGAAAGGAGCGAAAAAATATGGGATACGGCTCTATGATTGCCATGACGTGGTCATTGAGCGGTGTGACATATCGGACTTCAGCAGCATAGAAGACGACGGCTGGGGTAATCGCGGTTCCGCGATATTCTCCGATTCAAATCAACTTAAGCGAATCATCGTTCAACGGAACAGAATGCATCATCCGCATTCGGATACGAACAGTTGGAGTGAGTATCGCGCCAAATACGGCACGTTCCATCCGCGAGGACCAAGAGCCGTCTGTTATGTTCGCAGCGACGGCAACCACGTGATCCGTTATAATGAAATTTACTCCGATGACGACCATTACTTCGCCGACTGTTTGACTGCCGGCAATAACAATTTCCCCAACCGTGATTCGGATATCTACGGCAATTATGTTGCGAACTGCTGGGATGACGGTATTGAAGCCGAAGACGACAATTGTAATGTGCGCATCTGGGGTAATTTTATTGAGTGGACCTTGGTGAAGATCGCAGTTGCCCCCACGAACGTGGGGCCGGTGTATGTCTGGCGGAATGTGGCAGGAGCAGGACGTAAGAATGATTTCGAGCCGTGGAACGATGTGGTGCGCGGCGGGTTCCTGAAGACCAATAGTGGCGGCGGTAAGATATACGTATTTCACAATACGCTCCTGCAGCCGGAGCCGCCAGTGGGTGTGGACTATCCGTTGGGCTGCGGCAGAGGGCTCGGCCACGGCGGACCGATGCTCAATACGATGAGCCGCAATAACATTCTGCACGTCAGTAACCCAAAGTATCCAAGCATCAAGGACCGCGACCACGACCCGCTCGGCGACTACGACTATGATTTATACAACGGCAACATCAATGCCTATCCCGGCGCGGAGCCAAACGGTATCAAAGGTGTTCCAATATATGGTCGACATAATGGGGATGGGGAATTCGCGCTTGATTCATCCAGTCCGGGGTATGACGCGGGCGTGGTCATCCCGAATTTGAATGACAATTACAACGGCGCCGCGCCGGATATCGGCGCACATGAAGCCGGCAGCGCGCCGATGGAGTTCGGCGTCCGTGCTTTTGGGGTTTCACTTTAATCGAGTGCCATTGGGAAGTATTTTTTGGCGTTGTTGAAGGAGATATCTTCGACCATTGCGCCGAGCAGTTTTAGATCGTTCGGAAGGAGTCCCGATTCGACATCGTTGCCGAGCGTGTTGCAGAGGATTCTGCGGAAATATTCGTGCCTCGGATAGGAGAGGAAACTGCGCGAATCCGTGAGCATACCGACGAACCGGCTGAGCAAGCCCATGTTCGAGAGCACGTTCATCTGGTCCTCCATCCCGTCTTTTTGATCGAGGAACCACCAGCCCGAGCCGTATTGCATTTTGCCCGGCTCGGAGCCGTCCTGGAAATTGCCGATCATCGTTGCGAGGAGGGCGTTATCTCGCGGATTGAGGTTGTAAAGGATGGTTTTGGGTAGTTGGTTGTTCGTATCCAGGCGGTCGAGGAGCTTTGAGAGCGGCCGGGCGGTCTCGAAATCGCCCATCGAGTCGCATCCGATATCCGGGCCGAGGGCTTTGAACAGCCGGGTGCTGTTGTTTCGCAAGGCGCCAAGATGAAACTGCTGGACCCAGCCGGCTTCGTGGTCCATCAGGGCCAAATCGACCAACATCGCGGATTTGAACTTAAGGCGTTCCGACGCACCTAACTCTTTGATTTGCAGTATTTTATCGAAGATTGCATTGATTTCACCTTCAGTGTACTCTTCAGCGTAAACGGTTTCGAGACCGTGATCTGAGAGCCGACAGCCGTTTTGGTGAAAGTAGTCATGACGTTTGCGAAGGGCTTCGATATAGGAATCATAGCTTCTGATGTCCGTATCGCACATCTGGCAAAGCTTTTGGATGAATCCATCCAGGGCCTGGATATTCTCGACGGCCATTGCCTGGTCCGGCCGGAACGCGGTGTGGACTTTGACGTCGAAGCCTTCTTCGCGGATTTTCTGATGGTGCTCGAGCGTATCGAGCGGTCCTTCCGTCGTGCAGACCAGCTTGACGTTCATTTTCCGCATGATATTGCGAACGCTAAAGTCAGGCGATTTCAGTTTTTCACTGCAAATATCGTAGATTTCACGAGCCGTATCGGGGCCTAACAGTTTATCTTTGATCCCGAAGGGATTCTTCAATTCCAGGTGGGTCCAGTGATAGAGCGGATTGCGAAGGCAACAGGGCACGGTTTGGGCCCATTTTTCGAACTTCTCCCAGTCGCCAGCCTCGCCGGTGACGTATTGTTCCGGCACGCCGTTGGTTCTCATGGCCCGCCATTTGTAATGGTCGCCGTAGAGCCAGGCCTGCGTGAGGTTGTCGAATTTGTGGTCCGCGGCGATCAGATCCGCGGGCAGATGACAATGATAGTCATAGATGGGCAATTTCTTTGCGTGTTCGTGATAGAGGGTTTGAGCGGTTTGGGTCTGGAGAAGGAAATCCTCCGTGATGAATTCAGTCATGAAAAAACCTCGTTTACTGTCTTGTTGGATGAATTACTCTGTTTTGTCCGGCTGATCCTGGGGATTCTGTTCAGATTCATCGTCTTCCCAGGACCGTTTAATTTTTGGGGGCTTGTAAGCGGCCATTTTTTGAGCCCAGTCGGAGATTTCGGTCTTGGTTTTCTTAAGACGCTGGGATTGAGGTTTGGGCCGGCTTTTCTCTTCCTCAATGACTTTGCGCATCCATAAATAGTAGGCGACCCATCCGATGGCCAAAGCTGGTATGGCGATGATCATGAAAACTTTATACCACATTATATGGACCCTTCATTCGTGCCATATCTCGATTATCAGCCAGTTCACTATTTTGGGCCATCATACTCGAATCGTTCGATAGAGTCAATATGGCGTCTCTAAATGGATGGACGTATC
>Ga0180431_10010161_pt1 | contig 10503 bp, 5 predicted proteins | sample SS_ome_11_FD_132459 | JGI IMG/M metagenome (GOLD analysis project Ga0180431, IMG submission 132459) | Hypersaline lake sediment archaeal communities from the Salton Sea, California, USA - SS_1_MS_1 metaG | ecosystem: Environmental > Aquatic > Non-marine Saline and Alkaline > Hypersaline >... | reverse complement strand
GGCAGAGTCAAGGTTTCCTGTCGGCTCATCGGCCAAAAGCAGCCTCGGTTCGTTCATCAGTGCTCTGCCGATAGCCACCCTTTGCCTTTCGCCGCCGGAAAGCTGATAGGGTTTATGCCTTGCCCGGTCGGCCAGACCGATCTGGGCGAGCAATTCAGCCGCTCGATCCTTCGCCTCTTTTCGGTCAGAGAGCCAACCGGCTATGCTTTTGCCCGTCATGGCAGGTAAATAGACGTTCTCAAGCACGTTCAACTCGTCGAGCAGGTGATAGAATTGAAATACAAATCCCACCGCATTGTTTCGGAATCTGTTCAGTTCACCGGCGCCGTACCGGCTCATATCGCGCTTCTCGAACTCTACCATGCCCCTGTCGGGCTTGTCCAGCGCGCCTAATATGTGAAGCAGCGTGCTCTTGCCGCTGCCCGAGGCTCCGATAATCGCGACAAATTCGCCTTTGTTGACGGTGAAATCGACGCCTTTGAGCACTTTGACTTCGGTTGCGCCCATGTGATACGACTTATAAAGTCCTTCTACCTTTAGCATGGAATCATTCCGATTGATTTGTTCGCTCACAACTGGTTCACCTGCAATGTCTCAACGGGTCTTTGTCTGGCCGCCTGCCAGCTCGGCACCAGCACACCGATCAGACACGCGATAATCGCTGAGATGAAAATCGTTATCACTACTTCGGCCTCTATCCGGTTCGGAATATCGCCTATAGCATATATCGTCCTGTCCCAAAGTTGCCACTTAAAATGATCGAAAAGCCAGTTTTCTATCTCGTTTATTTTCACCAGGAACAACCAGCCGGCATATAGACCGATGCTTGAACCCAAAAGACCGATGAGAAAGGCGAAGCCCGCAAACAACTGGAAGATATCGCCATTCGAAGCGCCTATGCTCTTCAGGATTCCAATGTCCTTGGTCTTGTGGCTGATGATCATATAAGAAACGACAAAGACGATGAATACGGTCGTAATTCCGACAAAGCCGAACATAACGGCCATCAAAGTCTGCTCCTTCTCCATCGGTGCTATGGACGATCGCCTGTAATCTTTCCAGCTTCTGGTCGCCACCTTTTCCAGCAGAAATGCCTTGTCCTGATCGGCCTTTTCTTGTTTGAAGCTGTCCCAAATCGCGGCGACTTTGTCGCATCCAGCCTGCAATTTGACGTCCTTCTTGAACTTTATATGGATGGCGCTGACCCGATTGGGATCGGTCATTCCGCACAGAATCTGGGTCCATTCAAGCGGCAAATAGACAAGTGAGCCATCCACACGAGCCAGGCCGCTTTGTGATTTGTCGCTGAAGTAGAAAGTCTTCGTATTGACCATATCCGCGCTGGAACCTGGTGCAGCACCTCGTGGAGTCAAAGGAAAACAACTGACCGAATAACTCATCCGGCTCGGACTGGGCGCGTGCGTGTAATTGCCGTGGACGTCCCGTGGGTCTAGCAGGTCGATCCCGAACACAACGCCGGGCAGATTTGGATCGTGTTCAGGCTCGAAGGCTCTGGAAGCGTCCTCTTTGTGGTATTCCAGCGTCCGGCCGATCCCGGTTACTCTGCCGTGCAATGCCGGATCGATCCCCAATATCTCTACGCCCGCCCTCCTTTCCGAACCCCTGAGGCCTATCAATGCATAACTTTTTACTGCCGGCGAGACGGCTTCGACAAAATCGGTCTCTTCAAGCATTTCGATGAAATCTTCGTAGTAGGCAAAACCAACCATCGATTCTGTGCTGACTACGCAGTCGCCGGTGAAAAGATAGGTTTTCTCCTTAAAATCATTCACCAAACCCGCCATGACAGTCATTACTAACAGGACGATGAAGACGCAGAGTGCAACCGCTGAAAAAGCCAGCCAGCTTATCCGTCTCTGTGTAAGATACCGAATTGGCATACCAATTTTGTAGGGCAAGTCGAAGCTAAAGCTGTATTCTTGTTTGACAAAAGTCGCCTTCACTCTTTTCGATACTCTAAAGTACAAAATCCAGATTGCTGATATCGTGCATCTTCCGACAAGAGCAAGCAACAGAAAGAGCAAACCCATACCCCATACGCTAAGAATTCTTATCAGTGACGCAACAATATCGATGATCATAACAATGATCGTCAGGCGGATGATTGTCTGTGGTGCATACAGGCTCTTGATGAAGAAACGTAAAGCGGCAATGAAGATATAGAATAGAATCATGATATGAAGGACAATCTCATTAATAGCATAGATCATATCACCAGAGATGTTGATCCTCCCATAGTACTTCAGGCAAAGGAGCAGGCCAAGTGTGAGGAGAAAGAGAAACAGTATTGGTGCAATAAGCTGGATGGCAATAAAACAAATATAAGTTTTTCGTGCATTCCGGCGTTTTTCAAAGAAGTGAAAAACGATTACAACAAAATAGAATAAGATCGCAACCCCCAGAGCTATTGCTATGATAGCAAGGATGAGATCAGTCAACAGCCCCATCTTCCTATTGAGAGACCAAAGTCCATAAAGTATGAGGAAAAGAGTAAGCAGAGGTGAGCAAACGAGCCCAATAGCAGGGAAAACCAACCATCCACGTAATCCGACCAGTTTCCGGTTCACATGATCGTCCCGGATTAGCTGCTCTGCATTTGTGGCACCCATAGTTGCCTTTCCTTATTCATACTGCAGGATGTTTACCGGCTTTGTTGCCGCCGCCACAACAGCGGGTATCAACGCACCGATAGCTGCGGCAAGAATGGCCAGCAAAACGATATCATATAATTCAAACTTGATTGAGAATTGCCAGCCGGACACTCTGACAGGAATAGTGAACAGGGTTGTGAACCAATCGACTTCATTGGGTATCCTGTTGAATAGATACACGCTGCTTTTCCAAAGTTTCAATCCGAATATAACGCGGACCCACTCTTCAATCGTATTGATATTGACCGTAATCGCCCAACCCAGGACGGCTCCGATCATCGAGCCGATGATGCCAACGCACAGGCCGAAGTTGAGAAAAACCAAGGCCACTGAGGTGCGCGCCATGCCGCAGCTTCTGATGATCGCGATGTCCTTTTGCTTGAGCCTGACGATCATGTAGAATATGCAGAAGACCAGCAGAACGACACCGAGGCTTACTACACCGAATATAACTAAGAGTATGCCCATCTGCTTTTGATAAGCGGCAATAAACTGGCTTTGCAGATCCCGGGATGTCATGATTGCCGTGCGGTGCATCAGGATCGAATTGCCGTTGAGCTCGTCTTCGACGAAATTGAGCCAGACTCCTTCGATTGCTGCGACCGCGGTTTTGGTATCTGTGTTTTCGGCAAGCTTGATGTGAATCTGGTCGGCAAGCGGCGATTTTGCATCCGGATACAATCTCCGTTGCAGCTCTTCTATCGGAAGGTACATATAGGCCTTATCGAACTGGTAGACACCCGTCTCGACAACGTCGGCAATTGAAAACGGCAGCAATCTCCTTTTGATCTCCGAACTCGACGCCGTGCCCGTGGTGAGGACGATCTGCTCGCCGATCATGTTCTCGACTGCTTCGAGGTCGTACTCGTCGGTCTGTTCGTTTGGCTCACCCAGCACTGCGATGCCTACAAAGCCGCCCGTCCTGCCGGGGGCGCCGGGGACATCAAAAGACGGCTCTGTTGGTGAATCTTTCTGTCTGAGCAGGGATTTCTTGAAATCGGTCACCCTGGCGCGTCCGCCGGGCTCGATCCCCCAGACCTGGACGGGGCATACGTTGCCTTTGCCAAGCCTGAGCAGGCCGGGCGCCCGCAGAGTTGCCGTGGCGGCGGCGACCGTCTGCGTCTGCTCGAGACGCTCGATCAGCAAGGGGTATTTTGCAACTTCGATTGGGGGGCTCAGAACGACGTCGCCCAACGCTTCAACCGCCGCATGCTCGACAGCTTTGATAAAACCGCTGAAAAGGCTCGCCACAACTATCAGCAAAGACACCGAAAGGGCGACCGCCGCGATGCTCAGAAAAACGATCTTCTTCTTGCGCAGATAACGTAAACACAAAAACAGTCTTAACATTCTATTAGCGTTGGTTACTCACAGTACAATCAAAACGAGCCCCGCATCTCGCCCGGCGCATTTTCTCAACTCTTTGCCGGTCTAAGCAGCGGGAACAAAACAACGTCGCGAATAGTCGCAGCGCCGGTCAGCACCATTATCAGCCTGTCGATCCCGATTCCGAGCCCGCCGGCCGGCGGCATGCCGTACTTCAGCGCGGTTATGTAATCGTTGTCCATTTTCGTGAGCGATTCTTCTTCCCCGCGAAGCTGATGGAGGAAATTCTCGTGCTGTTGAGCCGGATCGTTAAGCTCGGTATACGCGTTGGCCAGTTCCATCCGGGCAATGAACAACTCGAATCTCGCCGCGAGCTTGGGATTATCGGCCTTGCGCCTGGCCAGCGGACACAACGCCGCCGGGTAGTCGATCACAAACGTCGGAGCGATCAGGTGTTCCTCGACCGTGGCCTCGAACACCTCGTTGACGACCACGGCATCGTCCATTTCCGACTCGTCCACATCGAGCTTTCTTGCTTTTTCCCTGACGGCGGCCATGTCGTCGATATCACAACCGGCATATTCGGCCAGAAGATCGGTGTACCTGGCCCGCCTCCACGGCCCTGTAAAATCTACTGCCAGATCGCCGAATTCAACTTTGCTGTCGCCGCAGTGCTTTTCCACACAAAGCGAAATAAGCTCTTCGGTTAAATCCATCATAATATTATAGTCGGCGTAAGCCTGATATATTTCAATCATTGTGAATTCAGGATTATGCCGCCTGCTCAGGCCCTCGTTGCGGAAGTTCCGGTTTATCTCGAAGACCCTCTCCATCCCGCCGACGAGCAGCCTTTTCAGGAACAGCTCGGGCGAAATCCGCAGAAACAGGTCCATATCCAGACTATTGTGATGTGTCACGAAGGGCTTTGCCGCGGCTCCGCCGGCGATAGTCTGCATCATAGGCGTTTCGACTTCAAGGAATCCTTTCGATGTCAAATGCTCGCGAATCGTGGTGACGATTGCGCTTCGTGCTTTGAATCGCTCCATTACTTCGGGATTGGCCCACAGATCGACGTATCTTTGCCTGTACCGCTGATCGACGTCCGCCAGGCCGTGAAACTTCTCCGGCGGTTGCAGCAGACACTTGCTCAGGAATGTGACTTCATCGGCCCAGACCGTGATTTCACCGGTTCTGGTTTTGCCCAACTGCCCGGCGGCGCCTATCGTATCGCCAAGTTCTATAAGCTTGACAAGTTCCCACCGTTCGCTCAGCAGCTTTTTGCTCAGGCCGACCTGGATGGTCCCGCTGCGGTCTCGCAGCGTAATGAAGATCAGCTTGCCGATGTCCCTGAGCAGCACGATCCTGCCGGCGCAGTTGGCCCGCTGCGTGTCGTCGTCATCTTTGAATCTCTGTTTGATATCTTCAGCCGGCTCGGCCCCCTCGTACTTGTTTCCGTAGGGCTCGACGCCCAATTCTTTAATTCGGGACAGCTTCTGAAGCCTCTGCCGTTCAAACTTGCTCACGTCTTCTGCATTTGTCAAATCAATACACCTGTAAATATCTGATCGGTTGTCGCCGCGAGAGTCAGTTGTTCAGCCGGGCCAGGGTTTGATCGTGAAGTAGCTTGCTGCGAACAACCAGAAGGCCGACCGCTAATTGCGGATCGGATTCCAGAGTTTCCTCGATCGTACGTTTCTTTACGGCTTTGTCCTGCTCGGCGTGGTCGGCTCTTACAAGAACGTCGTTACTCCTCTGGACCTCGAACAGCTTTTTGAGCTCGTCGCTTCTCAATTTAACCTCGACGTCGGGACCTACGCCCCAGTCGTTTGTGCCTTGTTCTTTCACTTCACTCTTGCTCTTGACCCTTTGTCCGGAGGGCAAATGATAGTAGGCCATCGTATACTTCAACTGCGCCCGACCACGGGGATAACCCGTTATTCCCTGAACGCTTCCCTTGCCGTGAGTTCTCGTTCCCACGAGCGTTGCCCTTTCGTATCTATCGTCCGCCAAAGCTCCGGCGACAATTTCCGAAGCGCTGGCCGAACTGCCGTTTATGAGTATCACGATCGGGTAATTCGGATGCGTTCCTTTGCTGTGGGCATACTCATACTTGGTGTCCGGCCCCCTGCCGAAACCGGGTTTCCTCTTGACTATCACGCCTTCGTCGATGAATTTATCCGCCACGTTTACCGCACTGTCAAGGAGTCCGCCGGTGTTCCACCTGAGATCGAGAATCAATCCCTGTAATCTCTCCGATTCGAGCTGGTCCAGCACCCGCTCGAGCCTCGATGCGGTGTCTGACGAGAAGCTCGTAAGGCGAATGAAGCCGATCTTGTTCTCTTCATCTATCATGTGCAGCCATTTGCCTTCTTTGGTTCTCTGCCATCCCCTGACGGTCGGGACGGTAATCCTGTCTCTGGTGATTGTAATATCGAAGACTTTGTCCTCGACGGCCTTGTCCTCGCTCGGGCGTCTTATCCTGAGCTTGACCTTGGTTCCGGCCCGCCCCTTTATCTTCTTGGCCGCGCAGTGGAGGGACATGTCCCTGGTTTCAAGTCCGTCGACAGCTTCTATCACGTCACCTGCATCGAGCTCGGAATGAAACGCCGGGGTGTCAAGCAGCAGGCTCGATACGGTCAGAAGGCCCTTGCGCTTGGAGATTTCGACGCCGATGCCCATGAATTCATTGGTCATCATCTGTTCGAAATCCTGTATCTGTTTGGGCCAGATTATTACCGTGTAAGGATCTAATGCCGACATTGCCGCTTCCGAGAACTGCGAGATCAGCACCGTCGAAGGCAGGCCGATAGTTCTTTTGTTGAGTGCAAGGACCGCTTCAAAGATGCGCAGAAAGTCTATCCTGCCGAGTCTGTCCGTCTCTTTCGATGCCTCTTTCGCTTCATTTGCCAGTTTGGCCAGAACCTGCGACCAGACCGCTGCTTTCTTACTGTCCAATAGGCCCTCGACCGCAAACGGATTACTGTCGTCGCGAATATGTGAAGCATCGGCATACTGCGCGGATGCTTCCAACACCTCGGCCAGCAGTCGGCATCGCCTGAGAGCTTCTTCCGCCATTTTGTCGTAGTCGACAATGGTAACGTACCGCGAGTCCAGAAAGTCAACCGCGCGGGTAAACATCTCTTTCTTGACACCGCTAAAACGTTCTTCGCTCGTCTCGCAAGGGCTGTCCTCAAAGGCCATCGCCAGAGTCGCCTTGTCCAGGAGCTGCTCGGCGTAATCCGAATAACCCTCATTATTTGGATCTATCGCCTGCAGCCAATAGTAGCAGTTCGAGTAAGCTTCAAGCCATTTGCCTTTGACTTCGAACTCGGTTGCCTTGTCTACCGCCTCCTGTAAGGTCTCTTCCACGAACGGATCGGACGTGAGCTTCGCCTTTTGTTCATAGTCGGCGAATTCTCTGGCCTTGACGATGACCGAGAGCGCTTCGGTCAAATCGTTGACGTCTTTGATGTCGTTTGCATCGTCCGCACTTGCGGTCTGGAGCTTGCTCAGCTCGGCAAGAGTATCTTCATATGCTTGTTCGCGGGCCGAGTTTCGACGCTGATTAATGTCTTTATACTTGTCTATTATGCGAACCAGACGGCGCGCAGTTGCAGGCAGTTGGTCTCCCGAGTCGCCGTATGCCTGTTTTGTCAGGTTGTCGGCAGCCTCGAACTTACCCTGTTGGATCAACTCGAAGGTTCTCGCAACGACGTCGGATTCGACCGATGCGATCGAGCCTGTGTCTGCTTTTGTAACGGGCACCGCTAACGGAGCCGATATGGAACCGGGTAATTCGCTTATAAAGGCGGCCGCCAAAAGGGCAATAACCGCCAGCCACGTCAGACTACGTTTCGCATTTTTCATTTTTGTATCTCGTACTCAATGTAGAGTCTCAAAGTCGAAATCCGAAGCTCAAATGCTCAAATCGTTGTAGCTTCCTGTCTCGCTGATCTGAGTTCCGGCTACCCGGCACGGTTTCGCATTTCGTGTTTCTTACATGCACTCGGCTGCTTTTCCGGCACAACCCAGAACATGCAACTTGTGTTTGACCATTTCCTTAATTGCCTGCCTGCCCGGCCCGAGATATTTTCTCGGATCAAACTCGCCGGGTTTCTCGGCGAACACCTGCCTGATCTTGGCGGTCAGGGCAAGCCTCAGGTCCGTGTCGATGTTAACCTTGCAAACGGCCATCTTGGATGCCTTGCTGACCGAATCCTCCGGCACGCCCATTGCGTTGGGCATATCTCCGCCGTACTTATTAATCAGATCGACAAATTCTTTGAGCACGCTGCTCGATCCGTGCATGACCAGCGGAAAACCGGGCAGCTTATCCGCGATTGCCTGGATCACGTCGAAGGCAAGCTTTGGCTCTTTCTTGAACTTGTAGGCGCCGTGGCTCGTGCCGATTGCAACGGCCAGGGAATCAACGCCTGATTTGCGGACAAATTCCTCGACCTCGTTCGGATCGGCCAAGTGCTTGCTGACGTCGTCTTCCGAAACGCCCACGACGTCTTCCTCGATACCGCCCAACTGGCCCAGCTCGGCTTCAACTACGACGTCTCTTGCGTGCGCGTACTCAACCACTTCTTTGGTTATTGCAATATTTTCCTCGAGCGGTTTGCTCGACGCGTCGATCATAACCGAGGTGAACCCGTCATCTACGAACTGCTTGCACGTCTCGAATGTATCGCCGTGGTCGAGGTTTATCGCAACTGGAATGTCCGGATTTTCCTCCACCACCACGTTTATGATCGCTTTGAGATAGCTGTTTTTCGCGTATTCGCGCGCTCCTCTGGAGACCTGCAGGATAAGCGGGGCCTTTTCTTCGGCTACGGCCTCGATAATGCCCTGCGTGATTTCCATGTTGTTTACATTGAACGCGCCAACCGAATAGCCGTTCTTGTAGGCCATCTCAAACATTTTCCTGGTATTAACCAATGCCATATTACTGCTCCTTATAATCCAATAATCCACCGGGCCTTTACAAAACCTTACAAGTTCTGGCCGGCATATAGCAAACCATTCATGCCGCTTTAAAACCAAATCCACGTAAAAAAGCGAGAAGGCAACGACATATCACCAAATCATTCTCTATTCTGACAATAACAGACTACGAAAGATTACCCAACCGGTTATTCGAGGAAATCAGAAAAACGGACTTCCGCACATGATACATGTCAAGTCTGAATCGTGCAAGGTTTTTTAATGTTGCCGCGACCGATCATCAATAGCCTGGCGAACCTCCGACACCGGCAAATTTCCTTTCTCCGAAGCCCAGTTCCTTTACACCCTGAGGCCAGAGGCTGAATCCAATCGAATGCTCGTCCCTTGATGCGTCTACGCTATACGTGAGGCCCCAGTAAACCCTGTGATATCTTCGTACAAGCGTCATATCGTTTCGTACGGCCTTTCCATAGTCGAAATCAAACTGTTGCGAAAAAACCACAGTGTAACGCGGGTCCAAAGCGTAAGTAACCGCAAAAGTGACGGCATTCGAGCCTTTTTCGCCGAAGTTGTTATCGAGGCGTTTCAAATATCTGCTGCCGAGATAGAACTGCAAATTCGGCCATCTCAGGTGCGAAATCCCGACGTTATACTGCTGGACTACGCCGCTTTGAATGTCGAAATTCATATCGGACATAACGGCAGTCGTATCGCTAAGGCGCCAGATATAGTCAGCCCCGAAATAATTGCGTCTCGGGCCGAATATGTGGCTTCCGCGCCTGTCCTGCTGCGGCGCCAGGGCCCCCGGCGCGCCGAATATCGGAATAGTTGAGCCAAATCTATTAATCGTCGGAATGAACGGCTTATTCCACAAAAATCTATCCGGTCCCGCCGACGAATCGCCGGAATCGTTGACCCAGGTAATATCCATATCCAGACGCATCCAGTCTACAGTTCGCTGTTTTTCACCAAGACCCCGCTTGGTTTGCAGTCTTTGCGATATACCTACGTTCAGAGTATCGCGTTGTTCGATGACCGATTCGGTCTGAGTATATGTTACGGCGGTCAGATATGGTCTGATAACGTGCCGTAATTGGTTCAAATCCCAGAGTTTTGATTTAACGCCGGGAAAGACCTTCCAGTAGGGATTCGTCGAGACTCGCACGCCGCCTTCCCCGAACCAGACGCCATCCTGCCGGGTGGCGGTTCCGCCGTCCAGCTCTCTGTAGAAGCCCAGACCGTCCTCATAGGCGACCGTTCCGGCTACGAACGGCACGACTTTCGCTCTGCCCACTACCAGCGGCATGTCAACTTCGTTTCTGGTCGTTGTGAAGGTGAAAAATTCTTCCGAACCGGGCGCCGGATTGGAGGAGGCAAATCTTTGGCGGAATCTGCTGAGTTGGGTATCGCTGTAGAACGTCAGCTTATCGTCGAAAAACGACTGGCCCGTCCAGTGGAATTCGGACGTGGGCATTTCTTCGAGTTTGTCGACGAAATCGTTTATTCGCACCTTGCCCAGGAAAGCGAGGCCCCAGTTGTCCTCGATTCGCTTTAAATG
>Ga0180431_10010160_pt1 | contig 10503 bp, 8 predicted proteins | sample SS_ome_11_FD_132459 | JGI IMG/M metagenome (GOLD analysis project Ga0180431, IMG submission 132459) | Hypersaline lake sediment archaeal communities from the Salton Sea, California, USA - SS_1_MS_1 metaG | ecosystem: Environmental > Aquatic > Non-marine Saline and Alkaline > Hypersaline >... | reverse complement strand
TTGAATCCTCCATAGCTCCTCGCCATTCTTCAGATCGCGGGCCACGAGGTTTTTACCGCTTAGATAGACGATCCGGCCGTTATCGATCGCCAGAGCCAGGGGACGAATTTGACCCACCTGTTTTTGCCACAGTACCTCTGCATTTCGACCATTGACCGCAACCAGCGATCCTCCGGCGATGTCCTTTATTCCTCTTCGGCGCGCCGCTGCCTCCGGTTCATTTCGGGTGTAGGCAATCACCACTCCGTCACAGACCAGTATTTCACTGACGTCCCGTGTGGCTTCAACGGTGGCGATGATGTCCCCCGTAACCGCATTAAGAATCGACATGGGCGCGCGATACGCCAGAGTCGTATAAAGCCGGTCGCCATCGGCCACCATGCGACGCTGGTTCTCGTTAGGGACATTGGTCCTGCCGCCGCGTATCGTCGTCCAATCTTTTCCCCGCCATCTCTCCGGGTCCCATTCGCGCCAGCCCCACGATTCGAGGGGCCGCTTCCAGAGGAGTTTGCCGTTGAACGCATCTCGACACACGATCGCCCAGCGGTCCGGCAGCCGTTCGTCTGTGATACCAATGAGGCCCTCGTCGAAGAAGTAAAATATCCGACCGTTCGCTGAGACAGAGCATTGAATGCCCGATGGCGTCTCATGGCTGCGAAGCCATAGCGGCGGCGCCACCCACTGGAGACTTCGAGGGGGGCCGACCACGGTATCATCAGCCACGGCATTGTTGCTTGCATCGTGCAAAAAGTGTGTCCATTGATCGATATCGTCGGGCCAGGGCTTGACGACCTTTTTCCACCGACCGTTACGCTGAGCGCAGGCCACGCCTCCGGGAGCCAGAATTCGCATCACTTCATCCCTTTGAACGGCGCCCGCATACTGCACGACGACAAGGTTAATGAGATTGTCCGCGTACGGCAGTATCGAACCTGAAAACGCTTCAACCGAGACTGACCCATAGAGACCTTGCTCGTGGATATACCGTCTGGCTTCGGCAATCGTATCCGGGTCTGTGTCGAGCCCATGAACCGTGTACGATTCGTCGGCGCGCAACGCCGCCGTTAACTTCCCATCACCACAGCCGAGGTGGACCACGATGCCGCCTTTTGCGGCCGTGGCGTTGAGAATCTTACGAGCTAATCTTGTCGGATCGTTCGTTTGTGCTACATTAGTGCTCGTCAGAAAAAAGAGTACCAATAAGCCCCATAGCCGTGATTTCATTGCCGGATGACATCTCATTGTTTCGTTCTCCTTACAGGTAAAATCATGTTTCAGAACGCGGCGCAGTATCGCATCCTTATATTGTGAAATAACGCGTCTTTATGATAATCATTCGATGAGAGTAAATCCAATTCAAATGTGACGGATTGGCTATAACCAGACCCTTCTCGAATACGCGATAGATCACATCGGGGTGAGCGTAGGCCCGGATGCGGTGAATCCGGACGGCTTCGGAACCTTCAATGCCCATCAATCGCTCGAACGCTTCCTCCCATTGTCCGTAAGGAATCCTGTTTTGCGCGGCAAAGCCCTCCGCTTGCCGGAAGAAGAACACACGAGGATACGCGTCGTTCAATACCCTGAGCTTCCTCGTGTCTCCGGCGGCAGGCGTTGTGGTATTGATAATCGCCACGACAACCAGGATCGAAATAAGGGTGGATTGTATATATCCGGCATGACTTAATTTGCTCTTTCCGTTCATTTTCAGATCCTTCATCATACCCGTTTTTGGGCCTGCTTTTTCAGCCACGAAGCAGCGGGAGCATCAACGTTGATGTTATGCCGGATAATGCGTTCTGTGAGTTCCTTCATAACGTTCGTATATTCGGGATTGTCATGCAGATTCTTCATCTGTTCGGGATCGTTCAGGCGACTAAAAAGCATGTGACTGCCGTTGGCTTTTAGAACGAGTTCGTACTCCGGCGTGAAGATGCCCGCCGATTCAAGCGAAGAATGATGGATCATCGCCTCATCTTTCCACTCGATCCTCTCGCCGCGCAGCAGGCCGGAGGCGTCCCGGCCTTGTTCTCGTCCGGAAGGCTTAATGTCCATCAGGCCTAAAAGTGTCTGTTGTATATCGACGTTTGTTATGAAATGACGGATTTGAGTTCCCGCCTTAATCCTCTTCGGCCAACGGATAAGAAATGGAATTTGATAGGCCGTTCGATACCATTGATTCTTGCCGTAAAGACCATGCTCGCCCATGTACTCCCCGTGATCGGTCGTAAAAACGATAATGGTCTCGTCGAGAATGTGCTTCTGTTTAAGGCAATCGAGAATGCGCCCGAGGTTGTCGTCGATGCATTTGACAAGACCGCAATAGCGTGCTTTGTTTCTTTTCAATGCTTCGACGTTTCCCTGTCGCTTTTTCTTGTTGCCCGGTGCGGATTCTTTGAAGGTATTGGGCACGACCATCTTTTCCGGATCGTACATCGTCATATACGGTTCTCGCACGGTAAACGGCGTGTGCGGATCGGGGATGCTCACCATGTAGAAAAACGGGCGGTTTCTCGGTCTCCGGATAAACTCAATTGTTTTATCGGTGAGCCAGTCGGTTGTATAGGTTTTTATGTCACCGATTGTCTTGTACGGGGAAACTTCGGGATTGCCTTCTTGTTTTTCGACGATCTTTTTCCAGTGGCCGCGGTTAAACATGAAACGACAATCGGCAAAGCCCATCGAGCGATCCACGCCGACCCAGCCCGGTTTCGGTTCGCCGTCCAGGTGCCACTTTCCGGCGTAGCCGGTCTCGTAGCCGTGGCGGTTGAGAATACGGGCGATCGTAACCTCATCGCGATTCATCTCAATGTTATTCCTGTACGCTCCGTGGGCATGAGGATAGCGCCCGGTGAGCAGGCAGCCGCGAGACGGAGTGCATACGGCGCTGTTCGTGAAAAAGTTGTAGAACACGGCGCCCTCTTCGGCCAGAGCGTCAATATGGGGGGTCTCGACGAGGATTTTTCCGTAATTCGGTGTTCGATTTAATTCACGTGCATAAGCGCTGACGGCCCAGCAGCTTAATTGGTCTGTATGGATGATAAGCAAATTGGGCTGACGGGCCTTCGTTTTACCCATCATCGCGTTTGGCCACGCCAGGGACATCGAAGCGATGCCGGTGGCTCTTAAGAAATCACGTCTGTTCATCGCAGCCTCTCTCTTTCTTTTAGAAAAAACTCTTAGGTTTTTAAATCTTGTTTGGGGAAGATGATTTTACCTGAAGCGTTTTCCATCCGGATGTTCAGGCTCGATCTGGGCGCGCGGTTCCGTGCGGTCTCGCCGGATATAGGCTTCGATCCTGGCGACAATCTCAGGCTGTTGCGAAGCCAGGTTGTTTTTCTCACCCACGTCCTGGCTCAGATCATACAGCTCGAACGGGACGTTGGATTTGTGTCGCACCGCTTTCCATTTCCCCATACGAACGGCCTGCATCAGACCGTTGGGCACATCTTGACGTTTGCCCCAGTTGTACAACTGCCACTCCCAGTATAAGAATGGGTGTTGGGCTTGTTTGGCGTTTTGACCCATTAACGTCGGCACAATCGACAGGCCATCGATATTCGCCGGCATGTATCGCGACGCCCCGGCTAATTGAGCCAGCGTCGGCATCATGTCGGCGAAGTAGCAGACATGTTGGCTGACCGTCCCGGCTTTGATCTGGCCCGGCCAGCAGGCGATCAACGGCACGCGAATTCCACCCTCGTACATCGACCGTTTGGCGCCTCGCAGCGGGCCGCTTGAATCCAGAACGCCGTCAAACCGGTACGCGGCTCCGTTGTCCGAACAGAAAAAGACAATCGTGCGACGGTCGATCCCGAGTTGCTTTAATAAATCCAGAACCTCCCCGACATGGCGATCGATCATCGTATCCATGGCGGCCACAACTTTTGCACGCTTGTCCCAGGGGGTGTCCTTGTACATCTGCCAGGCCGGGTCGGATTCGGGGATTTGGTATTTTCCGTGCGGCGGCGTCCATGGGGCGTAGCAGAAGAACGGTTCATTTTTATTCCGGCGGATGAAGGCCTTCATCCGCTCGAAGATACGATAGTGTGTATATCGTTCCGGGCTTTCTTCGGCGCCCGCCATCGGCACTTTTTGACTGTTATGCCATAAATAGTCCGTCCAATAGTCGTGGGCATGGACCTGGTGATAATAGCCGAAGAACTCATTGAAACCCTGTTTCTCTGCAACGCCGCCGGTCCCGGCGTCACCCAGGCCCCATTTGCCGAAACAGCCGGTGGCGTAGCCCGCTTGTTTGAGCACTTCGGCCACCGTGACGTCGCTGTCCCGCAGTGGAATGCCGCCCGTGTTGCCGCGCACGGACGTATGGCCCGTGTGCAGGCCCGTCATCAGCACACTTCGGGCGGGGGCGCAGACGGTGCAGCCGGAATACGCCTGAGTGAAACGGATGCCCTCGGAAGCCATCTTGTCGATGTTCGGGGTATTGATCTGCCGGCTGCCGTAACAGCCCAGGTCCGCCCAGCCCATATCATCGACCATGATATAAATGATATTCGGCTTGTTGGCGGCATCCATCTCGGCAGGTTGCGCGAATGTCTTGGGGTCCCCTTGAAGAACCAGCGATGCCATTCCGATACCGGCGGCTTTTAAGAAACTTCGGCGTCCGGGGCTATGCATTCTCATCGAAGCCATCTCCAACTGAATTTGCAGAGACTCGCTTTGTCGTCAGCCTTAATGCGGAAAACGAGTTTCCGAATATAGAGCCAATACGCTGTGCAGGTGAACAATTATCGGTCTTATTTAATAAGATACGGTTGCTCCGGTAATTCCCGTATCCAGATGTTCCGGAAGCGGATCGGATTGCCGTGATCCTGCAAACGGATATGTCCCTCTTCATGAGGTCGGTAGCTGGCTTTTCTTTTATGAAACGTCGTGCCTTCGATTTCGAGATTGTTGTGCACGACGACGCCGTTGAGCATCACCGTGATACGCGCCTTACGGATGAGCTTACCGTTTTCGTCGAACAATGGTTTGAGGAAGTTGATATCGTACGTCTGCCATTCGCCCGGTTTACGACAGGCGTTGACCATGGGCGGATGCTGGCCGTACAGCGCCGACGCCTGGCCGTCCGCGTAGGTGCGATTGGTTTTATAGTTGTCGTCCGTATAGGAATCGAGCACCTGGACCTCGTATCGGTCCATGAGAAAGACGCCGCTGTTGCATCGTTTTTGGTCGGTGATCTTCGGATCGATGCCTTCGGGCGTACGCCACTCGACGTGCAACTGGCAGTTGCCGAACTGCTTCTTCGTGCGTATTCCGCCGCCTTTTTTGATCACTTCCATGTAGCCGTTTTCAATTTTCCACGGCACGTTTCCGCCTTCTTTTCGTTCACTGACCCATTGCGAATCCAATGTATCCCTGTTGCCATCGAAAAGGACAATCGCATCGGACGGCGGCTGACCGACTTGCTTGGGCGGTGTGACGACTGGGGGGTTTTTACGCCCTTTGTCATGCACGCCGTATTTTTCTACGTCTTCGGCGTAGCTGATCGTACTCAAAAGAAGCGTCGCCGTTAATAAGCTGACAACGATTCTCAAACTTTTCGATTTCATTTTCATGATGAACTCCTTGACCTGATGTCGATTTCGACCTGTTGAAATTCTCTATTGTTCGGCAACGGCGCCGAACATATATGCTCGTATGATAGCTCAAGCGGACATGGAATTCCACCTCTTTCTTTGAGCTTTACAATCATGTCATTGGGAGGCCACAGAATGCGGCCGTGGCAATCTTCAGCTTATGAATGGTTGAGATCGCCGCGGTCGCTTCGCACCTTCGCAGTGACAGGGGTACCATCGGAAGCACTTTTACAAGACAATCGTTTCCTGGTTGGTGTCAAACTTCGCGATCTTGCCTTCCTGCAGGCCGAGCATGCCCATTTGGAGCGGCGTTTGCACGCGGTACGCCAGGTCCATCGGGCTTAAGGTGTCGCGCTGGCGGGTCCGGCAGCAATCGAGGAATTTCTTCCAGTAGCCGACGAAGTCTTCGCCGTGCTCGATGGCAAAACGTTGGGGCTTCTTTTTGGAACCCTGGGCGGGTGTGAAAACGATCTCGTTCTTTTCAATCGTAAGCGTACCTTCCCAACCGCGGATGACGGGGATGCGCTGACCCGAGCCGCGAGATCCGGTACCGGGGTAGTTATTCGCCTGCGTTCCGAGTACCGCCACGGTGATCTTCTCCGGATAATCGATGAGCATGTTATAGGTATCGGGCACCTCGCGCTCCTGGTAGCGGAGTTTTCCGCCGACCGCGGCTGTTTGACTGGGCATACCGACGCCAAGCATGAAGACGACCGGTGTCAGGCTATGAGGAAACAGGTCCGTAGAAGGTCCGCCCGCGTAGTCTTCGTACATGCGCCAGCGGAAGTATCGACTGATATCGTAGGATCGTTTCGGGGCTTCGCCGAGAAAGGCGTCCCAGTCCAAGTCGGCGCCCGGCCTGGCGTTGGGATCATCAATCGGCATCCCGCGCTCGCCCCAGTCCCCGACCCGGAAATAGCCGCATTCGGCGTGGACGGGCCGGCCGATCAATCCATCCCGGATCAACTGTTTCATCTGCCACCATGCGGAATCATACATGCCTTGCGTGCCGAGCTGAAAGACCCGGTCGCTCTTTTTCACTTCCGCCGCCAGGCGTTTAGTCAGTTCGAACTGGGTCCAGTGTGTCACGGGCTTTTCGCAATAGACGTCTTTACCCGCGCGGACGGCGTCAATCGCCTGATAGCCATGCTGATGGTCCGGCGTGGCGATGCAAACGACGTCCACCTTCGGATCGGCGAGGAGCTCGCGATGATCCGAGTACGGCCTGGCTTTGTAGCCCTCGACAACTCGCTGCATTCGCGGCCGGTAGGTATCGCAGGCGGCGACGATATCCACGTTGGCGTTTTGGCTCTTCAAGTAATGCACGGCTTTGAGGTGAGCGTTGCTCCGACCTCCGCAACCAATAAAGCCGATTCCGAGGCGTTCGTTGGCACCCCGTGCGCGTTTGGCTAATATCCCCGAAGCGGTGAGAGCCGCCGTTGTTGTACTTGCTCGATGGATGAACTGCCGCCGGGTGAGGTTCTGATTCGATCGATCCGTTGGTTTGTGTGTGTCGGGCATGGCTTTCTCCTCAATAACATTTGCGTTCTGGTTCAATCATGTTGTGCATAGCTTGTATTTTCGATAGCGTTTAGGGTGGCAGCCTCAAGGGCAGCTTGGGAATGGCCGCTATGAGATTAACCATCCCCAAAGCCTTCGGCTTTGAGGCGGCCACCCTGTCGTAGATACTTAGAGACTATGGCTTTCGCTCGCTTGTCATTCTGAGCGAAGCGAAGAAGCTCAATCCTGGGAACGAATGGAGACCCTTCCCCTTCGGCGAACTCAGGGCTAAAGGCTCCTTTCGCTCAGGGTGACACGTGAGTTTTATTCATTATGGCAACTTAGGCCATTGGTCGTAAGCTTGTTCGATTCGGCTATCTTCGACCTTTCCGTCCCAGAGGGCAACGGCATAGCGCAATACCAGCGGTTGTTCTGCCGTGACCGTCAACGGGTCTCGATATAAGTTCAACGTCGCCGAAAGATAAGCGAAGGGCTTGCTCATGGTGAACCAATGCGTTGGGGCGTGGACGTTGTCCGGGTGGCCGAACATCGCAATGGTCACCGGCTTGCCGTCCGCGTCGGCGGTGTAAGCGCACCACGTCGCGCGGGTTATTCTCTCGTCCCCTCGCACGACCTCGCCGGCCCGGCCTGCGGAATTGCGAAACTGGCCGCCCGTGTCCATCGATGTTAGGAAACGCATCCCCAGGCCGAAGTAATGCGAGCCTGAGAGCGTGACAGAGTCTTTGCCTTTGGGCGCTGTGAAGCGGGATTGCCATTTTAAAAACGTTGCATCGACGTTGCTTAGTTTGCAGGCTCCGAGGGTGCGGGATTCCTTCAGCATCAATTCCTTGCTGCGTGGATTTATCCAATCGAGCTGCTCGGTAAATCCGGCGTAAGGTCGTTTGCCTTGTTCGTCAATTTCTACGTCAGTGAAGGAGCGATGCTGCTGACGGCCCGGCGCGTTTTGCTCCTCCCAGAAATTCACGCCGTCCACGGCGATCGCATACATCAGCGCGTGATGGTGCAGATGATCGTGGGGCGCATCGCGCAGAATGTTGATCCCGCCGGGTGTGTACAATTGTTGAACGTACGGCTTAAAGGGGACGTCCCGGTATGGATATCGCAGGAGGACACTTGAGCCTTCATATATCGATGCAGCAGAGGTATCCACGACAACACGCATTGGATTATCCGAACAAAATGCCTTCGCCGGTATGAAAACGCCGGCTACGAGTAGGGCAACAACGGCGATCTCTTTCCATTTTGACATAACCGCTTCTCCTTTTACCGTCTATTTCTTCGTCGGCCCGTCGTTTCCATCCCATGTGTAATTCCACATGGCCATGTATTCGGGCCCCGGCAGGAAGGTGTCATTCGTTTCTTTGAGTTTCCGGGTTAGTCGTTTCTCCAGTTCCTGTTGAATCTTTCCGTATTCTGAATGGCCGCACAGGTTTCTCAATTGATAGGGATCCATTTGATTGTCGTAAAGCAGCCAGGGGCCGTTAATGTCGCGCACATAGGTATAACGTCGCGTGCGGACGCCGCGATATTCCCGGCCGCCCCGGCGATACCCCCATTGATGGAACGGGACCGGGCACATAATCAGGGCGGCGTCGTTGTCGGGGGCCTGCGTGCCCTCAATAACGCCTGAGTAATCCTTACCCTCGACCGATGCCGGGATATCCACGCCGCTCAGGCCGAGCAGTGTCGGCATGATGTCCGGCGTATTGATCGGCATATCGACGACCCGGCCGGTCTTCCCATGCACGGCGGGATAACGAAGTAAAAAGGGGATACGGACCGATTCTTCCCACGGTTTTTGCTTTTTCGTCTGGCTATGCGAGCGCAGCATGTCGCCGTGATCGGCGGTTAAGACGAAGATGGTATTCTGAGCAATGCCGCATTCATCGATGGTTCCGAGCAGGTCGCCGATGCAATCGTCAATCGCGGCGATATGGGCGTAGTAGCCGGCCAGTTCCTTTTGGGCCGTTTTTCTCAGCGAATTCGGCACGTTGGGACGCAGGGTGATCTTGGTCGGGTCGGAATAAAGCTTGCGGTATTGCTCCGGGGCCGTTTGGTAAGGCGCGTGGGGCGTACCCCACGAGAGGAACAGGATAAACGGCGACTTCGTGTGTTGCCGGATGTAGTTCTGGGCCTCGCGCGTTTGGGCAATGGTGTCGTAGCCGGGCCAGTACTTCTTTTCGGGGGTGTCGCCGTAGTAAAGCGATTTATTGTAATTGTGCGTGCATTCGCAAACCCTCCAGAACTCGAAGCCCTGTCGTCTTTCTTTGGGTATGAAAGAGCTTCGTCCGTGACCATCCACGTGCCATTTGCCGACGTAGGCCGTCTCGTAGCCCGCCTGGCGATAGACCTTGCCGATGGTCGTCGCTTCGGGATTCAAGGGCTTGTCGTTGTAGAAGATGCCGTGGGTGAGGCAGTATTGACCGGTCAGCAGGCTGGCGCGGTAGGGGCTGCACACCGGACAGCAGGATACGGCGTTGGTAAAATTGACGCTTTCTGTCGCCAGCTTATCGAGGTTCGGCGTCCTGACATCTTGATTGCCCATGTAGCCGGTGGCCTGTACCCTCCACTGGTCTGCGAAAACATAAATGAGATTCGGCTTGGCTGGAGGGTTTTTCTTTGGCGAGGGTTCCCCCGAGGATAACGGTTGTGACAGGGCCATCGTAGCGGTTCCGAATGCCGCCGTGCGCAAAAACTGTCTTCTGGATGTTTGTTTGCTCATAGAATCCACCTGTACTCTTGCTCTTATGTATGCTAAATGCTAAACCAGCGTCTTCAGATGCTTAATGCTTCGCTCGGCTTGCTCTATGGTCCCGCACTCGACGCTCAATGCGATGTCCCGCGACGCCGTTTTGCATACCTCGATCACTTTTTTCCAGTCGATGACGCCGTCGCCACAGGCGCATCCGGCGGGCGTGCCCGTGACCTTGCCGCGTTCGTCCGACGATTGCTGGATCGAAATATCCTTGGCGTGAAGGTGTACGAGCCTGTCTTTGACTCGTTTTAGCCATTCGATGGGATCCTCGCCGCTGAGATAAGCGTTGCCGGTATCGAAGTTAATGCCGATTGCCGGAGAGTCCACCAGGTTGTAAATCTTATTCAGGCCCTCGGGCGTTTTGCTGTACTGCTGGTGAGGTTCGATGCCGATCATGATCCCTCGCGGCTCGGCCACCGCCGCGGCCTCGGCCAGAGAATAGCGCATCAGCACGTGGTCTTCCTCTGCCGTCGTCCACGCAGGTTTCGGGCCTTCATCGGTATTGACGGCCGGGGCGCCGCACTCGGCGGCAAAACGAATGGCCTGTTTAAGGTAGTTCACACTATAGTCCGGCCGGCACAACTGGGTGTGCGAAGACAAGCCGGAGAGCTTGATCCCGGCCTTGTC
>Ga0180431_10010158_pt1 | contig 10504 bp, 16 predicted proteins | sample SS_ome_11_FD_132459 | JGI IMG/M metagenome (GOLD analysis project Ga0180431, IMG submission 132459) | Hypersaline lake sediment archaeal communities from the Salton Sea, California, USA - SS_1_MS_1 metaG | ecosystem: Environmental > Aquatic > Non-marine Saline and Alkaline > Hypersaline >... | reverse complement strand
TTTGCCGCCGAGCATGCGGTATATGGCATACAAACCCTTTGAAGATAGAGGTTTTTATTTGAGCATCCCCCCGGTTTCCGGGGCTAGGCGCGGGATCGAGCAAATCAAAAAGATGGGGCATGAGGTCTACCTCGTCACGGCGCCGTATCCGGCGCCCTATGTGGTGTACGAAAAATGTGTGTGGGTGGATCAAAATCTTTTTCCGGTTTTGGACAGCGACCGGGTGATCGTGACCCAAGACAAGAGCATGATCCGGGGCGATTTGATTGTGGATGACCGGCCGCGACACCTAGAGAGCTTTCCCGGGCATGCGGTGTTGTTCGGGCGCCGGTGGAACCGGGAGGCACGGCTGAAGGACGACGTTTTCCGGCTCGATCCCCCGCGCGATAGCGAGTTTTTACCGGAAAGCGACCGGGAGAGCGAGGATGAGGCGCTGTGGGGGCGCCTCGTGGAACTAATCGCCGATATCTTCGGCGACAACCGACAGGGGGCGGACAATGCCGGTGTGGGTTAAGCTCCCCCCAAAGGCGGGGGTGTTGGAGCGGTGGGTGATCCGTAGCCGCTACACGGCGGAGGAGGCCGCGGCGTTTTTGGGAATGGCCCCGGAGACGTTCCGAAAGAAGGCGGCTTTGGCGGGGCTGCCGACGGTTTCCGAGGCCGGGCAGCGCGTGTACGAAGAGGAGATGTTGTTGGCTTGGCAGGCCGGGTTGTTGCAGGGAGTTCCGTATTCTGCACCCGGCGGGGGTCCTCCCCCGCAGACGTCCCGGCGTTATGGGGCCGGAAAGAGGAAGGGGAAAGTGTATGGAGACACACCGCCGGTGTAGCAGTAGCAACATAGAAGAGGAAAAGCGGGTTTTGGCGGCCTATCGGTTGTACCTGAATGCGCGTATTCCTTTGTGGTTGAATCCGGGTCCGGACCCCGGAACCCCGATAATCGATCCGCCGTTGGGTTACCGGGAGTTTGCCGAAATGTATCATTACTATAAAGCAAGAAAGGAGAGCCATGGGGAAACGGAGAAAGAAAAAAGGGTTGGAAATCGGGGAGCGGTTCCAAGTCGTGGTCCCGGGGTCCCGGAGCCTCGTCGAGACGTTGGCCGATGTGGCGGAGCACATTCGGGACAAAGTGCCCGAGTTGAAAAAAAGGTTGAGCAAGGATCCTGTAATGCTGGAATCCGCCCGGGCCGTAGCATTGGTTTCCACGGCCCGGCTCGCAACCGGGGATTATCAATATCGGTACGAGGTTTGCCATGCGAGCGTGGCGGAGGTGCGATGCCGAGAACGAATTTGAAAAGGGGGTGGAGAAAATGGAGAGAAAAAGGGAAGAAGACGACCGCACGCACGGCGTGGTGATTTTTTATCATGACGACGCGGACGGCCAGTGCGCCGCGGCCGTAGCCCTGCGTAGCTTGCCTGCAAATGCGGCCGTGCATTGCTGTCCGGTGCAGTACCCGGACTCGCAGCGGTTTTGGAGGTTGGACGGGGACCGTCTGGAGCTGATGTCGTATTTGGGCGAAAACAAGTTGATCCCGCATCAAGACCTCCGGGAGTTTTGGCTGGTGGACTTTTCGTTCGATGAAGCGGGCATGATGGGATTGCGGGAGCTGACGCAATGGCTCGGGTGTAGGTTTATTTGGTTCGATCACCATAAGAGCAAACAGGATATGTACGACCTGATGGACGATTGCATCCCCTTGGGTTGTCGGGATACAAGCAAAGCGAGTTGCCTGGCCGTGTGGGAGTGGCTGCATGAAAACGAGCCGCCTCCGCCTGCGGTGAAATATATCGCGGATAGGGATATGTGGCGGTTCGAGTACGGGGATGAGACCAGGGCATTTCATGAATTGTATAGCTTGGCCCCTTTGAGTCCGAAGTCTAAACGATGGGATTTTTTTTTGAAGGATCGGAGGTATATGGCGATAGACCGTCCGTTTAGCAAGGAGGGAGATTGGGAAGAAGAGCGCGAGGAAATGACGGCGACGGGAATGTTCCTCTACGGCGCACGGAAAAACCGGGCGTTGATGCAGGCCGTAAAGTACGGGGAGTTTTTTGACTCGAATTTGTTCCGCCGGTTCTCCGAGTCCGAGCAAGACACGGCCCGGTTGCTTCTGCTGCGGTGCTACCCGGACAGCGAACAGGCGCACTGGTGCATCAAGACGTTCGATGGGCTCAATGTGGTGGCATATCAATGGATTTCCGGGGACGCAGGCGGCGGCGCGTTCGATGTGACCACCAACTTGTATAGCGACGGGACCGTGGATGTGGGGGCCTTCGCCAAGGAGCACGGCGGCGGCGGGCATAAAGCCGCCGCAGGGTGGACGGGGAAAAATGTCCGCTTTACGAAGCCGCTTTTCTTGGAAGCGGTACGGCTCCTCGATGGAGAAGCGTAAGAAGTGGCGAACAGTGTGTTGGAAAAAATAGCCGGGGTGTACCGGCTATTTTTTAGCCCGGGGGAAGTGACGGAGGTCCGCGCGTTCGGCCTGAGCGGGAACGGGAAGGCGTGGCGGGGGTTTTCCCGAGGGACCATCTCCGGGTATTTCAACGACCCCGTAGCGTTTGCCAAAGCGGCCCATGCCCTGGACCTGGCTGGGGCCGCCGGGGTGTACTTCACGATAAACCCGGTGAGTGAGGCGTTTTTCGCCCGGGCTCCGAATACGCTCGTTGCGGGCGAAAAGACCACAAAAGACGAGCATATCAAGTGTATCAGGTGGCTCCCGGTGGACCTAGACCCGTTGACGCGGGTCAACGGAAAATGGATCAAGCGGAGCGGATTTTCCAGCGACGAAAAGGAGCTGGAACGGGCCTTGAACGTGGCCAAGAAGACGGCGACGCGGCTGGAAGACGGAAAGGACCTCCGGTTTGGGAAGGGCCTGCGGGCCGTGAGCGGCAACGGGTATCATCTGTGCTACCGCTTGGATGATCTGCCGAACGAACCCGAGACGGAGCGACTCATCCGGGACGCCCTCCACGCGCTCAAGGCGGAGATCGGGACGCCGAGCGTCGATGTGGACCTGAGCGTGTTCAATCCGGCTCGGATATGGAAGGTGTACGGGACAACGGCCCGGAAAGGCGGAAGTACGAAGGACCGACCCCACCGCCAGGCGTACCTGCTGAAAGATCAGCCGGAGACGCTTGCACTCGTACCCACGACCACGCGCAAGGCGCTGGAGAAACTGGCGTCCATGAGACCCCGGGACGATACCCGGCTACCCGTCCCCGCTACCCCTAAAAAAGATCAGAGGCGAGAACAACAAAGGGAGAGCGACCTCGGGAAACTCAAGGTCCCCGAGTACCTGGCGGCCTACGGGGTGCAGATCACGCGGATCAACCGGGACAATGATGCGTATACGACGTATGCCATCGACCGCTGTGTGTTTGATCCGGACCACGGCCGGGACGCAAGCATCGTGCAGGACAACGAGAGCGGGAAGTTGTCCTATCAGTGCTGGCACGACGGGTGTAAGGCCGCACAGGCCGAGGGGAAACGGCTGTGGCGGCACGCCCGGAAGATGATCAGCGGGGACGACCCCATTAATAAGTTCTGCGAAGGGTATGACCCGAACTGGAAACCGCCGAGGGGACGCCGTGGCGGAAAAGGCTCGGATGTAGACCTGGAGGCCATGGGCTTACAGCCCATACGGTATGTCGGGGTGGAGGGTGCTTTGAAGAGAGTGAATATTAAAGCGGTTAAGGTGCCGGATCCGCATTTGCCGGATCCGACGGTGAAACCTCCCGGGGAAATCGATCCCAGCGAGTTTTTCACCTTGGGCTCAAAGGGCCGTCCGGAATGCCGCGACCAGATGGGGGTGCGCTATTTTGTCGCGTATTTCGGGGGACACTTGAGTTACAGTCCCGAGACGGGGCTGTTCTGGTACTACGACTATCAGGCCGGGCACTACAAGCAGCTTTTGCCGGACCAGTTGGGGCAGATCATCGCCGTGTGCCTCGGGGATTATTGCAAGACGCAGTATATCACCCAAGCAGTGTTGCAGGCGAAAAGCACGTTGGTCCGCATGGATGCGGACTGGCCCCCGGATCCACGCTACATTAACTGTTTGAGCGGCATGTTGGACTTGGAGACCGGTAAGGTGGTGCCGCACGATCCCAAGTACAACAGCCGCTCGCAGATCCAAAGTAGATATGACCCCCAGGCGGACGCTCAACCCTGGTATACCTTCCTGGACCAGATATTTCCGGGTGAGCCGCACAAAATAGATGCGCTACAGGAGTTCATGGGGTACTGCCTCATGCCCGATTGCAGATATGAGGCGTGCATGTTCTTGTTCGGGAGCGGAGCGAACGGCAAGGGGACGGTGCTCCATCAACTGTTCCACGTGCTGGGGGAGCAGAACTGCTCGTCCCTCAACATGGATGCAATCGGGGAAAATAACTTCGGGGTGGCGTTCCTGAAGGACCGCATGGTCAACGTTTGCTCAGAAATGATCACCAGAAACAAAATGGCAACCGAGACCCTGAAGCAGATGGTCTCGGGGGAGCCCGTGACCACGCAAAAAAAGTTTCGAGACCATTTTCAGTTTAGACCGACCTGCAAGTTCATCTTCGCCATGGATAAACACCCCGTTATCCGCGACCGGGCGTTCGGGTTCGAGCGCCGACTTATCGTGATCACCTTTAACCAGAGGTTTGACAACGAAAGCAAGGATCCTGACCTGAAATACAAGCTGGAAAAGTGCCGGGACGGAATTTTTTATTGGATGCTGCTGGGCCTCGAACGGTTGCGGGAACGAGGACGATTTATCACCCCGGAAGAGACCAAGGAGTTTTTGGCGAACTTAAATCCGCTGGTGCAGTTTGTCGAGGATGAGTGCGTGATCGAGAAAGAAAAAATATCCTCTGCGCCCGCGATATGGAAGGCGTACAAGCACTGGGCAGCGGAGGGAGGGTATCGGACAATGCAAAAGGGGAATTTTTATGGGGATATGAATCGACTGCCCGGCGTGGAGTATGCGAAGCGGCACGGCCCGAACAAGCGGGCCGTGATTATCGGGTTGCGGCTGAAGGATATTACGGAAAGATCCGAGGACGACTAACAATGAGAGCCCCGGGCAGCGCATAGCATGCCCGGGGCTGTTGTGTTGCCGGGTTATACCAACTCTTTTTAGGCATCTTTAACCATATCCGCGAAGTGTTTTTCTACCGCTTCGGGGTCGAGGTGGGTCTCTGCCCACCCTAATGCTTCAGAGGGGCTAAGCGGGATGATCCGCTCGCCTCCGCCTCGCGTTCCGTCAGGGTGGTGCGTTGCAAAGCGGGTCATGGCCCCACCCTCCCCTGCCAAGAAAAAGCGGCGCGCCCTGGGCGTTACATAGAGCGACGCCGACCAGTGGGAAAAGTCTCCGGACCCGGGGTAATACCCGTGGTCGTGGGATCCTATTTCGATTGCCTTGTCTGTGTCATACCGAAACCCGTTGATTATACGTTTCACTGTTGTCTCCTTTCATGAGCAGAGTAGTTATTATGGTCTCGCGAAAATTTCACCCGATAAGCCCACGGTGGATTGTGGCATCGATAAACTCTGCCGTCCAATGGCCACGTTGAATTCGGTCCTCGATATCACCCCAGTCCCAGCCCTCGGGGAGATCGAGGCGTTGAACAAAGTCGTCGATGTCAATGTCATGATCGCCCGCTGCAATCATCCGCATCAATTCTTTAAAATTCTTTACACCGTCCGGACAATTTTCGATTTTCCAGAAATGTTCGGTCTCAGGTATGTCGTATTCCACGGCATTTAATAAAGCATTTACTTCATGACAAAGTGTTTGAGCTTTTCCGATTAATGGTAATACCGCAAAACTTTCAAGCGGCGACGCCGTTGAATTGAACTCCTGCAAGTTTTCAACGGCGAACCCTAAGTCATGTATTGCCTTTTCCAATGGTTCTATATTCATGACATCCTCCTTGCGCCCCGAAGGGCGGTTAAAAGTTTAAAGGTTGTCTATTTGTTCTTGGATTTCTTTCAGGAATGTCTCTGCTTCTTGGATTGTTTCGAATCCCAGCGGGTCGGAGTCTGTCCATTCCGACCCATCCCAAAATCCGACCCAATAAGTTCCTTCTATTTCTCTTATTTCGTACTTAATCATGACATCCTCCTTGGGATTCCGTCTCCCTCCTTTGCATTTTGTCGAGTTCGATGCGGGCCACTGTGATACACAGCGCGGCCAACTGCTTCCAGTCCGTATCCGGCCCTGGGCTCATGTCCGCGATAGCCCGGAGGGCGTCTTTGACAGACTCACCCTCACCCTGTTTCCCAGCATAATGTTCTGTTTCCATGTAACCGCCTCCTTTCCTTTTTTTTGTTGGCACCATTATATATATACACCATACAGGTGTCAACGATTATTTTTGCAAAAAAAATGCAAAAAACGAACATAATTTGCTTGACACACCCATTGGGTGCATGATAGGATGCAATCAAAAAAAGACAAGAAAGGAGGTAAGCATGAAGTGTTACGGGATTTATTACGGAGGAAGTTCGTACAGCGCCGGACCTTATACGAATAGCGATGTCCGGGAGTATGATTCGATGGCAATGGCGAAAGGGATATTTGAAGTCCTTGAGCATCATGATCCTTATTACCCGTGCGTCGACCAGACGGCCGAAATGCAGGTATTTTTTGAGGACCCGAGGACAGAGGACGATGAGCTGGACGGGGATAAGGTGTTGATCGACCCCGGTTACCCTGACCGCATCATCCGGTTCGGACCCCGGAATGGTGTGGTCGTCGAGCGGTGCTAGGGAGGGAGGACAGTATGGCGACACTGAGAAGCGTTTTGAGATTGAGACTCCAGGATACATTTCGGGATTTCGGCTGGAAATATACGGAGCTGGAGCTGGAATGGATCCTGGATTATATCGAAGCCGCCTTGCACGTAGAGGGCGGAGAAAGGTGGGAGTGATGGATAGCAGAGTTGAAAGACATACGGATGGAGCCCAGCACATAGAGTCCCGGTGCTGCATCATCCATAAGGGCCGGGAGTTTTGTTCCGGCGGATCATGGATGATGAGGCGGAAAAGCAGCGGTCTGATGGAGGGCGTCCTTTATCATTACAAAACAAAAGACAACGGCAGGGTGCGGCATGAGGTCGGGACCTGGGACGGGGATGTGAAGGTCCCGGCGCTGCTGTTGCGCAGGTGGAGGAGCAATTGGGGGGATGAGCGGCAGGCGTTTGCCTTTACGTGGAATGGCCGCCGGTTTTGGGGCGTCAATGCAGGCGACAACGAAATCGTCAGGTGTCGCGAATATAAAAACCAATAGAAAAGGAGGAGAGAGATGAAAGAGATGGGAAGGAATGTTGTGGCACAGGTCACCGAGAAAAATGAGCTGTTGGTCCGGATCGATCTAAGTAGGGAGTTCGGCCGGAGCAAAAGCGGGAAGACGATCATTATTGCCTCCTCGGAAGGCAACAAAAAACTGGAAGACATCAACGGTGGCGAGGTCTTCCTCGGGATGAATTGCTACAAAAAGTAATAGACTGGGGCGCCCCTCGGGGCGCCCCAGTAAGACTCTCAAAAGAGACTAGTTGAATTTAAGGATCGGGATGTATCAGTTTTAGAATGGAGGGATATAACTATGAGTAGCTGCGACGATTGTCAGTGTGCCGCTTGCGCAAACCTGAAGTGCCCGTCTCCGTGTAAGGCGAGCCTGCCCTGCGATAACCCCGTAACCCGGTGCGCGACTTATATACCGCCCATGAGGCCGTACAGTGTGCTGCTCCTCTACCCGGATTATATGGACAACGCGAGCGAGGGGCGCGAGACGTATTACGCGCACGTGACCGCGAGAGACTACGCGGGGGCCGTCATAGAGGCCCAATATCAAGCAAGTCAGGCCCAAGACCCCCCCGTAGAGGTTGCGACGGATTTTTACCCGCTTCTAGTTGTGGTGGGGCACCATGACCCGGCGGTGCCCTGGGCAAAAAATCAGATGGAGGCCGAGTATGAAGATTAAATATGTAGAAAAAGCACTAAAACCGTCGAGCCTGCGGGTAATCGAGCAGGCTAATGCGATCATTAGAGAGTACCAACAGGACGGTATGGCGCTCACTTTGCGGCAGCTCTACTACCAATTTGTGGCGCGCGACCTGATACCCAACCGTCAGACGGAGTACAAGAGGTTGGGAAACCTCATTAGTGATGGGCGCCTTGCGGGGCTCGTGGATTGGTACGCGATCGAGGACAGGACGCGGAATGTCAAATCCCTGTCTCATTGGGACAACCCCGGCCAGATCATCCGGGGCGCCCGGTACGGGTTCAGGATGGACAAATGGGCCGGGCAGGCATATCACGTCGAAGTGTGGATCGAAAAAGAAGCCCTGGCGGGCGTGATATCAACAGCCTGTACGGATCTTGACGTGTCATTTTTCGCCTGCCGTGGGTATGTGTCACAGAGCGAGATGTGGGCCGCCGCAGAGCGGTTCCTGCAACGGCATGAGGTGGAGAAAAAACAAACCGTGATCGTCCACCTGGGGGACCATGACCCATCGGGGATAGATATGACCCGGGACATCGAGGACAGGATGCGGACATTCGGAGTGGGCGACCATGTCACAGTTGAGAGGATTGCTCTCAACTATGATCAGGTGCAACGTTATGATCCACCCCCGAATCCCGCCAAGATCACGGACAGCCGGGCAAACGGCTATATCGCCAAATACGGCCGCGAGAGCTGGGAGTTGGACGCCCTCGAACCCAGGGTCATGAGGACCCTGATAAAGGACGCTGTTGAAAAATATAGAGAAGAATCGATATTGGCCGGTGTCCTGGCTCAAGAACAAAAGGGCCGCGAGGTGCTGAAGTATGTGGAACAGAACTGGCAATCGCTGATACCCTAGCCCTTCGAATGGTGCGAGACAAAAGGCCACTACTGCCGGGCCTTTTGTCTTTTTTTTTGCAAAAGTGCTTTTTTTGCTTGACACCTTGTAGGTGTATAAGTATCATGACAATCAACGGTCAAGGCCCGGTCCCGATAGGCGGGACGGCCGGGAGCTACACTGACCTTCCAAACCAAAGGCGACCGGCAAAGGAAAGGAGAACGAAAATGGCAAAATTATATTTCAAAAAAGAATTTATGGGCGGGATGAGTGATAATTCCGTCTATTTGAGGGTTGACGAAGGCAACCGCCTTCACATGGCGATTGTCGCTCGGTTCGGGTTTGAAAAATCCGACTGGGACGAATCGGATACCCCGGAACTGGAGGACCGCTACAACGGCAACGGGTCTGCCGACCGGCTGCTGATCGCATCACCTGAATATTACCTTAAAAAAGTTCGAAGGCGGATCGAGGACCGCCTTCGCAAAAATCCGTGGGAAGTCCTTTCAGCTTCTCACGCAATTACAGAATAGCCACCAGCCACCGCACTGCCACCAACGCGGTGGCACAGCATAGGCGCATCATCGAGCAATCGGGGTGCGCCTTTTTTACAACCCCTATCCCCCTTGACTATCCCTAATCTTCCCACGCCTTTGGTGGGAAGATTTTTTTTTGAAACCTTATATATATTTTTTACATATCTTTTTTTTTGTTTTACCGCGTTACGGTAATATAAAAAAATGTCTTTGTGTTCCCTCGCCGGATAGGTCATTGTTTTTGCTGTAGAATTTGCGCAAAAATGCGGGGAAAAAAATCTTCCCAAAAATGTCTCCTGGGAAGATTTTTTTTTTTTGACGCGCACATTTTTAAAATGCGGGGAAGATTTTTTTAAAGGCAAGGGAAGATTTTTTGAATGGATGCCTGCTGCGGGGATGCAAAAAATAGTGCTGGGGGGGCGGAGAGCGGCGGGTTTTTTTGCAGGTCAGCGGGGGATTTTCGCGGGGGATTTAGTGGATGCGGGCGCTCTCGGTGGGCAGATTTCGGTTGCGGGGGCGGGGGGGCTGCCTGGGCAGGATAAATGCGCGAGAACATTAGTAATCCGCCGTGCTCACGATGTCAACCGGAAAATGAAAAAAGTGTAAAGTGGCAGATGAAAACGATCATTATTTTGTGCCGTTTTTGTGCCGTGAAAACGATTGATTTTTGTCGGTCATTAAGATACAGTGAAACCCGAAATTGAACGTTAATGTCGGAATGGGAAGGGAGGGACAGATGGAAGACAGGAAAATCGTGGGGTACTTGCGGGTGTCTACGGCGGATCAGGATGTCCATAAAAACCGGGCAGATGTCCTGGAGTTCGCCAATACCCGGAGCTGGGGGCCGGTTCGGTTTGTCACGGAGACGGTGAGCGGGGCCAAGACCTGGCGGGACCGCAAGCTCGCGGCGATCGTGGACGAACTCGGCGACGGGGACATTTTGATTGTGCCGGAGTTGACCCGCCTCGGCCGATCTACATTAGAGGTCTTGGAGGTGCTCAAAGAGGCCAAGCTCGCCGGGATCCAGGTCTACTCGATCAAGGAGGGCCTGGAGCTGAATGGAACGATCCAGGCCAAGATCATGGCCACCATGCTGGCTCTGTTCGCGGAGCTGGAGCGGGATTTTATTTCCATGCGGACCC
>Ga0180431_10010157_pt1 | contig 10505 bp, 9 predicted proteins | sample SS_ome_11_FD_132459 | JGI IMG/M metagenome (GOLD analysis project Ga0180431, IMG submission 132459) | Hypersaline lake sediment archaeal communities from the Salton Sea, California, USA - SS_1_MS_1 metaG | ecosystem: Environmental > Aquatic > Non-marine Saline and Alkaline > Hypersaline >... | reverse complement strand
CTTAGAATTGCTGATATGGATTGGAATGGGTTATTTCCTGAAAAATATAATCTTGAAGCTGGTAAATCAAGTGAAGTATATTTTTGGGAATTAATGAAACAAAAACCACCTAAAAAACAACAGCAGAAAAATGGTAAGGGTGATAATGGTGAGGGCAAAGAAGGACAAGGGTCTGAAAATCAAAAAGGACAAGGTCAAAATCAACCAGGAGAAGGGAAAGGTTTTGATTCACATGAAGGTTGGATAGGTAATTCTGAAGATGCACTTGACCCACATGCAACTGCCAGACGACTTGAAACTTACACACAGGATATGGTTCGACAGAGTGTTAGGAATTTCAACAAGAATCGAGGAAGACTTCCGGGTCAAATCCAAGAATTAATTGATGAATTGTTGCAACCTCCTAAAGCTCCATATTTTCAAATTATTCGAAAATTGGTTGTTGGCTCAAGGTTATCGAAGTTTAAACCTTGTTCAACCAGAATAAATAGAAAAAGGACATATGCATTTAATCTCAAAGAATATTGTCTTCCAGAGATATCTCCATTCCCAGGTAAAATTAGGGATCGGACATTTCACATTGGGATTTTGATTGACACATCTGGATCTCAATCTAAGGATGATTTAATGGAAGCTCTTTCAGGAATCAAGAACATCATTGAAAACGACCGACATTGTAAAGTGACGGCAATTGAAATTGATACAGAGATCCATAAAGAATATGAGGTTAAAAAGTTATCTGATATTGATTTCAATATCAAAGGCAGAGGGGGAACCACATTAAAGAAGGGGTTATTCAGATTCAAAGAATTAAATGTTGATATAATGTTGGCATTTTCAGATGGTTATTGTGATAACCTTAATGAACTTTCACGAAAATCGATCCCGAAGAAAAATGTTTGGGTAATACCTGAACAAGGTGGTTCAGTTGAGTATGTAAACAGGACAGGACCGATTGTGAGGATTTAGTATGGCATATAGCGCCAAAGACATCAGAAGTCTCGGTGATATTGAGCAACTTCAAATTAACCCTGAGATGTATATTGGGCATACTGAACATCCTACTCACTTGGTTGAGGAATGCTTTGACAATGCTTGCGACGAATGTCAGACAGGAAGCGCAAGCATTGTTGCAATTAAAGTCGACACAAAAACGAAGACTTATTCAATTCTCGACAATGGGAGAGGAATACCAATTTCAGAAAATACTCCAATTAAAATCACAACTAAGCTGTATACAGGTGCAAAATTCAAAGATAAAAAGACTGCTTATGAAATTTCATCTGGACTTCACGGGGTAGGGTTGGTTGCAGTTAATGCGTTAAGTGATACCATGTCGGTTGAAATATATCGTAGTGGAAAACATGCCATTTTCAATTTTGAAAATGCTAAACTTAAAAACAAAAAGATAGTTGCATTTAAGGAATCAGATATTCCTTTTTCAACAAGTCTTACATTCAAACCATCAAAAAAGATATTTGATGAACTTGATCTTGATCTTGAAAGATTAAGGAATCGATTAATTACAGCATCGATTCAAATGCCAGACAATATATTTGTTTTAGAGATTGACGGTGAAAGAGAGATTTTTAAGCTCAATTTGCAGGATTATTTTAACAAATATATATTAGATGAGGGGAATGGGGAAATCATCAACAGAGTGCAATTTAACGCAACAGAAGGACCAGAAAAATTTGGTATCGTTATGACTTACTCTGATAAAGGTAGCGTCAGTCCTAAAATATCATCATCTGTTAATCTTCTTCCAGTAATGTCTGGAGGAACTCATGTGAATATGTTTTATGAGGTATTGAGAGATATATTCACAACAAAAGCTAAAAAATTGGGATATTCATTTCAACCAAATGATTGTCTTATTGGTTTAAGAGCTTATTTAATGTTGAGTCTTAAACAAATTCAATTCTCAGCACAAATCAAAGATAAATTAACAAATAAGAAACCATATCTTGAAAAATTGGTTTCAGCTCTTAAAACACAACTCGAAGCATATTTTAATAAAAATCAAGATGATCTTGTTGCTCTTTTAGAGCATTTTCAAGCATATCGTCAAAAATTAGATTCAAAGAAGTTAAAAACAAATACTGGTGCCAATGGTAAAAGATCATTTACAAAATTCACTAAATTGAGAGATTGCACAAGCAGTCGAGGTGAGATATTCATATGTGAAGGAGATTCTGCCGGCGGTGGTTTAATTGCATGTAGAAATCCAAAACAACATGCTATATTTCCATTAAAAGGTAAAATACCTAGTGCCGCAACAACCAAAGATATTTTACAAAATAAAGAAATTAGTGAATTGATGAGAGCGATAGGAACAGGAGTAAATAATGATTTTGATATATCAAGATTGAGATATCAAAAAATAATCACATTTACTGATGCTGATCCTGACGGAGATCATATTGCTAGTTTATTATTGTTGGCATTATCAATATTAACACCTGAACTTATCAAACAAGGTCATGTTTATGTGGGTCAAACTCCATTATATGCTGTAAATGAAAAAAGAAAATTTACTCCATTGTGGAGTGAGAAGGAATTGAATGCTGCAAGGAAAGAGAATAAGAAAATAATCCGCTGTAAAGGGTTAGGTGAATTCAATCCATCTCAGCTAAAAACATTTACAACTGATGAAAAGACAAGACGATTGATCCAGGTTCAATTTACAGATGATATGAATAATATAATGAAACTTTTCACAAGCGTTGATGCAAAGAAAGAATTATTGGGACAAGGAGATGAACATGAAGAAAATGATTAAAACATTGCTTATCTCAAATGGGGGCGATGAACGAACAATTAAAGATGTCCTTGAAGAAAACAAAGCGGCTCTAATGGATGGTTTTGGATATTTATCTGATAAAAATCCAGATTTATCATTCAGTTCATTGTTGATAAACAGCAAAAGTTGTATTAATAACACAATTGCTCCATTTGCAATGATTCTTGTTCATGTAACATTAACAGGGGATGATAAGGAAAAATTTGAAATTTTCCCTTTGAAAAGAATTGATAATAACTCAGGAACACTTGTCTATTCTGCAAATCCCATAATTATATAGGTATTTATATGGACTCACTGATTCAAAAAATGTATGGAAATTATGGGAGATATATCAATGCATTTAGATCCTTTCCATTAATTCACGATGGGTTAAAACCTGTTGAACGAAGAGTCCTTTTGTCTACATATGATATTGCAAAAGCATCATATACTAAATCTGCCAGAGTTGACGGTCATTGTATCGGTCATTATCACCCACATGGAACTTCATATGGGACTCTGGCAGGTTTGGCAAGACAAGGATTTCTTGATCCTCAAGGAAATTTTGGAAATAATATTGGAGTTGAAGAAAGTCCTCCTGCCGCAATGAGGTATACAGAATGTAGACTTTCAAAATGGACACAAGATTTATGTTTCAGCTTGATCGATTATGTTGATCGAGTTGAATCTGAACTTGACCCAGAACCTGCATTTTTGCCTACTAAATTTCCAATTTGTTTATTAGGGTCTGAATATACAACTGGTATTGGTTTTGCTTATCGAACTCTTATTCCTATCTATCATATTAAGGATTTAAATAAGCGTTTATTATGGTTATTGGGCGAACGAAAAACTGAACCAATAATTAAACCTTTAAGTGATTCATTGATAACATCAACTGATGCTGAACTTAAAACTCTACTCACAAAAGGTAAGGCGGCAATTACAACAAAAGGTGATATTAGAGTTGATAAAATTGCTTGTAAAGTATCAGTCAAATCTTGGCCATATGGAAAGAAATTTCAATCAATTCTCAATAAATTTCAAAAAGAATTAGATATTGGTGACATTGGATTCGCTGATTTATCAAACGAAGAAAATGGCACTTGTATCGTATTTGAAGTATTGAAACAGAGAAACAGAGATAAGATATTTAAAGCTCTGATTAAAAAATTAGATACTGTATTAAAAGGCAAATTGTCTTTTGAAATGAATATGGTAGATGAAAATGGAAATGTTCATTTATTTTCAGTTGACAATCTTCTGTTAAAATGCTATGAAAATTATAAAAAGATTCTTGATGTAATGTTGAACACAAACATTGCTAAGATCAATGAAAAGATTGATGAAAATATCACTCTTCAAAAATTAAAACCTCATATATCAACGCATATGTCAGGAAAAATTGTTGATGTTGAAGCTGTTTATAAAGCTATAAGCAAAGATTCAGATGTTGAATTAATTAAAGTTAAGGAATTAATTGGAAAATATAGAATTTCTAAACTTTTAACAATGGACACTGATATTAGTGGACTTCAAGAAGAGTTAACTGATTATAAGAACAAACTTAAAAATATAGACTCATATACACTTGAATTGTATGATGAGTTTATGAAAAGACTGTAAAGGAGGAGCATATGCCAAATAAAGGTATTTGTCCTGTATGTAAATTTACATACAGCAATATGATGATTCACCTTATGAAAAAAGAAGATGATGATCATAAGAAATATATATCTGACTTAAATGTAATTCTTGATGAGTTAATTTTAAATACTGATTTGTATACATCTGAAATTGTAGATGAAATTGAGAAAAAAGAATTATATATCAGTAAACATTATATTCAAATAAGAATAAAAGAAATCGAACCTAACAGGAAAAATAGGGTCTTATCTTCAAGGAGAATGGGAGAAAATAATCCTGTGAATAATCCTGGGGTTGCAGAAAAAATATCTAAAAGCGTAACTGATAAATGGGTATCAGGTACATATAAAGATCGAATAAATGGAATGTTAGGCAAAGTTAAAGAATTACATCCAAATTTCAAACCTGAAATTCATAAACCATCAGTTGAAGCAGTTAAGTTTTATAGGGACTATTTATCTCAATTTGAAGATATTACATATTGTAAAAGATGTAATTCAAATGAAAATATTAATGTTCATCATATTGATGAAGATCATAATAATTTTCTGCCTTCAAATTTAGAAGCTGTGTGTGTACCATGTCATGGGGAGTTTCATTTACCAAATCGAATTATGCCATTTATGAGTGTTGCCAAAAAATTATCATTTGCTGCAGCTCATAAACTTCCACATCATTTAGGAAAATGTGAAAATTGGCATGGTCATGAATGGTCTCTTGAAGTATTTATAGAAAGACGAATTGATCCAGCAACTATGATGGTTATTGATTTTAAAGAATTGAAGACAATAATGAATAAATATATCATTGATGTTTTTGATCATAATTGCTTAAACGATATAATTGAGATACCAACGGCAGAGAATATTTTAATTTGGTGTTGGGAACAATTAATGTTTGAGGGAAAATTGAAAGGGATTTCTAAAATAAATTTATGGGAATCTTCAGATAGTTATTCAACTCTTACGAAACATGGAATGCTTTCAGTATTCAAAACTAAACTAGATGAGGCAATTCATGCAAACTAAAAAAAGAACTAAACAATGTGATAAAAAATGTAAATATTTTGAGAATCATTGTTGTATTTATGGTTCTGGTAAAGTAAAATTTCTAATAGACCCTCTTGGAAAACCGAAAGATTGTAAATTAATCGAAAAAGGATAATAAATGAAGATAATCAGACGTTCAGGTCTTGTGATACCAAGACAGGAAAATGAAAATGAAATTTGGTATCAACAAATAAAAAAAGACCTCACCAGGCGAGCGAAAGATTATCAAACAGGTACATTTGTAATTCAAAAATTTTATCTTGAATCAGATAAAAATTTATTAATCCCAAGGTATTTTCCAATAAAGCAATATAATAGATGGGTCGAGATTGAAGATCATTCTCATGAGGGTGAAGAGATTTCAATATCTCATAATATCACTCCAAGGGATGCTCTTCAATCTCGAGCAATTACTCATATGTTAGAAAATAAAAGTGGAATTTTAGAATTACAACCTGGAGTTGGAAAAACTGTAATTTCAATTATGGCAATTGCAACTCGAAAAAGAAAGACTTTTATATTAGTCCATAGAGAATCATTATCAACTCAATGGAAAAATAGAGTTCTCGATTTCACAAATCTTCAAAGTGGTGAAGTTGCAATTTTAAAATCTAAATCATTTTTAGATGATTTAGAGCATCCTATCATTATTGCAACAAACCAAACAATATTATCCCTCCTTAAAAGTAAAAGAATTGACTTCCTAATTGGATTGAATAAAGCTAATGTTGGTATTTTTATTGGTGATGAAGTTCATACAACAGTAGGAGCTCCAACATTTTCAGAATGTTCAATTCATATGCCTTGCAAATATACATATGGGTTGAGTGCGACTCCATATAGGTGGGATGGTAATAGTGATATTATTGAATATCACTTAGGCGATGTATATGCAGATAATGATGATTCATCAACAATGGAAGCATCAGTTACAATTGTTGTGTTTGATTTTGGGATAGACCAGCCATATCGTTTTAAATATTTATATTGGGCAGGTAAATTTCAAAGATCGAGATATTTGAATATAATAAAAAATTCAAAAATGTTTCTTAAAGTCATAAATGAACTTATCAAATTATTTAAGAGTAAAGAGAGAAATATAGTTGTTATGACTGAACGAATCAAAATGATTGATATTTTAGAAAAATCAATTGGTGATATTGAAAATGTTTCTCGATTCGTTGCTGGCTCATCATTGAATGTACTTAAAAAACAAATTACATTAACAACTCCAGGCAAAATGCGGGATGGGGTTGATGCTCCTTGGAAAGATTTGTTGATAATGACATCTCCGATTTCAAATATTGCTCAGGTGGCAGGTCGTGTAACAAGAGATAGTGATAATAAACAAACACCTATAATTGTTGATATGGTTGATTTAACTTGTGCTCCAATAAAAAATACTATTCATAGCAGAATTAAATATTATGAAGAAAAATGTTGGAAGGTACAATATGTTCATATTGATAATGATTTAAATAAAAAGGTGTTGACTAAAAAAGAATTTAATGAATTATTGTGAGGTATTATGGAAGTTATATGTGATAAATCAAAATATTGCGATGAAGCTCCATATTGCGGAGGGGCAAAACCTCATCGTCCTTGTTCAGAATGTGGAAATTGTCCAAGAGATCCTGATGCAAAATGCATTCCTGTAGGTGAACTTGATAAAGCTGATGATTATATTGTCGGAATACCAGAAGATGGAGGAAAGGTATGAAGTTTCTGTTTACAGCAGATATTCATTTAAGTGGATACTCACAAGATAAAATTGTGAATAATTTACCTGAAAGATTAAATTCAATTAAAAATGTTTTGATTGAAATGGCAGAGTATTGCAAACAACATGATATTTCAACTTTCATAATTGGTGGAGATACTCTTCACGGCAAATCAATTATTCATGCATTGGCTCAATCAATTATGCTTGATTTCTTTAGAGCATATGCAGAAGATATTGAATTTATTATTCTTGATGGTAATCATGATTTAAGCGGTCGTGGTAAAGATTCAGTTTCAGCATTAAAATCTCTTGATAATGAACCAAATGTTATGAGAGTAGGTGATACACAAACATTTGGAGATATTCTTTTAGTTCCATATATGCCACATATGGTTGATGTGATTAAAAAGAATAAAGCAAAATATTTAATTTCTCATTTTGGTTTAAGTGAAGGTGTTTTGAATAATGGGATGAGTGTTATTTCAGACGTTTCTCTTGCTGACTTAGATGGAAAATATAGATATGTATTACTTGGGCATTATCATAAACCTCAATCAATCATTAAAGAAACAATAGACTTATATTATGTTGGTTCTCCAATTCAAATTGATTGGGGTGAAAAGAATGAGGAAAAGAGATTTCTCATTGTCGATACTGATAATGATAAAATTGAAAGTGTTCCAACAACTGGTTACACCAAATATTGTGAATTCACAATAACAAATGAAAATAAAGATGATCTTCTCAAAGAGGTAGCAAAATTAAAAGATGAAGGTCATATGGTTAAAATTGTCAAAGATGAAGATGTGAATACATCTGATATTGAAGAAGACTATGTTGTGATTGATCGAAGGGAAAAAGATATCACAAATAGAGGAATAACATCTTCAATGTCGATGACTGATAAATTGACACGGTTTTTAGAGATTAAAGAAATCCCTAAAGATAACCGTGATGATTATATTAATATTGCACAGTCAATCATAGAGGATTCAAAATGAGTATTTTAAAATCAATATTAAAAAAGATGGTTAAATTTAAGATAGTTCCATTTGAACCAAGAATCCCAATGCCAGGGGATACAAGGAGAATTGACATTGACAATACAGATCGGACGATACGAGGGAAAAGATTGGCAGACACTTCTGGAGATAATACAGTCAAATATAAACGAACACAAAACAAATAAATTGATTGAATTGGACCCAGATGATCCTTTCTTTATGAAGATGTATATTGTTATGAATAATTTCAGATATATGGCGAAAGGTGTTGTAGAGGATAATAAACCTTGTGTCTATGTTGAAAGTTTAGATATTTAGTGAGGTTATATGAGAAATGTAGAATTTTTAAAAGTGGGTTTTAAGAATTTTTCATGTTATGTAGGTGATGGGTTGGAATTATCCTTCGAAAATGGAAAATTAATTTTAATCACTGGTCCAAATGGAATTGGTAAAACAACCATATTTGATGCTTTAAGTTATTCAATGTATGGTAGAACAACAAAGGGTGGTACTGGAGAAGATGTAATCAATAATACTGCAGGTAAGAATTGTCTTGCATGGACCGAATTTAAAATTGATGATGATCTTTATAAAGTATCAAGGTATGTAAAATATACCAAAATTGGAACAACTGTAATTCTTGAGAAGAATGGAGAATCAATCAAGAAAGGGCATAAAGAAGTTGTTCCTTATATTGAAAGTATATTCATGCCACATAAATTATTTATGAATACTCTTATGTTTTCACAAAGAGTTAAGGATTTCTTTACTGATTTGAATGACTCAGCTCAGAAAGAGATATTCAGAAAAATATTGCTTCTCGATGAATGGCTTGATTATCAAAAACAAGCTACTGAATTATTAAAGAAAGCAATTGATATTCAATCTTCAATTGAAGTTGATGTTCAGGTAAAATCAGAATCAATCAAAACAAACAAAGATACAATTGCACAATTGATTGAAGCTGAGAAACAATTTGATATTCAAAAGAAACAAGGGATCGAATTGTTTAAAACAAAAAGAACAACTTTAGTCGATCAATCAACAAAGATATCAAGTGAAATTGCCACCTTAGAACTCGAAAAACCACATGAAAAATACGAATTGGTTAATGGGCATATCACAACAATCAACACTCAATTAAAATCAATTGATGATGAATTAAAGGGTGTTAATGAATTAATCGAAGCAAAGAAAGAAAATAAGATATCTGAATTAACAAATCAAGCTTCTGAAAAAAGAAATGATTTGCATGTTGAATTTACTAAAGCTGAATCCCAACTGAAAACTGAAAGTTCTGAAAAATTAGCTGAATTGAATAAATGTTTGACCGATGCAAATTTAGAGAAAACAAATGGTCTACATGAAATATCCAATTTAGAATCTGAAATCAGAAGGCATGAAGATACAGCAACCATGCTTAAAAAGGCATCTGAAATGAAAGGACGGTGTCCGACGTGTCTTCAAATTTTGGGAGATGAGGAAAAGATTACTCTTTCAGAAGAACATCATGAGCAACTTCATTCTGCTGCAAAACTTAAAGATAAAGTTGCTAATTTAAAAGAAGTTGTTTCCTTCAATTATAAACAAGTTGATGATTCAGTTACAAGACAATCAACTGAGATTAATATTGAATATACAGAAAAAATAGCGAAAGAAAGAGAAAAATATACATTTGAAACAAATGAATTAACTGTTAAATTACAAGAACTCCTTAAGAAGGTTGATGAAGTTGCTGAATCACAAATAGCTTCAAAATCAGAAGAATTCACTGAAAGAAAGAGTGAATTGATTAAGAAGGGTCAAGAATTAGATAAATCAAGAAGAGAAGTAATTGAGGTACTTGATAAAATCAATAATTTGAAAGATACACTTTCAGATGTTAAGACTAAGATTAGTGAAGTTGACCTTCAAATTGAAACTAAAGAGAAATCTGAATTTGATAAAACTCAAATGGAGGAGTTAATTAAAAAGAATTCTGAATATGAAACTGAACTTGAAAAGAGTCAACTTAAATTAAAACAGGTTGCAAATGAAATTAAAATTATTGAATTCTGGAAAAAGGAAGGATTTTCATCCTCTGGAATCCCATCAATGCTTATCGATGATTCAATTCCATTCATGAATAAAACGGTTGCCGAATATTGTGATAAAATTGCTGGAGGTCGATATGTTGTTTCATTCGATACCTTAAAACCTGATAAGAATCAGAAAACTTTCAAAGATAAAATTCACATTGAAATATTTGATACAATAACCAAATCAAATAAAAGGGTTAAATTTTGTCAAATTCAGAT
>Ga0180431_10010154_pt1 | contig 10506 bp, 8 predicted proteins | sample SS_ome_11_FD_132459 | JGI IMG/M metagenome (GOLD analysis project Ga0180431, IMG submission 132459) | Hypersaline lake sediment archaeal communities from the Salton Sea, California, USA - SS_1_MS_1 metaG | ecosystem: Environmental > Aquatic > Non-marine Saline and Alkaline > Hypersaline >... | reverse complement strand
TTCTGAGTCAATAATCAAAGTTGAATCACTACTGTGTTCTGTTATTGCAGCTAAGGTTTTAGATATGGTATCTAATTGGGAACTTACCTTTTTATAACTCTTTGAAATATTAAGCAAAGTTCTTATTTTAGATTCCAAATTTGTTAGACTGCATGGTTTTGCCATAAAGTCGTAAATACAACTAGAACCAAGAAGCTTGTCAAAATACTTATAGTCATACCCATGCCCTGAAATAAATAAAAATACTGCTCGTGTAATTGAGTGTAATGTTTTGGCAATATCCACGATATTTGATATTCCAGGTAAGTGTACATCTGATATTATAAGTATAATATTATTCTTGGTTTCTTCTGCGTATTTAAATAATTGAGGAGATACTTTATCAAACGTAGTGCACTTTAAATCTGGAAATTTATTTTCTATCAATGTTTTTGTAATATCAAGAATTGCTTGTTCATCATCAATTACCAATATTTCAGAAGGCATTAGTTGACTCCTAACCCGAAATGTTTGGCAAGAATTTTTAATAGGTTTGTTGCTTCTTTTATAGAAGAAACTTTTGAGCATTCGTTATAAAGTAATCCAATTAGAGAAAGAATTATTGTTGTCATTCCAGCGTAAGCAACATATATTCTATGCCTTATCCCATTATGCTCTTTTAAACTTTCGGTTCTGTATTCAGTTAGTCTATCTTTTAAACCATCATGACAGGTTCCTAATTTATCTAAAACTTCATTTAAAGAACCAACGACCTCTGCTTGTTTTGTTAAAATTGAGTTGTGTTGGTCAAGCAATTTTGCTTGCTGCTCCATTAAAGTTTTGTTCGACTCTACTTGATTCTTGTAAGTATCGAGCAACATGTACAAGTCTTCTTTACGGAAGACAGTTGGTTCAGTATCTGCCATGATTATCCTCTTATCCGTATAAATTATCTAAATACTCTAAGGTGACATCTTTATAATTATGTTTTTCATCTTTAAGTTTCAATCGTTTAAGATTGCCACCTTCTCTATAGTCCACATGCACCCATCCATCTGGCGCATATTCTAAAATTATAGTTCTAAATTCAAGATTTTTATAAATCCATTTTACTATATCAAGAAGGGTTATAGAGGGATCATAAGGTTCGATATCTGCAGCTTCTGCTCTTGCATGATTTGAGGAAGGAGAACTTCCTACTTTAAGGCATAGAGCTACGGATCGAAATCCGGAAGTAATTCTTAGTCTTCCAAATTTATTCCTTATTGGTTGAAGAATTTTTCTGGCAAGCAATTCTATTTTTTCCCATTGTTCTTCTGTTGGAGTATTGTCAATTCCATGTCGTAATGCTGTCGCCGACTTTATAAATTCACCATATGTAAAGTTTTCTGCTCCGGGAATTTTTGCTTTCAAATCTCTACTCATGACATTCACCTCGATAGGATATTATGATTGGATTAGAGGAGGGGAATTATATTTTCAATATGCCCTCCTTTTTCGCTAGTAACTTTTAAAGCCATCTAAATTTCTTTGCTCCCATAATTGTGCAAGTTTACTACCTTGAAGATTCATTGATTCGCCAATATAACCTCGAAGGTTATTCTCAACATTTTTAAGTTTTTCTACAAGAGAATAAAGTTCTGATACAAGTAAAATTTCGTTCGGATCAGGATCACTCTTATTTTCTAACTCGTCGAGAAGCTGATTCAGTATTTCTACGGACTCTTCCTCGTGTAATCCCTTTAGAAACCTTTGGGCAGTAATTATTGGATTTGACATTTTATAAGAATCTCCTAATCAGTAGTATTTTCATCAATATATGAAAATAAATGGGGAAGTTACTATTGTAACTCCCCCATATATAGTTCCTTTCTTAACATAGTTATTTGGACAATTGCCCCTGTGGAGCATTCATTGTCACAAGAAGATTTCTACTTTGTTCTGGGAGCTTTTCTATGGCAACCAATCGGTTTTGAACTATGAATTGTTGTTCTTCAATTGATAGATTTTTAGCAACCGTTTCTTCAAGACCTTCTTCTCTAATAACTTTCATATTAGTTGTAAGTTGTCCAAGAAGATTGTTTGCTTCAGCAGTTCCCATTTCTACATTTGACAAGAATGAGTTTCGAGCTTGTCTGATGAATCGAACGGCATATGAGACTTTTTGATGGGCGTCAGGATCATTCTTTGGAATCTTAAACTCATCCATAACTGGATCCAGCTCATTTAAGATTTTGTTCCATTGCATGATTTCTTGTTTTCGACCATCCGCCATTCTTTTCATGTTTTTCAAGGAAAATGAAGTTTTAGCAAGTTCAATTTCTTTCTTTTTGATTTGAGCTTGCAACTTAATTTTCTCAGACTCTTTTAATGATTTTTCAAGTTGCTCTTCAAGATCCATAATTTCAGCGCGAGTAATTTTAAGATCTTGTTTTTTGTCTTCGTAATCATAAAGGAGATTTACTAATTCACATTGATGAACATTCATTTCCCTTAATGATTGATAATATTTTGAAGCAGGGGTTGGGAATTTTACATCATTCAGAACTGAGATTCTTGCTTCAGTATCTGTTCTGAATACCTGAGAATTAAAGAATGAATTTTCCATATTCTCAGATGCAGTTATGATTTCCTTTTTTTCGTCCTCATTAAATAGAGGGGTCTCTTCGATTACTGCGATTGCATCTTGATTAAATACCATCAAATCTTTGATTTCGACTTCGCTGTTTTTCACACCTTCGCTCATAGAAATTCTCCTTTCTTACTTATAACTAAATGTTATGTATAAATCCAAATCCCCTTGACTTGGAATACTAAATTCTTGTGAATGTTTTAATGAACTTCCATTAGTTCCAGCAAACTGGATTGCTTTCGTTTTTGTTCCACAACCGCCACCATTGCTACATGCAATTAAAGTGTTATTTTCAGCAGACCATGTTGAACCATCATATGATTCGGTTGATGCAGAATATAAATTTCCAAATTTTTGTCCACCAAATACTACTGCGGAAGAAGAAGACTGACCTCCTCCGTGTGCAACTTGTCTTCCAAGACTCAAGTCGGTTTCAGTTGACCAGCTTGTTCCGTTATAAGACTCACATCGGGAACTAAAATCTGGCGGAGATCCAGAAATACTTAGTGCATCATTTTGAATTCCTGCTGCTGCTTGTAGTCTTGTTGCGGTATTTAAATTTCCTCCAGATGACCAAGTAGCTCCATTGTATTCTTCACAGCTAGAAACAACAGAAGAAGTAGATCCACCAATAGCTAAAGCAGCAATTTGACTTCCACAACCTCCATGAGATCTTCTTCCATTTATCATGGATCCACTACTATTCCATGAAGAACCATTCCATTCATTAGTAATACTTGATAAACTTCCTGCCCAACCACCAAATGCTAATCCTGCTTGGGTAGTTCCAGCTCCAGCTAGAGCAAACCTTCCAGTTGGCAAATTGCTAATCGCAGTCCATATAGAACCATCATATTCTTCACATGCATTATAGGATCCAGCTATTCCCCCCATCTTTAGAGCGGAAGCTTGAATTCCACAACCTGAAGTCCAATAATCACTTGTATTTAAATCTGTAGAAATAAACCATACTGATAAAAGAGACTGGAGGGAACCAGGATTATATTCTTCTGTTATTGTTGAAGCAGAAGTTAACCACCCTCCAAATGCTAAGGCGTTTGATTGTGTGCCACATCCTGCTAAATAATATAGTCCGTATACCATATTATTTCCAGTTGTCCAGCTTGAACCATCATATTCTTCTGTGGTTTTTACAAATCCTAAATTATTTCCTCCATATAAGAGACCTGAAGTTTGTAAACCTGCGCCTGAGGTCCATGCTCTTCCAACAGAACAGTTATTAGAAGATTCCCATGTTCCTCCATTATATTCTTCTGTTTTTGTTGTTACTGCTCCAGCGTCTTGATCCCAACCACTCATACATAAAGCAGCAGACTGTGTTCCACAACCGGCATGAGAATAATACTTGCTATTTAAAGTATTTTCAACTGACCATGCCAAACCATTATATGACTCAGTTTGATTTGTTCCGGTACTTGCGATCCATCCAGCAATTCCCAATGTTGCAGTTTGACTTCCTGCACTTGCCATTGCCCTTTTAGCAGTATTCAAACTTCCGCCTACGCTCCACGAAGATCCATCATACTCTTCACATACTGAAGTTACTGAACCACTATCTCCACCGATATTTATTGCAGATTCTTGCAGACCAGCAGTTGTGTTATATGCTACTGCTGTATTTAGGTTTCCTCCTGTTGCCCATACAGAACCATTATATTCTTCTGTACCGACTTGCAAACCTGTACTAAATCCCCCTGTTTTTAGAGCTGCATTTTGAATTCCTGTTCCTCCTAGTAATCGAGATGTGCCCAGAAGAGGAGAACCTACATTCCATACTCCCATAACGCTAAAGTACGCAACAAGGTTATTTATATTTTTGTTCATAGTCAAGTCGCCAACTTCTGATAGATACCCTTGAGAATGAAATAAACCTGGAGTTCCAAGATCTTGATTATTAAACACAAGAGTTTTATGATTATAGTATTCATCATCAGTTAGGGAGGATTCATCAGTTTCAATACCAACAGATAATTTTGCACCAACAGATGAATTTGAGAATGGAGTAGTAATATCAATGTTGGCGCTCATTAACATTGATCCTTCAGGGAGAGGACAAAGAACAACAGATTGTTCTAAACCTTGAGCAACATCCACCGCATTGAAATTAGCAGTGACAGATTTTATTTGAGTTTCATCAATGTATCCATACACTCCTTGAACCCATTGCAAAATCTTGTTTGCTATTCCATAATGTATAACAGACATAAAAACATCCTCCCTTTAAACGTGAGTGTATGTCACAAATAATGTTAATGATCCTTGGGTTAAATCAGATAAACTATTTTGTGTGTATTCTTCTGTTGTTGCTGTATCGGTACTTCCATTCCAACCACCAGTACTTAAACCACTAGTTTGTGATCCAGCACAAGCATTTCCATCTACTGAAGAATTTAGATCATTACTTACAGTCCAATTGGTTCCATCAAATTCTTCGGTACTTGATAATTGTGCTGCGGATGTGTCATAACCTCCACATGTAGTTGCTTCGTAAGATGATAGTCCAAAAGAAGCACCATAAGCTTGTGCTACATTTAAATTATTTGTAACACTCCAAGTAGTTCCATTGTATTCTTCGCATGAGGAAAGTCCCCCAGATGTTCCACCGGTTGTTCCGCCAATTAAAATAGAAGAATCCTGGGTTCCAGCAGAATCTGAGCTATATCTTGGGGCGTTGCAATCATTACTAGATGTCCATGATGCTCCATTATATTCTTCAGAACTTGATATTGCAACAGTAGTATATCCACTTACTACTAAGGCGGCACTTTGAAGACCACTTGTAGCGTGAGCATATCTAGAAGTATTAAGTGCTCCTCCAGCACTCCATGAAGCTCCATTATACTCTTCTGTTGTTCCTATAACTGATCCTGTATGACCACCAGTACATAAAGCAGCATCTTGAATGCCTGCTCCTTTAATATATCTTCTTGATGTACCTAATGCCCCACCTACTGACCATGAAGCTCCACCGTATTCTTCTGTTTGATTTTGGGGACTTCCTATAATTCCTCCCATACATAAAGCAGCATTATGATTTCCACAACCACCAAGAAGACGTCTTGCTAGATTTAAATTTCCTCCAGACCCCCAAGAACCTGTCATTTTAAATAAAACATTCATTCCATTAAGAGTTTTATTTAAAGTCTTATCAACATCAGCATCTGTAAGTTCTCCTTGGGAATCTATAATCCCAACATTATTTAATCTTAACTGATCAAATATTAATTCTCTAAAATCATAAGTGACAGGATACTCAATAGAAGATTCTTCTTGAGTACTTAATCCAAGACTAAAAAATGGATGAATATTTCCATCTGTAAAAGGAACAGATACATCTACTTGACTGTGAAGAAGAACACTACCTTCTGGAAGCTCTCCAAGATTAATTTCAAATGAAGCACCTGAAACATCGGTATAATCTATTGTCACCTCTTTTGATATTATGCCTACTTCATTTGGCGCAGGAGTAATTCCTAATAAATTGGTATAGATTTTTTTAGCTACACTATATTCTAAAATTGACATAGAATTAACCCCTATTTATATGAGTATGTTAAATATAAGTTAAATGAACCAGTTGGATCTTGTTTATTATATTCTTCAGATGTGTTTGCCCATGTTGAACTATAACCACCTGCACCGAATGCTGCTACCTGATCTCCTCCAGCAGCTATTCCATATCTGTTAGAATTTATAGGAAGAGTTACTTTCCATGAAACCCCATCAAATTCTTCGGTATATCCAACAGTATTATGGGTATAACCTCCAAAACTTAATGCAGCATTTTGAGGTCCACATGTACCTTGAAGTCTAATTACTGCATTCAAATCTGGACCAAGAGACCATGAAGCACCATCATAAGTTTCAGATACTTTAAAGAATTGTGTATTATCATCTCCACCAATTGCTAACCCTGCAGTTTGTGTTCCACAACCTTGTACAAGTTTTCCTGTATTTAATGCTCCTCCGCCACTCCAAGATGCTCCATTATATTCTTCAGATGTTGTAGTATATGTAGCGCCATCATATCCACCAAAGGTCAGTCCAGAATTTTGGGTTCCGCCGCCGCCATTTCTTCTTCTGTTTGTACTAAGGTTTCCTCCTGTTGTCCAGGAAGTTCCGTCGTATTCATATGTATTATTACTAGGATCTTCTCCGGACAATCTTCCTCCGAATGATAAACCGGCAGTTTGTGTTCCACAACCTGAATGATGCTCTGTAGGGTTGGGCATATTTCCTCCGCTGGTCCATATAGTTCCATCGTATTCTTCAGTAACATTTGAGTATGCTCCGGTGTTACCTCCAAATGATAAACCAGCAGTTTGAGAACCACATCCAGCAAAATCACCTCTTGCTGTATTTAGACTCTGTCCTATTGACCATGAAGAAATGAGATATAATAAAGTAGCAGGATTATACATCTCTGTATTTGATCTTGGACTTCCGTCATATCCAGCAAAACTTATTCCAGCACTTTGAAGTCCAGTACCTCCTAAGTAAGCTCTTGCTACATTCATATCATTTGATGTGTGCCAATTGACCCCTCCATATTCTTCACATGTAGTTACATATCCAGAATAATTTCCTCCAAATATTACGCCAGAGTGTTGGGTTCCGCCGCTTGCTAAATTTTCTCTTGAGTCAATGCTTCCACTATTTGCCACACTCCATGAAGTTCCATTATATTCTTCTACTGCATTAGTATAACCTCCAGATACAACTCCACATGCTGTAACCCCAGCAGTTTGTGTTCCAAAGATCGCCATTTCTCTTACTGGAGTATTAAGAAGACCTCCAGTAGTCCAAGCAATTCCATTATATTCATATGAGTCATCAATCCAAGATTCTGTAGAAGTATTTCCTCCTGCTATCAATCCAGCACTTAAAGTTCCTGTGCCTCTGTGATGATATTGAGCTGTTGATAATGAACCACCTGCTGCCCATGAAGATCCATTATATTCTTCACAGGGAGTCATTCTTGCGCCATTCCAACCTCCTGCTGTGAATGTTGCAGATTGCGTTCCACCACTCCCATGATTTCTTCTAGCATTACTTAAAGAACCGCCTGTAGTCCAAGAGGAACCATTTCCTTCATAAGTATTTACTACCCATGTGCTAACATGGCCACCATTGCTTAGAGTTGCAGATTGTGTTCCTGAAGAACCAACTCCATATAAAGACACTGGCATATTATTATCTGATACCCAAACACCAGGAAGTCTAAAGTATGCTGCAATTCCATTATCGGAATTATTTATTTTTCCAGAGAAGGTTGATAATGTTTCTCCAGCTTCTCCTATATGATGGTCATCAAATATTATTGCTTTATGATTATATAACTCATCTTCGCTATCTTCAGCATTTTCTAATCCAACACTTAAATGAGCTCCCATGTTAATATCAATGCCTTGAAAAAACGGATTTATTACATCAACCGCGGCATGCATTAAAACTGATTCCGCAGGAATTTCTCCTATTGATATTTTTTTCTCTGTTCCGAATCCAATATCAGTTGCATCTATAGAGACAGTTTTTGAAATGATTCTCGTTAGATCAGGAGCACCCAATTGGTCTTCCAAAGTCTTATAGATTTTGTTATATGGATTATATGCTAAATCTGACATATAGAGGTTCCTCCTAATTAACGATGGGTATATGTTATATGCAAGTCAAGAGATCCTTGGTCTAGATATGATAGACTTGTTACTGAAAATTCTTCAGTTGTATTTTTGATGCTTCCTCCTGTGTCAAGACCTCCAAAACTTAGTGCGGAAGTTTGAGGACCACATGCTGCACAAGTTCTTCTAGAAACACTTAATTCATTAGTTGTAGTCCAATTAGTTCCATCATATGCAAAAGTATACGAGTATGGAACTCCATCAAATTCTCCACCAGAGCTCATAGCGCTATTAGCAGAACCATTTGCTCCAATAGCACTTATTGAAGTAGGCATATTATTTGCTGTTGCCCATAATAGTCCATTATATTCTTCTGTTATATTGCTATCATCATTTGTACTGTTTAATTGACCACCAAATGAAGTTGCAACCGATAAATAACCAGTTGCTCCTAAATAATGTCTTGCTGTAATCATTTGACCAGAAAGAGTCCATGTAGCTCCATCATATTCTTCAGTTTCAGAATAGGTTCCTGATAGATCAACTCCTCCTACGCACAGTGCTGAATATTGATATCCACAACCTCCTGGATATCTTTTTGTACTATTTAGAGATCCTCCTGCTGACCATGCAGTTCCATTATATTCTTCACTGCTGCTATAATAGGTTGGAGAATCATATCCTCCAAAAGTTAGAGCTGCAATTTGTGTTCCTGCTCCTCCGGGACCTCGTCTAGCGGTTGATGTAGAACCACCTGCACTCCAACTTGCCCCATTATATTCTTCACAACTAGACAACTCATTTGTATATCTTCCAGATATAGCAAGTCCTGCAACTTGTGTTCCTGCTCCAGCGCATGTATATCTTTGGGTGCTTAAATTTCCTCCAGTAGACCATGCACCTAATATATGAAATCTAGCAGAAATGCTATTTAAGAAATTATTTAAAGTTTTATCTTCGGTTCCATTTAAACTTCCTTGGTATTCAAATATTCCTGAATTATTTAAAGGAAGACTATCAAAAATCAAAAGTCTAAAATCTTTTTCTACTGGAAATTCAATTTCGTCTTGTTCTTCTTGAGTTCCTAATCCAAGACTAAATAATGGAGTTGATGATGAAGACGTTAAAAAAGGGATTGTTACATTTATCTGACTATGAATCAAAACTGATTTTTCAGGAAGAGCTCCTAAATCAACTTCAATATTTTTTCCGCCATTTAAATCTTCATATGTTATAGTAGAAATTATTGAGGTAGTTTCTGGTTTTGCTGCAGTACCAAATTCGGCATCAAGATTTTTCTTTACTTTATTTAAGGCGGAATAACCTAATACTGACATATTAATCTCCTCCGATTATTGGTAACTGTATGTGATAAAGAGGTTTAAGGAACCTTGACTTAAATTTTCTAAAGAGCTGGGGACATACTCTTCAGTAACATTGCTCCAATCGCTTCCTGCATCTCCTGCTATTGATAAGCATGACTGTTGTTCACCACACATTGATAAGAAACGGCGACCTGTTATTAAATTATTTCCTGTCGTCCAACCTACTCCATCATATTCTTCTGTTATTTGACTATAATCTATATTAGTTCCTTCGTAGTCTATAGTCATCCCACCAGAAATAATTCCTTGAGAAATATTTCCTGCTCCATCATTTGCTTGAGTTTGAATAGAACTGTCATTTCCAATTGCCCAAGTAGTTCCATTATATTCTTCAGTAGAATATTTATATTCAACTCCATTATCACCTGACACTGCAAAAGTTGCAGTTTGTACCCCACCAGCAGCAAAGTTTTCTCTTGCTTGAATCATATCATTACTTGTTGTCCAAGAAGCGCCATCATATTCTTCGGTAGTTATAGTTGGAGATCCAGTAGTCCCTCCAAACATTACAGCTGCAGTTTGAGCTCCAGTTACTTGATGTTCTGTAGTTGCTGTGCTTATACTACCGCCTCCAGACCAAGCAGAACCATTATATTCTTCACATGAAGTTAAGGAAGGAGTTCCTGCAACAACAAGACCCTCATCGGAAGTTCCACAACATGGAGCATATCGTCTTCCTGTGCTCATGTTATTACTATTGGACCAACTTGTTCCGTTATAATTCTCAGTTGTGTTTGAGTTAGATACTCCAGACATCGAACCACCACAAATTACTGCAGAACCATGAGTGCCAAATGCTCCACTTTTTGCTCTAGCAGTATTAAGAGTTCCTCCTGAACTCCATACTCCAAGTGAATTGATATAAGCGACA
>Ga0180431_10010153_pt1 | contig 10506 bp, 8 predicted proteins | sample SS_ome_11_FD_132459 | JGI IMG/M metagenome (GOLD analysis project Ga0180431, IMG submission 132459) | Hypersaline lake sediment archaeal communities from the Salton Sea, California, USA - SS_1_MS_1 metaG | ecosystem: Environmental > Aquatic > Non-marine Saline and Alkaline > Hypersaline >... | reverse complement strand
GGTTCCAGGCATCAGGCTGATAGTTCCGGCACAGGGGCACAAAAATTTGGCGCCCGAGTAAATCAGCACATCCTGGATGGGCAGTGTCCAACCTTTTGGAACCCCCTTGAGTGTCACATCATGCGTGAGACTCAGATGTGTTTTTACCATCATGGTGGCAAAATCATCATACTTGGAATCGGCCTCAAGCATCTTGGCTTTTGCTTCGGCAGCCGGGGTCCATGAAACACCATCTGCGCCATAGACCGTCTTGGCTATTGTTTCCACTCTCTCCCTCAGTTTCATCTCTATGGGATAGAGAAACTTGAAGTTTGTCTCATCATCACATGCCTCTTTTACGGCCTCGGCGAACTCAATGGCGCCGTCACCCCCCATTTCCCAATGTTTGGACTCTGCGCAACGTGCGCCGGCTGCCTCAGCTGCCTTTCTTACGACTGCGACTTCTGCGTCTGTATCCGTAAAGAAGCGATTGACACATACAACAGGATTGATGCCTGCCTTGCGGATGGTGTTGATATGATGCACCATGTTCTCACAGCCCTTTTCCACAAGCTCCAGATTTTCCTTTGTATACTCATCGGCAAGCGGAAGACCGGCAACAACCTTTGGACCGCCGCCATGCATCTTAAGAGCGCGAATAGTGGAGGTCAAAACCGACACATGAGGTTTCAATCCGCTGTAACGGCATTTCACATTCCAGAATTTCTCAAACCCGATATCAGCACCGAACCCGCTCTCGGTAATATGATAATCAAACAGCTTTAGGCCCACGCGGTCAGCGATGATGGAAGACTGACCCACGGCGATGTTAGCAAATGGTCCGGCATGCACCATGCAAGGCTGGTATTCGGCCGTGCACATGAGCGTCGGATTAATGGTATTCCTCATCCAGGCCGTCATGGCCCCGCCGCACTCAAGGTCACCCGTGGTGACGGGTTTACCTGACTTGTCAAAGGCCACGGTGATGTTGTCCAGTCTTTCACGAAGATCAGCAAGATTTCTGATTATGGAGAGGATGGCCATACATTCGGATCCAACTGCGATACCGAACTTGGACTGCATGGTAAAACCATCCATACGGCCGCCGATACCGATGATGATATTTCTCAAACACTGGGCACAATAATCGATGATCCAGCCCAATTCCACACGGGTGGGATCAATTTCAAGACGGCGCATCCCAGTGAGTCTATTCAGCTGCTCATCGTTGTAGTTTCGCTCATGCTGCATGCGCGCGGTCATGGCTACCATGGCCAGATTATGGGCATTCATGATGTCATTGATATCGCCAGTCAGACCCAAAGAAAACTCCGTCATGGGGATTAAAAGGGAATTGCCCCCTCCGGCTGCGGTCCCCTTAATGTTCATGGTGGGTCCACCCGAGGGCTGTCTGAGGGCCCCGCCCACGTTCAGGCCGAGTTTGCCCATACCTTCCATAAGACCACATGATGTCGTACTTTTTCCTTCTCCCAATGGGGTCGGCGTAATGGCGGTCACCTCAATGTATTTCCCATCGGGTCTGTCCTTCAGGCGGTCAATGATTTTCAGAAAATCAAGTTTGGCCAGCCTGCCCATAGCGAGGACTTCCTGTTTTTCAAGACCTAATTTTTCTCTCCATTCATCCGGCGACGGCATGTTCGCTTCTGCTGCTTCGGAAATCTGCCAGTCAGCCATTTCTACTGCGTTGTATGCCATGTATCAAATCCTCCTTTAAAATAGTTTTTTTGCGGTTTGGAAAAGAACCCGCATTCACATTCAAACATCCAAAATATCAGGTGTTTTTCATTGCTGCCTTCCCTATCACAAAAAAAAATGGCGGTCAAGATATATCATGCTAAATAATTTGTATGATTAAAACCTATAATTTCAAATGCGACGTTTTTTCTTGACTATTAAATCCAACATACTATTATAAAAGGTTATTTTTCTGGGGAAATTAATTGTCTTTGACCCTGCCTGGAGGAATGGGTTTCTATTTCAGAATGAACTACCCCGCCGCAGAGCAGCGGGGTATCTGTAAAGGCAATGGAACGCCGCAAGCGGCGGGGAATTAACCCTCGTCCGCCTCTGGCGGATTAAACAGATAGGAGAATGCAGTTATGTTGAATAACAAAAAGATCGGCATAATCGGGACCGGAAATATGGGGGAGGCCCTTATCAGCGGACTTATTTATTCTGATTCATCTAAACCGGAAAACATCATATGCTCAGATGTCCGCGAGGACAGGCTTGAATTTGTTGGGGAAAAATATGGCGTAACCACCACAGCAGAAAATACAGATGTGGTCAAGACATCGGAAATCGTTATCTATGCCACCAAACCCCAGATCATTGCCTCAGTGCTGAAGGAAACAGCCTCTGGCCTGGATATGTCTAAACTCATCATCTCAATTGCCGCCGGTGTCCCCCTGGCCGCCATAGAGTCGTGCCTTAACAAGAAGTTGCGACTCATCCGGGTCATGCCCAATATCGCTGCATTTGTCAAAGAGAGCGCCACAGCTATTGCTGCCGGAAAAAATGCCAGTAAAGAAGACATCAAATTGGCTATGGCTATCTTCGATTCTGTGGGAAAAACCATATTCCTCAAAGAAAATCAATTGATGGATGCTATCACGGGTTTAAGCGGAAGTGGGCCTGCCTATATCTTTCTAATTGTTGATGCCCTGGCCGATGCCGGGGTTAAGATGGGGTTGTCAAGACAGGATGCCCTTTTACTTTCAACCCAAACCGTGTTAGGCGCCGCGACACTGTTAAGGGATTCCAACGAACACCCGGGCAAATTAAAAGACAGGGTCACGTCACCCGGCGGAACGGCCATCGCAGGCCTTCATACCTTGGAGGAAGGAGGTCTTCGAACGACCCTTATCAATGCCGTGGAAACCGCCACGAGACGATCCAAGGAACTGGGAGAAATGATGATTAAAAATTTCTCGGAGAATAACCATTAGGGTTCGCGCAAAAATAACTTCGCAGCGTTCTCGCTCAGATTTAGGTTGGAAAGATGAGAGGAGAGAATGTGAAGGGACATTATCCGTTTCTTAAAACCGGAATCATCATCTTCGGTGGAATCGATGCCGGGTTTCCAGCAGTGTATCCAGAAGAATCTGACGATCAATTTCAGATAAACGCTCTTTTGAGAGAGACGTCACAATATGCACTTTCGTTTTAAACAGAATTTGCGAGTCCTCTTCTCTGATGCTGGGTTCTAAAATCGTGACTTTTGTGCAACCCTCATTTTCATTTAGTGATATGGCCGTTTGGTCCTGATCGGTGTAGACCGTCTTCATAACGATTGACTTGAGTAGCGGATAGTCGATTGTTAGTGGCAAAGAGACAGTTTTTATGGACGCTTGTGCCTGTACCGGCAAGAAAAAAAAGATACAGACAAAAAGAGCAGGATCTTGACTGGAATTCCAGGTTTTATTTTAAATACGTTTTGGTGTGGGTGCATCGTTTGGGATTAAAAACTAATCCACGACAGACGGTCGTCGTTTCCACACCTGGGTCGCTTCCTGAAATGCGTAGGCCAGCTGCAGCACGCTGAAGTCGGCATGGTGGCGTCCCACAATCTGTATACCGACGGGCAATCCTTCCGGCGTCAGTCCGCAGGGAACCGATATGGCCGGCAGACCGGTGACGGTAATGTAGTAGCAACTCTTCATCCAGTCAATGTAGGTTTCCATCTTGACCCCGTCGATTTCCTCGATATAGGGCTGATTGATGTCGAAAGGCGGCACCTGGTTGACCGGGCAGATCAGGTATTCATAGTTCTCCATAAATTCCCTTACGTGATGATAGAGTTCGGTGCGCTTCATTTCGGCCCGACTGATCTGGGATCCGGTGAGCTTTTGACCTTCTTCGGTGTTCCAGATCACCGTATCTTTCATTAAACTGCGGTGCGTTTTCAGTTCTTCACTGTGATATACTTTAAAATGCCAGGCTCGCAATACCTTAAAAATTCTGTCGGCCGCGGAAAAATCAGGCTGCGCTTCATCCACGATACAGCCCAGATTTTCGAAAACAGGTATCTGTCTTTCGAGTACGGCTGTAACTCTCGGATCGACCGGTAGATTCCCCAGGTCCTTGCTCCAGGCGATGCGGACCCCTTTGAAGCACCGTTCCAGGGTTTGGGCAAACAGATTTCCAGGCTCGGCGATGGAAATGGGGGAGCGGGGGTCCGGGCCAGCAATGGCGCTGAGCATCAGGGCCGCATCCTGCACCGTTCGGGCCATGGGTCCCTCGACGGCGATGGGAGACCAGGCCAGGAGAGAGGGCCATACGGGAACGCGACCGGGAGCCGGACGAAATCCCGTGATATTGCAAAAGTTGCCGGGATTGCGTAGGGAGCCTCCCATGTCACTGCCATCGGCAATGGGTAGCATCCCACAGGCCAACGCCACCGCTGCCCCGCCACTGCTGCCGCCGCACGTCTTGGAAAGATCATAAGGATTGAGGGTTTCACCAAACACCTCGTTAAACGTCTGGCAACCGGCACCGAACTCCGGAGTATTGGTTTTCCCAATGCAGATGGCGCCTGCCTTTTTAAGTCTTTCAACGATCAACCCGTCTTGATTTGGAACAAAGTCTTTGTAAATTCGAGATCCCCAGGTGGTACGCAAATTTTTTGTGGGGACCAGATCCTTGTGTGCAATAGGCAGACCGTGCAAAGGTCCCAACTCCTGACCTCTGACGATAGCCTCGTCAGCAGCCTGCACGCGGGACATGACCTGTTCGTGGGGGACATGGGTAACGATGGCATTGACTATAGGGTTGATCCGTTCAATTTGAGTCAGATGAGATTCCATCACCTCTTTACAGGACAATTCCCGATTGCGGATACGGCGGACGAGCTCAGTGGCGGACATAAAGCAGAGTTCGGAATGAGACATGTGAGACCCTCTCTATCTTGGATTAGAGCTGTGACAATTGTTATATTGTCTTAACATACCAGGGAAATATAGCAAAATCAATGTGTTTAGCCCCCCACCGGTGTATAAAATTTGAGTCCAAAACGGTATAGATTGGGAAAGTCCCGCCAAAGACGGGACTGGGCAATTTTCGCCTCTCTCCGATTGAAACGCGAGAGGAAATCAGATAGAATCTGCCTCTATAACCCCTATAGCTCTCTAAAGGGAGTATCCACCCCCTACACTCTACTGAACCGATAGTTAAAGGAGAAATGAAAACATGGAGAAACAGACCGACTATCCCCGGAACAGAACCTTTTATGACCCGTATCCCGACTACACGAGACCCCTCTATGAAATCCCCCCATCGACGCGTGAAAGGATGGGAATGCGTTTGGCCTTTTTATACGGCAAGCGGCAAGCTGACAAATATATACTGGAGCTTGAACGCATTTTGAAAGTGCATTATGCCCACAAGCCTTTTGAGATGCTTGAAAAGGAAAAAAACTATGATCCCAAGGAACGCTTCTCTGAAAAAGACATGATTCTTATAACCTACGGGGATATCGTGAAAGGGGATGGGGACACGCCGCTCTCAGCGCTTCACAATTTCGTGAACACCTACAACTGGGGGACAATTAACACCATTCATCTCCTGCCATTTTTCCCATACTCATCTGACAGGGGGTTTGCCGTTGTCGACTTCAGGCAAGTGGACCCAGAACTGGGTACATGGGCCGATATACGGGAAAAAAAGAGACGTTACGACCTAATGTTTGATGCCGTGCTCAATCATGTTTCATCCATGAGTGAGATGTTTAGGGAATTCCGAAACGGAAACCCGAGATACCTGAACTTTTTCATTGCTTACGATTCCCCTGATGACCTGACCTTAGACCAGCGAAGAAAGATATTTCGTCCCAGGACTTCCGATATCCTCACACGATTCGAAACCATCAAAGGGCCAACCTGGGTTTGGACCACCTTTTCCGAAGATCAGATCGACCTTAATTTCCGAAATCCCGACGTTTTGATGCAAGTAGTGGACAGTATCCTATTCTATATCAGGCACGGCGCGGACATCTTGCGGTTGGACGCTGTCACCTATATATGGGCCGAGCCCGGCACCGAAAGCATCCACCTGCCCCAGACCCACGAGATCGCCAAGCTGCTTCGGGATGTGGTCGACGCCGTCGGATCAGGTGTTGCTTTGATTACAGAAACAAATGTCCCTCACAAGGATAATGTCTCGTATTTCGGCGACGGATATGATGAGGCGCATATGGTCTATAACTTCGCATTGCCCCCCCTGGTACTGCACGCTTTCTACAGCGAAGATACGGGTTACCTCTCCAGGTGGGCCAAAAACATCGAGCCGCCTTCCGATTTAGCCACGTTTTTCAACATGCTGGACACCCATGACGGTATCGGACTGATGGGTGTAAAAGAAATCCTTCCCGAGGAAGAAATCGAGTTTATCATAAAAACCGCCAAGGAGCGGGGAGGCTATATCTCTTATAAAATGCGAGAAGACAAGACCCAGGAACCCTATGAGATAAACACCACATGGTGGAGCGCCATTAATGACGACAATGCCAGGGAAGACTTGACCCTGCAGGTGAAGCGATACATTGCTTCACGCAGCATCTCTTTGGTTCTGAAGGGCGTGCCGGGCATTTATGTCCACGGGACCATTGGGACCGTCAACGATCACGAAAGGGTACAAAAGACCGGAGTCAAACGGGATGTGAACCGGGGCGTCATCGATGCTCACGCCGTGAATGAGGATTTTAGGAATCCGAACTCAAAAATATTCCTTCTTCGCAGTCACAGCAGCAGGATCAATCTCATCCGTACTCAAAACCGGGCTTTTCATCCACGCGGCAAACAAAAAGTGTTTGAGCTATCCCCTCACGCCTTTGTGGTCCTTCGGACATCACCAGAGGGGGATGACCATGTCCTGACTCTAACCAATGTAACCGGAAAGAAACTCCAATTGGGGATCTCCCTTAAAGCGTTGGGAGTCTATGAGAGACTGTGGCAGGATCTGATCGGGGATAAGCATTGGGAGGTGGTAAACAGCAGATTGCGGGTCGCCTTGCGTCCCTATGACGTGGCCTGGCTGAAGCCCATCCAAGAGATTGAAGGAAAGATCCGTGTATAATCCCATTTTCGGCCACATTAGAAGGGTTCCCCTCTATCAATAGGGTCTGAATATAGAGTCTTTTTGCGGAACAGAGTGAATCTATAGATCTGTGAGAAATTTATCCCTCGCAGAGCCCTAATTTTAGCAAGCGCATCTTGCAGCTTGGTTATCAGATCTTCCCGATCGGCTTCGACTTCTTTCCTTTTCGTAATGTCAACAAAGGAGGCCATTCTCCCACCCAGTTTACCCGAACTTGAAGTAACGTTTGAAGCCGCCACTTCAACTATCAATCTCTGACCAGCTTTCGTTTCAACGACAAATTCCTCTGTGTTTTCTTGACCTATATGAGGAAAGGCGGATCTACTATGTATTCCCATACGGTATTAAGCAGCTCGAGGCGCAGGAACACTCTTTTCTTCGATTTGAACTTTGTTCGATGCCTTGTCAAACCATCCTTCATAAAGGATCAAGTCAGGATGCCCGTCAAAAGAGTTAAAGTCTTTAACTTCCACTTTTTTTAATCTCGCCTGATAGTCCTCAAAAACTCGCACATTATATGAGGATTTGTTTTCCGGTCTTTTGCGCACAACAGCTTTAAGTTTCCACACCCAGTCAGGATCCTTTCTTAACTGTACAACCAAATACTGCCCTACCAATCGAGGTATTTCCTTTGGCCTGGGTAATTTCTCGAGCTTTTCCTTTGGCTGTCCCTCACCTTCTGATTTCTTCTTCCAGATTCTCCATCCCATGGTTGTGTTCCTCCGTGCTCTTAAGAATTTTTTACAAACCGATACATAAAATATAGCAAGGAACATGCCTTTATTTTAAGTTATTGATATTACGTATTTAATGAGGCATCCGGCGATAACCAGCGGAATTATCGGTTCCGCTGTATAAAGGAAAATAAGCCATTTGATTTCTCATAAGGCTTTTGAGAAATCATAACTTATTGAATTAATTCTGTTAGATTAAAATAGGATTCCACGGTTCCGATTATCCATCGTACCGGAACCGGCAATTCCGATTTAACGCTGATTAAGATAGGCAGGGGTCGACCCTTTCAAAGGACCACGCTATGTCAAACCGGAAAGAAACAACCGATAGGGAAAGGGAGGTGTTTGACCGTGGGCGCATATCATGGGTCATTTCCTGTAAGTACAAAAGGGTCAGTCTTGATGAGCGCCCACGGTCTTGGTTTCGGTAGAGGAAAGGCCTTTAGTAGATCTTTGAACCGTGACCATGTCATATGGCTTCTCTGGCTCCGACGTCGCAAAACTTTGAACAACAGCATTTGCACTTCATAGGCAAAATTATTCAAAGATTGCCATATCCTGCATCTTCATGCACAGACCGGCGAAAAAAACTCACACAAGTCACTTGACACCGCATTAAATAATGATGCCTTTATAATAAGCAATCGCTGGGTTGCGTAAAGCCATGGTGGTTTTTCAGAATCTTCATCGGCTCGGAGTGCATCCGTAAAACCATTGAGCGGGTACTGAAATCGATTTGTATTATAGTCTTTTTTAGTTGTTTTTGGTCATTTACAGTAATTATTATATTATAAATGGTACTTACAATTTTTTATTGACATGAGATAACCCGTATAGTAAAAAAATCTGTGCTTGGATAAAGGACTGGCCAGGTAGTTGCGAGCAGTTACCGGGGAAGTCTTTTTTTGTGATGTGCCTTATATCAAGGTCGATATAATTAACGTTAACGAAACCGGCATAGGGGGTAGAGAATCCAGGCCTTCTATATCCGTTGACGTATAGTAATAGTAAATACAAGGAGGGGTTGGACGACGCGCTTGGGACAAACTTCAACGAAATAATTGGGTTTTGCACCAAACCGGAAGCGCGGTTTAACCGACAGTCAAACCAGCTTTTGCTACCTATTCCTTGAGGATGCCAAATCTGTAATATGCAGGGTATGTAGCAAGAAAGATCAAGAGAAATGAAAAAAGAGGATCTGCTTGGGACACGAGATATCGCGGAGTTTTTGGGAATCAACGAAAAGTTGGTTTACACGCTGATTTCGGAGAAAGGGCTGCCGGCCACCAAAGTAACAGGAAAATGGCTGTTTCCGCTTCACCTGGTGGAACGGTGGTTGGAGAATGAAACCATCAATTACCCAAAGATGTCGAGCACGCTGAAGTCTTCCCCAGAGCTGCTCATTATTGTCGGTAGCAATGACATTCTACTGGACAGGCTCATTTCCCTTTTTAATCAGAAGTATTCACCGTGTGTTGCTGTGTTCGGAAATGTGGGGAGTTTGGGCGGCTTACGCGCGCTGAGTCGTAATTTATGCCACATGGCATCAAGCCACCTGATACAAGCCGACGAAGAGGAATATAACTTTGATTTTGCTTCCGAAGAATTTGAAGGTGAACCGCCGGTCCTGGTCAATTTTTGCAAAAGAGAGCAAGGATTCCTTGTCCCCAAGGGAAATCCTAAAGGTATTTCTGGTGCAAACGACTTCGGCAGAAAGGGAATCAGGATCGTGAATCGCCCTGCGGGCACCGGGACACGTCTGCTTTTGGATCGGGAGATTGCGAAGGTCGGTGTTGAAGGTCCTCAGGTCGATGGGTATGAGCGTGAATTCAGGAGTCATCTGGATGTAGCCATGGAAGTATTCTCAGGTCGGGCAGATTCGGCGCTTGCCATCAGGCCCGTTGCCGGTCTATTCGACTTGGGCTTTGTTCCGCTGCGATGGGAACGCTATGATCTGCTCATTTCGAAGACGCTTTTTTTCGAACAAGGGGTTCAGCGTTTTTTGGGGCTCCTGAATGAACCCGGGTTCCGAAGCATTGCAAAGACATTAGAGGGTTATGATTTGAGCTTGTGTGGGAAGATGGTGTTTTCAAACCAAACAAAATAAGGAGGGTTGAGAAAATGAAAGGACTTGAAAAGTTGATGAAACGTTCATTGGTCGTGTTTGTAGCGCTTGCGATTTTGTTTCCTCTTTACGTATTTGCAGAACCGCAGGGAAACCTGATTATTTTTCATGCGGGTAGCCTTACGGTGCCATTCGCAAAGATGGAAAAGGTCTTCGAAGGAAACTACCCAAAGGTGGATGTGCTTCGTGAGGCGGGTGGAAGTACAAAAATGGCGCGCATGATTTCGGAACTTCACAAGCCGGCAGATATTATGGGGTCTGCTGATTTCAAGGTCATCGATAAGACCCTTATGCCGGATTATGCAGACTGGAACATTCGGTTCGCCACGAACCAATTGGTGCTGTGTTATACGGACAAAAGCCGTTTTGCAGACGAAGTCAATGCTGAGAACTGGCACAAAATTCTCGGTCGGGAGGGGGTCATTTGGGGCCATTCCGATCCGAATTTGGACCCGTGCGGATACCGGAGCCTTATGGTGCTTTAGTTGGCTGAAAAGTACTACAACGAGCCCGGACTCTATGACCGGCTGATCGCCAATCGTCCCCAAAAGAATG
>Ga0180431_10010151_pt1 | contig 10508 bp, 7 predicted proteins | sample SS_ome_11_FD_132459 | JGI IMG/M metagenome (GOLD analysis project Ga0180431, IMG submission 132459) | Hypersaline lake sediment archaeal communities from the Salton Sea, California, USA - SS_1_MS_1 metaG | ecosystem: Environmental > Aquatic > Non-marine Saline and Alkaline > Hypersaline >... | reverse complement strand
CCGGAGGCGGGCGCTCCAGTTGGAAACCAGCGCCCGGGTGAGCCGCGAGGTCACTTCGATCCTGGACATCGACGATCTGTTGACGCAGGTCGTAGGGCTGATTCGGGATGCGTTTGACTATTATCACGTGCACATCTTCATGGTGGACCAGGCGGCCAAGCAGTTGGTCCTCCGGGCCAGCAGCGTCGCAACGGGCCCACAGCACCAGCGCTTGCCGGTCGGTGTGGGGAGCGTCAATGGCCGGGTGGTGCACAGCCACGAAGCGCTGGTCGTCAATGACGTGACGCAGGACCCGCATTACCTGGCGGACAAGCGCTTGCCCGACACGCGCTCGGAACTGGTAATACCCCTGCGACTGGGAGATCAAGTGATCGGCACGTTGGATGTGCAGAGTGCGGAGGTGAACGCCTTCACCGAGGAGGACGTGCTGGTCATCCAGAGTCTGGGCGATCAGATCGCCATAGCGATCGACAACGCCCGCCTGTACGATCGCAGCCGAGAATTGGCGGTTCTCGAGGAGCGCACCCGCCTGGCCAGGGAGCTGCACGATTCGGTCACGCAGTCGCTGTACAGCCTGGTTCTCCTGGCTGAGGGGTGGCGACGCGCGGCTCAAGCGGGAGGCAGGGCGCCGGTAGAGGACTATCTCAGCAGAATTGGCGAGATCACCCAGCAGGCGCTCAAGGAAATGCGGTTGCTGATCCACGAACTGCGACCGCCGGCTCTGGAGCGAGAGGGGCTGCTGGGTGCGCTACATCGGAGACTGGACGCTGTGGAGAAGCGGGTCGGTGTGAACGCTCGCATCCTGGCCGATGATCTCATACAATTGCCTGCGCACGTGGAGGAGGGACTCTATCGCATCGCCCAGGAGGCATTGAACAATGCCTTGAAGCACGCTGGGGCGGACAAAGTCGTGGTGCGCATTTGGACCAACGATGGACAGGTCACATTGGAGGTCACGGACGACGGCTGCGGTTTTGACCCTGCCGGTGCGAATCACGTGGGAGGGATGGGATTGGTCGGCATGCAGGAGCGGGCCAAGCAACTGGGTGGTTCACTGACTGTCACGTCGGCGCCGGGCGGAGGCACGACGGTGCGGGCCAGCATACCCGCTCGCGAGGCGGACTCACCGATCGTTCCGCCCCATGCCCCCACGCTCAAGGAGGACATTCGATGAGCACCATACGCATTCTCATTGCCGATGACCACGCCATCGTGCGCGAGGGCCTGCGTACGCTGATCTCCAGCGAGCAGGGCATGGAATTGGTAGGCGAGGCCGCCGATGGTGTGGAAGCGGTCTCCCAGGCTCGTTCCCTCCGGCCCGATGTCATTCTGATGGACCTGGTGATGCCCCGCAAGGGCGGTTTGGAGGCCATCAGCGAGATCAAGCAGCAGATCCCCGAGACACGTATCCTGGTCCTCACCAGCTTTGCCGAGGAGGATCTTGTCTTCCCGGCGATCAAGGCTGGCGCGCTGGGTTATCTGCTGAAGGACTCTTCCCCCCAGCAACTGCTGCAGGCCATCCACGATATCTACCGGGGAGAGGCCCCGCTGCATCCGAGCATCGCGCTCAAGCTGATTCGTGAGATCAACCAGCCGTCGGATCTGCCGCCAGCCGTGCACCCCCTGACAAAGCGCGAGGTGACCGTGCTGAAGCTGGTGGCACAGGGGTTGACCAATCAGGAAATCGCCGGCCGGTTGGTGATCAGCGAGTGGACGGTGCGCACGCATGTCCGCAATATCTTGGGCAAGTTGCACCTGGCGAACCGCACCCAGGCAACTCTGTACGCCTTGCGCGAAGGACTGGCTCCCCTGAATCCATAGCAGGTGATTTCTCCCGCACACCCCCAATCTTCCCCTGTTTACTGTGAAGGTACGTTCTCCTCTTGTAACTGCCCTCCGATCTGATATCTTTAGCAGCTTACCACTTTTGTGGTAAGCCGTACCGTGTTCGAGGTAGAGCAACCCCTCAACGAATGGCTTTTATTTGTGAGCCAAGGATAACCCTTTGTGGCGTTGTGCGGTGCGATATTCGTCTGTATCATGGCTTACAGAACAGCGTATAGAACGTCTCCGCCAATTGCTCCGTACAAGTAGATAGCTTGAGATTCCTGGGTGACCCAACCTGTCACTGTGTTCCCCTCAACAATGGGAGTAAGTATATAGAATGTCAAAGCACCGCCTTGAACTTGAGTTTCTGCCGGAAGAAGGTCTCGACCAGATCGAAGAAACCGCGTACAGGTTGCTCGATGAGGTCGGCATATCATTGCAGCACACGACCGCCACAGAAATGTTGCACGGACGGGGGTGCCGGGTTGAGAAGGGGCGTGTCTTCATCCCCCACGGCGTCGTGCGATGGGCGCTCAATAACCTCACCGCTCAAACCGCCTTCTTCAACCGTGATGGCTCCCCTGGATTCACCTTCGGGGATGGAGGTGTTCGCTTCCACAATGGCGGTGGCCCTCCATTCATCTACGATCTGGATAGTGGGAGACGCCGGCCCGCTCTTTTGGAGGACGTCGCTGCTGCCGCCCGTGTGCTCGACGCGCTGCCGAGCGTCGACGTCGTGATTCCGTTGTTTGGCCCGCAGGATGTGCCGCCCCAGCTCCTGGCGGTGGCGTCCACGGAGATGGTGCTGCGCAACACGCGAAAACCGGTATCTTCGGCTGCCATAGAGAAGCCAGAACACGTCCCCTATGTCGTGGAGATGGCGGCCGCCTGCTGCGGCGGGATAGACGCGTTTCGCGCCCATCCCACGATGTCCGTCGCTGTCTCACCGGTCAGCCCTCTCACATTCACCGAGGACGTCACGGCCTCGATTATCGCTGTTGCGGAGTCGGGCGCTCCGTTTCACTCGTTGCCGGCCCCTTCGCTCGGCGCCACCAGCCCCGTCACGCTGGCCGGGGCTCTGGCCCAACAACACGCCGAGGTGCTGGCCAGTTTTGTCGTCGCCGCTGCCGCCCGCCCCGGGGTTCCCGTCGTATACTGCTCGCGTATCAACCCCATCGATCTGCGCACTGCCGTGTCATCCTGGGGCGGGCCGGAGGTCGGAATGGCGGGGGCCTGCGCGGGCCAACTGGCCCATCGGTTGGGCTTGCCCTGTGATGCCTACGGCCTGTGCACCAGTTCGGCCAGGCTCGACCCGCAGCTCGCCTACGAGCGATTTGCCAACGCGATTGTGCCGGCCCTGACGGGAGTCGACATGTTGTCCGGTGTGGGAAGCGCGGAGAGCGGCCTCGCGGGCGGCCTCGAGATCGCCGTGATTGACGACGAGATGATCAGCCTGATCCGGCATATCGCCGCCGGCTGCGCGGTGGACGAAGAGACGCTGGCGTTTGACGTCATGAAGGACGTTATCCTGAGAGATGGCATCTTTCTGGGCGAGCGACACACGGTCAGCCAGGTTCGAAAGGGCGCCATCTGGCTGCCCCCCGTCGGCGAAAGAACGACCGGCTCGACCGATGATGCGGGCGTCGGCGTGGTCGCTCGGGCCAGGGCGCGGGCCAGAGAGATCCTGGAGGCCCACCGGATGGAACCCCTGCCGGACGACGTGAGCCGGCGTCTGGCTGAGATCGTGGGCCGGGCGCGTCGCGAATTGGTAGGAGACTGAGTTATTGCGAGGAGGTGCCGGGAGGAAAAAATCAGGAGAGATTCGAGAGGCAAGTGTATCCCTCAACCAATCCCCAAAGGAGGCCCATTATGAAGAGACACGTTGTCAGTCGCAGGGACTTTATGAAACTTGCTGGTGGTGGCTCTGCATTGCTTTTCCTGTCTGCCTGCGGTGGGGCGGCACCTGAGCCGGCAGAAGAGGCAGCCGATGCCCCGGCCGCTACAGAGGCACCGGCACCGACCAGCGCGCCGGCGCCCACCGCTACGCCGGTCCCGGAACCGGCGGGCGACAAGGTCCTGAAGGTGCACCTCTACGGCGACATCCAGAACCTGGACCCCGCCTTCCGCATCTCGAACAACGACGAAGTCGTCGCCGACTGCGTGATGGAGGGCCTGGTCCGGTACGGCCCCAATTCCTACGACACCATTAATCAGGTGGTCGAGTCCATCCAGCAATCGGAAGATGGTCTGACCGTCGAGTTCAAGTTGAAGGAAGGCGTCATGTGGCACAAGGGATACGGCGAGTTGACTACGGAGGACGTCAAGTTCTCCTACGAGCGCATCGCCGATCCGGCCACGGAGGCCGCCTACGCCGACGACTGGGCTACCCTGGATCACGTCGAGGTGATCGACAAGTATCGGGGCAAGATTGTCCTCAGCGAGCCCTTCGCCCCGCTGTGGCACACGACGCTGCCGGTCACGAGTGGGAACATCGTCTGCAAAAAGTTCGTCGAGGAGGTCGGACAGGAACAGTTCGCCACAGACATCATCGGCACCGGTCCCTACATCTATCACGAATGGCAGCCCAAACAGCAGGTCACGCTCGTGCGCAATCCCGATTACCACGGGGAGGCGCCGTATTGGGACGAGATCCACCTGATTCCCATCGAGGATGACAAGGCCACCGAGGTCGCGCTTGAGGCGGGCGAGCTTCACTTTGGCAGAATCAGCACGCCTTCTATCGAGAGGTTCGAGGATCATCCCGATCTTCAGGTCTGGAAAAAACCGTCGCTGCGATATCGATGGATCGGCATGAACGTTGAGAATCTGAAGTTGCAGGATATCAACGTGCGCCAGGCGATCCGCTACGGCATTGATGTCCCCAGTATCCTCCAGGCCGCCTACATGGGTCAGGCCGACCAGGAGTTTGCCCTGGTGCCACCTGGCCTCGTCGGCTTCTGGGAGGATGCCCCGCGCTACGAGCGCGATGTGGAGAAGGCCAAGTCATTCATGGCCAAGGCCGGCCTCGAGACGCTCGATCTCAAGATCGAACTGCAGGACACGACCGAGTACCGCACCTGGGCCGAGGTCGCTCAGCAGAACTTGAAGGACATCGGCATCAACCTGGAGATCATTCCCATGGACTCTAGCAGCTTCTGGCAGATCGGCGCGGGTGAGGAGGGGATCAACGTGGAGCTCTTTACCAACAACTACACGATGATGCCCGATCCATCGTGGGCGACCATGTGGTTCACCTGCGAGCAGGTCGGCGTGTGGAACTGGCAGCGCTGGTGCAGTGAGGAGTTCGACGAGCTGCACAGGCAGGGCCTCGTCACGGCCGACGAGGAGGAGCGCGAAAAGATCTACATCAAGATGCAGCAATTGTGGGATGAGGCATGCCACGCCGTGTGGATCACACACGGCATCATGGTCTACGGCTACTCTCCTGAGGTCAAGCCGGCCACGACACCGAATGGCGTACCGCAACCCCAGTGGTTCCTGCCGGCGTAGTTTGGCACCGTCGTGATTCGTTCGTAGCCGGCGATTCGTCGCCTGATGTGCTCGACAACGTCGTGATTCGTTCATAGTCGGCGATTCATCGCCGCAGCGCGCTGATGTGTAAGTCAGTCTCAGCCGGGGCCTGGAGATCGGCGAACCAGGCCCCGGCTCCCGCACAGTGAAGGGTAACCAGGAAAATGCAAGCCTATCTCTTCAAACGCACCCTGATGACCATCCTTGTGCTCTTGCTTGTGACGGTCTCCCTCTCGTTGTTGGTGCACATCGTTCCCGGAGATGCTGCCAGAACCTTGCTGGGGACCCGGGCGACACCCGAGTTGGTGGAAAAGATCCGCTCCGAGATGGATCTCGACAAACCGGTCTTGGTGCAGGTTGGCAATTTCCTGTGGGGGGTCCTGCACGGTAGCTTTGGAACGGACATATTCACCGGCAAGTCCATCAATATGCTGATCGGCAGTGCCCTTCCCCATACGCTCGTCCTGGCCTGGGCAAGTCTCGGCCTGGCTGTGCTCCTGGGGATCCCGCTGGGCGTCTATTCGGCCACACACCCGGACTCGTGGCTGGACCGGTTCACGGCGATCTTTTCTATCTCGTTCATTACCATCCCTTCGTACGTCGGTGGGCTGTTCTTGCTGCTGTTGTTTGCCGTTGAACTCAAGATTATGCCGGCCATTGGCCTGGGCGAGGCGGGCAACGCCTGGGACTATATCAAGCACCTCGTTCTACCCGCTACGGCGTTGGCCATCACGTGGGTCGGCTATCTGGCGCGTCTGGTGCGCGCCAGCCTGCTCGAAGTTCTCAACGAGACCTACGTCCGGGCGGCTATGGCGGCCGGCTTGCCCAAGCGGCTGATCGTGTACAAATACGCGCTGAAGAATGCCCTGATCCCCACGGTGGCCGTGTTGGGCGTGGCTATTGGCAAACTCATGGGGGGAGCGGTTTTCGTGGAGATTATCTTTACCCGACCGGGTATGGGTACGCTCATCTTTAACGCCATCCAGAGTCGCAATTATCCCATTGTCCGAGCTGGCGTTCTCGTCGTGGCCTTTCTTTTTGTCGTCGCCAACATGTTTGCGGATCTGGCATACACGTATCTCGATCCCCGGGTCCAGCTCGGTAGAACGCGAGGTTAAGTGCACATGGAATTCGTCGCCAGACCCACAAATCGGTATCAGCAGTTTCTCAACCGGATCCCCGTCCTGGGAGACGTCCTCCGCCGTCCCCTCGGCGCGCTGGGCTTTCTGATCGTGTTGGGCTTTATGCTCCTCGTGGTCTTTGCCCCACTGCTGGCGCCCTATGACTACGACGAACAGGACATCCCCAGCATGCTGCAAGGGCCCTCGCGAGCGCACGTGCTGGGTACGGACCGCCTGGGACGTGATCTGTTATCGCGGATCGTCTACGGCTCACGCATCGCGCTCGGGACGGCTGTCCCTGCCGTCGCCATTGCCCTGGTGGGCGGCGTCGCCCTGGGCGTCATCGCGGGTTTTGTGGGCGGGATCGCCGATGACACCATCGTGGTCATCCTGGATTCGATCAAGGCGTTCCCAGCCGTCATGCTTGCCCTCACGATCCTGGCGCTGCTGGGGCCGTCCCTGATCAACGAGATTTTGGTGATTGGACTGGCGTGGATTCCCAATTACGCTCGGGTCGCCCGCGCCCAGGTGCTTTCGGCGAAGCAGAACGTGTACGTGGAAGCCGAGCGCTCGCTGGGGGCAAGGGATCTGCGCATCGTGATGGCCCACATCTTGCCCAACATCATCGCCCCTCTGCTCATCCTGGCTGCTATGGATCTGCCCGTCGTGATCACGTTCGAGGCCGGTCTTTCCTTCCTGGGCCTGGGTGTACGCCCGCCAACCCCGTCCTGGGGGGCGATCCTGTCTGACGGATTCGACTTTATCCGTCAATCACCCTGGCCGATTACCTGGGCCGGGCTGGCGTTGGTCATCACGACGTTGGGATTCACGTTGTTCGGCGAGACACTGCGAGATGTGCTTGACCCCCGGCTCTCTGGAACAGGAGGGTTCTGATGGCACCATTACTCAAGGTCGAGGGGCTGGAGATCAAGTACCATACCCGGGAGGGCATCCTGACGGCGATTCAGAACGTCAGCTTCGACGTCGACGCGGGCGAGATCGTCGGTATCGTTGGCGAATCCGGCTGTGGGAAGAGCACGGTTTCATCTGCCGTCATGCGCTTGCTGCCGCCCAATGGGGAGATAAGCGGCGGACGCATTCTGTTCCAGGGCCAGGACCTGTGCTCGCTCGATCAGGAGGGCATGCGAAAGCTCCGTGGCAAAGACATGTCCATGATCTTTCAGGATGCCATGACCAGTCTGAACCCGGTTTTCAGCATCGAGGAGCAGATGGTAGACGCCCTGAACGCCCACCGATCCGCCGAGGAGCGGAAGAGCGCCAGGCCTCCCGGGGAGCAGGCCATCGAGATGCTGGAGCTGGTTGGTATCCCGGACGCCGCGCGGCAGATCAAGGCATATCCCCATCAGTTCTCCGGCGGCATGCGGCAGCGGATCATGATCGCCATCGCCCTGTCGTCAAACCCGGCCCTGTTAGTCGCAGATGAGCCCACGTCCGCGCTGGATGTCACGCTGGAAGCCCAGATCATCGGCCTGATCCGTGACCTGCGGGATAAACTGGGAACGGCCATCCTGTACATCACGCACGATCTGGGCGTGGTGGCGCAACTCTGCGACCGGCTGATCGTGATGTACGCCGGTACTATCGTCGAGTCCGGGGATGTCTATGACGTCTTTGAGAATCCGAAACACCCCTATACCCGGGCGCTGCTGCACTCTCATCCCTCGCACAGCCTGCGGGCGGAGCGCTTGAGGACCATCGGGGGGCGGGTCCCCAGCCTCAGGGACCTGCCGCCGGGCTGCAAGTTTGCCACACGCTGCCATTACGCCCGCGAGATCTGCCACACCGTCGAGCCCCGATACGTCCAGGTGGGCCAACAGCGGGTGCTGTGCCACGCGCTGCAGCCGAGTTGGGAGGATGTCCCCGTGGACTGGGGGAGTGGTGCGCCGGCCCCGGTGGCCGGGCAGCCGGCCGTGGGGCGCATCCGTCCCGCCATGGACAAGCGGGCGGTCACTTCGACGCCCATCGCCATAGAGACGCGGGACGTGTGCACTCACTTCCGCGACCATGTCGGCCTGCTGGGTCAGATCCTGGGGCGCCGGGGAGGGTGTGTGCGGGCCGTGGATGGCGTGGACATCAGGGTGCGGCGGGGTGAGACGCTGGCGCTGGTCGGAGAGTCGGGCTGCGGGAAGACGACCCTGGGACGGACGGTCCTGCGCCTGGAAGACCCCACACGAGGCAAGGTCTTCGTCGAGGAGCAGGACATCACCGGTTGGCCCAGCGCGAAGATCAGGCCGATGCGCGCCCGTATGCAGATGATCTTCCAGTATCCCATCGCCAGTCTGAGCCCCCGGATGAAGGTTTCCTCCATGATCTTGGAGCCGTTCAAGATCCACGGCATCCCGGTGGACGCCGAGAAGAAGGTCGACGCACTGCTGGAGATGGTCGGGCTATCGTCCGAGCAGGCCGACAAGTACCCGCATCAGCTTTCGGGGGGGCAGGCTCGCCGGGTCGGTATCGCGCGCGCCCTGGCGCTCCACCCGGACGTTCTGGTGGCGGACGAGCCTACCGCCGGCCTGGACGTGTCGGTAGCCGCGGGTATCCTGAACCTGCTGAAGGACCTGCGCGAGGAGCTCAACCTGACCTACATCATCATCACCCACAACCTGAACGAGATCAGCTTCATCGCCGATCGGGTGGCGGTCATGTACCTGGGCAAGATTGTCGAGTTGGCCGAGACGAAAAAGGTGTTCACTCAGCCCAAGCACCCGTACACAGAGGCACTGATGTCGGCCGTCTCCGTGCCTGATCCAAAGCTGCGCGAAAGGAAACAGCGCATCATCTTGGAAGGCGAGATCCCCAGCCCTCGGAACCCGCCGTCTGGATGCTCGTTCCATCCGCGCTGCCGCTACGCCGAATCCCGATGCGCGACAGATGGTCCTGTCCTGCGAACGTTGGAGGACCGCGAACACCGGGTCGCCTGCCACTTCCCCGAGCGCGTGCAGATCGGCCTGTCCTGGGACTGATTGCTTAGACAACGTTAGCCTATGCCAAGCGCCAAGCGCCACGCGAACAGGTGCCAGGCACTTGTCGATCTCATCCAGATTCCGGGATTGCCCCGCTGCCGGGCTGGCTCGTGGCGCAAGCGATCTCCTGAAAGTGCCTGGCACCTGCGCGCGCCCTCGATTGATGTGCTCTTGCTGGGATCGCGTTCTTGCCCTTGCCCGCCATCCCACGTATAATCGGGATGTCTAGAACAAGAGCCCCACCTCATTGAGCCTGAAGGGATGTGAACTCGCAACCATGACGCGCTTACACCGGGATTTCTTCGCCCGCGATACCCTGGCCGTCGCCCGGGATCTCTTGGGGCAGCGGCTGGTGCGCGTGCTGGATGGCGCGCGGCTCTCGGGGCGCATCGTTGAGGTCGAGGCCTACGTCGGCGAGGAGGACCAGGCCTGCCACGCCCGCTGCGGGCGCACGGAGCGGAACGCGCCCATGTACGGCCCGCCGGGGCACGCGTACGTCTACTTTATCTACGGCATGCACCACTGCCTCAACGTCGTCACCGAGGAGGAGGGGTATCCGGCGGCGGTGCTCATCCGTGCGCTGGAACCGCTGGAGGGGATCGAACGGATGCGCAGCTTCCGCGGCATGCGGACGCGGCGGGGCGCCCGGCCCGACGTGCAGCTGACCAGCGGCCCGGCCCGCCTGTGCCAGGCGCTCGACATCGACCGGCGCTTCGACGGGGCCGACCTATGCGCGCCCGATGCGCGCGTGTTCCTGGAGGAGGGTATCCCCATACCGGACGATGCAGCCGCCACCGGCCCCCGCATCGGCGTGCGCGGGGACGAGGTGGCGGTGACCGTCCCCTGGCGGTTCACCGTTCGGGATAGCCGGTACGTCTCGCGTTGAACCGAAGCCCTGAACCGCCTGGCTCCCAGGCGATGCAACCGGGCGTGCTGCTATCCTGCACCTGGCTACGGCAACGGCGACCAGGCAGCCATAAAAGCCCTGTGCTCGGTCAAACGCTGGACGTTGGAGCCATCGACCTGCATGACGTGGATCTCCTGG
>Ga0180431_10010150_pt1 | contig 10508 bp, 10 predicted proteins | sample SS_ome_11_FD_132459 | JGI IMG/M metagenome (GOLD analysis project Ga0180431, IMG submission 132459) | Hypersaline lake sediment archaeal communities from the Salton Sea, California, USA - SS_1_MS_1 metaG | ecosystem: Environmental > Aquatic > Non-marine Saline and Alkaline > Hypersaline >... | reverse complement strand
GAGCCCGGTAGCTCGCGGCTACGGCCTCCCGGAGCTCCCGCGAGGTCTCGAAGTCGGCCGGCAGCGCCTCATACTGGCGGATCGCCTCCGCGGCCTGACCGGCGCGAGCCAGTGCCAGCGCGTACGCAGAGCGGATTTCCGGCGGCTCGCCGGTGAGTTTCAGCGCCTGCTCCAGCAGGGGCGCGGCGGCGTCCGGTTCGGCGTTCCCGGCCAGGTCCACCAGCAGAACGGCCTTGAGCCGTCGCGCCTCGCGGTTCGAAGGCTCGATGGCCAGCACCACGTCGTAGGTCCGGAGGGCGGCGGCGAAATCCCCGCACGCGCGCTCGACCCGTGCCCGGACCAGCAGCAGTTCCACGTTCTGGGGATGGCGCTCAACGGCCGCCCCCGCGCGCCGCGCGGCCTCCTCGGGCCGGCCGACCTCCAGGAGTTCGCGAATCAGGTACAGCGAATCCTGGATGTCCTCCCGCTCCTGCTCGGCAAGATCGGGCGGCGGCTCCGGCTCTGCGACCGGCGGCGCGGCCGCCTCCGCGGCCATGCGGTCCTTGCGCGCCTGGGCCAGGTCGAGCAGGGCCAGCGCCTCGTCGCTGCGGCCCATGTCAAACAGCGTGAGCACCAGTCCGCGGGTGGCGGCCTCATCGCCGGGATTTTCCTCGAGGATCGAGCGGTAGGTCTTCTTCGCCTGCTCGAACCGGCCTTCCAGGCGATAGCACCGGCCTGCGGCGAGCCGCACCGGCCGGCCGGGCCGGTAGGCGTCGGGCAGAGACTCATACCGCGCGATGGCCTCGGCGTTCCGGCGGCCGGCGGCCAGGATCCGGACGAGCTCGGCGAGGATTTCGGGGGAATCCGGACTCAGCCGCAGATGACGGGCGGCCAGCGCCAGCGCGCCGTCCACGTCGCCGTCGGCCAGCAGCCGGTTGACGTCCTGCTGCATCTCGGCCGTGGACCCTACCCCTTCGACCGGTCCGGCCGCAGCCGGCAGGCACGCGCCGCACCCCGCGATCAGCGCCGCGAGGGCGACCGCGAGCCAACGAGATGGGAGGAGCCTCACCACGGTGGTACTCTATCCCGCGACCCGGATTCGCGCAAGCGGAACGAGAGGTTTTTTTGCTTTGCGGAACACGAGGATGCGCTAGAGTAGCCGCATTCATGTCGGCGAGCGTAGCTCAGCTGGTTAGAGCATCAGATTGTGGATCTGAGGGCCGCGGGTTCAAGTCCCGTCGCTCGCCCCAGTTCGTGCCGGGGTCCCCCGAACATGCGCCGGAGCGCTAAACCGGTCCACAAGTGCTATACCTGCCTGCTGAACCAGGGCGATCACTGCTGGATCTACCGCTACCCGCGCGGACAGTGGCGCGGCGGCCGGACCTGCCGCGCGTTCGAGGATCCGGTCCTCTATGAGGCGTTTCGGAAGTGGCAGAAACAGCCGACGGTCAAGGGGCGCAAGGAGCTGCGCCGGGACTTCTTCCGGGTGAAAAAACGGCTGCAGCCCAAGCGCGATCCGCACCGCACGTCGTCCGAGGGGTCCGGAGCCGGGCGCCGTCGGGGGCGGAGCGGCCCGCGCGCACCATGAGCGGAACCGCCAAAGCCACCGCCCGGCGCGGGCGCCTGGCCACACGCCGGCGAGAGCGGGCGCTGCTGGTGCAGGTCATCCTGGGCCGGCGCGACCGGGACGAGGCCGCCGATTCGCTCCGGGAGCTGGAACGACTGGCCGACACCGCGGGCGCGGAGGTGGCGGGAAGCATCACCCAGCGGCGGGACCGGCCCACGGCGGGCTTCTTTGCCGGCGAGGGCAAGTTGGACGACATCCAGCTCGCCTGCCGCCGTGCCGGCGCAAACCTGGTGATCTTCGACAACGACCTGTCCGCCGTGCAGGTCAACAACCTGGATCTGGCGCTGGGCATCAAGGTCCTTGACCGCACGGAGCTGATTCTGCAGATCTTCGCGCGACGCGCGCGCTCCGCCGAAGCGCAGATCCAGGTGGAACTGGCCCAGCTCCAGTACCTCGTTTCGCGGATTCCCGTTTCGCGCAAGCAGCAGCGGTTCCAGGGCGGGATCGGCATGCGCGGCCCGGGCGAAAGCCCGCTGCAACTGCGGAACGAACCCATGCGCCGCCGCATCCGCGATCTTCGCGGCAAGTTGGAGGCCGTCCAGCAGAGACGGCGGCAGAGCCGCAAACGGCGGCCGTGGCCGCTCGTGTGCCTCGTGGGCTACACGAACGCCGGCAAGTCCACGCTGCTGAACGCCTTTGTTCCCGCGCAGGCCTACGTGGACGATCGCCTGTTCGCGACACTGGACACCAAGACCCGGCTCGTGCGCCTGCCGGACGGCAAGGATGTTCTGGTCACCGACACGGTGGGCTTCATCCGGCACCTTCCGCACGGGCTGGTGGCATCGTTCCGCTCCACGCTCGAGGTCGTCACAGAAGCCGATCTGCTCCTGATCGTGGCCGACGCCGGGCACGGCCGGCTCACGGATCACCTGGAGGTCGTGGCCGAAACGCTCGGGGAGATCGGGGCCGACACCGTGCCTTCACGGCTGGTCTTGAACAAGTGCGACACACCCGACGCGGCGGGGGCTCTGCCGGAGCTGACCGCCCGGTACCCGGAGGCCGTTGCGATCGCCGCCGCGCGGGGGCAGGGACTGGACGCGCTGCGGCGCGTCATGGCCGGAGCGTTGAGTCATGTTGAGCATCATCGCCACGCCGATTGGCAATCTGGATGACCTCAGCCGTCGCGCCGTTCGGGAGCTGCGCGAGGCCGACGTGATTGCGTGTGAAGACACGCGGCGCACCCGGGGCCTGCTGTCGCATTTCGAGATTCCGCGTCCCGCCGTGATGGTGTCCTACCGCGAGCAGACCGAGGAACGGGCGGGCGGACGGCTGCTGGCGTTGCTGCGGGAAGGAAAGAAGATCGCCCTGTGCAGCGACGGCGGCTACCCGGGAATCAGCGACCCCGGGTATCGGCTGATCCGTGACGCGGCGGCCGAGGGTCTCCCGTTTCAAGTGATTCCGGGCCCGTCGGCCGTGCCGGCGGCGCTCCTGATGTCCGGCCTGCCGACCTCGAGCTACACCTTCAAGGGATACCCGCCCCGCAAGCCCGGCGCGCTGCGCCGTTTCTTTGAAGACGAGAAGGAGGGTCCGCACACACTGGTGTTCTTCGAGTCCCCCAAACGCGTGCACCGGTCACTGGCGGCGGCCCGAAACGCGCTGGGCGACCGCGAGGCCGCCGTCTGCGTAGAGCTCACCAAGAAATTCGAGCGCGTGTTCCGGGGGTTCCTGGGCGACCTGGCGGGCGCCGTAGCCACGGAACCGGTCCGTGGCGAAGTGACGGTCGTGATCGCCGGCTCCAACCCGAAATTCCGGCGCGACACGGCCGATCCGGCCGGTTTGGACGTTGCGGGGGGTGGCCCGGAGTGATAGCCTGTCGGGCGGCGGAGTTCGTGCGATGAAGCCGAAACGATTTCTCTGGCTGCTGGCGGTTCCGGCGCTGCTCGGGGTCCGAGCGCGGGAGCCGGCCGACGTCCCGCCACCGGCGCCCGCAGGACCCGCGGCCGTGATCCCGGCGCCCGACGGTTCCGTCTTCGAGCCGCTCGGAACCGTGCCGGTCCGGATGCGGCTCGCGGAGGTGACGGCGCTGCCGGGAGACCCCGGCGCCCGGGCCGTGGAATGGGATGCCGAGGACCTCCTGCCCGCGCCCGCCCGCCCGGCTTCCCCCGCTCGGGCGGTCATCGCGGTTCCGCGCGCTCCGGAAACAAGCCGTTCCACTTCGTGGCTCAGTGATCCGGAGGACGCCGGTGAGACCGATTCCCTCTCGTCCGGGCTGCTGTCCGACAGCCGGCTCTTCGGTGGGCGCGGTTGGCTGGCGGAAGCCGTCGGCGCCGCGGAGCGACTCGACGAGGCGCGGCGCGCGCAGCAGGAAGCCTACGAGGAAGTCTTTTGGGAGAGTGCGCTGGCCGGTGAGGAGGGACTCGACCTGTTCGGCCCGGGATGGCCCGCGGGACAGGAGCCCCCCTCCGTCCGGTCGCGGCCGTGGCAGATGCCGCGGGCCGGGAATCCGCCGCCGTCTTCCGTGCCCGGATACCTGCTGCCGCGAGGGGAGACCCGAACCGAGGGCCGGCCCGGCTACCTGACGCCGCCGGGGCGGGATTGATACGCCGGCGGCGGCGCGTCAGCCGAGAAGCCGCACGGCGCGGCGGCCGCTTTCCATGCGCCCGATGACCCGCGCCCTGCAGCGCGCCTTCTTCAGGAGCGACAGCGCGCGCGGCACGTCGCGGGCGCGGACCACCAGCACGAACCCGATTCCCATGTTGAACACGCGGAACATCTCGTCGCGGTCCACGCGCCCCTGCTCCCGGAGGAACCGGAACACGGCCCCGGCCCGCCAGGAGCGGCGGTCGATCACGGCGGCCGTGCGCGGCGGTAGGATGCGCGCAACGTTGTCGGGCAGACCGCCGCCCGTGATGTGGGCCATGCCGTGGATCCGTACACGCTTGCGCACCGCCGTCACCGGCCGCAGATAGCTCCGGTGCACCGCGAGCAGGACATCCGCCACGCTGCGCCGGGTGCCCGGAAACGGATCGCGGAGCTTGAGACCGGCGCGCTCGAAAACGATGCGGCGCGCCAGCGAGTAGCCGTTCGTGTGCAGACCCGACGAGCGTAGCCCGATGATCGCATCACCCGGCCGGATCGTGGAGCCCGTCACGATGTCCCTGCGGGCCACCGCGCCCACGATCGTTCCCACCAGGTCGTACTCGCCGGCCGGATAGAGTCCCGGCATCTCCGCCGTCTCGCCGCCCAGCAGCGCGCAGTGGTTCTCCCGGCACGCCTTGCACAACCCCCGGACGATGTCGCGGAAAACGGAGGCGCGCAGTTTCGAGGTGCCGACGTAATCGAGGAAAAAGAGCGGCCGGGCGCCCTGGACCAGGATGTCGTTCACGCAGTGGTTCACCAGGTCCTGGCCCACGGTGGTGTGGCGGCCGGCCCGCACCGCGACCTTGATCTTGGTGCCCACGCCGTCCGTGCTGGCGACCAGCGCCTGGTCCCGGCCGGGCGAGGCGAACAGGCCGCCGAATGTGCCGAAATCGCTGAGCACCGCCGGCCCGGCCGTGCGCCGGACCATGCGCCTCACGGCCGCCAGCGCGGTCATCATCTCGTCAATGTCCACACCGGCCCGGGCATAAGACGACCGCTTCTTCATCGGCTCTCCTCGACCCTCTCCCCCACCGATGACCGATGACCGATCACCGGTCACCGCTTCCCCCCCAGCCCCACGGCCCGGAAGGTGCGGTCCACGTCGTTGAGGTGAGCGGCCAGATCAAACACCCGGTCCAGGTCCGTTGCCGTCACGACCTTCCGGACGGCCGGGTCGCTTTCGAGCAGGCCGCGGAACGGCTGCCCCGTCTCCCAGGACCGCATCGCATGCTTCTGCACCAGACGGTAGGCCGTTTCTCGGGCCATGCCCTTGTCGGTCAGGAGCAGCAGCACCTGCTGCGAGTGAATCAGACCGTGGGTCATCTGCAGGTTCTCCAGCATCCGCTTGGGGTACACGCGCAGATTTCCGACCAGGGCGGCGAGCTTCGTGAGCATGTGATCGAGCACGATGGTACTGTCGGGCAGGATGATTCGTTCCACCGACGAGTGGGAGATATCCCGTTCGTGCCACAGGGAGACGTTCTCCAGGGCCGCCGACGCATTCCCGCGCAGCAGGCGCGCCAGCCCGGTCAGTTTTTCCCCCGTGATCGGATTCTTCTTGTGGGGCATCGCGGACGACCCCTTCTGCTCCGACCCGAAGAACTCCTCCACTTCGCGCACCTCGGTGCGCTGCAGGTGCCGCAGCTCCGTCGCCCACCGTTCCACCGAGGCGCCGACCAGCGCCAGAGCGGACATGTACTGGGCGTGCCGGTCGCGCTGGAGGACCTGCGTGGAAATCGCGGCCGGCTTCAGTTTGAGCTTGCGGCAGACGTATCGTTCCACGAAGGGGTCCAGGTGCGCGTGCGTGCCCACGGCGCCCGAGAGCTGCCCCACGCTCACGATGTCCCGGGCGGCGGTCAGGCGCTCAAGCGCGCGCCCGAATTCGTCGTAGAGCAGGGCCATCTTGAGGCCGAACGTCGTGGGCTCGGCGTGGATGCCGTGCGAACGGCCGATCATCGGTGTGCGCTTGTACCGGCGCGCCTTGGCCGCGGCCGCCCGTCGCACGGCCCGCACGTCGCGGATGAGCAGATTCGCGGCCTGCACCATCTGAACCGCGAGAGCGGTATCCAGGATGTCCGAACTCGTGAGGCCGCGGTGAATGTAGCGGGCCGACGGTCCGACGTATTCGGCCACGTTGGTCAGGAAGGCGATGACATCGTGTTGCACACGGGTTTCGATCTCTTCGATCCGGGCCACGTCAAACCGCGCGCGCTTGCGGATTCGGGCCAGGTCCGCGGCCGGCACGAGACCCCGGCGGTGCAGGGCCTCGCACGCCAGAATCTCGATCTCAAGCCAGATCCGGTATCGGTTCTCGTCGGTCCAGATCGCGCCCATCTCGGGTCGCGTGTAGCGCGGAATCATGGGCTCTCCTCCTTCCGTGCCTTCGCGCGCGATCCGTGCCTCGGGTTTCCGGCCACGTGCAACGGGCACGACAGGCGGCGAGTATAGCACGCCCGTGCCGACAGACAACCCCGATCACTCCGTACCCTCGTCCCTCGACCCTCGTCCCCCAAAAGGCAAACCGGCCTTCTCCATGATCCGCCTGCGCATACTCGGTGGTTGACCGGGCCCGTCAATCGGGTATCCTCTGCCCCCATGAAGGTCCTGGTGGTCGGGTCCGGCGGGCGCGAGCACGCCCTGGTCTGGAAGCTGGCCGGCGATCGTTGCCGGCCACACGTTTTCTGCGCCCCCGGAAACGCCGGCACCGACGGGCCGGCAACGAACGTGGCCATCGGCGCCGAGGACCTCGACGGCCTGCTGGCCTGGGCCCGGGAGAACCGGCCCGACTTGACGGTGGTCGGACCCGAGGCGCCCCTGTGCGCCGGGATCGCCGACCGGTTCGACGCGGCCGGCCTGCGCGTGTTCGGGCCTTCGCAGGCCGCGGCCCGCCTCGAGGGGAGCAAGGTTTTTGCCAAGGACGTGATGACGGCCGGCGGCGTGCCCACGGCCCGGGCGCGTGTGTTCACGGACGCTGCCGAGGCGCGCGAATACGCGCGCGCGGCCGGTGCGCCCGTCGTGGTCAAAGCGGACGGGCTGGCCGCCGGCAAGGGCGTTCTGGTATGCCCTTCGGTCGAGGAAGCCGAGCGGGCGATCGGCTTGATTATGGTCGAGAAGGCGTTTGGCGCCGCCGGCGAACGGGTGCTGGTAGAGGACTCTCTCGCGGGTGAGGAGGCGTCCATTCTGGCGTTGACCGACGGCGAGACGGTCGTGATGCTCGCCTCGTCGCAGGACCACAAGCGAGCCCTGGACGGCGATGCCGGTCCGAACACGGGAGGGATGGGCGCGTATTCGCCGGCGCCCGTGATCACCGATGCGCTGTGGCCCGTGATCCGTGAAGAGGTGTTCGGCCGGACGTTGGCGGAACTGAAGAAGCGGGGCATTTCCTACCGCGGCGTGCTCTACGCGGGTCTGATGCTGACCGGCGACGGACCGCGCGTGCTCGAGTTCAACTGCCGGTTCGGTGACCCGGAGACGCAGGCGATCCTGCCGCGGATCGGCGGCGACCTGATCCCGGTCCTCGAGGCCTGCGCGCAGGGAACGCTGGCAGAGGATACGATCGAGTGGCGGCCGGAGGCCTGCGTGTGCGTAGTCATGGCGTCGGGGGGCTATCCGGGATCGTACGAGAAGGGGAAGGTCATTCACGGGTTGGCGGAGGCGAACGGGGGGGACGGCGTTGTCGTCTTTCACGCGGGGACCCGCCGGCAGGGCGACGAGGTGGTCACCGCCGGCGGCCGCGTGCTGGGTGTGACGGCGCTGGGCGACGATTTGCCGGCCGCTGTGGAACGAACGTATCGGGCCGTGTCCGCGATTGATTTCGACGGTGCGCAGTACCGGACAGACATCGCGGCGCGTGCCCTGGGCAGGATCCAGACATGAAGAAGAAGCCGGAAGTGGCCGTGGTGATGGGAAGCGAGTCGGACTGGCCCGTGGTGCGGGACGCCGCGCGGACACTCGAGCAGTTCGGGGTGTCGTGCGAGGTCCGGGTGATCTCCGCTCACCGTACGCCCGAGTCGGCCGCCGAGTTCGGCGCCGGCGCGGCGCGGCGGGGCGTCAAGGTCGTCATCGCGGCGGCCGGCGGGGCGGCCCATCTCGCCGGTGTGCTGGCGGCGCACACCGTGCTGCCGGTCATCGGGGTGCCGGTCAAAGGCGGGGCGCTCAATGGGATGGATGCGCTGCTGGCCACCGTGCAGATGCCGTCCGGTGTGCCCGTGGCCACCGTGGCGCTCGGTAGTGCCGGGCCCGTGAATGCGGCGGTGCTGGCGGCGCAGATTCTGGCGCTAGGCCGGCCCGCGCTGGCGCGGAAGCTGGCGCGGTACAAGCGGTCGCTCAAGAGGAAAGTCACTGCGGATAATGCCCGCGTACAGGCCGAGCTCGGCCGGAAGAAGTAGACCGCGATGCGCCGGAGCGCGTTTCCAGCCGTTCTTGTGTTGTGCTGCCTGGCCCGGATCGGCGCGGGGGAGGAGTCGGCCTTCCCGGACGCGGACCGGGTCTACGAGGTCCTGGCCGCGCGCGGCATTCCCTTTGAGACGAATACCGTCCGGCGGGCCGCCGTGGAAGGCATGGTCCGGGCCGTGGACCCGAAGGCGATCGTGCTGACCGCGGCCGAGGCCGCTGTGCTGGACCGGCAGGAGACCGTCGAACGGGCGGAAGTCTGGGCCGAGGGCATCTGCTATCTCAAGATCCGCGGGATCTACAGCGGCGGCGGCACCCAGGTGACGGCCCGGCTGCGTTCCTGGTGGGAGGCCGGGAAAGCCGGGTGCATGATGGACCTTCGCGGCGCGGCGGGCGACAACCTGGCGGAGGCCGACGGGATCGCGGGCCCGTTCGTTCCCACGAACGCGCCGCTGTACGACGTTGTCGACGGCCGCGGACAGACGACAGCCACGCACCGCGCCGCCGAGGACACGCCGTTGGCAGCGGGCGTGCCCCTGCTGGTGCTGACCGACCGGGAGACGTCGGGCGCCGCCGAAGTTCTGGCGGCGATACTCAAGGGGCGGCCAGGCGTGATGCTGATCGGCTCCCCGACGAGCGGGGACGCGGCGCACCGCGAGGGGGTCCCGCTGTCGGAGGCGCACGCGTTCTACGTGGCCGTGGCCCGGATTGTGCCGCGCGGCCGCGCGTCGTACGACGGGGCAGGTGTCGCGCCGGACGTCTGGGTCGAGCCCGGCGCAAGGGCGTCCGTCCGGGCGGCTTTCCCGGAGAAGAAGCCTCGACGAAAGGAGCTTTCCGAGAAGGCAAAGGTGGACAGGGAACTCATGGAGAAGGTGGCGGGCGACGCCGTGTTGGCGCGAGCGACGGATATTCTTCTGGGACTAAAGGCCCTGGGCGTGTATGGAACCGAGACGGCCACAAATGCTCCGGCCGCCACAAATGCTCCGGCCGAAGACGGGCCTTGAGCCGGAAGCCGTCCGGCGTGTCGTCGAGGCACTGCGCAGGGGCGCGCTCGTGCTCCTGCCGACCGATACGGTGTACGGGATCGCCGCTGACCCGCGTGTGCCGGGCGCCGAGGCGAGGTTGGCGGCAGCCAAGGGGCGGCCGCGCACCCGCCCGATTCCCTTCCTGGCCGCCGGCCGGGCCGACGTGGAACGGTGCGGGGCCGAGTTCGATGCAACCGCCCGGCGGCTGGCCGACGCGTTCTGGCCGGGACCCGTCACGCTGGTGCTGTCGTGCGGCGACAAGTTCGAGGGATTTCGGGTGCCGGCCTGTGCCCCGACCGTGGACGTGCTGCGCGCTTCCGGCGGCGTGCTGCGGGTGACGAGCGCGAACCGGAGCGGCGAACCGCCCGCCCTCACCGCCGAAGAGGCCGTCCGGGCGCTGGGCGATTCCGTGGAAGTGGCCCTGGACGGGGGACCGGCGAGCGGATCGGTCCCCAGCACGGTGGTAAAAGTCGAGAACGGGACCGCGCGGATCCTCCGGGAAGGCGCGGTCGGCCGCCGCGAGATCGAGGCTGCGGTGTCAGGGAGAGGGAATGCGGCGGGAGGCGCTTCCGCAAGAGAAACGGCGGGTTGAACGGGAAGGGAAATGGGCTCGCGTCAGATCCTATTCGTGTGCAGCGGGAATGTCTGCAGGAGCCCGATGGCGGCCCGCTTGCTGCGGGAGCAGCTCGGACCGGGCTCCGACTGGTCCGTGGTGTCGGCCGGCCTGTCGGCCGCCTTGGGGATGCCGCCGAGCGAAGGGGCCGTCACCGTGATGGACGAGAGCGGTATGGACTTGCGGGATCACCGGAGCCGGCCCGTGGACGGCGATCTCGTTGACGCTTCGGACGTGATTGTGGTAATGACCGCTTCTCACCGTGAGCAGATGCTCGCGTTGTATCCCGGGG
>Ga0180431_10010149_pt1 | contig 10508 bp, 9 predicted proteins | sample SS_ome_11_FD_132459 | JGI IMG/M metagenome (GOLD analysis project Ga0180431, IMG submission 132459) | Hypersaline lake sediment archaeal communities from the Salton Sea, California, USA - SS_1_MS_1 metaG | ecosystem: Environmental > Aquatic > Non-marine Saline and Alkaline > Hypersaline >... | reverse complement strand
TTTGCATCGTGTTGGCCGTGCCCATCACTGGACAGGCCCCCACACCGGGGCAAGAACGGTTCTCCATCTCACGCAGTTCTTGTTCGGAGATGTTGCCCAGTGGAACCGCGCCGAAGACTGCTTCGTTGACATCGGGAGAGGTCACGGTTCCCTTGCTCCATTTTCCAGCAAGCATCGGCCCTCCGGTCACCATGATGGATGGTAGGTTCACGCGTGCAGCTCCCATTAACTGGCCGGGGATGATGTTGTCACAGGATGCAAGCAACACCAGCCCGTCGAACAGATGCACCTTGGACATGATCTCAATCGAAGCGGCCAAGACATCCCGAATGGCCAGCTCGTACTTCATGTTCTCCGTTCCGATCGGGATGTTCCCGCAGGTCGCAAATACGCCGAACTCAATCGGAACTCCACCGGCCTGCCAGATCCCCGCCTTGACTGCCTCGGCCAGGGCTCGAAGATGAGCATGAGCCGGCGACGCCTCGGACCACGCGTTGGCGATCCCGATATGGGGCTTGCCAAAATCGTCGTCTGCGTACCCGGCGCCTTTGTAGATCTGTCGGCGATGAGCAGCCTCTGGGCCTCCGAACATCCCTTTGCGTTTCGGCAACATGGGCCTCCTCTCAATAGGCTTCTGTGTACCCTTCGCCATCATTGAGATTCTCTTCGGTTTGGCGATGAAAAGCATCCCCTTCTCTTCGATCTACCGGTTTTCGGAGTCTTGCCCTTACGAGTTTTCATTCGCGCGTACAGCTGTAATCCTTATCGTCCCGTCGGACTTAATGATCAGGTAATCCTCATCACGTATTGTCGCATGGTCTTCCCGCGAGAGGACAACAACCGGCACGGTCTTGTGGTAGAGTTTCTCGGCAACGATGGCACCCAACGCGAGGATCGAGTCGACATTGGCAGTGATGATTGCCGCGGGGGCTGTTCCCAACTTGATGCTCTCCAGCAGTACTGCACTTGCGGTGCTCGATCCCTTTCCTCCAGGGAAGACAAACACCTTGCCCGTGATAACCTCTCCACTGCGCTCGTGTCTTCGGTCGATGATCTCACCGGTTTGGGGATCTAAGCCGCCCCATAGGCTGATCGGCTGGGTGGAGACCACGGCCACTCCTTCTGCCGAACCGGCAACCACTGGTCTGCCGTTCAACACTCTTTCCACAGTGATTCCTCCCGACACACGGCGCCCTTTTTCGCTGAACGAATGCAATCGCGCAGGTTGCCAAAAGCAACCTGAACGCCCAAATGTCCAGGCGCGTAGTACGCGCATTTCCCGGAATTGGTCATGAGGACTTTCATTTGCGGAGCGATGATCGGCGAGTGGAACATGCACGTATCGAGGACGATCTCAACGCCAAACTCAATCAACCTATCCATCAGGTCACTTCGTTGTAGCAACCCGTACGACGTTTGACTCGTTAGAACAAGCACCTTGCATGCAGGGTATCTCGAATGAACACTTCCATCTTCAATTGCCTGTGCCAGTTGCTGGAACTCAGCAAAGGAGAAATGCGGACAGCCGAGGATCACCACGTCCAACTTCTCTCCTTCCGCTGTAGTGGAAAGATCTTTCCAGGCCTCTTTCAGGTCCGAGGGCCGGATCTCCATGACGTGTTCTGGGGTGCCTCCTTGGAACGCTTCGTCCAACGTGTTGGCCTCGGGGGTCACGCCGATGGCGTGGAAGAGCGCCACCGCTCCCGAGGATGCCGCGGCCGCACCGAGCGCTTTGAGTTGATCGTCTGTTGCGCTAGTAGGGAGGCCTTCAATCACAGGAATCTTGTCCTGAACCAGGTTTCCCGCGAGATATCCCAGCACAACATAGAAAGTCTCATCCTCTTGCAGCTTTAGCGGGATATCGACAAGCCGGAGAAGAAGCTGGCCCTTTCGATTCTCTTTTAGATGGAGACCCGCCTTGGGGACTCTCCCAGTGATGGCTGCACAGATGTCCAAGAAGTCACCGTAGCGGTTCGTCCTTGCCCCAAGCACCGAATTGGCATAGGCGATTGCGTTCGACTCTCCCCAAGCGATCTGTTGGCCGAATCGTGGTGTGAGGTAGCCTTGATAGGGCGCACAGGTCCACGTGGGAACGCAACCCATGTCGGTGTAGGCCTTGGCAAGGCGTGTGGCTTTGGCGGCAAACTCCTCGGGAATTCCAAGGCGCTTCCAATTCTGCAGGTCAAGCGGGATCATGTTTGTGGTCGTGGGAATGGATACTCTACCTCCCCCCGCGGCTAGTCTCTCCGCGAATTCCAGGCTGGAATTACTCATCAGTGCACAACCGTCGATGTGCGCTTGGGTAACGTCCATCAACTCCGTTGCGCCGTAGACGTCCGCCATTCGCTCCAGAATGGACATGGCGATGCTGGCAGCCTCACCGTGCCGGCCGTTCAGCATCTGCCGGTCTTCGGTGCTCAATTGCACGGGCATTCTGTCTCCTTGTCAGTAAAGGAAGATCACGGGCTGCTGGATCTTATTGGGCTGATTCTACCGTCCATTTTGAGGGAGTACACTCTTCTTGGCGTACGGAAGGTGTTGAGGAAGGCGCAGATCACTCCAGGGCGGGCGAAGAGTCTGCACTCAATGCTCGGCGCTGCCGTACGAATTATCGGAGGCTATGTTAGCTTTCCCATTTTTTGCAGGCTTTCTTTCAACGCTGCCGTGACCGCTGTCGGTGCCTCTTCAACGGGCAATCGCGACGGTCCGACTTCGTGCCCGAGCAGCCTGACCGCTTGTTTGATGGCGTCTGGGTGTAGCTCCATTGCGTTGATGAACGGCTGAATCTTGTAGTGTGTCTCCCGCGCCTTCTCCAGATCCCCCGCTTGGTAGAAATCGTAGATCGCGACCACTTCTTCAGGAATTGCGTTTGCGGCCGTGGCAATGATGCCATGGAGGCCCAGCGAGAGTGCCGGCAAGAGTTTGCTTGCCCATCCGGCGAAAACAGTGATCTTCCCTTCGGTCAGGCGGAAGATCTCCGCGGGGTGATCCAGGTTCTGATGCGAATCCTTGATCCCAGCAATGAGGCCTTCGTTGCCAAGCCGAGCCACAAGCTCGGGAGAGATACTGTACCCCATTGCGTCCGGCCAGTTGTAGACAAAAACAGGAATCGATACCGCTTTCGCGATCTGCTTATAGTGCTCGTACAATCCGTCTTCGGTCGGTCGGGGATAGTGGGGCAGAGAAACGACTACTGCGTCGGCCCCCGCTTTTTCCGCGGATTGGGACGACTCAATGGCGATACGGGTGCTGTTGTGGCCGGTGCCAGCCAGAAGAGGCACCTTCCCATCGACCGCCTCGACGCCAGCCGCGAACAGTTCTTTTCGTTCCTGCAGCGAGAGCAGCGTGTATTCCCCCGTGCTTCCAGCAACAAAGATGCCGTGAACACCTTTGTCGATGAGATGCCGGATGAACGCCTTCGTCTCGTCGAGATTAAGGTTGCTGTTACCATCAAATGCGGTAACCACTGGTGGGACCACGCCGAAAAACTTGCTCATACGAGTTCCTCCTTTGGTTACTACTTGCATGCATGTGGTGGGAGCAGTGTTCCATTCACACACGTTCCTCACGAAGTCATTTTAGTGAAAAAAGGGATGACCTTCAAATGAAATCAAATACTCAGACTATGAAGATAAAGCGCTTCTTAACTGTTCAAACGAAGGAGGGCGAGCATGTCTGGGCACATTGACGTTGATTCATTGTTTCACTAAAATAGCGTTTGCGATGACTGAAATTGGCAAGTTTATTCGTTCGCAGCGCAAACTCCGAGGCTGGACGCTTCAGGAGTTGGCTGGTCGCTGCAATCTCTCAGTGGGGTTCCTGTCACAAGTGGAACGAGGGATCTCTTCACTTTCGATACTGTCATTGAACGCAATCTGCGAAGCGTTTGAGATCCCGATTTCCAAGCTTAATGCGAATTATGCTGAGCCAGGCAATGAGAGGGGGGCTTCAGAAGCCGCTTCAGGGATTATCAAAGTAGATGAACGGCCAAACATCCAGATTTCGGATGGCAGCATCAAGTATCAATTCCTAAGCGGAGAGTTTCCTGGACGTAAGTTCGAGATTCTGATTGGGGAGATTCCGCCCCACTACCACTATCCCCCGGCAGTGCACGAAGGAGAAGAGTTCGGCTACGTACTAGAAGGGAAGCTGTCGTTCACGATAGGCAAACAGGCCCATCAGTTAGGACGTGGTGATAGCTACCACTTCTTAGCAACCACTCCTCATGGGTACGAGACAGCCAATGATGAAGCGGCAAGAGTTCTGTGGGTGCAGACTCTGAAGTACTCCAAGTTGCGGAGAGTCAGAGAACTTCGCAGTTCAGATGAGTAGAAGGATCGAAGTGTATTGGTTGATGTTCTTGGGAGGACGAAGGCAAGAGGGTTGGACAAAGCGATAAGGAGGTGTGCGTAGGATGTTTCTTTACGAATTCGAACTAGGCAAGGCAGCTGATATTCTTGCTAGGGAGCTATTCAAGCTTACCCCAGGCGAGACCTTTGTCATCACCGCAGAAACAGAGAGCGACATGCGCGTGGTTTATGCTACGGCGAGGGCGGCGTTTGCCCTTGACGCCAAGCCAGTGGTGTTCTTGACTGCGTCACCACTTGGGGTCGGTAAAGCGGCGGATCCAATGCTTCCGGTAGAAGCGCTCACAGCGGTGTTGAAGGAAGCCGACGCATGGGTGGAATTCAACAACAAGTGGCTACTTTATTCGACACCCTACGACGTTGCTATGAAAGAGAACAAGAAACTACGGCATCTCTGTCTCAACGGTATGAATCCCGACCTAATGGTACGTAACATCGGACGCGTCAATTACCCCGTGCTAGGAGAGTTTCTGGAGAAGATGCACAACATAACGACGAACGGGAAGCACTTTCGCTTCACAACACCTGCTGGCGAAGATCTAGAATTTGACAATTCTTCCGATCCGAATCGCATTTACACGCTATCGAAGGGATACGCTGATGTGCCCGGATCGCATATGATGGCGGGCCAGATCTCGTGGACACCAGAGCTGGAGTCTATGAATGGGACACTTGTTTTTGACGGATCGCTGGTACCGCCTTGCGGCCTGCTACACGAGCCGGTCCGCTTAACAATTGAAAAAGGGAAGGTCGTAAAGATCGAAGGAGGTAATCAGGCGAGTGAGTTTGAGGCTTGGCTGAAGAGCTTCAATGATCCTCGCATGTTCAGCATTGCTCATGCCAGCTGGTCATTCAACCCAGGGGCAAAACTCACAGGAGATATTGTCGAGGATGAGCGAGTTTGGGGAGCCACAGAATGGGGGCTTGGAAATATCGGTGCAATTCTAGTTGCACCAGATGGAATACCCGCAGCCTCTCATTGCGACGGCATTTGCCTGAATACGTCTGCTTGGGTGGATGGGCAGCAGATATTGGATAAAGGAGAGGTTGTTCAAAAGGAGCTTGCTGAGCTGGCCCGAAAGCTGGGAAAGGAGTGAAGAGACACTGGTGAAAAGCCAAACCACTAGATAGAGGACGTAAGATAGAAGGAGGTGATCGTAACGATTTGAGACTGCACAACAGGGAAAGCGTGAACAAGAACGAAAGGAGGCAGAAACAATGAAGGTGCAGAGCAAGATTTTGCTGGTGGTTATGGCATGTGGTTTGGTCATTGGGTTAGCCACTGTGGGATTGGCTGAGGAATCGCTTCTGAGAGTTGCTTTCTCTTGGCCCACGTTTTTTGATCCGGCAGTGGGAAATGACTTCTCTAGCTCTTCTGCCCTAGTCAACTTGTACGATGCGCTGGTATACCCATTGGCTGGGGGCATTATTCCCAATGCAGCTGAGAGCTGGGAAGTCTCGACCGACAACCTGACGTATACCTTCAAATTGCGTAAGGGGATTAAATTCCACAGCGGGAACGAAATGACCGCTGAGGATGTCAAGTTCAGTATGGACAGACTGCTTGAGATCGGGGAAGGCTACGCCTATCTATATCTCGGAAAGGTCGATCACACGGATGTAATTGACAAGTACACCGTCTCCTTCGCTCTAAAGGCTCCATTCGGGCCGTTTGTCTCTTCTCTGATCCGCCTTTACATTCTGGAAAAGGCTGTCGTAATGGCCAATCTGAAGGATGGCCCCTACGGTTCTATGGGTGATTACGGCAAGGGCTACCTGCTCAGCAAAGACGCGGGATCCGGTGCGTACAAGGTGAAAGAAGTGGGCCTGGGCGAGTACATTCTCATGGAAAAGGTCCCGGGGTACTGGGGAGAAGTCCTTCCCAATGCTCCTGCCCTTGTCAAGTTCATGAGGACTCCCGACACCGTAGCGGTGAAAACAATGATGGCGAGAAGGGAACTCGAAATCACAACGCCTTGGGAGCCCGAGGAAGCCTATCAAGAGATGGCGAAGATACCGGGAGTAGAGGTTGTCGGTTGGAACAACGGGTTCTCTGAATACATGATGTTGAATAACCAAAAGCCTCCCACCGACGACATCCACTTCCGAAAAGCACTCAACTGGATGCTGGATTGGGAACAGGTCCTTACCGGTATCTATCCGGGCTGGACCCAGGCGGCTGGCCCAATCGCTCACAATCTCCCCGGCTTCAAGGAAGGCTTGTTCCAGTACTACCAAGACATGGACAAGGCGCGCGAGGAGCTGCAGAAATCCAGGTACGCAAACCAGCTCAAAGGACTCAAGGTTACACTCGGAGTCGATACGACCGTTCCTCCGCGCGAGCAGTTTGCCCTGACCTTACAGGCCAATGCAGCGGAATTCGGAATCGACGTGGAAATCATCAAGATGACATGGGGCAAGGTGCAGGAGGTCGTCGGCTCGATAGAGACGACTCCGAATGGCATGCACATCAACGTTGCGCCGCACTACCCGGAAGCAGGATCCATGCTTGCTGCCAAGTATCACTCAAGCAGTGCTGGAACGTGGGAACAGGCGGAACACTTGCTAAGCCCGGTTATCGACGCCTTGATTGACGATGCATTGGCTACTGTCGATCAAGACGAGCGGTTTAGCAAATACGGGCTCCTCCAGGAGGTGCTGGTAGAGTTGTCTCCCAGCATGTTCCTGTTTGATGTGCTGGAGAAGCACGCATATCAGGTAGCTTACGTCGATTGGAGCGCGCTTCTTGACAATCCAAGGCCCACAATGGGATACAACTATGATTGCCGCTATATCGAGGTCTACCCCGATAGAATCCCGTAACCAGCAACCCGCACAAGTGGGGGACAAGAGGTAGTGTGTCCAGATTTTGGGGGCAGAGGCTTCGTACCCTCTGCCCCTCTCTAAGGTGGATACATGTCATTTGCCACGTATCTTGTTCGAAGGTTGATGCACTCGATCCTTGTTCTGTTCGGGCTTTCCATCTTGGTCTTTCTGATCGCCCGCGTTCTACCGGGAGACCCGGCGAGGGTAGCGTTGGGCCCTAGAGCCCCTGAAGAGACCGTTCAAAGATGGCGTGAGTGGATGCATCTGGATAAGCCTCTGTACATCCAGTACTACTACTGGTTGGCTAACGCGCTTCACGGAGACTTGGGCATATCACTCTATTCGCGGCAGAACGTGGCGATTGACATTAAGACCTATTTCCCCGCAACGGCGGAACTGGCTCTCTTTGCCGGCTTGATCATGACCGTCTTTGGGGTCTCGTTTGGAGCGATCTCTGCTCGATACAGCAACACTTGGGTTGATAACGTTGTGCGGATGGGCTCCTATGTTGGAGTCGTTACGCCGGCATTCATCTTCGGCATTCTTTTTCTTCTTTTGTTTGGATATGTTCTGAGAATACTACCCACAACCGGGAGACTTGATTACTCGACCACTGCTCCACCGATCATCACGGGAATGGTCACGATTGACAGTCTTGTTACCGGGAACTTCGCCGCGTTTCTTGACGCGCTGAAGCATCTCCTCATGCCGGCAGCTGCTCTTGCTTTGGGACCGATGTCTCAGGAAGCGCGCATCACACGTGCGAGCATGAGCGACAACCTGAAAAAAGACTATATGCTGCTGGTTGGTGCACAAGGAATACCCGAACGACTCATCAACTTCAAATACCTGCTCAAGCCATCTCTAATACCGACTGTCTCAATCTTGGGACTGGATTTTGCCGCGTTGCTTGGGAATGCATTTCTCGTTGAGCTGATCTTCGGCTGGCCAGGGCTTTCGCGATACGGGATTCAGACGATGCTGCTTTCGGACTTGAACGCCATTACAGGAGTGGTCATGATGCTGGGGATTGTTTTCACGTTGGCCAATATTCTTGTAGACATCGTAGTGGCATATCTCGATCCGCGTATCCGGTTGACCGGAGAAAGACTGCAATAGCATGAAGACGCGCCTTTACAGTGCAATCTTGGGAAGTTGGGAAACGTTTCGAAGAGGCTGGTACAAGTTCTCGCGGAATCGACTGTCGGTTGTTGGTCTCTTTGCGGTGTTTCTGGTAGCATTTCTCGCCATTTTCGCGCCGTACGTCGCCCCTCATGCTGAGCATGCAGGTAGGTACGTCTGCTTTGCCGACAAACACCAGCCGCCAAGCTGGAAATATCTGTTTGGGACAGATGTTTGTGGAAGAGACATTCTGAGCAGGATATTCTTTGGGTTTCGATTCTCGCTGATGATGGGCGTAGTCGTTTTGGCCCTTGTGGTGCCGCCGGGGGTTATCCTGGGCTTGATCGCGGGGTACTTCAAAGGCATGTGGATTGACACGGTTATCATGCGAGTCACGGACGTGTTTCTCTCTATACCGCCGCTTGTTCTTGCGCTGGCCATCGCTTCGGTCTTGAAACCCAACCTGTTCAACTCAATGGTCGCTATTTCCTTGATGTGGTGGCCCTGGTACTGCCGTTTGATATACGGTGTAACGTCATCCTTGCGGAATGAGTCTTTCGTGCTTGCGGCGAAAGTTACAGGGGCGGGCACGTTCCGCATTCTGTTTCGCGAGATATTGCCGAACTGCATCTCTCCGATTTTTACCAAGATGAGCTTGGACATGGGCTGGGTGATCTTGCTTGGTGCTGCGCTGAGTTTTGTCGGGCTCGGTATTCAGCCTCCACAGCCAGGGTTGGGGACTATGATTGCTGATGGTGCCAAGTACATGCCGGGGAATTGGTGGTCTTCCATATTTCCAGCGTTCGCAATTATGCTGGTCGTACTTGGATTTAACTTGTTGGGAGACGGCTTGCGTGACGTGCTTTCCGCTGAAGAGGTCTGATCGCCAGTGGCGAGTTTACTATTAGAAATCCAGGATCTGCATTTGTCTTTCGACCTCTATCGTAGGAGCCTCAATGTATTGGACGGGGTGGCCATCGCTGTCGCAGAGGGAGAGAAAGTAGGCATCGTCGGCGAAACCGGTTGTGGTAAGTCGATCACCATGAAAGCAATGATGGGAATTCTGCCTATCCCTCCCGCCAGAATAGCGCAGGGACAGATACAGTTCAACGGGCGTGATCTCTTGACCCTTACCAAGAAAGAAATGAGGGAAGTTCGAAGACGGGAGATGTCATTTATCCCTCAGGATCCCTCTGCCTCGTTGAATCCGGTTCTAAGAGTGGGCACGCAACTCATCGATGTAATTAGATACTCTGGAAACATACAGAAACCTCTCTCGAAGAGGGAAGCAAGACGCCGGGCGATCAACATTTTGCGAGAAGTTGGTTTGCCGGATCCTCAAAGGAACATGAGGAGCTATCCAATTCAGCTAAGTGGAGGGATGCAACAGCGGATCCTCATATCCATGGCGTTGGCGACTGGCGCCATCTTACTCATAGCAGACGAGCCGAGCACGGCACTGGATGTGACCATCCAGGACCAGATTCTACGCCTGATGAGGGAACTGGTCGAGCGAAGAGGGGTCTCAATCGTCATCATTACCCACAATCTGGGCGTCGTAAGAGAACTGACAGACAGAACGTATGTCATGTACGCGGGGCAGGTCGTGGAGAACGTGAAAACGAAGCAACTTTTCGCCGAGCAAATTGGCTCGATGCATCCCTACACACAGGGGCTGCTGGACTCGATTCCGAGAATGACGGGAGAAGGGGTAACTGCAGGGATCAGGGGAATGATACCGGACTACGCTGACCCACCGAGTGGGTGTAGGTTTCGGCCGAGATGTGATCGCGCGATGCCGATCTGCGAAACGAGGCCCCCCGCTTTCCATGTGGAAGAAGGCCACAACATCGCTTGTCATCTCTACGAGGGGTGATTTCAACGACTCAAGAAATGGTTGTCCTTGACTGCGTGAAGAAGTACTTCCCTGTAAGAGGGGGCCTGTTGATGAGAAGAGTGGCAGACGTGAAGGCTGTCAACGGGGTGAGTTTCTCCATCGGTGAGCGTGAGATCCTCGGTCTGGTTGGAGAATCCGGTTCAGGGAAATCCACGTTGGGGTATGTGCTCATCCGCATCTATAGACCCACAAGTGGAAAGGTCTTCTTCAAGGGGAGCGATCTGTTTGGAGTTAGAGGAAGGGCCTCCGACGCGTTGCGGAAGGACATACTGATTGTCTTTCAAGATCCAGGCTCT
>Ga0180431_10010148_pt1 | contig 10508 bp, 9 predicted proteins | sample SS_ome_11_FD_132459 | JGI IMG/M metagenome (GOLD analysis project Ga0180431, IMG submission 132459) | Hypersaline lake sediment archaeal communities from the Salton Sea, California, USA - SS_1_MS_1 metaG | ecosystem: Environmental > Aquatic > Non-marine Saline and Alkaline > Hypersaline >... | reverse complement strand
GAGCGAAGCTATGTTAGAAGTCATTATGAAGGGCGGCATCGTCATGTACTTTATTCTGCTGCTCTCCCTGATCGCCGTGGTGATCATCATCGAACGCCTGCTGTTCTTTCGTCACATTCGCGTCGACGAGGAGAGCCTGATCAGGCGGCTGAAGTCAACCCTGGAGAAGGGGCATCATGACGAGGCCATGGCCATCTGCGAGCAGCACCCAAGCCCCATAACAAACCTGATGAGAGTCGGCATCGAATACCGCAATCAGCCCAAGCAGGTGATCCGGGATGCCATTTTGGATGCGGCCAGTCTGGAGACGCCGAAGCTGGAGCGTTCCCTCTCGGCTCTGGGCACCATCGCCACCCTGGCCCCGCTTCTGGGGCTGCTGGGTACGGTCACCGGCAACATCCGGGCATTCGGGGTCCTGGGACAGTTCGGGGCGGTGGGGGATCCCGGACTGCTGGCCCGGGGCATCGCCGAGGCCCTGATCACCACGGCCGCAGGAATCATCGTGGCCATCCCGGCGATCATCTTCTACAACTATCTGGTCACCAAGGTGAATCATATCATCCTGAGACTGGAGAACAGGGTGAACGAGCTGGTGCTCCTGCTGGGGGGATCGGGCGATGCGCTTTAAACGACGGCTGTCCACGCAGTCGGCTCCGAACCTGATACCCATGATCGACGTGGTGTTCCAGCTGGTGGTGTTCTTCATGGTTTCCACGACCTTCATTATCACTCCGGGAATCTCTCTGGTGCTTCCCTCCTCTCAAACCGCGGAATCGGTGGCCATGAGCAAGCTGGTGATCACCGTGGTGGCCCGGGATGAGATCTACTACAACAAGGAACAGCATACCCTGGGCAGCCTCAGCGGTCGGTTGGCTGAAATCACGGAGGTGGAGAAGGAGCAGATCAAAACCGTCGTGCTGGAGGGAAACCGGACCATCTCCTACAGCCTGCTGGTGGAGATCCTTGATGTGCTTCGCATAAACGGTTTCAAGGGAGTCAACCTCAGAACCCGGGATCGATGATGATACGCGAACGATTGGTAGTCAGCGTACTTCTCGCCATTCTGGTTCACTTCATCCTGCTGCTGGTACTCCAGCTGGTTCTGAAGCTCGAGCGAACCCGGATTCCCGAGTACACCGGACCGCTGTACGTTACCCTGGGAGAGACCCCGGATGAGGCCCCGGTGATCGAAAAGGCGGAAGAACCCAGGCAGCTGCCGCCTATGGAGAGGGAACAGCCCCGGGTCGAACAGAGCTCCACGGAGCTGGGCGGAGCAGCCTCCGGCCTGCCCCTTCTGCGCCCCGTGCCGACCCCGGAGACGACCCGGGAGTCCACCACTGCTCCCCGAACGGGGCTGCGCTTCCTGGATCAGCCGGAGACGCCCAGCAGCGACGAGCGCTATCTTCCCCCAGAGCCCGAAGGCTACCAGAGCCCGCCGGCACCGACTCAAACCACCCGGGAGCCCGTTCCGGCGCAAGAAGTGCCGGCGCTGGGGCAGGCCGAGGTCAGGCCCGCGGAAGAGGCGGAACAGCCCTCGGTCCTGGATCTCGGGAGCCTTGATTCCAGCCTGACCCAAACCGACGATGCGGGCACCCAGAGCGGAACTCGGGATGGGGGACCAACCTCCCAGCCGACCACCGGCGAACAGTCCACCTCCGCCCAGGAGGGGAGGGAGGGGATCGTGATCCTCTGGGATGATCCCTCCCAGGGACGGGAGCCTACCTACACGCCCCGTCCGCAGATACCAGGCTGGGTGTCCGAGCAGGGATTGCGCCTCCAGGTGGTGGTCTCTTTTGGATTGACTCCCCAGGGGGTGCTGCGGGATGTCAAGGTGGAGCAGGGTTCTGGGTACAGCGATGTGGATGCTGCGGTGCTGGAGGCCCTGAGGCGCTGGAAGTTCCGCCCCGTTTCCTCAACCCGTACGGTCAAAGGCCGCGTCCCCTACACGATCATCCCGGACTGATTCGGTACGCGGTACCGCAGGGGTGCTGGCTCGAGGGCTGGCCGTTTCAAGGGCTTCGATTTTTTCCGGTGCTGAAATACTCAGGAAAGTGGTAAAATCCAAAGTTTTTCTTAGGGTTTTGCCAGATATCCGAGGGTTTGCTACCCACTTTTCCCAAAGCGGGTACAGATCAGATCAGCTCTGGTTCAAATCCTGCTTGCCGGTGAGCTCCTCGATCCGGATCTCGATTACGGCCACCCCTTGGATCGACCGCTGGGAGAAATCGAAGCTCCTTCCAGCGTACTTTTCCATGAGCAGCTGCAGGGCGCGGAGCTTGTCTTCCGCCTCTTCCACGATTCGTGCCCTGCCGAAGGCGATCAGGCTGCGATAGTTGGCGCTGAAGTCGCAGGCCTTGTCCGCCGATTTCAGCCCGAGGAACTCATCGATCTCCACGCACACCCGGGGATTTTCGCCGAGCATGGAAATCTTTTTCCCCGCCCGAGCCGAGTGGATGTAGATCCGTCCCTCCGCGTGCACGAAGTGGACGGGCACCACGTAGGGGTAGTTCGCCTTGGGCGCATCGGCACGGGGTCTCCCGGCGGTAGGCCCACCGTCCCCCTGCGAATCCAATCCCGGCGCCAGGCCGAGCCGGCAGACCGGCGCGCTGCGGAGAAGTTCCTCGAGAACCTCCCGGTTTTGAATCTCCTTTTCCCTGCGTCTCATTGTTTCCTCTCAAACCCCGCATTGCGGGACTTGACGGCAGGTCCCGAAGCGGCTAAATTTTAAAATGAAGTGGGGTGGTTCCACCAGGGGCGAGGGCCGATCGACCCTCGTCGGGAGCCTGAGATCACACCCGTTGAACCTGATCTGGATAATGCCAGCGCAGGGATCCTTCGGCGGTCCATCCACACTCGTCATTCTACTCTAAGGCTGTTCGACGTACAACGGACAGTTGTGTCGTAACGGCAGGCGAGGAGGTGTTCCATGTACAAAACTAGGTCCAATCGATTGTCCCGGCTGTTGGCAGCCTCGGTAGCGCTGGCGGCGCTGTTTGCCGCCGCAACCGTGGCCGCCACGCCGGTGGCGGAGACAGAGGCACAGCTGGTCATCTATGCCTACGATTCCTTCGTGTCCGAATGGGGACCCGCTCCCCTGGTCATTCCCAAGTTCGAGGAGCTTCACGACACGAATGTCGAGATCATCTCCGTCGGGGATGCGGGGCAGGTCCTGAACCGGGCCATCCTTGAAAAGGATCATCCCAAAGCGGACATCATCCTGGGAATCGACAACAACATGCTCTCGAGAGCCCTGGAGGAGGGCGTGCTCCAGTCGTATCGCTCGTCGAATCTGGATGCGATCCCGGAACAGCTGATCTTCGATAGGAGCTACGCGGTGACGCCATTCGACTACGGATACTTCGCCTTCGTCTACGATTCCGAAGCCCTCGAAAATCCACCGAAGTCCCTGGAGCAGCTCACCGATCCCCGCTTCCGCAAGCGGATCATCGTCCAGGATCCCCGCACCTCGAGTCCCGGGTTGGGATTTCTCCTCTGGACCATCGCCGTGTACGGGGAGCAGTACCTGGAGTACTGGAAGAGGCTCCAGCCCAACCTGCTCACCATCACCGATGGATGGGATACGGCCTACGGGATGTTCACAAGCGGAGAGGCTCCCATGGTGCTGAGCTACACCACCAGTCCCGCCTACCACGTGGAGTACGAGCAGACCGAACGCTACCGGGCGCTGCTGTTCAAAGAGGGCAATTACCTGCAGATCGAGGGAATGGGCATACTCAAGGGTGCTCCTCATCCCGGGATGGCCCGGAAATTCATCGATTTCATCCTGACCGAGGAGTTCCAGTCGGAGATTCCCCTGACCAACTGGATGTATCCTGTTAATCCGGAGGTGCCCACGCCGGACTCCTTCCGCTTCGCCCCCAAGCCGGAGGGCTCCCTGCAGCTTCCGGCCGAAGAGATTCGCAAGAACCGAGACCGCTGGATCAACGCGTGGGTAAAACAGGTCAGTCGCTAGAGCTGGCGCTCCCGCGGGACAGGCGGAGGGGCGCGGGAGCGGGGATGCTGTTCGTCCTACTGCTGGCCCCGGCCGCGTTTTTGCTGCTGTTCTTCTACTTTCCCCTTGGGAGTGTGCTGGTCGGCGGGCTGACCGACCGAAGCGGCCGGTTCAGCCTCGCAGTCATTACCTCCCTTCTGGGGGATCCGTACTACCTGAGGATCATCGGCTTCACGGTTTGGCAGGCGATCCTCTCCACCCTGCTGTCCGTGCTCATGGGCCTGCCCGGTGCGTACCTGCTGGCCCGATACGACTTTCGGGGCAAGCGCCTGATTCAGGCCCTGACCACCGTGCCCTTCGTGTTGCCCTCGATCATCGTGGTGCTCGGATTCGTGCGTTTTTTCGGAAACAACGGTATCCTCAACCGTTTCCTCATGTCCCTGTTCGGTCTGTCCGAGCCCCCCTTGAGGATCCTCTATTCGCTGCAGGCGATCCTACTGGCCCATGCCTTCTACAACTTTCCCGTGGTCGTACGCATCGTCTCCTCGCTGTGGCGGCGGATCCATCCCTCCACGGAGGAGGCGGCCCGCAGCCTGGGGGCTCACGGCCTGCGCCTGTTCTGGCGCGTTACCCTGCCCCAGATCCTTCCAGCACTGCTGTCCGCCGCCGCCCTGGTTTTCATCTTCTGCCTGCTCAGCTTCGCCATCGTGCTGGTGCTGGGGGGAGGGCCCCGCTACACCACCCTGGAGGTGGAGGTGTACCGCCTGGCCAAGGTAAGTCTGGACCTCAAGACAGGTAGCGCCCTGGCTCTGGTCGGTGCGATGATCTCCCTCCTGTTCCTCTACGCCTACATCAAGCTGCAGCAGCGCAGCAGTTTCGCCGAGCGGATGACCGAAGAGGTCGAAAGGCCCCGGCTGGGCTCGATGCTCGGCTCGCTTCGGGGCGTGGTCTATCTGCTGTACCTGTTGTTCATGGCCCTGGTGATTCTGGCTCCGATGATTACCGTCGTAGCCTATTCCTTCCAGCTGCGAAGCGGCTGGGGACAGCAGGCGATCAGCCTGGAGTGGTACCGGCGTATCCTCTCCGGCGGACCCTATCTGCGGGCCGTGGCCAACAGCCTGTTCTTCGCCTGTATGACCATGCTTCTCTCCCTTCCCCTGGGAACTATATTGGCCTACGTGGGGGCCCGCAGCCGCTTCGCCGGCGGCCGGGTTGTGGAAGCGGTGATGATGCTGCCCATCGGCATCTCCTCCATCATCCTCGGTTTGGGCTATCTCAAGGCCTACCAGCAGCTGCCCTGGCGTATCGTGGGCAGCTGGTACGCCATCGTCTTTGCCCACACGGTGATCGCCTATCCCTTCGTCATCCGCGTGGCTTCGGCCACATTTCGTAAGATCAAGAGCTCCCTGGCCGAGGCGGCCAGCAGCCTGGGGGCGGGCCCCTGGCGGCTGTTCTGGTACCTGGAGCTTCCCCTGGCGCGTTCGGCCCTGATCACAGGGGCGGCCTTCGCCTTCGGCATCTCAGTGGGCGAGATCAACGCCAGCCTGATGCTGTACAACGAACGGCTGATCACCATTCCGGTGATGGTCTATCGCCTGATCGGTTCGTACAACTTTATCGGCGCCTGCGCCATGGGATCCGTGTTGATGCTCTTCTGCTTCCTGGCCTTTTTGATCATCGATCGCGCGGGCGGGGAGGTGGGTTAATGGGCCTGCAGATCCGGGGCATCGAGAAGATCTATCCGGATTTCCGTCTGGAGCTGGACTTTCAGGTCCGCCAGGGGGAGCTGCTGATCCTGCTCGGCCCCTCCGGTTGCGGCAAGACCACCACCTTGAGGCTGATCGCCGGCTTCATCGATCCGGACACCGGTTCCCTCGCCATGGACGGCCATCGTATCGATACTCTTGCGGCCCACAGACGGAGGATCGGCATCGTGTTTCAGGACTACGCACTGTTTCCCCATCTGAACGTACGGGACAACATCGGCTTCGGCCTGCGCATGCAGCACTGGAGCCCCGGGGATTCCCGGCGAAGGATCCAGGAGCTGCTGCACCTGGTCTCTCTGGAGGGGTATGCTAAGCGCAAGGTGACCCGGCTTTCCGGAGGGGAGCAGCAGCGTATCGCCCTGGCCAGAGCCCTGGCTCCGCAGCCCCGGTTGCTGCTGCTGGATGAGCCGCTGAGCGCCCTGGATGCCAAGCTGCGCAAGAATCTACGGATCGAGATCCGGCGGATCCAGCGCGAGCTGGGTGTTACCACCCTCTACGTCACCCACGATCAGGAGGAGGCCCTGGTGCTGGGCGATCGTATCGCGGTTATGCGGGAAGGGCACATCGAGCAGATCGACACACCCGAGCGTATCTACAACCGTCCGGCCAACCTCTTTGTCGGCACCTTCCTCGGCCAGGCGAATCTTCTCCGGGGGCGGCTGGTGCGGCGGCTCGGCAGCCCGGATGGGGAGATGGCGAGCGTGGACACATCGATCGGCAGTTTACAGGCCCGCTGGCCGGTCCCTGGACCGGCCGGAGCGGCACCGGCGATCGGACGGGAGGTGACCTTGTTCTTCAGGCCCGAACATTGCTCTGTGGATCGCCAAGGATCAGGAAAGACCCGCAGTTCCAACCGGATCAGCGCTCGGGTGGTGCGCAAGGAGTATCTGGGCAGCCACCAGCTGGTAGAGGTGGAAGCGCAGGGCGAATACCTGACTCTGGATCTTGCCCAGCAGAAGCCGTTGTCAGGCGATGGGACGGTAACGTTCTCCGTCGATCCTTCAAACATTTGTTTGTTCCCTGGGCGTTGAATCCTCACTACATCTGCTCGACCTATACCGGCGGGCCATCTTGCTCGTTGGAATCTGTGGCGACAATCACCTATACTAGGTATTGGAGGAGGGGGGAGGCAGACTTTGAAAGCCTGGATCTTCATTGTTCTTGCAGCCGCGCTAATCGTGCTTGGCTTACCGAGCTGCGGACTGTTCGATCTCATCCAGTACCGCCAGTACATGGGGGATGTCTTTATCAGGATCACCCTGTTCAATCTTCCGGAGGAGCTCACTTTCAACCACGCGCACGTCCCGACCGGCGAATCCGAGTATAATTGGTTTGTAGTAATTGACACGGATAACAACGGCGCCACTGGCGATTCAGGTAATGATATTCGGATTAATTTCTATTATAAGAAAAGGGGGCTTCCAACTACCGATTCTGTCATTGAAACCTGCTTGCATGACACCGACGTTCTCCCCTATCCAGAATCGGGGATTTGGTATGAAACAGCCGCCTACATAGAGGGCGACTCCATTATCCTCAGGCCCTTCAGCCTCTGGTCTCCCGCCGGATGGGATGCCGGTTATACCTGGGAGATATACGGCACCTATTACACGGCCAACTACGGTACGGCACACGACGCCATCTCGGGAAACGGAAACACCGTCCTGGGCGATCCTCCTGGAGATCTGTTATACGGAACCGGAACCCCTCTCCCCGAATACTACGAATTCATTGATATCGTGGAGATTGAGATCGAGTACCCATATCCGTAGGGAATCAGCGCTCCAGCTGCAGGGTCTCGGCCAGCCGTCCGTTCCAGCGCCTGACGAAGAGCACCGGTTCTGTAAGCGAGAAGGCCCAGGAAAAGCCGATCATACCCAAACCCGTGTAGCCAAGTGTATTCAATCCCGCATAGACGTACGGTCCGTACTCGTCAGAAGCGGTCTTTCCGTAATCCAAACCGTGTGCGACCAGCAGATATATACCGCCGCCGGTGATCGCGTAGCTGACCAGAGCACCTATCCAGTCACCCTGGAGCCAGCTTCCTATGTTCAACAGAGGAACCAGGTTCAATCCCACTCCTTTGAGCTGATCCGAGCGTTTGTTGATGCTGTACAGAAAACGACGCTCCTCATCGGACAGGGTGGCCGCCAGCCTATCGACATGATTCCGATCCTCTGCGGTACGCCGCCCTTTGTCCTGAAGAAGCTCGTTGAGGTCGATTTTGGCGGCCAGAGTCTTGTCTGCCTGATTCGCCAGAACAGGCTGGTTTTGCATACTTCTACCGTCCGCCTGAGCCAATCCGGCCATTTCAGCCAGGCATCCCTCGATTTCGCTCTGGATCTCCTCAGGAGGTCGTCCGGGGCACGGGCCTGATCCCTCCATGCCGAAATCCGCCCTCGACTCCAACTCCCAAAGCAATCCCCGAATCGAAGCCAGCGTCGTTTCGATCTCTGTCTCTGCACTCCCGTTCGCGTTCTTCAGCGTTTCCGGTGGAACCGGATATTCCGAAAGCTCGGTTTCCGGAAGGCCAGCCCGGGTGAGCAATTCCTCCAGCAGGGCGTTCAACTCCTCCTGGAGTTCGTCACTACGCTGGCGGCCTGCGGCCAGCTCCTGTTCCCGTTCTAGTTGTTCGAGTTCCTGCTGCAGGCGCTCCACCTCCTCCTGTAGGCCTTTCCTTTCCTCATTCCCGGCATCTTTTCCCTGTTCTCTCCGCTTCTGCAGGGAGCTTGAAACCAGGCTGATTTGAAGGTCCGTCTTCCAACCTTCAATCTTATTCTGTTCCTTGGGTACGGGCCGTGCTTCAGTTATCCTCTGCCGACCCAGCTTCCAGATCTCTTCTTCCTGAAACACCAAGTGCAGGCCGTTGCGGGTGAGCAGGGAAAGAGATACGCCAAACTGCTGTTCGAGAATGGTCCCGTCGAAAATCACCCCATCCTTGAGAAAGACCACATCGCGGTACTCATGGCAGTCTCTGCCCTTCAGTTTCTCGCTCGTGATGCTGATGATTTCCTGTTGTTCGATGAATGTGCAGGTGCCGTCCTCGGTCTCCAGCATGATCGACCGTTCCGGAACTCGTTCCACGATGATCCCCTGCAGTTCCCGGCCATCGGCCAACTCCAATACGTCCAAAATGCAATCCTGCGGAGAGAGGCAGACCGCCGGGAGGATCAATAGGAGAATAACGGTCCGTATCATGGTTCCCCTTGACCTTCAATTCCGAGGGATGAGGCCAATTCCTGGTTGTAACGCCGCGCGAAGCAGGAAGGTTCGATAAGCGAGTATACATAGGATGCCGCGGCCAATCCGATACCGATATAGGCGAATACGTTCAATCTAATGCCGACCCCATAGGTTTTTGCCGGTTCGGGCACAATTTCGAAACCCGATGCGAACAGGACCAGGCCGCCGAGCAGCAGGCTGTTCTGAACCAATGCTCCCCGATAGTTACGCTGGATCAAGCTGCCCGCACCGACCAGGGAGAATGCGTTAATGTACATGGCCTTCTTCGGATTCCCTTTCCTGTGCTTTTCATACAACTCTTCTCGCTGTTCATCCGACAGCTCTGAGGCCAGCTGTTCCATGAGATTTCGTTTGGAGCCTCTCTGCCAGTTCTGGCTATCGACAAGCATCTGTAGATCTGAACGAACCGCATCATCGGCTCCCGGTAGAAGTGATATCTCTTCCCCGCCGGTCGGCTGCGCAGTCAGCTTGGCCAGCTGATCGATCTTCTGTCTGAGGGCGGTACCGATCAACTTCAGCTCCTCTAGTTCCTGCGGGTCCAGCTCCCCCTTCCCCGGGAGCTCTTCTTTCAGCCGGGCAATTTCCTGTTCAAGGCTATCTTGCGCTGCGGTGTTTCGCTTTTCCCGTATCTGTTGCTCGACCAGTTCTATCTGCAGCTCTAAACGGGCGGATTCGAGCCGTTCACGGTCATGAACCGGCACGCCAGTCACCATGATCCTCTGCCGAACCATCTTCCAGACCTCGTTCTCGTCAAGGCTCAACAGCGATCCGTTTTTCAGTTCCAAGGTCAACACGCGGCCGGGAATGCGCTTCACGATCATGCCATGAAAGATCACACCATCGCGCAGGTATAAAACATCGATATAGTCGATCTCGACCAGATCCTCGGGATCGGAGCTCTTTTCTATGCTGAGGACATCAGCCAACTCGAGGGTACAGCTTTCGTCGGGACGGGTTTCGAGAATTACCAGGTGCTCCGGCACAAATTCCAGAACAAGACCTCTGAGCACGCTCCCGTCTTTTAGCGTAACAACCTCCAGAAACTGACGCTCAGCCTGGACAAATACTACTGATAGTAAAATGCAGAGGCAGATAAGGAAGGCTATCTTCATTCCCACTTCCCTGACACCCGATGACCTTATAGCCTGGTACAGCAGTGGGAGACTCTTACATTGTATTATATGATAGTTACGAGAGCAAATTTTTCCCGGCGGCTAAATCCTGACCTTGCCGGCGGTAAGAGAGTTCCAGAGCATGCCCGGGAGCCCCATGCCGGGTTTGTAGGGTTCGCCGCAGAGGTACAGCTGTTGCACCTCCAGCTCGAGCAGCCGCTCCGGCTTTATCTCCAGGGGATTGCGGTTCAGCATAACCATGTCGGCGATCTTGCCCTTCTCTAAGGTTCCCCGTTCCTGCTCGTCGAAGCTCGTCCAGGCTACCTCCGAAGTGAACATGCGCAGAGCCTCGGGGATAGTGAGGGATTGGGCCGGATCGTAGGGGTGGTTGCAGGCGCCGAACAGGCCGGCGATCGGATCCGGGGCAATGACGGG
>Ga0180431_10010145_pt1 | contig 10511 bp, 7 predicted proteins | sample SS_ome_11_FD_132459 | JGI IMG/M metagenome (GOLD analysis project Ga0180431, IMG submission 132459) | Hypersaline lake sediment archaeal communities from the Salton Sea, California, USA - SS_1_MS_1 metaG | ecosystem: Environmental > Aquatic > Non-marine Saline and Alkaline > Hypersaline >... | reverse complement strand
CTCACCACCAAGGCGGTGAAGACTGACATCACCGCGGAGCGCGCAGAGAGCGCCGAGGAGCCGAGCTCTCCCCTGCCCGCCCTGCAGACTCCCCGAATGCCCTCGGATGTCGGCCATTCGATCCGATGAGCATCCCACATCTTGGGCTCTACTGGCCGCTCGCGACTGTCTGGCGGACTTCGCGCCTTGGCGGCTTTGCATGAGCCGACATCTTGGGACCGGCGACTTTGTGAAAGGGAAGTCACCATGCAAGCCAACAATCTAGATCGTGTGATTCGCGGGAAGGTAGTCGTGGATGCGGGAGTCGATGCCGTCTGGGAGGCCTGGACCAGCGAGGAAGGCCTCAAGTCGTTCTTCGCTCCGGAATGCAGCCTCGCTCTCCGGGTCGGAGGAGCCTTCGAGCTGCTGTTCGACCTCGACAGTATGCCGGGTCAACAAGGATCGGAGGGAACCACGCTCCTGGCCATTCAGCCGAAGGTGATGCTGAGCTTCACCTGGAACGCTCCTCCGCACTTGCCCAACGTGAGAAAGCAACTAACGCACGTGGTCATCAGATTCAGGGAGGTCTCTCCGGGGAGGACCCAGGTCGCCCTGACCCACGATGGCTGGGGCGAAGGGGACGAGTGGAACCAGGCCTACGACTACTTCACGAGAGCCTGGAACGACGTAGTGCTGCCCCGGCTCGCGTACCGCTTCTCTGACGGCCCCGTCGATTGGAGTGATCCGCCCCACTTCAGATGAGGCGAAACCCGCTCATCTAGGGCATGACCGTTCTCGCCCGGAGGGAAGGTCAGGCGCCGAGCACCTGCGCTCACATGCTCTGTGCCCTACTGCGTACTCGAGTGGGAGATCAATGGTGCCAGGCGCAGCAATTGCTCTCGAACGTGCGCCGGATTCTTCCAGTACTCGAGCGTCACCACCTTGGGCGTCGCGCGCCTCAGCACCCACTCCAAGAGCGCATAGTCCTCGTCCACCATGGTATCGTGCGAGTCATGCCACCACTCACCCCGGCATCGCGGGCCGCTCACGTGGATCTCTACGACACGCTCGAGTGGTAGCTCCTTTGCATAGGCATGGACTTCCCGGCCCAGGTTGCCAGCAGAAACTCGCACGTGGGCCAGATCCAGGAGCATACCACACTGAGTCTCGTCCAGCACCCTGGTGATGAAACCCGGCGAGGTGGCGGGATCAGAATCCGGCGAGGGCCACTTAGGCATGTTCTCCAATAGCAGCGGCACCGGGAGATGAGGCTTGATGACCCCCACTGCCCCGCAGATCAACTCGAAGGCCTCGTGCTCCGAATACTCGGGCAGCGGGCGATTGCCCTGAAGGTAGTCATGGGCCTCTTCCCTGGTGTAGTAGTCCAGATGCGCCGACAACCACGGGCTGCCCGTCCGTCGCTGCTCGGTGAGCAGGGTGGCCAGCACCGAATCGGTTCCCTCTCTATCGGGCCTTATCAGGCTGTTGCAGTGATAGAGGATCATCTTGCCTGGGAAGCACTCCAAGGCCGCGGAAACGTGATCCGCCCCCGAGTCACCCACCTTGACATACTGGAAAGCCACGTCCGCATCCTCCGCCAGACGTGGCAGTTCCGTCAAGTAGTTGACACCCAGCTCGATCATGCGTGCCTCCGTGACCATCCGCGCTCCTCTTGTCGTTGACCCCCTTGGGATACTGACACCTCACCTCGCTCTCCTTGCCCCCAACGGCCCAGCACGCTGGAGAGATCTGTTTGCCTCTCTCCGAACGGCTCCCGACGTAGCGAAGCCCGGTCAGAGATTCTCGATCCGCACCGGTTCGATGGTCCCCGCCGGTTCGAAGCCCAACACCTTCCCGTAGAAGTACAGCTCGGCATCCAGGCAGCGCTTGATGTTCTCCGCCTGTCGGAAGCCGTGCTGCTCGCCCTCGAAAGGCAGGTAGGCGACCGGCACCCCCTTCTTGCGCAGGGCCGAGACCATCATCTCCGCCGGGTTGGGCGGGACGACCTTGTCATCCAACCCCTAAAAGAATATCACCGGGCACGAGAGACGCTCGACGTAGTTGATGGGCGAGCGCTCCCGATAGATGTCCCGACCCTCGGGATAAGGACCGATCATCAGATCCCCATAGCGGGACTCGAACTTGTGAGAATCCTCGGTCACGACCTCCAAGTCGCCTATCCCGTAGTAGCTCGCGCCGGCTCTGAAGACGTCTCGGAAGGTGAGGGCGCAGAGCGTCGTGTAACCACCCGCACTCCCGCCTCGGATGACCAGACGTCGGCTGTCCACCTCACCCTGGTCAGCCAAGAACAGGGCACCGTTGATGCAATCATCCACGTCGACTATGCCCCACTTGTACTCCAGTCGCTGGCGATACTCCCGCCCGTAGCCCGTGCTGCCGCCGTAGTTCACGTCCAGCACCCCGAAGCCCCGGCTGGTCCAGTATTGGACCGAGAGACTGAGCTCGCTGGAAGCGCTCGCCGTCGGCCCACCGTGGCTAACCACCAGGAGTGGGGGCTTCTCTCCAGGCGGGCCCACGTGCTCGGGGTTCCGGGGCCTGTAGAAGAACGCGTGCGCCGTCAGGCCGTTCTCGGTGGGAAACTCGATCGCCCGTGGCAGGGAAAGATAGGCCGGATCGAGCTCGACACCGCTCGAGCGACGGAGCACGGACAACTCCTCGGTGGATAGATCCAGCTCGACCAAGGATGTGACCTCGGTTGGGGAGCCGGCCAGGAACACGGCGTGCTCAGGCGACGCGCGAACGCATTCAATGTCGGTATACGGAGTCTCAATCCGCTTGATCTCTCCGCTTGCCGTGTTGACGCTACCCAGATGCCAGACTCCCCGCTGGGTGTAGGTACAGATGATCAGATCCGCCGAGCAGAACGCGTAGGTGGACATCCCAAAGACCCACTGGGGCGCGCCGAACTCGGCCTCCATGGGACAGACCGGCGTCACCGAAGTCCCGTTCCACCGATAGAGGTTCCACCAGCCGGTGCGGTCCGAAACGAAGTACAGGGTACCGTCGGGCGACCATTCGGGCTGGAAGATCGATTCACTCACCCCCCCAGCCACTCTGGTCGCGCGGCCCACGGAGCCATCCTCCTGCAAGTCTCCTACCCAGACCTCGGTCCCATCCCAGGGCATGTTGGGATGGTTCCAGGTCAACCAGGCAAGGCGGGAGCCATCTGCGCTGATCCTGGGAGACGAGTAGAAGTCATTGCCCTCCGCCACCACTCGCGCGCTTCCGCCACCGTCGACGTCCAGGCTCACCAGAGCGTTGATCGCCTCCCGTCCCTCGACGGAATGATCCTCGCGCACACAGATCAACCGATCCCGATGCCGATCGACGATCATGTCTGCGTAGCGCATGCTCCCTTCGGGCGCGATCGCGAAGGGCTGGCCCCCCGGATCCTGGCGATAGAGGCGATGATCCCCGAAGTGAGAGAAGAAGACGGTACCGTCCGCCACGGCGAAGGCTCCGCCACCGTACTCGTGTACTCGCGATCGGGCGTTGAACGGGGCCGGTGCAAGATCGAATGTGCTCCCATCGACCGAACGCCGGACGACGACGCAGCGGCCCTGCTCGGCAGGGCGCGACTCGATCCAGTAGGTGTCCGAACCATCGAGAGCGATTTCCACGAGACGGATGCTCTCGGAGACGATCAGGTCGGAGGTGATCGGTGACTTCCAGGCGCCGTATGGCGTTGGTCTGGATTGCTTCATTGGGTTCCTCTCTCGTCGGGATCCCTCTCTTCAGTGCTCTGCACTTCTGCCCGGCAGGCCTCAGGACGTCGCTGGTGAATCCGGACTGACGGGCTTGCACGGCGGGCACCGCGTGCCATCGTGACCGCTCTCCCGCAGGCGACACGTGATTCTCGGCAGCTCGCACCGTGCTCTGCCTGGACTCCAGTATATCAGGGCGCAGGAAGGCGGTCAAGAGCCTGCGCCCGCGCCTCACGTTGCCCGCAGGCTGGCGCCCGCGGAGCAACAAGCGTGGGCGCGCCCGGCCTCTGCCGGCCACTGGGATTGGAGTCTCCGGACCCGCGGTGACCGTATCTCGGGAAAACCTGCAACGCGCCCGGGATCCTCCGGTACGATTATCATTTGGAGGAACCATGTTGCCACGGTTTGGTCTTGCATGAAAGAACACGGTGCTCTTGACACCCCCTCCAGCTTCTGATACACTTCTATTGGTGTAAGAGCCCGTCACGCGTCCGGGATCGATGCTCCGGATGGACGTGATCCCAGGTCGGCTAACCCCGGCTCCCACTGCATCAGTTCGGCGAGAGCACTCCGGATCCTGCAGCACGCATTACTCAGTCGTAGGAGGTCCCATGACCCGGAAAGCTGTGCGCTCACTGATCCAGGTTACCTTCCTTCTGGCCGTCTTCCTCTCGGTCGCGGCAAGCCCCCCCACCTCTAGCTTCAACTGCTGGAGCTGCATCTGCTGGTGGATTAGCGGCTCCGATCACGATGAGAAGAAATCGGAAGATGTCCAACGTGACTATCTCCTTCAGAGTGGGGAGAAGCATGTGCTTGAACGGTACCACGATATCGACGCGTCCGATTTCACCCTCAATAGCAAGGACCTGGGCTTCATACGCGAGTGGCTGCCGGGCAACGCGTACATGGGTTTGCAGATACCCACCGCGCCCGGCGCTGTCCAGCCAGGAGTACTGGCCGACGACAACCACAAGCTGTCGCTCCATTTCGGAGCGCAGTGGGACAGATACCAGGTGCCTCTGACCACCCGGAGTGATGTGGCTGCCCAGATCGCCAACGTGCTTCCGCCCGACCCAGGTACGCATTGGCAGGCGCTGGGACCGGCCAATGATGACTATCTGGCCGATATCCCAACAGAGACCACTCTGTTCCAGGACATCGGGGGATATCTGTACTACGCGCTCGACTTCCATGGAGCCAACCTGTGCAACGGTTGCGTGGTCAAGCTAGTCTTCTGCACGCCGACCGAGTCCTTGCCGGTGCGGTCCACGTCGAGCCATCCCTTGCTCAGGGCTGCCCTGAATCGCCTTCACTGGAACAGCGACGAGTGCCTGACCTGCACCGATCCGATCCCCACCGTCATACGGATCACCGACTACCAGGGCAATCCGTTGCCCTCGGCTCCGGCCGCCTGGCTCAGCCCCTGGGGAGGCCCGGTACTGACCTCCCAGTACGGCCCTGACGTCAGACTAGAATACGCACTGGGGCACACGCTGGAGTCGGCCAAGACCTTCAACCTGGAGCCGATAGAGTCTGAGAAGGGCTGGACCTATGCCTGGTGTGACCTCGACGACAACCCGATCACTCAGATGGAGGTGCCTGCGGATTCCGAGCCGTGGACCGTCAATCTCAGGGTGCTGGGCACGATTCCCCCCAATGCCCAGGGATTCGATACCATCCATCTAACGGCGACCTGCGTATCCGATCCCTCGCTGAAGGCCCAGGCCACCAGCTACATAGGCGGATTCCCGGATCCTAGCCAGGGCAACGCCGCCGATGTGGGCATCACGAAGGAGGCCAGCGCGCAGACCATTGAGGCGGGTGAGTCGGTGAGGTTTACCCTTACGGTCACCAACTACGAGAACGAACCCGTCCACGTTGTCATCACGGACACACTCTCACCCTCCTGGGCCATCTCCAACGTCACCCTGCCACAGGGCTGCGAGCGGAACGGAGGCCAGATCGTGTGCCAGGTCTGGAATGTGCCAGCGGGCGGATCGAAGGTCAAGCAGTACAACGTGCATACAGTCAGTAGCTGGGGGGCGACTCTGAGCAATCTGTCCGAGGTTCAGCCGAGGAACGGTTTCGACCTAAGGCTCTACGATAACCAGGCGGGACCACTCGAGGTGGTCATCGAAGGTGAATCGGGCCTGCTCTTCCTTCCATTGGTCGCGAAACCCTGAGGAACACTGGCCCACAAGCACTGCAGCGCGCCGATCAGGCTTCTCAACAGGATTGATACAGCGCAATGTGGCTGTCCGTACGCACTCTCACCCGCGTCGGACAGCCCGACAATGTCCGGTGTCCGGAGAGAGAGCCTTTCCTGGATGGCCACGACGACACCAGGCATCACACGACCTCGAGATCTGAACGGCAGTTCCGATTCAGTCGCTTTCGTGGTTCGCGCTTCCGGTCAATACTTCGAAGCCTGCGGTCCTCGTCTGGAGAGAGGAGAACTAGCACGTGCACCCCGCGATCAACCTCGGATCAAGGCCCATCAGTCTGTACGCCATCTTCAACGGGCTGGCGGTGGTGGTGGTCTTCGTGGGAGTCAGACTCCGTACGCACACCTGGGAGTACTCCCGCTCGATCCACGACACCATCAACGCCATCTTCCAAGCGTTGCTGGGTGCTGCCATCGGGGCCTGGCTCGTAGTCAGGGTGCCCATGGGCGTGGAGTGCCTGCTCGGTCGGCGTGCCGGCACCGATCTTCTACATGGCGGGTTGAATTGGCTGGGTGCCGTCACAGGCGGTTCGGTGGCCGGCTATCTCTACTGTCGCCGCAACGATCTGCCGGCCGGGAAGGCCTTCGACCTCTTCGCTCCGGTAGTGCCACTGGCGCACGCGGTGGGGCGGGTTGGGTGTCTCCTGACCGGATGCTGCTACGGAAAGGAGACCAGCGCCTGGCCGGCCATGGTTCTGCCCGACTACAGCGGAGTCTGGGCCAGCCGCTACCCCACGCGCATAGTCAGCATAGCCGCAAACGTCCTGATCTTCCTCATCCTGGTGGCCTTCGAGCGCTACGCGGTCAAAAGAAAGAGCAAGGGATGGCCCTTCGAGGGGTTCCTCTTCCTGGCCTACGCGGAGTTGTACTGTCTGCAGAGGTTCCTGTTCGAGTTCTGGCGGGCAGACATGCTCGTGCTCTTCGGCCCTTTCACGTGGAATCACCTCTACTGCGCAGCGGGGATCGTCTGGGCCTCCATCGCAGTTGTACGCGGATTGAGAGCGAGCGGCGGCACGGTGGATTGAGCGGTGGTTGCGCGCTAGCGCGGTGCTACTGGCGCGCATCATGCGAGTAGTCGGTGGCTAGTCGGGCATGAACGCGCTGTCCTGCAAGCTAGGACTTCAGGAGCAACGGTACGCGCAACCGCTCCGTGAGTGGGGATCTGCGTGCCCACCATGATTCGCACGATTGCTTGCGATCCTGCTGTCAGAGTGGCACACTGGTAGCGGTGACTCATAGAGACTGAGGCCAACATAGTGCGCAGCCAATCGTACGGATGTTCGGCGTGAAGCGGCTGCAGGGCAGGGTTATGGGCCGCACGCAGCCCAGTGTGAACGCCAGGACGATAGGTGTCCAATGGCAACAAGCGACGTACTGGGTAACGGCAGTCCCAAGCGATTCCCTTGGCACGTCCCTAACAGCTTGCAGTCGCCCTGTGGATCGCCCCTGACGCCTGCATAGGCGCCAGAGTCGGCTAACACCTTGAGCTCAGACCGGTGTGTGAGCCGGCGGTCATGGATAAGGACTCACATGTCAGGAGACTCCTGACACCGCCAGGCTGGCGCCACGTGCAGGGAGGCCCAAGTGAGTTCTGAAAGCATGACTCCCTCCGCCTGTCCTTGCCGGGTCGGCAGTCACGGCTGCGCTGTCTCTTGACCACCAGGGAGGGATTCGCGGGCCACGGCACATCCGTCCGTGGGGGACCTCGACGTGACCGCCTCTCGCGGAAACCTTGAAAGGACCTAGCATGTCTTCTGTGGGCGCAGAATCAGTATATCGCGGATATCGATTGCAGGCTCTCTACACGCTATCCAGGATACTGAGACCGGACGCCAACAAGGAGACGACGTTTCAGCCCGAAGGGTCCGAAGACCTGGCGATCTTCGGAGAGGATGGGACGTTGATGGAAGTGGTCCAAGTCAAAGCACGCAGCGAGAATCTTACGATCTCGGACTTCTCGCCGACGAAGCCCAACTCATTCTTTCGGCGAGTGGTTGAGCTGTCCAGAAGAGATTCACAGGCAGTGATCAAGATCATCAGCTATGGGCCGATAGGTCCGGAGATGGCCAGGGCCTGGGACGGACGGACCAAGGAACGACGGACTGTCACTCAGAAGCTCCTGGACTCCGGCTTTTCATCGGAAGACGTTGAGACAATACTCTGTACGGTGCAACTTAGACAAGTTGATGAAAGCGAACTGCAAGCTGACGTGTATGCGTTTCTTAGGGCGAGCCTGGTCGGCGGTGAGCCAGAACATGCATTCGACCTCTTGAACCACTGGCTGTATTTGGCATCAGAGAGACGGGAGAGAATAGCCCACGGGTCCTTCGCCACGAAGATCGGCAACGTGGGGCGGTATCTTGCAGACCGCGCGACTTACCATCAGGAGTGGTTCACGTCCATTGTGCCCATTGAAGATGCCGTTATCCCTGACATTCGCCGAGAGCCTCTCACTCAGGAGTTCTATGAAGGCATCCCTGCTAGGTACGAGCACATTCTATTGGCCCTTGACGTTGTGCGTCATGATAGACTACACGAGATTGAAGCACGCTTTCAAGACGCGACAGTCGTCATCATCCACGGAGCTTCTGGCCAGGGCAAGACCACATTGGCATACCGCTACTTGCACGACTTCGTTCCTGAGCTATGGCGCTTTGAAGTGCGCCTGATTGAGGATCGACAGCATGCAGTCAGAATCGCCAGAGCGCTGTCTGGGCACGCCAATGCTGTGAGTGCCCCGATGGTCGTCTTCGTTGACGTCGCGCCTCGCGATGCAGATTGGCCTGACCTGATTCGTGAACTGGCACAGAATGAGAACCTACGCGTGTTGGTAGCGATACGCGAGGAGGACTGGCGAAGGGCAAGCACTCCACATGCAGGCTTCCCGTTCGGCACGGTTGAGCTGACGTTCGATGAAGAGGAGGCCCATCGGCTGTACCCCAATCTTGCGTCAATCAGGACTCCCGACAGGTTTCTGAGCTTTGAGGACGCCTGGAGACGATTCGGCTCTGGTGGTCCCCTTCTGGAATTCGTCTATCTCGTCACCCAAGACGCATCCTTGCGGGAGCGGCTGAGAGACCAGGTTCGACGCTTACAGGATTGGGTCCGCGTAGGGAAACTCCATCCCAGTGAGCTCGGATTGCTTCGAATCGTATCCGTTGCCTCGGCCTATGGGGCGCGGGTTCATTTGAAGACGCTCCTCGAGCAGCTGCAACTGACCAATCCAATACGAACTCTCGAGCTGTTTGAACGAGAGTATCTGGTCAGACGCAGCCGTTCTGACCAGTTTGTAGAGGGACTACATCCGATTCGTTCTGCCATCCTGGTCGATCTCTTGACTGATCCAGTCGTCATGCCCTGGTCCGACGTCGCTAGCACCTGCCTGCCACTGCTCGCCGAGCAGGACACTGAGATCTTCTTGCTCCATGCCTTCTCGCGGCGCACCGATGCTGCGCAGGCACTGACTGAGGTCTTGCTTGCACTGCAGCCCGAGACTTGGACTGGTCTTGGAGGCATTGTCAGGGCTCTTCTGTGGCTTGGCGTTCGACAGTACGTAGCTGAGAACGAAGGCGTAATACTTGAAGCTTTCGAACGCCTCGGTCCCGCCTGGACCTTCGCGCTTGATTTCGACATAGCCAGTGTAGCCAATGGCCTAGCAGCATCCTGGTGGAAAGACATGGATGTGATTCCGAACCAGATGAAGGTGGCCATTGAGGAACTGCAGGCACGCCAGACGACCAAAGCCGCTGCATTTGCGCAAGTCGAGAGATGGTTGGCTCAATGCGGCAAGCAGCCGGCCCCACCCACCACGTTGTCAGACTGGGCAGCAATGGCGGAAGCCGGTTTCTGGGCAGGCCAACTTGCCATTGACTGTAGGGTCCTCTTCTCACTAGATGAGGCTGATCTAGATCGCGCAATAGATACCCTACCGCTGGAACAGCTTGGTGATGTTGTCCTCGGCCTGAAGGCCGCTTGGACGGACCGTTTCCACTCCTGGTTGGACGAAAACCAGGCACGGATCCTGCGGCGCTTCCGACGCGAAACCCAGACAGTCGTAATCGAGAACGGTGGCAAGACTATCCGAGCCCACTTCATTCTGGACTTGCAGCACCTCGTTGATACGGATGGACATGCCTGCTCTGCTTCCGATCCGAGTCGCAACCGGCCGCACCATGAAAGCCTTCGCCGAGTTCATCTCCTCAGCAAGCTGGCGCCTAACCGAGACCACTATGGCTGTCAAGGATACGGACACCGCCTTGGAATGCTCAGTCTTCCGTTTGATGACACCGACAAGCCCAGTATCCCTGCCAATTCATTGGCACCAGGCTGGCCTGTACGGATCAACTCTCTGTTCAGAGGGCTAGGGATCTATGCCCTTCGCCCAAGCACATGGCTTGAGCACGCCGAGACAGTCCTCCAACTTCGAGAGACTGTGGCATGTACGCTCCGAGACCTGCAGCGAGCCCTCTGCGCTCATTTCAGAAAGCAGAAGCCCACCAAGCTACTAGGCGACTACATCAGCATCGAGGAGTGGAGGCACTGCCAGTTGATAACCGGCGGCTCACTCTTGCTTCCCAAGTGTG
>Ga0180431_10010142_pt1 | contig 10512 bp, 7 predicted proteins | sample SS_ome_11_FD_132459 | JGI IMG/M metagenome (GOLD analysis project Ga0180431, IMG submission 132459) | Hypersaline lake sediment archaeal communities from the Salton Sea, California, USA - SS_1_MS_1 metaG | ecosystem: Environmental > Aquatic > Non-marine Saline and Alkaline > Hypersaline >... | reverse complement strand
GACTGCTATCCGGTTTCAGGATATCGGCCCTTACCGAAGCGCCGTCTACAGGGTCGTCTCCCTGATCGAGAATCTGTCCCCGCCAGTAGACGGTCGCTCCCTTGTTGAAGATGTCCTTCGGGCTGCCACCCACGTCGGTAGTGTAGATATCCTCCACGTGCATCACGGTGCCCTCTGGTGTGGCCGTGGGTGTCGGGCTCGGCCCCGCGGTGGCGGTGGCTGTCGGGGTTGCGGTCGGTCCGGTCGTGGCGGTAGGTGTCGGGGTCGGACTGATCTGATCCACAGCAATGTCATCGAAGTAGTAGACCCCGTCCCAGTACATGCACATCTCCACTTTTGCCAGCGTAGAGAGATCCACCTGGTCATAGTCTGACAGGGAGAGACATACCTGCTTCCACTTGTTCAACTGGGTGCGACCGTTGCTCCATACCTCCTGGTTTACACCGTACTTGTCCCAGAGACGCATGCCCACGGTGTGTCGACCAACGGTATCGTAGATCCAGACACAGATCTGGGTGGCCGAGGTGACATCGAGTGGCCGGTCGTACAAGTACGCCCCCACCGTGTGCCATTCGCCTCCGGTACCCGTCATCTTGAGAGAGCTATTGCCGCCGTGTTTGATCTCGGTGCTGAGGATAGCTTCGGCCTGGAACACCCGATAGCCACTGTCCTCGTACTCGAAATCCTGCAGCAGGGTAGGAGGGACACTCCCGGGCTGTTCGGGTACGGTTTGCCCAGGGGGAGGTGGCACAGTGGGCGTCAGGGTATCAGTGGACAACCCGCCCTGGTTGAAGTAGGGAGCGTGCCGCGTCGGGATGGAACTGTACACCGGCTTGTGAGTCGTCCTGTCCATATGGGTGGCACCCTGGCTCTGAACGATCATCTCACGCTGGGTATACCAATTGAAGGCGGTCCACCACATCGTTCCGGCCAGGTATCCGGTATTCGCCGGCGTGATATCGCCTGCGGCGTCCACTGCCTTTCGATCCTCGAACGCACTGAAGGTCTCGTTGAAAGTTGTGTCCTGCTCTCCGGCCTCGCTATCATCCAATTGGGATATGCGCCCGTACTCGATGTTCAGGATCGGCTTGTCCGGGAAGTTGATGTGGGCCTCGTCCATGAAGTCCAGTGTTCCCTGGTAGTGCGTCCCGCCGTGGAACACTCCGAAGTACATGGTCCAGGCTGCCACATCGGTTGCGTTCTGTGAGTGATCATCTGCTCCCGGCCGATCCGCAGACGCGGCCTGGATGACGAAGCGCCCGTCGTTGTAGTTGAGATCCAGATCTCGGTGCAGCCTCTCGATGGTCGCTCGCCTCCGGGCCATGGAGCTACCTTCACCCTCATTCATGGTGCTCCAAAGAATGATGGAAGGCCGATTGAAGTCTCGGAAGATCATCTCACGCCACATCTGATCAAGGATCAGACGATGATTCTGATCAGCCCACTCGTAGGTGCCGTGCCACCAAGCAGGCAACTCCTCGGAGATGGCAAAACCCATCCGATCGCCCAGAATGTAGGTGTAGGGATGATTGGGGTAATGAGCGGTCCTGAGGAAGTTCACGTTGGCTGCCTGCATGACATCCAGGTCACCCTTGATCTTGTTCATGGTCGCCGTTCGGCCGGAATCCCACCAGTCCTCATGACGAGCCTCTCCCACAAGGAACACGGCGTGGTCATTGAGCAGCAGCTTCGCTCCTTCGCCGATTCCAAGCGTGCGTACCCCAAACTGAGTGTAGAAGTCCTCGACGAAGTTTCCATCTTTCCTCAAGGTGGCCTTCAGAACATAGAGGTTGGGATTCTCCGGGCTCCACAGAGACGGACTGGGGATCCTGATGGAGTAGGTGAGAACTCTGGTCTCGCCGGCGCTGATACCAACCGAGCGAGACGTCGTGCCCTCGACACTCACCGGGTTGTTCGTGATCCCCTGAGCACACGGATCGGTGATGTTTTCTGAGGTCACACTGGTGTCGAAGACTTGAAGATCCACTGCGGCGGTGCAGGCGGAGTCACCATCGTTGAAGATCGGCAAGGTGATGCTCAGATCGCCGCTGACGTTGAGAGGCCTGACATCGGCACGCACGATGTTCACCGGATCGCATACCTCCAGGTACAGATCCTGGATGATCCCCGTGTAGTTCATCCAGTCACTGTTCACGGCAGGCACCGTATCCGTGCGAGTTCCCCAAGGCACGTTGTCCACCCGAACGGCCATGGTGTTGCTGTCGCCATAGTTCAGGCAGGAGCTGGCGTCAAACGCAAACGGAGTGTAGCCCCCCTCATGGCAGCCTACCCAAGTCCCGTTGATCCACACATCAGCAACGTAGCTGACACTGTGGAACACGAGTTTAACGTACTTGCCACTCCACTGGGCGTCTGCCACGAACGTTCGGCGATACCATACACCATCCTCATAGATCTCAGCCCCTCCTGGATCCTCATACGGGGGCATCGTGTTCTCCACAGCCGGAAGGGTCTTGGTATCCCATCCACTGTCATCGTACTGGACGGTGTGCCTACCATTTGCCTCGACCTCGATCTGCGCCAGCGCGGTACTTCTGGAGGTCAGCGAGAGATCATGATCCAGCGATACCCGTTCCTTCTTCCACGTGCCACCCAGGTCGAAAGCGATCCGTTCGCCCTGGCGCTCGAAGGATGGGACAGGGATCCCGCTCTGGTATGGAACGTTGACACCATCAATGGCCAACAGGCTGAAAGTCGGCGGCAATGAGGCTACATCGTTAGCGGTATAGATGTCATCGCCTGAAGCAGAAGCGACGTTTCCGCCCGCAGGCCAGGCTCCCAGAATCGCAGCCAGCAGCAACCCGGGTACCAAACAGATACAGACTACGCGGTAACGTTTGCAGATACTCATCGTCTTCTCTCCTCCAATCCCTGGTCAAAGAGCGCACGTTCCGACCGGAACTGACACTTCTCCTTTCCATGAAAAGCTGCGCGCATCACCTCCCTTCCTTACTGCAATCGCGCTCGAGCACCCACGCGGGGCGCCCAACGAGACTATGCGCGTCCTTCGACACGGGTGTCACGAGAGTGGCTTGCCCGCGACCCATACGCCGCATGCTCACGTTCGGGACCAGACAACCCGATATGGATCACGTGGCGCGAGCTCCACGGATCGCGGCGAGTTGGCCTTGAACTGATGAGGACCCGGCAGGGACGAAAGCTGCCCGCAGCCTGCGCCTCCGGCGGCGTCTCGCAAACCCCCTCCCCAGACCTGTGCATGCCACCCTTGCTCTCCCCGTTTCGAGGACTCAGGCCCGGCCGTCCTGGTCTGCAGCGGTCACCTCGGACCTCTCCCTGCCCGGAATCGTATGCGGACCTTGCCAGCCCTCGCTTCCCAGGAAGTCCCCCAGAACGAGACAGGCACCCCCCATGCTGATGGCGTCTTGGCCAAGCTGGCTGAGAGTGATCCTGGTCGCAGACAGGGGCCGCTTGAGAGCATAGCGCTCGGCGAACCTGCGGAGTTCGGGCAGAATGTACCGGCCGATCTGTAGCCCTGCCCACCCCCCTAGAACGACAAGCCCAGGGTTGAAGAGGTTGATCAGATTGCCCACCCCAGCACCCAGGTAGTGCGCGGTGTCTTCCAGAACTTGAACCGCGGCACGGTCGCCGCGCCGGGCAGTTTCCACGATCGCCGAGATCGTTGTCGTCTGATCGCCGACGAACTCTCTGTCTGGCTCTTGTTCGCGCAGGCGCTGGATGATCGCGGGTGCACCTACATAGGCCTCGAGACATCCTCGGCTGCCACAGCGGCACATCCGACCATCGAGTTCGATTACCGTGTGACCCCACTCCCCGGCGCTGTTGGTGGCCCCACGGTAGAGCCTACCCTGAGCGACAATGCCCGCTCCAACGCCTGTTCCGATAAGCAGAACCGCCAGATTCTCTGCCCCTCGACCCGCTCCAAACCACATCTCTGCCAGGGCCATAGCTTTGGCGCCATTGTCCAGGTATAGCGGCAGACCGATGTGCTTTCCGACCATGGATAGCAGCGGCACATCGTGCCACCCCCAGTTGGGTGCGAAGACCGACACACCTCCTTGGGGTTCGACCACGCCCGGCACGCCGATGCCCACACCGATGATCTTGCCACGCTGCACACCCGATTCGGCCAGCAGGCTTTCCACCCCCTGGGCGATGCGCTCTACCACCTGCTGAGGCTCATTCTCGTCCGGGGTCAGAGAACACCTGACTGTGTTGAGATTGCTCATGGTCATGTCAAAGAGCTCAGCCTGGATGTGCGTTTCCCCCACATCGATACCTACAAAGCATCCGTACGACTCATTGATGGTTAGAATCGCGCGCGGTCGGCCGCCTTGCGACTCTTCAAGCCCCGACTCGATGACTATGCCCTCCTCGAGCAGACCGGTGACTACGTTTGTCACAGTCGCCGGGCTCAGGCCGGTATGTTGGCTCAGTTCCAACCGGCTGCTGGATCCGGAGAAGTAGATCTGTTGGAGCACCAGATGGCGGTTGGTCCGTCTGAGATCTTTCACGGTTCGTTTGGGCGACTTCACCAGGAGAGCCTCCTCGCGGTTCGGGATGCCCGCGCCTTATTTTGTATCTTATTCTAAGTCTTATTTTACTACATAAAAATAGCCCTGTCAAGTGGTCCCCTTCAAGACACAGGATGAAGTCCTAGCAGGGATATCCCTGCGTGGAGAGCCCGATTGCCTCGGCTGAGCAGATCGCGCTGCCGTGCGGTTTGACACCCCCTGTCACCTATGACACAATTGAAGTAGCCGCGAGGCATCGAGATTCCGTGGGGATCGTATCTGAGGGGTTTTCGTTGAGGTACTTCAGGAAGGGGCGTGCCGGTAGGCCGTCAAGCATGGTGCCACGCGATGCATTCGAACGCCTCGTAGCCCAGGCACTCGCCGAGCTTCCCAGAACGTTCAGCGAGAAACTGGACAACGTCGAGGTGGTCGTTGAAGAGTGGCCCGACCGCCACACCCTGCGATTGGCCGGCGTTCGTTCGCCTGTGGAGTTGCTCGGCTTCTACCAGGGCACCCCTCAGACGAAGCGTACACGCAATTATGGGCTCGTGCTGCCCGACAAGATCAGCATCTACCAGGGCCCGATCGAGATGCGCGCCCGCACGGCGGACCAGATACGCAGGACCATCGAGCGCGTGCTGCGTCACGAGATCGCGCACCATTTCGGGCTGGACGATGCTCGTCTACGGGAGATCGGAGCGTACTGACGCTGCAGGAGCTCTTCCTCTCCATGGCAAGGCGCAGTACTACTGGTCGAGAGTAGCCTCAGAGGCTCGATGATGGCCCGGTGCGAGACGTGCGGCCAATCCGCGGTGACGATATCCCCCACACTCGGCTTCTGCGCCGATTGCATTCGCCAGCATCCGGAGGAAGCGCTCCCTCGCATCTCGGCGTTGCATCGTACCATCAGACAGGACTTCGGCCTGCCAGCAGAGCCGCCTTCTGCCGAGGATGGTCACCGCTGCACCCAATGCGCAAACGCGTGCCGCATGCTAGAAGGAGAGACTGGGTACTGCGGGCTACGGGTGGTGCGAAACGGACGTCTCCATCATCTGGCGGGCACTCCGTCGCGAGGATTGCTGCACTGGTACTATGATCCCCTGCCCACCAACTGCGTCGCCGACTGGGTCTGCCCTGGGCATGCCAGACCCGGCCTCAAGAACCTTGCGGTATTCTACGGGGCGTGCAGCTTCAACTGTCTCTTCTGTCAGAACTGGCACTTCCGTTCTACGTCCACATCCACCGACGTTCTCAGTGCCCAGCGACTGGCCGAGACCGCCGACGAGCGCTCCTTCTGTGTGTGCTTCTTCGGCGGAGATCCATCGCCCCAGATGCCCCATGCCCTGGCCACCTCGCATCTCCTTGCCCAGAAGGGCGTGCGGATCTGCTGGGAAACCAACGGCAGCATGAATCCGAGGCTGCTAGATCGGGCCGTCAAGCTATCACTGAACTCGGGGGGGTGCATCAAGGTGGACTTGAAGGCTTGGGACGAGCACCTGCACTACGCTCTCACCGGGGTCACGAATCGGAGAACCCTACAGAACTTCGCCCGGGTCTCCAGGCTGATTGGCCACCGTCAGGGCTCCCCCCTCCTGGTAGCCAGCACTCTTCTTGTGCCCGGATACGTGGACGCCGAGGAGGTGAGGGGAATCGCGGCCTTCATCGCCTCGCTCAACCCCGACATCCCCTACGCGCTCCTGGGGTTCCATCCCAGCTTCCGTCTTGCGGACCTGCCTCGAACTTCGATCCGTCACGCTGAGGAGGCGGTGCAGGCCGCGCTAGGCGCCGGTCTCACAAACGTTCGAATCGCCAACCGCCATCTTCTGTCGCACTGCTACTGAACCACCTTGACAGACGTTGGGCCCGCCGCTATAATACCTGCCTAGTGGACACTGCTTCAGCAACCCTGGTTCCATGGTGGGGCAAGAGCGAGGAGGTTCGTGTGAAGAAATCCGTGCCGAGCTGGCTCGTACTCATCGCTATCCTTCAGATCCTTCCGATCCTGATTCTGCCTCCAGAGCTACTCAAGGGTCTTGCCCTCTGGGTATGGGCGATCCCTGTGGCCCTGTTCGCCTTCATTGGATGGGGGCTGTTGACCGGCCGAGCTTGGGCACGCACCGCCACAACCTTCATCCAGGGATTCAGCGTCATAGTCCGCCTACTGTCCCTTCTGCCGGGAGCGGTAACGGTGGTGTCCAAGGCCGACGGCACCATGCTCACCAACACGCCCCTCATCATCACGAGCATCATCTCCATGGGGTTGTCGACGGCGATCCTGTTTACCGTGGATCGCCCTGAGGTGACCGCTACGCTGGGGTGACAGTCACGTATCCAACGGGCACTGATCGCATCCATCGACGTCACTATCTCGTGCAAGTCCCACCAAAAGACGGCGCCGCACCCAAGGTGCAGCGCCGTTCTGCCACTCCTCCGAATAGCCGCCGGGCCTACTACTGTTTCTCGTACGGCTCACCGTCCGCTGCCGGAGCAACAGCCCGGCCGACAACTCCCGCCAGCGCGACCATGGTCACCAGGTACGGAGCCATCAGGAGGAACTCTGACGGAATGGGCACTCTGAGAATCTGCAGTTTCGCCTGCAAGGAGTCTGCGAATCCGAAGAGCAGGGAAGAGGAAAAAGCTCCCAGAGGTGTCCACTTTCCGAAGATCATGGCTGCCAGGCCTATGAACCCCTTACCCGCCGTCATCAGCTCGTCGAATCTCCCTACCGATCCAAGGATCAACCAGGCTCCAGACAGTCCTCCAACCATGCCTCCCAGAATCACATTGACGTAGCGGATCTTGAACACGTCGATGCCCAGCGTGTCGGCTGCCCTGGGATGCTCGCCCACCGCCCTGGTGCGCAGTCCCCACCGCGTGTAGAACAGCATGACGTGCATGACGACCAGCAGAATCAGCATCAGATACAGTACCACGTTGTTCTCGAAGAAGATCGGCCCGATGACGGGGATCTTGCTGAGCAGGGGAATCGGCACTCCGGTGAACTTGCCCGGGTTGTTGAGCTCCTGAAACCGCGCCAGGAAACGAGCGCTGATGAAGCTGGTAGCTCCGGTCGCCAGGATGTTGATCGCGGTGCCGCTGATGACCTGATCGACCTTGAACTTGATAGCCAGGATGGCCAGGAGCCCCCCGAGCAGCCCACCGGCCAGGAGTGCCGACAGCAACGCCACCCATAGATTGTGGGTCAGGCTGCCGACCACCGTGCAAGTACATGCTGCCGCGAGCATCATTCCTTCGATCGCTATGTTGACTACACCTGATCTCTCGCACATGACGCCGCTGAGGGCCGCCAGGGCGATGGGAGTCGCCCTAAGCAACGTGCTCTCCAGCATCCCGACCATGTTCAGCGATCGATCGCGCGCAGCCCAGGTCAGAAAGCTCAGCACGAAGAACAGACTGCACAGACCTAGCATCCAGTTGGCAGGACGCCCCGGCCGAGAGAGCTGCCAAATGCCGAGGGCTATCGAGAGGGCCGTCAGGAGGTACAGAGTGTTGCGAGTCGGGACGACCAGATCAGGGATTCTGATCGCCTCACTCCTTCTACCCGGATTCATGCCAAACTTGGTCTGGAGTCCCGCGTCGACCCCTCGAGCGAACAGCACCAGTATGGCAATGCCCAGCAGGACGTAGAGAACGCCCAGCACTCGACCTCGCCGAGCCGCCACGATCTCCCTGGCCTCTTGTACCACAGCGGTTGCAGCTGTCATGCTCCTATGACCTTTCTGGTTTCCGCCGGCCTACGCTCCCCAGCCGCGGGTGAACACCACCTCTGCCTCTTCACGTTCTACGCGAAGATGGAAGAGCGCTCGGATGATCTCGGGTGCCGCGATGAAGATGATGATCAAGGCCTGAAGGATCGAGATGATGTCCACAGGAATGTGCGCCACAGACTGCATCCTCGTGGCACCGTTTCGAAGTGTCCCGAAGAGCAGCGCAGCCAGCACAACGCCTCCAGGGTGGCTCTTACCCAACAAGGCCAGTGCAATGGCATCGAAGCCGTAGCCGGAGTAGAACGCGTTAGGCATGTAGTGAATCAGGCCCAGGATATCGTTCGAGCCTGCCAGGCCTGCCAGCCCGCCACTCAGAGCCATGGCCAGGACGAAGTTCTTGGTGATGTTGATGCCGGCGTAGCGAGCTGCCCGAGGGTTCGCACCGACGGTACGGATCTCGAAACCGATGGTGGTCTTGAACAGAAGCCAATAGATGAACGCGGCCACACCCAGGGCCAAGAAGAACCCGGCGTGGAACCGGATCGGACTGGGGAAGAATTGCGGTAGATAGGCGCTTGGCTGGATCTCCGGACTCACGGGCCGGTAACCCTCGCGCCTCATTGGCCCGTTCAGCAGCCACTCGGCGAGCCTGAAGGCGATGTAGTTGGTCATGATGGTATTGATGACTTCGTGCGCTCCGGTCTTGGCCTTGAGATACCCGGGCACGGCTCCCCACAGAGCCCCTCCCAGCACCCCGGCGAGCAGGCACAGCGGAAGGTGGATGAACGCTGGCAGCCCGGTGACACTGTAGCCGACGAAGACCGAAGCGAGGCCGCCGATGAAGTACTGCCCCTCCGCGCCGATGTTGAACAGGCCGCACCGGAAACCCAGTGCAACAGCCAATCCGGTGAGGATGTAGGGAGTCGCAGTCACCAGGCTCTCGGTGATGGGCAAGAAGGCACCCGGCAGCAAAGAGGTGTCTCCGCTGTCAACATACTCGGCCAACGCCTGGTACATCCGCTTGGGGTTGCCCAGAGATCCTTCAAACAGGGCGGTGTAGGCCACCTTCACCGCATTCCAGGCGGCAGCCAGAGGAACCTTGGGATCATCGAGGAAGTCCAGAACGATGATCAGACCGGGGCCAAGCTCAGGGTACCTCGCCTGAGCGTCCTCCAGGCTCATCTCGGTCTTGGGATCGGAGACCGTCTCAACGACTGTGTACCGCGCCCTCCGGGTCACGACAATGTCACCCACGATGACCTGATCCGGGTGCTTCTCCCTTGCATCTTCCAGGCTGATCTCGATCGCGGGCTGCTCCACGGTCGCCACTATCCGCTTCTCGATGTGGGAGAACCCGCGGAGCACCTCGAGATCAGAGATGATGATAATGACGGCGCCGATCACCAGAGCTGCGAAAATGGCCAGGACAGGCACCAACAGCGCACGAGCCCGACTCCGTCGTTCGGCCCTCTCCTCTACATCGCCCTCTTTCCCAACTGGCTTACGATCCGTAGCTGGCTGAGTCAAGTAGCTCTCCTTTCGTCGCAAGGCAGCGCTTCCCGACGTACTGACAACCGGCTCATGCACTGCCCGAGCCACTGAGCGGTCCAGGATCAGAGTCCATCGATCCAGATATTGCGACCAGCAGGGTCCCATCTAGCTGCAATCAGCTACACAGCAGGCGCGATGTGCTCCTCGACCCCTTCCTCGGCACGAACTCCTGCCATGAGTAGCCCCAGGCGCGCCTTCGTTGCCTCGACCGCAGGCAGGATATCCATGATCTCTCCCTTGTACACCACCGCGATGCGATCGGACAACTGCATGATCTCATCAAGCTCAGGAGACACCAGAAGAACAGCAGTGCCCTCGTCCCGCTTATCCAGAAGGCGGCGGTGTATGTACTCGATGGAACCGACATCTAGACCCCGAGTGGGCTGAGAAGCGATGAGTAGTCGTATTGGGCGCGACAACTCCCTGGCGACGATGATCTTCTGCTGATTGCCACCGGAGAGGTTGCTCGTAGGAGCGAAGATGCTTGGAGTACGAATGTCAAACGCCTCGACGCGCTCCTGCGCCTTCTCGACGATGGATTCCTCGTGCATCACGATGCCCGTGGCAAACGGCTTGAGATAGTAGGTACAGAGAACCAGATTGTCCGCCACCGGATAGCTAAGTACCAGCCCATCCCGCTGGCGGTCTTCGGGCACGTGCGCCACACCAGCCTCAATGATCCTACGAGGTGGGGAATTGGTGACATCTTGCCCCAAGAT
>Ga0180431_10010140_pt1 | contig 10514 bp, 9 predicted proteins | sample SS_ome_11_FD_132459 | JGI IMG/M metagenome (GOLD analysis project Ga0180431, IMG submission 132459) | Hypersaline lake sediment archaeal communities from the Salton Sea, California, USA - SS_1_MS_1 metaG | ecosystem: Environmental > Aquatic > Non-marine Saline and Alkaline > Hypersaline >... | reverse complement strand
CGTTGTCTCCGAGCGGGATAAGCTGGCCGTTCTCCGCAAATGCCTCGATGTCGGAGGTGGCGGCCAACTCGCAGCCGATAAGCAACTCCAGCTCGATGCCTTCATCCTCCAGCTGCCCCCGCAGATCTCTAGCCAGGTTCCGAATCGTCCCACTGGGTGGATCATAGGAGGCCGTACCCTTGTGAGGCGTCGCCACAACAGTCGTGATGCCATCCGCAACAGCCAGCCGCGCCATTGTCAGCGACTCGATTATGTTGTCCGAGCCGTCGTCAATGCCCGGCAGGATATGGCAATGCAGGTCAATCATTCTCCGCCTCCGCCTGTGATTATACCACGCCGAAGCTCATCGACCAAAGACGAGCGGCAAGAGCATGACGGACGGATGCGTACGGCCGTGCCGCACAATTAGACATCCATGAAGAGACCGTCGGCAAACGGTCTGTATGCAATTGACTCGCATCATGGCAGTTGCTATACTCAGACATCCGCCGATTGGGCGGCGCATGTTTGTGTGTTTGGACACCGGCAATGATGAAGACTATCGAGAGAAACGAAATTAGGCTACAAGTGACAAGCCGGCTTCTGCGGCAGAGATGGCTCACATGGGGTCTGCTGCCGCTGTTGGTATGCCTGGTGCTCACACTGGCCGTTGACGCGGTACATGCGTCGGACTTCACAATGAAGGAACGTCAGTTGGAACTGAATTTCCAGGCGGTCTTCGCCATTGCCGCGATGCTCTTTCTGGTCGCCTTCACCATTGACGGACACTGGACAAATGCGCAGCGAATGGCGGGCCGCATCGCGCATCTGGTCATCAAGGACGGCCGGCGCACAAAGCCCGATACACTATCGGAGTATGCGCCGGTTGTTTTCAGCAGTGTTGCGAGTTCCAGTCTGGGCCTCACTATCGTCGGCGTGGCGATGGCCTTCAGCGCGGTAGTGGCGGCTGCCGGCGGCCTCGGCATCTACTACTCCCTGCTGGTCCTGGCATTAGCGGCTGCGTACCAGGTATTCGTGCTTTCGCGCCATCCGTACTACCTCGACATCATGTCCGCCGCCGCCAGAGGCCGGCTCGTACCCGAGAGCGACGAGCAGGAGTGACTTGCCCGCCACCACATGCGGCAAACCATCGGGTCCGCATGCCCTCATTTGCTCTGATCGAAAGGGTTTCTCATGAGGTATAAGAAACCAGCCGGGACCAACGACGTGACGCCCGAGGAGGCGCCGCGCTGGCATGAGCTGGAGCAGGCCTTTGTTGAACTCTGCGAGCGTCACAATTTTGGCGAGCTGCGCACACCCATCTTCGAGGACACTGACCTCTTCATCCGCTCAGTCGGCGAAGGCACGGACATCGTTTCCAAGGAGATGTACACATTCGAGGACCGGGGCGGCCGCAGCCTCACACTCCGCGCGGAGGGCACTGCGCCTGCCGTTCGTGCCTACCTCGAGAACCACCTGATGCAACAGGATCGCGAGCGCGTCGTCAAGCTGTACTATATCGCCCCGATCTTCCGCTACGACCGCCCCCAGGCAGGCAGATACCGCCAGCACACCCAGCTCGGCCTCGAGATTATCGGCTCACCCAACGCGGCCGCGGATGCCGAGGTCATCCAGCTAGCAACCGAGTTCTATGAAGCTGTCGGCCTCACGGGGGTCGAGTTGAGGCTCAACTCCGTCGGCTGTCCCGAGTGTGCGCCGGCTTACATCCGCGCGCTCAAGGAGTTCGCCGCCGACAAGCTCGACCGGATGTGCGAAGACTGTGTGCGTCGCTATGACGAGAACCCCTTGCGTATGGTGGACTGCAAGAACGAGGTCTGTCAGGCGGCCATGAAAGATGCGCCAGTCATGCTGGACCTGCTCTGTGAGGAATGTACCGAGCATTTCACCGAGGTGCGCGGCTACCTCGACCTGATGGGCATCGCCTACGAGCTTGATCCTCATATCGTGCGAGGGTTTGACTACTATACGCGGACGGCATTTGAGTTCGTTGTGGCAGGCATTGGCGCACAGAGCTCGATCGGCGGTGGCGGGCGGTATGACGGCCTCGTCGAGCAGATGGGCGGCTCTGCGACACCCGGCGTGGGCGTCGGCATCGGTGCCGAGCGCGTCTTGCTGGTTCGCCGGCAGCTTGCTGCGGACGACGGTGAATCCGCGCGAGACGGCTGCTTCATCGTGACGCTCGGAGATCGGCCCTGGGCAGCAGGCCTAGAACTTGCGGCGCAACTGCGTGAGTTGGGCCTGCGCGTTGATCTTGACTATCGGCGACGCTCGATGAAGGCCCAGTTGCGTCATGCCGATAAAGAGCGCTTCGCCTGGGCTGTCATCATCGGAGAAGACGAACTGGCAACAGGCCTGTTCACAGTCAAAGACCTCGAGAGCGGCGAACAGGAAGAGATGCCACGCGCTCAGTTACCTGTGCGTCTCCAGCCACCCTCGGGATAGCAACAACCGAGGTGGCATACATGCCATGCCACAATAAGCGCCGGGGGGAAATCAGATGAGAACCGTGCGGTGCCCGAAGTGCAAACAGCCGACTACCCTCAACGCGGAGGGCAACTGCATCCTGTGCGGGTTCTGTGTGCAGAAGGTCCAGCGGATGACACTGCGGCTGTACGTGATCATGGCCGCAGTTTCCGCAGCAACCGTGATCTATGGCATCATCGTGTTCGCGATGGAACAGAGCGGGCCGCCTGCAGGAGGCGCCCCTGAAGGCATCGTCTACGGTTTCATCGGCCTGGCGGCAATAATCGGCTTTTTTACCATCTTCGGAGTCGCGCCGCTTTTGCGCGACAAGCCCGGCTCAGCGGCGGTATTCACTACTCTGCTGTTGCAGGCCGCGCTGGCCGAGAGTATCGCCATTATGGGCCTGGTGCTCTATTTTGTGCTCGCCAGCATCCAGTGGTTTGTCATCTTCTTGGCGGTGAGCTGGTTTGTCTTTACCATCATCGGCATCAAGCTCGGCGATAACGTGGCCGAATATGAACGCCGCCTCGTTGCGGAGCTGGACCCGGATGGTTAGTACTCCCAACGCTCGAACAGGCCCGATACGCCCAGCCCGTTAGCATCCATCCAACTCTGCCGGCCAATCGCCCCAGGCTTTACGGGAGTTTGATCCGACCTCGGAGGTTAGCGTATGTCCACTCCATCTACGTTCATCAAGAGAACACACCACTGCGGGGAGCTCCGCGCCGAGCATATCGGGGAGCAGGTCGCACTCAACGGCTGGGTTCATCGCCGGCGCGATCACGGCGGTCTCATCTTCGTGGACCTTCGTGACCGCTCAGGCATTGTCCAGGTTGTCTTTGACCCCGAGATCGCCAATTTTGCCTGGCAGACGGCGCATGGTGTGCGGGGCGAATATGTCCTGGCAGTCAGGGGTGAGGTGCGGCGCCGGCCCGAAGGTACCGAAAACCCCAACCTCCCCACTGGAGAAGTGGACATAGTCGCCGCCGAGGTGGAAGTCCTCAACGAAGCCGAGACGCCACCGATAGCCGTGGCCGAAGCGGGCGAAGTTGACGACATGGTGCGGATGAAGTATCGCTACATAGACCTGCGCACCGAGCGAATGCAGGCGAATCTACATCTCCGTCACCGTGCCGCCCAGGCGGTCCGCAACTTCCTCAGCGACGAGGGCTTCTGGGAGGTTGAGACACCGGTGCTATTTCGCCCGACGCCGGAGGGGGCTCGTGACTACCTCGTTCCCAGCCGCGTGAGTCCGGGGCATTTCTATGCCCTGCCGCAGTCGCCGCAGATCATGAAGCAACTGCTCATGGTTTCCGGCGTGGAAAAATACTTCCAGTTGGCGCGCTGCTACCGTGACGAGGACCTCCGCGCGGATCGCCAACCCGAGCATACCCAGATTGACATCGAGATGTCCTTCATTGATCGGGAAGACATCTATGACCTCGCCGAGCGCCTCTTCCGCCACATGTTCAGTACCACCATCGGCGTTGACCTGCCCGATCCGTTTCCGCGCATGACCCACGCCGAGGCCATCGCCAGATATGGCACTGATAAGCCCGACCTGCGCTTCGGCATGGAGTTTGTGGACCTCAGCGAGATTGCTGCCGGCGTCGAGTTCCGGGTCTTCTCCGGCACGGTGGCGAAGGGCGGGCAGGTGAAGGGCATCTGCGTCAAGGGCTGTGGCGACCATCCGCGCGCACAGCTTGACAACCTCACTGAGTTCGCCCAGCAGCACAAAGCCCAGGGCTTGGCGTGGTTCCGGGTCACCACAGAAGGCATTGACTCGCCGATTGCCAAGTTCTTCACTGACGAGGATATCAGCAGGATACTGGCCGCCTTCGAGGCCGAGCCGGGAGACCTGCTGCTGATGGTTGCCGATGAGCCGGCCATCGTCGCCGAGAGTCTCGACTGGGTGCGCCGTGAGATGGCCCGCCGCCAGGACCTCATCCCCGAGGGCACTTTTGCGCCGCTGTGGGTCTCGGATTTCCCGCTCTTCATCTGGGATGCCGACAACAACCGCTGGGATGCCGAGCACCATCCCTTCTGCATGCCCCATCCGGAGGACTGGGATTACCTTGACAGCGCTCCGGGCAAGGTGCGCGCACTGGCTTACGATGTCGTCATCAACGGTGTCGAGATGGGTAGCGGCAGCATCAGGATCCACCGGCGCGACATCCAGCAGAAGGTCTTTAGCGCCATGGGTATAGACGAACAGGCCGCCGAGGAACGCTTCGGCTTCCTGCTCAAGGCGTTCGAGTATGGCACGCCGCCGCACGGGGGTATCGCGCCCGGCTTCGACAGACTCGTGATGCTCATGGCCGGTGAGGACAACATCCGCGAGGTTATCGCCTTCCCGAAGACGCAGAAGGCCCAGTGCCTGATGTCCGGCGCACCGGGAACCGTCGCGCCGGAGGCCCTCCGCGACCTCCACATCAAGCTCAACATGCCGCCGCAGGAGTGATGACGGCAGAATGTTGACGAGTAGTAATCGGGCGCGGTCTGCCTCGGCAGGCCGCGTTTTTTATGGTGCACCCGGGCGACAGAATAATTGCTGAGATTCATTGTATAGGGGCTTGACAACAGACTTGGCACAAACTAACATGGCAGTAAGTTAGAGGTCTCTAACTGTCCCAGCAAACACAAATGGCGCACCGAGGACTGCAGCCCCAGCGCGCCAGAGGAGGAATGGATGCCCATTCCCCACCGCCTTCAGAGTATCCGTTACCTCCTCAGCTGTCAACAACACATGAAGCTAACGCTTCAATCATGAGGAGGATCAACGATGTTCTGCTCTAAGCGTGTAACAGGCTTCACCCTCATTGAATTGCTGGTGGTGATCGCGATCATCGCGATCCTGGCAGCGATTCTCTTCCCCGTCTTCGCTCGCGCCCGCGAGAAGGCCCGCCAGACATCCTGTCTCAGCAACATGAAGCAACTCGGCCTGGCGATGCTCATGTACATGGACGACTACGACGAGCAATTCTGCGACGTGACTTGCAGCGGCGGTAGCAACTACAAATGGCTTGATCCCATTGATCCCTACATCAAGAATGACCAGATACTCTTCTGTGCATCCCTGCGCGGCGAGAGCACTAGCGGCAACCCGAAGACAGACTATGTGCTCAACGGGTGCTTCGCCCAGGGCGCGGCGCTGGCCATGTTTGACTATCCCTCGTATCAGATCATGGTCGCCGAGCGCGCGGCGGACAAACCGTACGAGGGCTACAAGCCCTGGCCCAATAACGGTGTGAGTTGGGACGATCTCACCACCTACATGCACGGTACACCCACACCTCACAACCACTTCGACCACCTCGCCAAGGACACGCGGCACAACGGGGGCGCCAACTACACATTCGCGGATGGACACGCCAAGTGGCTGCGATGGGACGCGACTTTTGAGGAAGGTATCGGCCTGCCGGGCCTTCACAATCCCGGACGTATCATCCCCTGAGCGCGTACGCTGCACACGCATCCCACAGGATCCGGCTGTGATTGCCCGATGTCGCTTCCTGCGCCGGACCTGTGGGCAAGATTTCGCCACCAAAGAAAAGAGGATACGGACATGTCGATAGTACGAACAGTAGTACTGCTTACCTTATTACTGACCCTGACAGCATTGACTACCGCGAACGCGGAGGGAGAAAACGCGTGGCGGGACTTCTACGATCAGGCACCTGTCATCCGCATCGTAGAGCCGATGGCAAACCTAGTCGGCTCGGTCGTGGATGGGCGGAACATGCTCACGATCCGCCTGACCGACGTGGCGCTCTACTATGGGCACGTCTGTCCGGCTTTCGCATCAGGATACATGATCACGAGCACGGCCCTGGCGGCACTCTATCCTGATAGCGTACCCGTAAGGGGGCAGATCCGCGTGGCGGCGTCGGCTCCCAACGGCATCTTCGACCTGGCCTCGTACATCACCGGAGCCCGGGCTTTCTACGGGCGACACAAAATCAATGGCCACGACCTGGTTCTGGACCCCTCTCTCAACTCTGAGAATCCGGCGGAGTTCGTCATCGTTTTCCAGCGTAAGGACACTGGCCAGGCGGTGAGAGTGGCCTTCGACAAGACGCAGCTCATCAGCGCCGAGCAGCAGAAAGCGTTCGCGTCATTCCAGAAAGCCGTGCTCGAGGGGACGGCCTCGGACCAGCAGAAGCAAGCGACGTGGGCACAGATCCAAGCCATCGTCAAGACAGTGCTTGTGGACACTCCTGAGGGCCTATTCAAGGTCGCTCCACTTGAAGGCTACGTCTTCCCGGAGGCGCCTGCGCACGAACACTGAGCCCGCCGGCTGTGAAGGAACCGCGCCCAGGTGCGGCACCAAACATAGCACCCCGCAGGTGATGTAACACAGCCCTCCGCTAGCTGCGGAGGGCTGTTATGTTCACATGGCTTGCGCGATTCAGCCAGGCTCAGTCGCCCGTGCCCGTCGGCATGTCCTTCATCATCTCCCCGAGGTCCTGAACCTTGGTCCCCTTCGGCAACTCAAACTCATCGTCGCTGATCTTGTTGATGCGCGTGTAGTCATACTTGATCGTCGCATCCCCCATCGTGGTCTGTCGAACCAGCCCCCACTCCTTGTCCACCCACAGCTTCGGCAGTTTGTCGCCCATGTACGGTACCTCGACGCGCCAGCATTCCACACCGTCAATTGTCTCCGACTTGAGGTTCTCTGGACTGTCCCCCAGATCATCAACGCCGACAGTCGGGTCCATACCACCTGCTCCGAACGGTACCTCATCGTCATCGCCCAGCGGCATCTTCATCGCCGTCTTCTCTTTGGCGTTGTAGATGTAGTGCACCCGCTTGTCGAGCAGGTAGATCAACGCCGAGCCGTCCTCGCCCGCTTCGGTCCACATCCGCACCACCTCGCCGTCCTTCATCTTGACCAGTTGCTTCTGCTTGTGTCCCTCCACCTCGATCGTCAGTTCGTAGCTGGTTACCGAAGCCCGTTTCTTCCCGAGCGCAGAGAGCTTCCCGGTCGGCTCCGCTGCGGTATCCTCTTCGTCTGCACTGCTCTCGTCCTTCGCCTTCTCCTTGGCAGCCTTCTCACCCGCTTTTTCAATGGCCTCCCCCGCCACCTTGCCGGCTTTCTCCGCCGCACCGCGAACGAGCCTGCCACATCCCGCCACCGATACCAATAGAGCAACAATCATGATCGCGACGCCTAGTGCCTTCATATACCTGTACACGCAATAGCTCCTTTCCCTAACTAAATACCTTGACTACCTACGTTTTCCATCTCAATTCAGTATCCATTCCCTTCTGCCAGCGCCATTTCCTCTCTGCCGATGTGGAAATTCTGACAGGGGTTTCGGCGCAAGCCGACGAAATAGGACCGCACAAGGCAGACTATTCCGACGGAGGCGACGCCATGAGTAGAACGCCCGTGTTCATCGGCCTCGATTGTGAGGACACCTTCAATCCGCAGTCCGATGACGCGCTGCTGGAGTTGTGCCGCATCCACAGTGATGTCGGCGTACCGCTGAACCTCTTCACCGCCGGGCAGAAGGCGCGCTATCTCCGTCTCAACGCCCGCCATGATGTTATTGCGGCCATGCGCGAGCATGACATCTGCTACCACGGCAATTTCTGGTTCGAATATCCCGAGCCGGCGGCCGTGTACGGGGTGAAATATGACTGGGATACGGCCCTCGCCAAAGCACTGAGTATCGAGATACCGGGGCTGAATGAAGTGGCGGAGGTGACCGGCCAGTTTCCGACGGCGTTCGTCTCCCACGAGTGCAACCACAGCCCGGCGACGACTCACGCCATGCGTCTGGGCGGCGTACGGGCGGTCAATGGCGGCTTCGGAGATGACATGCCGCACAACGCGTGGGTCATGGACATGCTCTTTGCAGGCCGGGCCAAGCGCACTGTCGGCTATCAGGGTAACTTCGCGATGGCCTATGACCCGCTGCATCCGGAGCGCCGCAAGCCCGCCGTGGACCCCGACGAAGAGCTGCGTGATTTCCAGGAGGCCTTCGACCGACAGCTCGAGAAGGGCCATGACCATGTCAGTATCGTCGGGCATCCGTCATGCTGGGTCTGCGCCGAGTACTGGGGACTCTACGACTGCGACCTGCCGTTCCGAATCGGCGGCGACTTCGGCGCGGTCGGGCCCTTCCCCCAGGACCGCCAGTGGCGACCTGCCATCATGCGCATTCCGGCGGATGTTGAGGCACACTACCAATGGACCCGCCGCGCCGCACAGTGGCTTGCCTCACGAAATGACGTGGAAGTGCTGAGCATGAAGCAGTACTACGACCGCCACGCCGAGCCGGAAGGCCAGTGGCTGACCATCGCCCAAATGCAGGACATGGCCCGCCGCCTGCTGGAGAGCTTCGCTGCGTTGGCCGCCGGCGATACCACGCTTTCCGTCGCCGATGCGCTCTTCCTCCTCGCGACGCTGGGCGAGCACGTTATGCTGTACAACAGGCTGCCCGAGAGGCTCCAGGTCCGCCGCACACTGGGCCCTGTCGAGGCGGTCCCTGAGGTCAATGCACCGCTCACCTTCAGGCGCGCCGATTATCTCATTGGCGCCCGTGCCGTCTATGCCTACACGATGGCACATTCACGCATACCTCCTACGACCCGCGCCCATGGCATCAACGCCGGCCCCGCGCAGGTACTGATGGCTCTGGCGCAGGCCTTTGCGCAAGATGACCTGCCCGAGCAGGTCACCGTCGAGCCGCTGCCCGGCCTGCCTGCGTCTGCGGATTTTGCCCTATTCAGGAATGCGACCGCATCGTCAATTGCCACGCCGGCGTTCTACGACGACAGCGCCATGAACCTGCAGTGCAAGCAGCAATCATGGACCTACCGGCCACTGCAGGCGAATGTATAGGGCCGGCTCCATTACAACCGAAAGGAAATCTGCCATGAATACATTTCACATCGCGAAGATGCAAGTACCTGACTTCTGGCCCGCCAACGAGGAGGGTATCAAGCAGCACATCGCTGCGGTCCCGCCCGACCGTCTCGTGAGGTATGGCACCTCAGCCGGTGGGCGTGATCTGCACCTGATCAGGTACCCCAATCCGGGCAAGCCGCGCTTATGGGTCATCGGCGGGACACACGGTCATGAGCCGGGCGGGCCCGCTACCTGTTTCAATCTCCTCCACATACTCAGGCACGGTGAAGACCTGCGCCGGAAGCAGTGGCCTGACATCGTCGGCCTCGTCGGCGACCTGGATATCACCGTAGTGCCGCTGCTGAACCCCGACGGTCGCGCCCGCTGCCCTGACAGCCTCGTCGGCTGGTCAACCGGCGGGCTCGACGGCATGGCTCAATCGTGGCGCAAAGAGGACCGCAGCGTCCCCACCATCGAAGAAGCCGTCCCCAACGGGCTCGATCCCGATGAGATGATCTTTCTCGGCGGACGCTTTAACGATGACGGCTTCCTGGCGAACCGCCCCGTCAGCGTCGAAAAGACCCTCTTCGTCGAGTTCCAGCAGCTTCTCGACTATATGGCGCAGAATGACCCGCCCGAGTGTTACCTTGACCTCCACGCCTGCGGCTCGAACTTCTTCTGCATGAACGGAGGCTTCACCGAACCGTACCGCGAGAAGCTGCGGACTATCAACCGAGCCACCGCGGAGGCCGTCAAGTCGCTGGGGCATCAGTACAATGACAACATATATGGTGACCCGAAGCCGCCCGGTCCGGGCATTGTCGGCAATGTGCGGATGTTGTACGTCCGCTGGGGGACGCTTGCCTTCCCCTACGAGGGCCGCCAGGGCTTCCTCGACATCCTCCCCTGGTGTGACGAGAGCGACATCCTCGACGACTACCTCCTCGCGATCCGTGAGACGATGCGCCTGGGCGTCGCGGAAGGCTACATTTCGGCAGAGTAGGTGATCCCACATGACAACACAATTCAAGGCGCAGGTGGACATACCGCCATTCTGGCCGGTTGATGAGGCCGGCATTGCGCAGCAATTCGCGACCCAGAAGGCGGGAGAGCTCGTCAAGTACGGGACCTCGGTCGGCGGCCGCGATCTCTGCCTGCTCCGCTACCCCAACCCCGGCGCTCCTGCACTCTG
>Ga0180431_10010139_pt1 | contig 10515 bp, 6 predicted proteins | sample SS_ome_11_FD_132459 | JGI IMG/M metagenome (GOLD analysis project Ga0180431, IMG submission 132459) | Hypersaline lake sediment archaeal communities from the Salton Sea, California, USA - SS_1_MS_1 metaG | ecosystem: Environmental > Aquatic > Non-marine Saline and Alkaline > Hypersaline >... | reverse complement strand
GGCCACCGTTGGCATCGCCTGGACGTGGGCGCGGCCCAGCCTGGCACTGAACATGACCGCCCTCGATTTTGGCGCAGTCAAACGAGGAGACCGCATCGAACGCCTCTTGACCCTCTCCAACCCCGGAACAGCCAACCTGGTAGGCCAGGCCACCAGCAAAGTGGACTGGTTGACAGTCCATCCCGCCGAATTCAAGTGCCCACCAGGCGAGACGCAGACGATCCAAATCGTATGCGACACAGCGCGCCTACCAGGCGGCGACACCCTCACAGCAGAGGCGATCAGGATAGAAACAAACGCTGGCCATCAGGCCCTGGCTGCTGCTGTAGAAGTGCTGGCCGCCGAGTTGGCTGTCGAACCTCTACTTTTGGACCTGGGAACAGTGCACGACGGCGACGACGTAGAAATGACCGTGACTGTGGGCAACCAAGGTTCGGTCTCCTGGGAAGGCAAGGCGCACAGTAATGTGCCCTGGCTCACCGTCGAACCTGAGACGCTGCTGTGCGAACCAGGCCACTTTGTGCCACTCACTGCCATATTGGACACCGCTGCCTTTGACGCTGGCGGCGAGTGGACGGTAAAAGACGCCCTACAAATTGTAGGGCAGGGAGAAGATCGAACCGTTGCGGCACACGTCGTGCTGGCACGCCCCCAACTGGCCATGGAACGCTTTAGCCTCGATTTTGGTATCATCGGCCGCGAGGACGTCGTCACTCTGCCGCTAGAGATCACGAACGTCGGCACCGGAGAACTTGAATGGCAGATCGAGTGGCCGACAAAAGGACAAGAAGCCTGGCTCGAGGTCACCCCGACCAGTGGCGTATGTGGTGCCGGCGAACAGACGGTCACCCAGGTCAAAGCCTACGCATTAGCCGTGGGAGGCGAAGCAAGCCAGTCGTGGCTGACCGTCCACAGCAACGCCGGCCGGGCCGACCTGGCGATCAGCGTGGCCCTCTCTGCCCCCAGGTTGGTCATCGAGCCATTGGTCCTGAATTTTGGCGTGAGCGAAAACTATGGTGCCACATCGCAAATGCTCCGAGTCTCCAACCGGGGTGTGGGCAAGTTAAGGGGCACTGTGACCCCCCAAGTGCCGTGGCTAAGCTGCCGGCCCAAGAAATTCGAATGCGACAGCGGGGCATCGGCGGCAATCGATATCCAGGCCCTGCCCGAAGGCCTGCGAAAAGGGAGCCACGACGTGACAAACGCGCTGTTAATTGAAAGCAACGGAGGCCACGAACAAGTGGCCGCGCGGCTGACCGTTGCCCTTGTACCGCGATTGCACCTGTCCAACCAGACTCTGCACTTTTCCAAAGGCGGCCCGACAACACAACACATCTGGCTGGAAAACCAGGGCTATGGGGTTTTGCGAGCGCGCGTGGCGCCCGGTGACGACTGGATCCAGGTCAATCGCCGAAAATGGACGATCAAGAGCGGGCGAAAGGCTCGTCTGGAGGTCACCCTGGCACTCGACCGCGTGCCGCCAGGTGGCTCGGACACAGTGGAGATTAGCACGTCGAAAGAGACAATACGCCTGTCCGTCGAGGTAGAACAAGAGTGAGGACAGCGCTCTGGAAAACTCGTTCGCCTACTGACCAGGATATTCAAACGGACCCAGCCGGATGGGTGCCAGCGGGTCACCAGGTCGATCCTGAACCGGGCTGCGTTGGATATCTGGCCAGGTATACATGCCAATGTCCACCCAAAACGGCCCAGCCTCGGCCGGCCGGTCAAAGTCTGCCCAGGTGACGAGGGTATCACCCACCTGCCAGGCGTGAGAGGAAAGAGGCACGTCGTGGACCGCCAGCGGCCCCTCGCCTTCCTTAATGCGCTGGGCCGAATACAGATGATTGAACTGATGACAAGATGCCGGGGACAGCGGTCCGAGGAGCTTCCAATAGGTCGTAACCCGCAGGTGACCGTCTACCAGGCGCACGCGCCAACCTTTCAACTGTGCGCCGTTGGCCAGCGTCAGGGGCTCGACAGGCACAAAACTGCCGGGTTCGGCTTCCTCAACTGTCAAAGCGACATAGGGCGGTTCCCCCTCACGACGGGGAAACGTGTGCATCTCTTCCCCTACGTTGCTTGCCCCCAACTCTACCCATGCAGGCAGGTCCGCAAAAGTGGCGAGCAAATGTGACGATTCGTCGGGAATGAGCAAGGCCGATCGACCGTCCACGATGCGGTGGGGATAATCCCAGAGAAGGACACTAAAACCAGCCGCATCGCCAAAGAACTCGGGTACGTCACCGTGAGCGTGTACCACAACCGGCCGGTCGTCCATCAAAGATTGGACAGCAGCACGAGGTCGCGCCAGCGGGGTGCCCAGCCCTCCTGGCGTCAACTGTTGGGCTACCACACTTACTCCGCGGGCCACTGGAACGGCCTGGACCATTGCTATAGCCAGGGCAAGTGCCATGACAGCCAGGCTCCCTCGTCGACTTTTCAACAGCCCGGTCACACTGCCCGCCACCACAAAGAACGCAGGCAACACCGCCAACTGATACTGGGGAAAAACCGGCGTCTTGGAGCGCAGAAAAACCAATGGCGCCGAAAGCGCCCACACCAGCGTCAATGCTGTTAGCACACTGCGCCAATCTTGTTTCCCATCCTGTGCGTCACGCCATGCCTGCCACGTCAGCCCGACCAGGCCGAGACCGATGAGGAAGGCCATCGCCAAGCTGGCAACGTCCATCGTCAACGAGAGGGACCGGTTCCACACCCATTGATTTCCCAACAAAAGCCACTCCCAGTCAGCGCCGACGCTCATCTGGCCCAACTGGCGAAAAGCAACCACGTCGGTCTGTGCGGAACGCTGCCAAAGTCGGCCAAGGTCAGCTTGCACGCCCGGGGCGCAACACCAGATGGTGTGCACAAAAGGCCAGGCAGATAGGACAGCCAGCACCCCACCACCCAGGACCGCCTGCCAGCGTCGCCAGAGGCGATACCGCACGACTAACCAGAGCGTCGCAGGTATGAGAGCAATACCAGCATAATGAACCTGGAAAGCAAACCCCGCCAGAAAGACATGAAACGCCAAGGCCCACGCCTTTTGCTGGCTAACACCTGCGACGCCGGTTACCGCCCAAAGCACTGCCAACGGCGGCAACAAGTCCTGACTCCAGATACTCCGCGAGTAGAGAACAGCAAACGGCGACGCGGCAAAAAGCACCGCAGCGGTGAGCGCTGCCCACGCCCCCCATGCCCGCCGGACCAGCCACCACAACCCCAACACAGCCAGCGCACCTAGCAAGGCAACGAACAACGTTGCCACCAACGGATCGGCCGAGAAACGATATGGCAGGGCAAAGATCCAAACAGCAGCCGGAAAATTTGGCACGCCGGTGGAGGACTGCATGCCAAGGCGGGCAAACTCTCCCTGGCGGGCCATCTGCAACGCCATCAGGCTGAGCCGCGCCTCGTCAAAGCTGAACGAATTGACACCCGGCCAGCCCAAGCGTAAAAGTGCGGCCAAGGCCAGGACGCCCGTCAGAGCGACTGCCTCCAAGACACGACGAATTCGCGACCGTCCTTCCTCACCAAAAAGTTCCTCAATCCTACGCCTATGGCCAGTTACATGCAAGGGACAAGCCTCCGCGATACAAATTTCTCTCCAAGCGCCTCAATGCGAGAGGCGTGCCATTTTCCCGCCTCATGGCACGCCCCTACATCATAACACAACTTGCCATCATTGACAAATTCGCCAGCGATGGCGTTCAAACTTCCCGCGCGTCTATCATCTCCTGCGCCAGCGGCTCAAGCGCTGCAACCAACTCATCCCTGGCTATTCCCTCCACCTTGATGGCACAAATGCGATTGGTAAGATCATCACCCAGGAACGTACCCAGAGAAATGATGTTGCCCCCTCGCTTTGCGATCTCGGCAGTAATTTTGGCCAGCTCGCCTTTGACCTCTGGAACGAGCATCGTCACCCGAACGCCCTTTTCCCGCGCGCCAAAGAGTTCGATAAAGATCTTGAACAAGTCGGTTTCGGTGATAATGCCTATGACTTTGCCATCGCGCATGACCGGCAAGCCGCCGATCTTGTTGTCGGCCATGATGCGAGCCGCATCCTCCAGGGGAACATGCTCGGTGACAGTGATCACCTCTTTGGTCATCACCTTGCTCACCTCTAACTTGGAAAGCAGATAGTGAATTTCCCACACACTCAGGGACGTGGCCGGCGAAGGCGAAGCATAGAGCAGATCCTCTTCAGAGACGATCCCCACCAGCATGCCCTTTTTGTCAATCACCGGCAAGCGGCGGACTTTTTCTCGTCGCATGAAATTCAATGCCTCGGCAACAGGAGTGTCAGGGGTAGTGGTTAGTGGATTGCGTGTCATTCTCTTGCCAACTAACATCGGTTTACCTCCCTCCTGATTTTCCAAATCAAAATCCTTATGAATAAAATAGTATACCGATGAATGCCATTTTATGCAAATGCCAGGTTAAACCAAAAACCGAGTCTCTCAGGCAACAACAACGGCGATCTGCCCCCCCAAACACTGCAAGCGAAGTTACCCCCCCTAAACCTCGGCGGCTCGCGGTCCGATCAACCCCATTTGCCGCAATGTCTCCAACAAGACCGCATCAGCAAAAGCATCCTTGGGAATATAGTCGACCGCCCCAGTTTCCAGGCCCAACACGACGGCCTCGGGATCATCATGCCGCGTAAACATGATGACCGGGATACTGGCCGTATCGCGCGTGTACTTTAACTGCTGACACACTTGGAAACCGTTCATCTCGGGCATCTGTACATCGAGGACGATCAAATCGGGCAGCAACTGCTTTGCCATCCGTATGCCCTCCCGGCCATCGCTGGCCCACGCGACTTTTAGTCCCTCTTGCTCCAACAACGTCTGCAGATGTAAAGCCTGCGTCCTGTTGTCTTCAACCAAGAGGACGATCTTGGTGCTCGCTCCACCCGTTTCCATAACTCCAGACATGTCTTTCTCCTGGTGCCCATCCCGTAATTGCCGGGCACATACTGCAGTTGATAACACCGACTCCAGCCAAAAACCAGGGTTTTAGTTTCTCTTATCGTCCCACTTGATCACAGTCACTTTGAGCTCGCCGGATGACAACGTTTCGACAGTCATCTCGTCGACCATCCGCACCGTGTCGCCAAATTTTTTTGGCAAGAGAGTGTCCGTGGTCGCATTTGCTCTTGTAAAGATCACTCGCACACCCCTACCCTTCTCGTCACTCAAGCAATCTATGGCAACCTGACCGTGATGGATGCCTCCCAACCCCAATGCATAGGCCAGCGACGACGTTGCCAGCGAAATAGACGCTTGCTCCATGATATCAAAGCCTTCCGCGCGGGCAATCTCACGAACTTGCATCCGCGCATTGATAATGTCAAAGTCGCATTTAACTTCTATGATCCGCTTCTCACACATCGGATGCCACCTTTTTTTCACGTCGCGCCAGATGGCAGAGGGTCACTGCAATCTGAGCCGGTGTGAGCACTCGAGTCACAGCTTTGTGAATGACCGCCTCGCGGGGCATCCCATAGACCACACAACTCCCCTCATCCTGAGCGACGGTCAACCCTCCTGCCTGATGCAACGCCTTCAACCCCTCAGCGCCATCGTCGCCCATGCCAGTCAGCACGATACCTATCGCCCGCGGGCCGTAGGCCCGGGCCATAGAACGAAACAAATAATTTGCCGAGGGGCGCAACCCTTTGTAAGACTGCTCTTTGCACAATTCTGTACCCCCCTGGGCATTCACCTGCAAATGATAGTCGTCGGGCGCCAACAAGACGGTGCCCGGCAGGGGCACATCGCCGTGATCGGCCAGGCCAACCCTCAACGCCGTTTCGTCGTCGAGCCATTCCGCCAGCCCGGTGGTAAAGCCCCGCGTGATGTGCTGCACCACCAGAATCGGCACCGGGAAACGAGCCGGCAATGGTCTCAGCACCGCTGCCAGCGCAGCAGGCCCACCGGTCGACGCAGCAATACCGATCAATTGCACACCCTGCCGCCCATCCACATCCAGGGGGAGACGGGGGGCAACTGGCATCGCAAGCATCGATCGATTGCTCCTGTCGCCCCAGCGATGAACAACAGGTACCTCAGACATCAACCGGACAGTCTGGACGACCCTGCTGCAAGTTTCAGGATCAGCCAGGCCGGGCTTGCCAATCACGGTCAATGCCCCAGCGCTCAATGCCTCAAAGGTAAGATCCTCACCCGTTCGCATCAATCGGCCTGTCACGATCACAATCCGGGTAGGGGCCTCGCGCATGATATGCCGCGTTGCTTCCAGCCCATCCATCTGGGGCATGACAATGTCCATAGTCACGACATCAGGACGCAATCGCTTGGCCAGCCGGACCGCATCCAGGCCATTAGACCCGACGCCGACGACCTGGATCCCCTCTGCGCTCTGCAAAATCGCCACCAACAACTCGCGCATGGCAGGCGTGTCGTCAACGACAAGCACCCGAATCGGTTGCGCTCCGGCCTTTTGCATCATTGTCTCCCTTTAACATTTCACCCATCGCACGTCAAATCAACTGCTCAATCGTCTCCAACAGGTTGCTCTGATCAAAGCTGCTCTTGATAATATAGGCATCGGCACCGGCTTCGATCCCTCGCACCTTGTCCTCGGGCGAATCCAGCGACGTCACCAGGATCACCGGCACCTCTGCCGTCTCTGCATCCCCTTTGATCTGCCGTGTCAGCTCAAAGCCATCCATCCGGGGCATCGCAATGTCCGAGACAACCAGATCGGGCACACCCTCCCTCGCTATCGCTTCCAACGCCTCCTGCCCATCCGTCGCCAACTCTATCCTGTACCCTGCCGCCTCCAGGATGTTCTTTTCCAACGTCCGCGTGGTGATCGAGTCGTCCACGACCAGGATGCGCTGCCGGACGCGTGCTAACATGGGCGAGGCTGGTTCGGCAGATGAAAGGACGGAACGGTGCTCTCTCTGTAAAGCTAGCTTGAGCAAGTCAGCCACGTTCAGGATAAGCACCACCTCGCCGCTACCCATCGTCGTCGCCCCGGCAACCCCGCCCACACGCGACAGTTGCTTGCCCAGTCCCTTGATCACTACCTCCTGCTCCCCTCCCAACTCGTCCACCGCAAAGGCCATACACTGTTCCCCCGCGCTCAAAATGACCGCCGGGAAACGTCCCCTTTCACCCTGCCCCTCAGTGCCTGGCAACCCCAACACATCCCTCAGCCACACCAGCCTGACCGGACGGCCCCCATGACGCACAGTCTCATACCCTTCCAGGGGTGAAATCTCTTGTGCTCCCACCTCTATCAGACGCTCGATGGCATTCAGCGGGATGACAAAGCTTTGCTCTGAGACGCGCACCAGCAGCCCTCGCGAACTGGTCAACGTCAGCGGCAGCCTCAGGGCAAAGGTCGTTCCGCCACCCTGTTCCCACGCCACGCCAACCCGTCCATGTAACGCCTCCACGTTGCGTCGCACCACATCCAGTCCAATTCCCCGCCCTGAAATGTCGGTGATGACTGAGCTGGTAGTAATCCCCAGCTTAAAGATGAACTCTGCCACTTTTGCTTGCCCCAATACCTCTCCCTCTCCTTTGCGCAAAGCCGCCTGCCGGATGGCTTCGATGTCCAGTCCGGCGCCGTCGTCAGAGACAGAGATGACCACCTCTTGACCCACCTGCCTGGCCGAGAGCGTGAGAATACCGCTGCGAGTCTTGCCCAGTGCTACCCGCTCCGCCGGCGGTTCGATGCCATGATCAACAGCGTTGCGCAACAGATGGATCAAAGGGTCCTTGATCTGTTCCAGCACGTGCTTGTCCAACTCGGTCTCGCCGCCGACGACGTTCAGCACCACCTCCTTCCCTGCCTCCTGGGCCAGGTCGCGCACCATGCGCCCAAACGGGCCGGTGAGAGTGCTGAGAGGCAACATGCGAACCCGCTTGACCTCGCTTTCCAATTCATCAATCGCCAGTGACAGGTGCATCGTGTTGTTGGCATATTGGCGCGACAGATCATCGACCATCGCCTGCATCTCACGCAGCCTCTCCCGGCTGGCGCCGACGTACTTGATCAGAAGCGAGATGTCTTTGGCCAGCCAACCGAGACCGTTGTCTCCTGTTGACAAGTCTGGCACAACCTCGTTGTTGTTCCAAGCCCCCCTCATCAGCGGCCTGATAGAGACTTGTGGCTGGACCTCTGGCCAACGGCTTGGCGCAGGCAAGCCCAGCGCAACACTCACCTCCTGGCTCCTGCGAGCCAGCCGGCCATAGACACTGCGGACAGCCAGCCATTCTTTTTGCCATTGGGCTATAAACGCCTGGCACTGGCGCACCTGGGCCAGCCGCTGTTCGGCGTGCATCCTGGCCATCACCAACTCGCTGAGCTGGGCCATCAAGGCATCTAGCTTGCTCACGCTGACGCGGATCGTTTCATCGGCCCCTTTGGCTGCGCTGGAAAGCACAAGGGACTCTTCTTCAGGCCTCTCATGTGGCGAGAAAGCCTCTTGCTCCTTGTCGCTCTTTTTCTCCTCTTGAACTCTCTGAGAACGAGACCCCGCTCTTGAACCTGTCGAAGGGAGGAATGGCTCCAGGCCGACAAGTGCTTGTAACGCCTGAACTGGGGGCGTCGTCTCGCCAGCCTCGTAGGCCGCCTGCACCGCCTGAAGCGCGTCGAGAGCCCGGTAACAGGCATCAAAGAGTTCCGGCGTCAGTTCGATGGTTTCACGCTGCATGGCATCCAACACGCCTTCGAGGGCGTGGGCCAGTTGCTCCACGACCGTGACACCCACCGCCCGGGCTGCTCCCTTGAGGCTGTGCGCGGCGCGAAAGATGTCTTCCATCGTGACTCGACGCTCCTCGCCGGAAACGCGGCTTTGTTCCAGCGCCAGCAGCCCATCAGTCATGATCTGGACCTGCTCAGTCAGGTCGTCGCGAAAGCTGCTGATCAGCTGTTCTCGAATTTTGGCACTGAGGGACATCTGTTCCTCCCAAAGAAAGTTTTCTCACATCCTTCATCTTGACCAGGCGACAGGTGATACATGACTCTTGAGCACAAAGCAATATCGTTCCGTTCTACCTCTTACAATTGGTACTGCTCCACAATCTCAGTCAGGCGACGGGCCAGTTCGTTCAGATCTTGCGCCGTCTTTTCTGTCTGTCGCGTGCTCGCCAGGCTCTGCACCGTCGCCTGATGGATGTTCTGCATCGCCAATGCAATCTGCTCCACCCCCGACGCCTGCTGTTGCCCCCCCGCCACCATCTGCATCGCCGCCCGCGCCGATTCGTCGATCACCTCCGACAACTGGTCGATGGCCTTCCCAGTCTGCGCCGCCAACTGTACTCCCTCCTCCACTCTCTTTGTCCCTTCTTCCGTCGCCATCACCGTCGCATTCGTCGCTCGCTGAATGTCCGACAGAATCGCCCTCACCTGCCCCGTCGCCTCCTTTGACTGCTCCGCCAGATTCCTAACCTCCGCCGCCACCACCGCAAATCCCTTCCCGTGCTCCCCCGCCCGCGCGGCCTCCACCGCCGCGTTCAGCGCCAGCATGTTCGACTGCGACGCCAGCTCGTTCACCGTGGCAATAATCTCCCCGATCTGCTGCGTCTGCTCCGACAGCGTCAGAATGTTCTCCGCTATCCCCTCCACCCGCCCTTTGATCTGCCCCATGCTCTCGATCGTCTCCTGCACCGCCCTGTGTCCGGTCCGCGAGACCTCGACGGTGTGCTGCGAGGCATCCGCCACCTCTTGCGCCCGGGCGACCGACTGGTCCGCTATCGTCTTTACCTCGTCCACCGTCGTCGTCGTCTGCGAGATCGCCGCCGACTGCTCGTTCGACCCCGCCACCTGCTGCGTCGTCGCCGCCAGGATCTCGGCCGCCGCTGAACCCAGTCCCTGCGCCGCCTCCCGCGTCTGCAGGATCATCTGCTGCAGGTTCTCTGTCGTCTCGTTCAACTGATGTCCCAGCACCCCCAGCGGACCTACCCCCCGCCCTTCCTCCTCCTCCACTTTCGCCCGCGCCGCCAGGTCACCGGCCCCCACCCGCGCCATGTACGCCACGTACTCGTTTATCGTCGCTTGCAGATGCTCCCGCTGTTCTTGCTCGCTGCGCAACATCCCCCGCAGCCGCCCCGTCATCCGGTTGAACGCCTCCGCCAACGTCCCGATCTCGTCTCCCCGCCTCACCCTCGCCTCACGTTCCAGATCCCCGGCCGCGATCTCGGCCGCCGTCCCCGCCAGTTCCGCCAGCGGCCCCGCGATGCTCTGCGTGACGAACAGCGAGGCGATCACAGCCGCCAGCACCGAGACCAAAGCCACCCCCACGTTGATCCCCAGCGTCGTCCAGATCGACTGAAAGGCCTCTGCCTGATCTTGCTCGGCCAGCAACACCACCCCCAACTCGGACAACCAGCGATACACCCCTACCACTGTCACCCCTCGATATCCTTCGTACAAGCCCGACCCATCCGCCTGCTCTTCTATCGCCGTCTCCGACCCGTCCGTCTGCACATAGATCCCCTGCTCGCCGAAGCGCGATTCCGTCAACAT
>Ga0180431_10010138_pt1 | contig 10517 bp, 5 predicted proteins | sample SS_ome_11_FD_132459 | JGI IMG/M metagenome (GOLD analysis project Ga0180431, IMG submission 132459) | Hypersaline lake sediment archaeal communities from the Salton Sea, California, USA - SS_1_MS_1 metaG | ecosystem: Environmental > Aquatic > Non-marine Saline and Alkaline > Hypersaline >... | reverse complement strand
CCTGGGTCGAGCTTTCCACCGGCCGGTTCGTGGCCGCCGGCTTTCCGGCCGAGCGCGTATCCGACCAACTTGCCCGAATTGCGCCGGCCGAGTGCCTTCTGGCCGAAGACGACCCGCCGCTGCCGATGGTCCACGACGACCGGATGATGGTCACGCGGCGTCCGGCCTGGGCGTTCTCGCACCAAACGGCCCAAGAGACGCTCGAGAAACACTTCGGCACCGCCACGCTGGAAGGCTTCGGCTGGGGCGGCGACGGCTTCCACGGCGACGGGCGCGACGACGTCCAGGCGATTCGAGCCGCCGGGGCCGTGCTGGATTACCTCACCGAAACCCAGAAAACCTCGCTCGAACACGTCGACAGCTTGATCCCCTATCGTGTGTCCGGCACGCTCGAAATCGACGAGGCCAGCCGCCGCAGCCTGGAGATCTCGCGGACCATGCGCGACGGGCGCCGCGACGGCTCGCTGTTGGCCGTGCTCGATCGGGCCGTCACCGCAATGGGCTCGCGGCTGCTGGGCGATTGGCTGGCCAACCCGTTGACCGACGCGCAGGCGATTCGTGCCCGGCACGATGCCGTCGGGGAGTTCGTCGCCGAGGCCGCTTTGACGTCCGACTTGCACGACGCGTTGCGAAAGGTCTACGACGTCGAGCGTCTGCTCGCCCGGGTTGCGACCGGCCGTGCCAGTCCGCGTGATCTGAGTTTCCTGGGCCGCACGCTGCGATGTCTGCCCGGCATCAAGGCGAAGCTGACCGCGAGAAAGAGCCGCTTGCTCAACGAATTGGAGGCGGAGATCGATCTGTGCGTGGATCTTCGCGGCAGCCTCGATGCGGCCCTGGTCGACGATTGCCCGTTGGCCGCCCGCGACGGCGGTTTCATCCGCGAAGGCTTCAACCAGCGGCTCGACGAGCTTCACGAGATGACGCTTGGCGGCAAACAGTGGCTGGCCCAATACCAGGCCGAACAGACACGGCGAACCGGAGTGTCGAACCTGAAGGTCGGCTTCAACAGGGTGTTCGGCTATTACATTGAGGTGACCAACGCCCACCGCGACAAGATTCCCGACGACTTCATCCGCAAGCAGACGCTCAAGAACGCCGAGCGATACATTACGCCCGAGTTGAAGGAGTACGAAGAGAAGGTGCTCACGGCCGACGAGAAGGCCAAGGACCTGGAGTACGAGTTGTTTCTGGAGCTTCGCGACGCGGTGGCGGCCTCGCGGCGGCGGATGCAAGCCACCGCGGTCGTGCTGGCCCAAATCGACGTGCTGGCCGCCCTGGCCGAGCTTGCCCGAGGGCGAAACTACACGCGGCCGGAAATGGTTGAACAGCCCGTGCTGCGGATCGTCGACGGGCGGCACCCGGTGCTCGACATCATCGAGCCGGACGGCACTTTCGTGCCCAACGACACCACGGCCGACGCCCGAGGGGGAACGATCCTGCTGATTACCGGTCCGAACATGTCGGGCAAGAGCACCTACATCCGCCAGGTGGCTCTACTGACGCTGATGGCCCAGATCGGCAGCTTCGTGCCGGCCGCCAAGGCCCGGATTGGCATTGCCGACCGCATTTTCGCACGCGTTGGGGCCAGCGACGAGTTAACTCGCGGGCAGAGCACGTTCATGGTCGAGATGACCGAGACGGCCCGAATACTCAACACGGCCACCGAGCGGAGCCTGGTGATTCTGGACGAGATCGGCCGCGGCACGAGCACCTACGACGGCATCTCGCTGGCCTGGTCGGTGGTCGAGTACCTGCACGACCACATCGGCTGCCGCACGCTGTTTGCTACACACTATCACGAGTTGACCGATCTGGAGCAATCGCTCGACGGCATCAAGAACCTCAACGTTGCCGTGCGCGAGTGGCAGGACGAGGTGGTGTTTCTGCACAAGATCGTCGACGGCTCGGCCGACAAGAGCTACGGGATCCACGTCGCCCGGCTGGCGGGCGTGCCCAAGGAGGTGCTCGAGCGGAGCAAGCACATTTTGGCCCAACTGGAAGAGGGACACCTTGACGCCTCGGGCCGCGCGAAGATCGCCCGACCCGTGGCCGCCGTGAAGCCGGCCGAATTTCAAATGACGCTCTTCGGACCGGCCGAGCATCCGCTGTTGGACGAATTGCGCGAGTTGGACCTCAACGCCACCACGCCGCTCGCGGCGATGCAGTTGATCGAGCAGTGGCAGAAAGCGCTGGCGAAGGACGATGCTTCAAAGTGAGAATTGCAGTTTGAGATCACAATCGGGTAAACGGCTCACTGGAGCGATTCCGCTCCCGCCTGCTCCTCCCATCCCTGGCGAGATTCCCGAACTACCGATTGGCAGTTGCGCTCCTTCAGCGGATGCTCCTGATGCAATATCCGCATCATGTTCTTGACCAGAGTCGGTCGCAGAACGTAATAGCATCGCACCGGCCCGCAGGCGTGGCAGGCGACCAGTTTGTCTTTTCGCAATGCCGCCATGTGTTGCGATAGTTGCGGCTGAGCGATGTCTATCAGAGAGTTCAGGTGCTTCACACAATGGGGGCGTTCGCAGAGTTTCTCCAGGATCATCAGACGCACGGGATGGGCCATCACGCGGAGCAGCCTCGCTTGCTCTTCCCAATAGCCTTCCACTTCCGCAACCGTTGTACGTTCGTTCGTCGCCATTGCCATTGCCTTGCCACCTCCCACGGCTTTTTCGACGGACTGCTGTCATGGCTTGCCATCGCGCGCCGATAACAAATATCAGAAAAACAACATGCGGTCAAGTGCCGTATGCGATCGTCACCGCTTGGCTTCTATGCCGTTGCCTGCGACTTGTCTGCCAAGCCTGGGAGCGAGCCTTTTGGCTGCCGCAGCGCGCGTCATTCCGGTGCGGATGAAGAATGCTACCTCCTCGGCACTCTGTGCACCGACGATGTGCTGCGCCCGCCAACCGTCGGGCGTCTTGCTGAAGCGGATCAATTGGGGGATGGCCTTCGCCCGACTTAGCTGCCCCTTGAGCCGGGGCTGGCGATCGGCGTCGACGTAGACGAACTCCACGTTATCCAGTCCCCCGGCTTTGGCTACCTTCGGCAGGATGCTGGTCTTCATGGTTCGGCAGCCCAAGCACCAGTCCGCTCCTATCAGGACAACCAGCGGCCGCCCCGTGACGGCGCTCCGTTGACAGGCCTGCCTGAATGCGTCGGGCGGGGCGGGTAGGGCCGAAAGCTGAATCGCGGCGATGAGCAGGAGACTTGTCATGGGGTTCTCTCCCTTTCCTTGGTAGATGTCAGAAACTGTTCTAGGCAGGTTATCGGCCTCGGGGCATATATGTCATTACACGAATATGCAAGAATCTGCATATAGGAGAATACGCATATCAAGAAGGGAGGGTTCGCGCTCAACAGTCGAGCACCGCTCGACGTTTCTGGAAACGGCGTGGCCGCGCGACAAGCCGCTTAGCGGTCGAGCATCGCTCGACGGCTAAACGGGCGGGGTTGAGACCCTGGGCCGATTCATGCGATAATACACCGATACGCGAGTCGCACATTCTCGGGGAAGGACAACATGTTTCGGGCAAGGCATTTCCTGCGGTTTCTTCTTCCGGCGTCGGTATTGGCGTGCTGCTTGTATCTGGCGGCCGCAAGTGCGGTCGAGGCCAGAGCGGCAGAGGGCCTGGCGAGTATGCTCGACGCCCCGCTGTTGTTCGTCAAGCGGCACGCCTACATGTCCCCGCATATTTACGACGACTACACCACGTGGCGGCCAGGCGGCGGAATTTACGTACTCGAGAACCCCGCCGATCCGCCGGAAAAACACAGGGTCCGCCCCGTCATCGATCCCACCACCAAGGAAACGCTCGGCCTGGGCGTGTACCGCGACGCCGAACTCTCCTGGGACGCGCGGCGGGTGCTGTTCTCCTTCAAAGGCGAGCAGGATGGGCACACCAGCATCTACGAAATCGGCATCGACGGCACCGGCCTGCGACGGCTGACCGACCCGAGTTGCGATTGCGTCAAACAACCACAGGAACTCCGCTACGGCCGCGGCCACCACGACATAACACCCTGCTACCTAGCCGACGGGCGGATCGCGTTCACCTCGACCCGGCCGTTGTCGCTGGTACCTTGTTTCAACTCGGGTGTCGACACGCTGCACGTGATGAACGCCGACGGGACGAACATCCACTCCATCTCGGCGAATAACGTCACCGAGTTCGACCCCTCGGCCATGTCCGACGGACGAATCCTCTACGGGCGCTGGGAATACGTCGACAAGACCGCGTTGTACATGCAGAGCCTTTGGACGATCTCGCCCGACGGGCGGATGGAAGAGGCCCTGTTCGCCAACAACCTTGCCCGGCCTACCGCCGTACTCGACGCCCGACCCGTGCCGGGTGCCAACATGGTTTGTGCCGCCTTCACGCCGCACAACGGCCAGGCGGTGGGGGCCATCGTGATGATCGATCTGCACGGCGGCAAGAACGACCTCGACGCGGTCACCAATCTTACGCCCGAGTATCCCACCGAAATGGATCAAGGGCTGCGGCGCGGTCCCAGCGATCCCTGGCCGCTGTCGAAAGACGTGGTGCTAATCGCCAACAACGCCAAGGGTTTCGGCGTGATCGAGATTATCGACCGCTTCGGAAACCGCCAAGTGATCCACGGTGAGGCGGACATCGACTGCTACTCGCCGATGCTGGTGAAACCGCGGCCGAGGCCGGCGACCATCAGCCCGCGTGCAAAAGGCGAACGGCCGGGCTGCTTCCTCCTGATCGATGTACACGAGGGGCTCGAAGGCGTGGAGCCGGGAACCATCAAGCGGCTGCGGGTGGTTGAGGAGACCGCCCGGGTCAGCGGCCTGCCGCCCGGCGGGAGATGGTGGAACCAGGCCTTCCTGGTGAGTTGGCAGGGGGGCTACGTAGTCAAGAACATCCTCGGCACGGTGCCCGTTCACGAGGACGGATCGGCCTATTTCGAGGTTCCGCCGGGTCGAGCGGTCTACTTCGAGGCCCTCGACGCCGACGGCCGTGAAGTGCAGCGAATGCGGACCTTCGTGCAGTCGGTACCCGGGGCCACCCGCTCTTGCATAGGATGTCACGAAAACAAGAAAGCCTCGCCGCTACGGCCCGGTGCCCTGCCACTGGCCATGCTCGGAGAACCGGCCAAGCCGCAGGCCGAGACATGGGGAAGCGGGTACCTCGACTATCCGACCATGGTCCAGCCGGTACTCGACAAGCACTGCGTACGCTGCCACGGCGGAAAGGAGGACATCGCCAAGGGGCTCGATTTCTCCGGCGGGTGGACCTGGGCCTTCAACATCAGCTACGAGACGTTCATCAAACATCAATTGGTCGGATACCTCAACTGCAACAACGGGAGCGTGCACACCTCGAAACTGCTGGCGCCGCGGACTATCGGTTCCGGCGGAGCGCGGCTGGCTGGGATCCTCATCGAAAAGCACCCCGAACTCTCGCCGGACGAGCGCGATTTGCTCCTGGCCTGGATGGACACCAACAGCAACTACTACGGCACGTGGGACTATACGCCAAACGCCACCTGCGGCGCGATCCTGACCACCAAGGGACCGTTGGGCAAGGTGATGCAAGCGGCCGGATGCAACGAATGTCACGCCGCCGGACACATCGGCAACGACTGGGTCAACCTGCAAACGCCCGAGTGGAGCCGAATCCTTCGCGCGCCGATGGCCAAGTCGAAAAGCACCCTGGGCGTGGCCTTCTGCCGCAAGCAAAAGGCCCGGCAGGGATATCCGCTGATCACGCAGCGCGATCAGCCGCCCGACATCGTCAGGCCCACCCGGCAGCCCGAGTGGGACTCCGGCGGAGACGTCCACACCACGTTCGCCTCGGCCGGCAATGAACACTACCAGGCGATGCTGGCGATCATCCGGCAAGCCCGGGCCGAAGCGTTGGCCAAGCCGCGGGTAGACATGCCGGGTGCGGAAATCACTGCCGGCGAGTGCCGGATGATGTACGCGCCGCCGATTCCCGACCGCTCACCCGCGCTCTCCGGAAGAATTCGCGGTGACGGACTCGTGGAGCTATCCTGGCGTCGCACGGCCGAGACGATCGGACTGAAATACGAGTTGCACCGCGGTTCCGCACCCAACTTCACGCCGAGCGAGTCGACCAAGATCGGGCGGACCACGGCCGGAAGATTTATCGATGCGTTGTCGCCCGTCGGCACTGGGCACTACGCCCTGTTGGTGACCGACGGAGAGGAGCGCGCTGGCGCGGCGTTCACGTCGGTCGACGTCCCGCGGCCCCCCGCGCCGTCGATGCCGACGGAGCTTTCCGCCCGCTCGCTACCCGGCGAGATCGTCCTGAGTTGGCAGTGCGACGAGTCGGCCGGCCTCCGCTTCGACGTCTATCGTGCCACGGCGGGTACGCGGAAGTTCGAGAAGCTCAGCGCCGAGCCGCTGCTCTCACCCAGCTTCTCCGACATGGCCGTCGAACCGGGCACGAAGTACGTCTACACGATTCGGGCCGCCGATCGGCGCGGGCAGCAGAGTTCAATGTCGAACCGCGTGGAAGCTACGCCGCTGCCGGAAGTCAAAGAACCGGTGTTCGTCGGCGATTTCGCCAAAGGGCCCGTGGCCAGGCTGCTCGACGGCAAGCTCGTCAGGGGCCGCCTGCTCGACGGTGCGAGCATTGAAGAGGGAGCGCTGCGGCTCGGATCGAGCGGCTTCGCCAGCTTCGGCCACCTACCGGAGTTCGATTTGGGCAAGGCCGGCTCGATCGAGTGTTGGCTGTGGATCGACCGAGAGGCCACGATGCCGGTGATCCTCTGTTGCGGCCAATACGGCGGAACCGGCTGGTTCCTGCAACGTTTCAGCGGCGGCTGGCGATGGCACCTCGGCGGCGTAAGCTGCGACGGCGGACGCCCGGCCGTGGGTCGCTGGGTACACCTGGTCGGCACGTTCAACGGACGCCAGGCGTCGCTGTTCCAGGATGGCACACAAGTGGCGTCGGTCGCCGGCGCGCCAAACCGCGCGGCATGGGCCGGCCCGTTGATAATCGGCCAGTATTCGTCGCGTAAGCCCGACTACCAGGTCACCGGCAAGATAGCCGGCGTGCAGATATACCGCCGCGCACTGAAGCCGGAGGAAGTGGCGGCGAAGTTTTCCACCGGCTATCGCTGGTATTCACGCGGTTAAATGGTTAAACTGTACCGATAACACTGCTTGTAACAGACTTTACCTGAAGAAAGGAGCTGGATATGTCGCATCGAAACGGCAAAGCGACGAGTAGCCGAAGCCTGGCCGGGAGTCGGCGGGAGTTTCTGAAGACCGCCGTGGGAGCAGTGGCGCTCCCGTACTTCGTCTCTTCCTCGGCGATGGGGGCCGACGATCGCCCGGCGCCGAGCGAGCGAATCGTGATGGGTGGCATCGGCATCGGCAACATGGGCCGCGGCGATATGGGAAACTTCCTGGGCCGCAAAGACGTGCAGTACGTGGCCGTGTGCGACGTGAAGAAAGGGGTCCGCGAGGGCGCCAAGAAGAACGCCGACGGTCGCTACGGCAACTCCGACTGCAAGGCCTACAACGACTTCCGCGAGTTGCTGGCCCGCGACGATATCGACGCGATACACTGCGCCACGCCCGACCAATGGCACGCGATCGTAGTGATCGAAGCCTGCCGCAGCGGCAAAGACGTCTACTGCCAGAAGCCCGAGACGCGGACGTTCCGCGAGGGTCCGCTGATGGTGGCGGCCGCCAGGCGTTACGGGTGCGTGGTTTCCGGCGGCAGCCAGCGCGTGTTGCAGGACTACCGCGGGGTGGTCGACAAGTGCTGGGGCGGCGAACTGGGGCCGATCAAGTCGATCAACGTCAACGTGGGCCCGTTGCCGAGGCCCTGTAACCTGGAAGGCCAGCCGATTCCCGAGGGGTTCGACTGGGACATGTGGCTTGGCCCCGCGCCTTGGGCACCCTACCATCCGTACCGTTGCAGCGGCAGTTTTGCCATCAACGGCACGAGTTGGCGTTCCTTCAGCGATTATTCCGGCGGCGGCATGACCGACTGGGGCGCGCACCACTTCGGCGGAGCGACGTTCGCGGTCGACGTCCGGGACCTGGAGCCCGAGGAAGTCATCTATCATGACGAGGACGGCAAGAACTTCCTGACCATGCAATATCCCAATGGAATTCAGCTTCACCACAACCACCCCGGAATGGGCAACATGCACGTTGTCGGCACGCCGGGCGAGAAGCGCGAGCCGAAGCCCGTGCCGAGCTACAAAGGCCAGGGCGGTATCTACGGCGATTTCATCGAGTGCGTCAAGACGCGGGAAAAGCCGTTCCGCGATATCGAAATCGCTTCCCACACCATGGCCGTGTGCCACCTGGGTCTGATCGCTTACGAGTTGAAGCGGTCGTTGAAGTGGGACCAGGCCAAGCAGGAATTCCCCGGCGACGAGGAGGCCAACCGCCTCGTCGATCGTGCCCGCCGCGAGCCCTGGGTGCTGTAGAACCGTCGGGCGAGCAAGCTGCTTGCCCTGCAAGACTCAAACCACAACACAAGACACGAATATATGAGGAATACGACATGAAACGTCAAGACACTACTCGTTTGGCATTGGCGGCGGTGCCGGCGGCCTTGGCCGGCGCCACGGCAGTTGCCGCCGAGGTTGACGCCGCCGCGGTCGACAAGGCTTTCGAGACGCTGAAGACCTACGACTGGGGTGCGGACCGCAACTTGCTAAACCCGATCGACGACGCCGTGATTGCCACCCGCGGCGACGCGGCCGCCCGCAAGGGCCTGGAGACGCGACTGATTGCAGTACTCAAGAGCGATGCTTCGCGTTCGGCGAAGGACTTTGTCTTTCGCACTCTGAGGACGGCGGGGACGGCCGAATCGGTACCGGCGCTGGCCGCATCTCTGCCTGACAAGGACCTTTCCCACATGGCCCGTTACGCCTTGGAGCGCATCTCTGCTCCGGAGGCCGCCGCCGCGCTGCGCGACGCGCTGCCGAAAGTGGGCGGCGCGCTGAAGGTGGGAGTGATCGGGTCGCTTGGCGTGCGTCGCGACACCGCATGCGTTTCGGCACTGGCCGGATTGCTGGGCGACAGCGACGCCGCGATTGCCAAGGCCGCGGCCAATTCGCTGGGAGTAATCGGCAGCCCGGATGCCGGCAAGGCCCTGAGCGGCTTTGCAAAGAAGGCCCCTGATGGCATGAAGCCGGCCGTGGCCGATGCCAGTCTGGCCTGCGCCGAGCGATTGCTGGCCGACGGCAAGAAGGCGGAAGCGATCGTTCTGTACAAGTCGTTAAGCGGCGAAGATCAGCCGAAACACGTTCGCGTGGCCGCCACGCGAGGGATGCTGATGGCTGCCGGGAAGAAGTAACGGTCGACGACCTGCGTCACCGTGAATTGGTCGACTTTGACGCTCATCCCCATCGGCCCCGCGCCGGTGGGGATGAGGTTTGAATCCCTTATCCGTTGCGTCATGATCATCGAACCATGGATACGCGACAATGTATGTCTGAACGCCCATCCCGAAGGGTGTTCTTTTCAAGTTAGAGACCAGATCCGCTACGTCACGGACCGGGACTCAATAGATGGCCCCAAGCGGGTGCTGATCATCGGCGCCTCGAACGGCTATGGCTTGGCGGCTCGCATCGTTTCGACTTTCGGGTCCGCCGCGGCGACCATCGGCGTGGCCTATGAGCGTCCGCCAAAGGGAAAACGCACGGCCTCGGCCGGTTGGTACAATAACGAAGCCTTCACCGCCCTCGCTCGAGACCAAGGGCATCGGGTCTGGAATGTCAACGGCGATGCTTTTTCAGACGAGATCAAGGCGCGGGTCTCGGACGTCATCTGTGAGAACTTGGGCAAGATCGATCTGCTGGTCTACAGCATTGCCGCGCCGCGCCGTGAGGATCCACAAAGCGGTGAACTGTATTCTTCGGTGATCAGACCCATCGGGCGATCCTATACTTCCAAGACCCTGGATTTTCTAACCGGCGAGGTGCGGACGGGAACATGCGAGCCGGCCACCGCCGAACAGGTGGCCCAAACCATCAAGGTCATGGGCGGCGAAGACTGGGCGCTGTGGATTCGCCGACTGTTCGAGGCAGACCTGCTTGCCGAGGCCTTTCAAACCGTTGCCTTTTCGTACATCGGCCCTGAACTGACGCGACCGATTTATCGCGACGGCACTATCGGCAAGGCCAAGAAAGACCTGGAGCAACACGTCGGCATCATCAACGGCATGCTGGTCCCTTTGTCGGGCCGAGCGGTTATCGGCATACAGAAGGCCCTGGTCACCAGGGCAAGTGCCGTGATCCCGGCCGTGCCGCTGTATATTTCTCTGCTCTACAAAGTGATGAAAGCCAAGGGCCTGCACGAGAACTGCATCCAGCAGATCTACCGGCTGTATCACGATTTTCTCTTCTCGCCGGTGCCCGTTGCGACCGACGACAGGGGCCGTCTGCGTCTGGACGACTGGGAGATGCGCGGCGACGTGCAGGCTGAAGTAGCCGAGCTTTGGCAACGGGTCGACAACGACAACATCGCCCGCCTGGCCGACATCGAAGGTTTT
>Ga0180431_10010137_pt1 | contig 10520 bp, 3 predicted proteins | sample SS_ome_11_FD_132459 | JGI IMG/M metagenome (GOLD analysis project Ga0180431, IMG submission 132459) | Hypersaline lake sediment archaeal communities from the Salton Sea, California, USA - SS_1_MS_1 metaG | ecosystem: Environmental > Aquatic > Non-marine Saline and Alkaline > Hypersaline >... | reverse complement strand
TCAGAGCCCTCCAACACTTCCTGCAGCGCGTCCTGACGAAAAATGTAGACACCCATCGAGGCCATGTAGGGCTTATCGCTATCCGGCAGGCTCTCCAATCCATCTAACTGGTCATCATCGGGCTTCTCGTGAAAGGCAGAGATACGCCCATCCTCTTCGGCCTCAAGAATACCAAACCGGGGGGCATCCGCACGGGTCACCGGCTGCACGGCGATCGTCACGTCAGCTCTCTTCTCGCGGTGCAACGCGACGAACTCAGCGTAGTCCATGCGGTAGAGATGGTCGCCTGAGAGGATCAAGATGTCCTCCACGCGGGCGTGAACGAAACGCGGGAGTTGCTTGCGCACTGCGTCGGCCGTGCCCTGGTACCAATCCATACCGCTGGGTGTCTCCTCAGCCGCCAGGATGTAGACAAATCCACCCGAGAACAGGTCGAACTTGTAGGTCTGGTAGATATGCCGGTGAAGCGAGGCCGAGAGAAACTGGGTCAGGACGTAAATCTTGTGGATGTCGGCGTTGAGACAGTTGCTGATCGGGATATCGATCAGGCGGTACTTACCGCCGATGGGCACAGCCGGCTTGGCCCGCAGTCTGGTGAGTGGGTAGAGGCGCGTCCCCTGCCCTCCCCCCAGGATCACAGCCATCACGTCTCGCATCGCCATAACTCACCTCCTAAATCAGATTGTTGCTGCTCAGGTGCCGGTCACCTGGATATGCAGATACTCGTCGGAGTCGCGCATGCAGGTGCCTAACACCTCGACTTGAGAGTCACTGACCCAGAGCGGCGCGCACGGCAGACCCGGCGTCGATAAATCCGCACCCGTAAACGTTGTTGGGCACGCCGGTCACGTCGCCACAGGCACAAACAGGATTGTAGATCAGGGCTCCAAAGGGCTCCTCGGGCACATCGTCTGCAACAGTGCAGACGTTTTCGACCGGTTTGGGCAACGCGGTCTGGCAGATAAGCGCTTCCGTAGCGTCGACGTCACCGGCGAGGGTTGGATTGACCGACCACAAGAGCGCCACCAGCCCGGCCACGTGGGGACCGGCCATCGAGGTACCACCCGCCCACCGGTATTCGCCGCCGGGCACGCTGGAACGGACGTAGGCCCCCGGCGCTGTGACGTCGGGCTTGATCAGGCCATCCACCGGGCCACGGCTGCTGAAACCAACGATGTCCCCATCATTGCTCACCGCTCCGACGGAGAAGACAGCGTTGTAGTTAGCGGGGACCTCGATCGCCGTGGCACAGGCAGGGCCATCGTTGCCGGCGCTGACGACCATCATGATTCCCGCCGCCCGCAACGCCTCGACGGCAGGCTTGAGCGTGTCGGGGAAGCAGCCTTCGAAGTCCGGGCAGCCCCACGAGTTATTGATCACGTGAGGAGCCAATCTCACCTCGCCCTCAGCAAACGGATCGCCGCCGTGTGGATACGGAGCGAGGAAGAACTCCATGCACTCAGCGTAAGCCCCGGGATTCCCGAAGCCGCGCCGCATATTGCGACAGCCGATCCACTGCGCACCTGGCGCAACCCCCGTACGGTTGCCCGCGCCGTCATCCCCCAGCACAGTGCCCATCGTGTGCGTGCCGTGAGCATCCGCATCGAAAGGAACGACCGCGTCGTCCCAGGCGTCGTGCCAGTTATAATCGTGATCGGCGCGCTGACCATCCCAGCCACGATAGTGGGACTTGAGCGCGGGGTGAGTCCAGTCGTAGCCCGTATCCTGCCCGGCAACGACGATGCCCTCACCCATCACCCCCAGCGCCCATGCCTCGTCGGCGTGGATGGCAGCCAGGTTCTCCTGGACCTCCGGGGGAGCGGCGGTGTCTGTGCCATAAGGCAGTGGCGTGTGACGGGGGTACTCGCGCACGTTGGGGTTGCGGATCACCTGTGCCACCCCGGGCCAGTCTGCGAAACGCCGCATCAGTCCACGATGGCTGTCCACTCGGATCATGTTGACGACGTAGTAAGGGCGATAATGTACGCCCAACCGGTCCAACTCTGCACGGAGCGGAGCCTGCGTGCGCTGGGCCGTCTCGACCAACGCGTCGTAGACGTACTGCCGCCGCGCCTCCAGATCGGGGATGTCGTAAGCAGCGCCCAGGCCCGCCTGCTCCTCCAGGATGATGAGGAAGCCATCGTTGGCAAAGCCAGGCTCACCAGCGAAGACGTATACCCCAGCCCATGCCCCCCACATCACCAGCGCCGCCATCATGGCCGCGACCTGCCGCGCCCAGGGCGGTACCTCCACGCGGTCCCGCAACGCCAGTAGCAGGAGCCGCCCACCCCACAGCGCCAGGGCAGCCACGACCACTACCACCCCGGCAAAGGCGTGACTGACCACGTGTTGCAGTTCAGGGATACCGTTGGCGATGACGTCACGGGGGTCCACGAAGAGGAGCGGCGCGACGCAATAGCAGAACGTCACCACCAGCAACGGATAGACGCCGCTCTCACGAGTGCGCAACTCCGCCAGCAGGAAGGCCAAAGGCAGCAACAGGACACCCGCCCCCAACGCATCCCAATCGGCGGCGGGGAGCAGGTAGCCGAACGTGGACATGCCATAAAGCAGGATTGTCGTCATCGCCGCTGCCCACCGCCGGGTCGTACACGTCAACAGGCGGAACACCAGTCCCCACAAGATCAGCACCTGAGGAATCGCCCACGCCAGCGTCTGGCACGCGATGTTCAAACTGGTAAGGCTATCTCCGAGGGCGCCTGTCACAGGCCAGAGAATGGTCACCAGAGCCGCGACTGCCAACGCGAGCAACACGGTAGGTCCATCGAAGCGGGTCAGTCCTAACCACTCCCACACTGTGTACCGGGACATCCCTGCCAGACGAGGGGCCAGCCAGGCAGCGAGCGCTGTGTACGGGACGAAAACTCCCAGCCGCAAGGCACACACCCCTAGGATAGAAAGAGATGAGGTGAGAGTGGAATCCTCCGGTAGCACAGCGCGCATCGCCGCATCCAGCACGAGGTAGCCTGCGGTGGCCACCAGCCCTGACGCCACCGAGGCGATCACCTCCCAGCCAGGACGGCGGCGCGTGAGCAAGGCCACTACGACGAACGGAAGCAATAGCACCACAGCGGTGATACTCACAGCAACTGCGGACAGCACACCAGGCGCAACATCTTCGCCCAGGGCTCGCCTCGTCAGGAAAGCCACCCCGGGTGGCATTGCGCCCAGCCATACAAGCATCAATAAGATCACTACCGCATGGCTACAGCCAGCGCGTTTACCTTTTTTCTCTTCGCTCATAGAGGTCCTCACCCCAGCCCACCCTCCCGCAGGTTACAAAGACGTCAAGACCTGCGGGAGGGTGCACAGTCACACATTATAGGTCAGCAGGACCAGATTGACAAACACATCATGCACTGGACAGACTGGCGACTAGCACCAAAACGGTGTACAATAGCACGGCCCAATCGAGAAGATATACTCTCGCTTACCCGGAGATGTCAACGTGAAGGATTCAACCAATCACCCACCTGACCAACGACCCGAGCGGAGCATTTTAACGGATCGCAAGCAGTACGCGATGTCACCCTTTGGAAGCTACAGCCTGCGTACCAAGTTGGTCGCCGCGTTCCTGGTAATGACACTCATCCCGCTGGGCCTGCTGGCCTTCTTGAACAACCGGGGCACGCGAGCAGCGTTGATCAACAGCGTCAATCAGGCACTCCTCGCGGGGGCCTGCCAGACCGCTGCCAGACTGGACGCGTTCATCAATGCCAATCTGAACGCCATCGGCGCGGAAACGTTTCTACCAGGCGTGAAGGAATACCTGCTCCTGCCACGCAGCCAGCGGACGGGCAGCGATGAGGAACAGCTCCTTTCGGAGACTCTGGGAATACTGGAGAACAAAGACGATAACATCCTGTCTTATGCTTTGCTGAACACCAAAGGCCAAAACGTGATGGATACGGTCAGGGCTGACGTGGGTAGGGTCGAGTCCAATCGCGACTACTTCCGCGAGGCCATACGAACCAACCGGCCTTACGTCTCGCCCGTCGAGTTCGACTCAGAGACCGGGCAGGCCATCCTGGTCTTCAGCAGCCCTGTGCACACCTCCGATCAGCGAATCATCGGGGTGTTGCGCGCACGCTACAGCGCCACCGTCCTGCAACAACTCATCGCTCAGAGTAACGGCCTTGCCGGAGAGCAATCGTTCGCCATCTTGCTGGATGAAAACCATCTTCGCCTGGCCCACAGCTCCTCGCCGAACCTCGCTTATACCTTCGTCACCCCACCCGATCCGGTCCAACTCGCAGAACTACAAGCAGCCAGGCGTGCGCCGGACGTGCCAGTCGAAGCAATGTCTACAGACAACCCAACCCTCAAGGCCGGGCTGGCCAGGGCAGGCACTGCCGAACCATGTTTCACGGCCAGGTTGGCTGCCACCGACGACAGGCTGGCCTCGGTGGCAGTCACGGAAATGGAAACCCTGCCATGGCTGGTACTCTTCGGGCAGCCGCAGGAGGCGTTTCTCGCCCCCGTTGAAGGGCAAAATCGCACCATACTGTTGTTGCTGGCGCTGGTGATCGCCGGACTGGTCGTCGCCGTGGCCATCATCATGGCCCAACTGCTATCCAGCCCCATCACCCGTCTCACCGCCGTGGCCGCAAGAATCGCCGAAGGAGACCTCAACGCACAGGCCCAGGTGATGTCTGACGACGAAATCGGCACGCTGGCGGCCACCTTCAACAATATGACCACCCGGCTCAGGCAAACGATGGGAGGGCTGGAGCAGCGCGTGGTCGATGTTAAGCAAGCGGAGGCCAAGGTTCGACAACGGACGGCCCAGTTGGAGGCGCTGCGCCAGGTGGGACTCGAACTCACCGCCCAATTGGACCGGGACGGGCTGCTTCACTCCATCGTCTCCCAGGCCATGGAACTACTGGAAGGAACTGCTGGCGGGCTGGCGCTGTACCGGCCGGAGAGAAACGTGCTGGAAGCGATCGCGGCCGCTGGCAACTCCAGCGTGCCGATCGGCAGCACCTTCAGGCGCGGGGAGGGACTCTCCGGCAAAATCTGGGAGACAGGCAAACCACTGGTGGTGGATGACTACCGCCACTGGGACGGAAGGGCCTCTACGTACGAGGAGCTTCCGATCGCAGCCGTCGTGGGCGTGCCCGTACACTGGGGACCAGCAGAAACTGGGGAAGGGTTCCTGGGGACACTGATCGTCCAGGCCGATGCGTCCCGCACCTTCTCCCCGGCCGACGTCGATTTGCTGAGTCTGTTTGCCACGCAGGCCGCCATCGCCATCCGCAACGCCCAATTGTACGAGGAGGCACAGCGCCGGAGCGAGAGGCTGGCGGTCGTCAACCGCGTCGCCCAGGCCGCTGGCACCACCCTGCACCTGGACGACCTGCTGGAGACTGTGTACCGGGAGATCAGCACTGTTTTCCACGCTGACGCTTTCTTCATCGCCCTGTACGACGAGAAGACGGACGAGCTGGACTTCCGCCTTCAGATCGACACAGGGAATCGAGAACCTCCACACCGGGAGCCTCGTGGAACTGGGCTAACCTCCCTCGTCGTCACGGAAAAGCGGCCTTTGCTCATTCAAGACTTGGAACAGGAAAGTGACCCCCTGCCTGCGCCGGAGCCATGGGGTACGATGAAACTGCCCGCGTCCTGGCTGGGGGTGCCGATGCAAATCGGCGAACGCGTGACCGGAGTCATCAGCTTACAGAACTACCACCCGCACGCATACGGTATGGAAGAACAACTCCTGCTCTCGACCATCGCCGACCAGGTGGCCATAGCGCTGGAGAACGCCCGTCTCTTTCAGGCAGAGCGAGAACAGCGAGAGCTGGCCGAGGCACTGGAGCGGGCGGCGGTCGCTGTCAGCAGCACGCTGCACATAGACCAGGTATTGGATCGCATCCTGGAGCAGGTCGAGCGGGTCGTTGACGGGGATGCCTTCAACATCATGCTGATCGAAGACGACCATGCCCGAGTGGTTCGCTGGCGAGGATACGAGCTCTTTGCTGCAGAAGCACTCATGGCCGAAATCGACTTCCGAATACCCGAGATGATCAGCCTAAAGCAGATGCTCCAGACCGGGGAGCCAATCATCGTCCAGGATATCGCAGCCTATCCTGGCTGGATCAAGATGCCTGAAATGGACTGGCTGCGCGCCTACGTCGCCGCCCCCATCCAGGTGGGGGACACGACAGTGGGTTTTCTAAACGTGGACGGTACCCGAGCAGGCCAGTTCAGCCCGGCCGACGCCCGGCGGCTTCAAGCCTTCGCCAATCACGCCGCTGCCGCCATCGAGAACGCCCGACTGTTCGGGGAGACGCAGCAACGCGTGGCGGAGCTGGAGGCGCTGCAGCGCACCAGCCTGCAGCTCACCTCCTCGCTGGACCCCTCCGCTGTACTGGATAGCGTCGCCGCGAGCGCCCTGGCCCTGGTGGGGGGCAACGACTGTCACATCTACCTCTACGACGAGGAAACCGAGGCCTTCTCGTTCGGTACCGCGCTGTGGAAAGACGGACGGCGAGAGGCCGCGGTATACGCACCGCGCCGCGACGGCATCACGGCCACCGTGGCCCAGGGGAGGCATCCCATCGTCATCAACGACGCCCCGCACCACCCCTTCTACACCACCCCCGAAGCGCAGAATTGGCATATGGAGGCCATCGCTGGCTTTCCCCTCAAGCAAGCGGGTCACGTCCTGGGAGTATTCACCATCGCCTTCCTCGAACCGCACGCGTTTAGCCGGGACGAACTGCGAGTGCTCGGATTACTGGCTGACCAGGCAGCCATCGCCATCGAAAACGCGCAATTGTACCGGCAACTGCGCGACTACGCCGAACAGTTGGAACAGCGCGTGCAGGAACGCACCGCCCAGCTTCAGGCCCAATACGCCCGCCTGGAGGCGATCCTGCACAGCGTCTCTGATGGCATCGTCGTGGCCGATGCCGAAGGCGAAATCATCCAGACCAACCCCGTCTCCCACTCCTGGCTGGCCCAGACGCTCTCGCCGGAAGATGCTGCCCGGCTGCGCCAGGAGATCCAGCACCTGGCACGGCAGGCGGGGACCGCCTCAACGCCAGGTGAGCGGCCCAAGGCAGTCATGGAATTGACGGGGCTGGATCTGGAGCTCGCGGCCGCTCCCATCTCGCAGCCAGGAGGAGAGGAAACCTTTCGACCGGACGCTGGCGAGTTTGGCGACGCCGCTCAGAAGAACCCGTCATCCGTCGTCGCGGTCCACGACATCAGCCACCTCAAGGCGTTGGAGCGCGTGAAGTCCCGTTTCGTCTCCAACGTCTCCCACGAACTGCGCACCCCCGTCACGACGATCAAGCTGTACGCGGCGTTGATGCACCGGAATCCGAGTAAGTGGCGGGACTACCTGGAGCCACTGGCCCAGGAGGCAGACCGGCAGGCAGAGTTGGTCGCAGACATCCTGCAGCTATCGCATATCGATACCGGACGATTGGAGTTGAAGCCCCATCCGACGTCGCTCAGCCGGCTGGCCGAGGAGGTTATCACCAGCCACCTGGTACTGGCCCAGCAACAGGGGCTGGCGCTAGAGTATCGTCCCCCAGCGCAGTTGACGTCGGTGGACCACCCCTCACCCCAACCCTCTCCCCGGAGGGGAGAGGGAGTGGTGGCGCTGGTGGACCCGGAGCGGATGAGGCAGGTGCTGAACAACCTGGTGGTCAACGCAATCCGCTACACACCGGAGGGGGGCAAGATCGTGCTCTCCACCGGGGAGCAGGAGGCGGACGGACGCACCTGGGCCGTGGCGACGGTCACGGACACAGGGATGGGGATCCCAGAGGAGGAGCTGCCGCATATATTCGAGCGGTTCTTCCGGGGGGAGAAGCCACAGGTGATGCAGATATCGGGGACCGGCCTGGGGCTGGCCATCGCCAGGGAAATCGTGGAACTGCACGGTGGGCGCATGACGGTGGAGAGCAAGGTGGACGTCGGCACCACCTTTACCACGTGGCTGCCCCTTGCCGACGATGCGGATCAGAATCCGGATGCGGATCAGAATCCGGCTGCGAAATAGCGGTTTGATCCGATGCGGACGTCATATCCATTGGGAAAGCTGCCCGCCGAGCACCTGGCCCGGCTGTTGTCGCGCTATGCGCCTTCTGACGAACGCATCGTGCTGGGGCCGGGCGTGGGGCGTGATGCCACCGTCATCTCCTTCGGCGACCGCTACCTGGTCGCCAAGACCGACCCCATCACTTTCGCCAGCGACGAAATCGGCTGGTACGCCGTCCACGTCAACGCCAACGACATCGCCTGCATGGGCGCGACGCCGTGCTGGTTCCTCGCCACGCTGCTGCTGCCCGAAGCCCGCACCGACGCAGTACTGGTAGACACGATCTTCGGCCAAATCTCCGACGCTTGCCGTGAGCTGGGCATGGTGTTGGTCGGTGGCCACACCGAGATCACTCACGGGATCGACCACCCGATCGTCGTCGGTTGCACGCTGGGCGAAGTGGCCCCCGAACGACTCGTGCGACCCAATGGGGCCCGGCCTGGTGACGCCCTGCTCCTCACCAAGGGCGTCGCCGTGGAGGGCACAGCCATCATCGCGCGGGAGAAGGCCGGCGCACTGACCGGGGTAGAGGAATCCGTGCTGGAACGATGCCGGGGATTCCTATACGATCCCGGGATCAGCGTCGTGCGCGACGCAGCGGTGGCGACGGCCGCGGGCGCGGTGCACGCCATGCACGATCCCACCGAGGGTGGACTGGCGACCGGGCTGTGGGAACTGGCCGAGGCAGCGGGAGTGGGACTGGCGGTGGACGAGGCGGCCATCCCTATCCTGCCTGAGACGCATAAGCTGTGCCGGCGGCTGGGGCTCGACCCGCTGGGGCTGATCGGCTCCGGTGCGCTGTTGCTGGTAGTCGCCCCAGGCGACGCGGCCGCGATACTGGCCGCGCTGGAGGGCGCCGGCATCGCGGCGACACGCATCGGCCGCGTGGTAGAGCGGAAACAGGGCCTCGTGCTGCGAAGCGCGACGGGCGAGTGGCCCCTGCCGCAGTTCGAGCGAGACGAGATCGCGAAGTTGTTCGAATAGACGAGGTGTGGAGGCAGCGGTGAAGAAATGGTGGCGGCTGATCGCGCTGATAGGATTCTGGGCGCTGGTGATCAGCACAATCGTGCGGCATTGCCAGGCGGTCCGTTCGAGCACACTCAGCGACACGGTTCAGGCAGCTCCCTCTACAGCCTTCGAGCTGCGGCGCGAGCGGCTATCCGGTCCATCGAACTCCCCAGCGGACCGGGACTCCGGCACATTATCTGCACAATTCTACACCACCACACTGGCCATCCCCACCTACCCCTATACAGCCTATCTCACGTCCGTGTATACATCGACCTACAACATGACCTACTCCAAGCTGGACTGGGATGATTACAACGCCTCTCACCCCACACCCGTCCCTCGCGACTACGAACTACTGGTGCTGGAGAACGAGTATCTGCAGGTGACGCTGCTGCCCGAGCTGGGGGGGCGGATCTACCAGATGATCTTCAAGCCCACCGGCCACAACGAGCTATATCAGAACCCGGTGATCAAGCCAACCCGGTGGGGACCACCGGAGCAGGGCTGGTGGTTGGCCGTGGGCGGCATCGAGTGGGGCCTGCCGGTGGAGGAGCACGGATACGAGTGGGGTGAGCCATGGGACACCCAGGTGGTCACATCGACAACGGGGGTCACCGTGACCCTGCGCGACACGACGGCCACCGATCGCATCCGCGCCGTCGTCACGGTGCACCTGCCCGCCGACCGGGGCATAGTAGCGATTACCCCGCGCATTGAGAACCCCACCGACCACGCCATTGACTATAAATACTGGACTAACGGGATGCTGGCTCCCGGCGCGTCCAACACGGTCGGTGCAGACCTGCGCTTCGCCTTCAACGCCGACGAGATGACAGTGCATTCCAGCGGCGACTTCAGCGCTTATGATGTGCTGGATTGGCCGGTGCACAACGGGATCGATTACTCCCGCCTGGGCAACTGGCACCGCTGGCTGGGCATCTTCGAACGGCCCACCGCCCAGGGGGACTTCGCCGGCGTGTACGACACCGGGGTGGACGAAGGGATGGTGCGGGTCTTCCCCTCGGACGTGGCCCGGGGCAGCAAGGGGTTCGGCTTTGGCTGGTCCGACCCGATCCCCGCCGCATCCTGGACCGACGATGGCTCCACCTACGTCGAGTTGCACGGCGGCGTCGCGCCGACGTTCTGGGACACGGCGACCATCTCGGTCGGCCCCCACCTGGAGTGGACGGAGTACTGGTATCCAGCCAATGGCATCGGCCAGCTCAGCGCCGCGACGGCCGAGGCCGCGCTTGGCGTCTCCGAGAGCGGCGGGATGATCCACATCGGCGTGCACTCGACCGCGCCCCGCGCCGCAGGCTCAAGCACACTCATCGCCTGGGAGCGGGACACCTGCACCGAATTGGGTCATTGGGCGTTGCCAGCCATCGAACCGGGGAGTCCGTTCATGACGTCGCTCGCGCTCCCCCCCTCT
>Ga0180431_10010136_pt1 | contig 10520 bp, 15 predicted proteins | sample SS_ome_11_FD_132459 | JGI IMG/M metagenome (GOLD analysis project Ga0180431, IMG submission 132459) | Hypersaline lake sediment archaeal communities from the Salton Sea, California, USA - SS_1_MS_1 metaG | ecosystem: Environmental > Aquatic > Non-marine Saline and Alkaline > Hypersaline >... | reverse complement strand
TGTGCCAGAGAATCGGTTGGGGCTTTTCGATCAGTTCAATGAGTTTTGGGCCGCTGATTTGTAGAATGCTGCTGTTTTGTTTAATTGTGATCGGGTGGATCATAACCAAGCTCCTCCAGAATCATATCCTCGATCTCTTGTCGTGTGTGGCGCTTTTCAATACGAGAATAGAGTTGCTTCAATGCAGCCCACCAACCATCTTCTAATCCGTTTTGATACTCAATTTCCGCCCTTGATGTTGGCGGTCCGGGACCGTGTGACTGTAACCATTTTTCAAACGCTTTCATTTTGAATGTCCCCCTAAAGTTTCTTTTCAAGCAATTTTCCTTGAAGAAACACAAACACGCACAACGTTACTATAATTGGCCAAAGACATATCAGCACTAACCACCACACGATTTTTGTTGGTTCTCTCCACACACAAAAACGAAACCAGAGCATTACTATTGACCCAATTAAAAAATACACAATCATTTTGAATGCCTCTCAATAAACTCATCCACCGCCTGCTTTGTAGTCCACTTGTATCTCCGATCCTGATCATTTGGTCTCATCAACGGAATCTCCCCGACTTCTGCCCATCGGCGGACGGAATATGATGTCACTTGCTGGCCGGTTTGGGTGAAGATGTAATGGCGGACATCAGTTAGTTTGATTAGATCGGGAACCATCATCCCCCCTTGTTCCGACATCCGATCCGAAATGTGTTGAGCATGGTATTATTATCAACGGTATAAGATGCGGCCCAATCTCGCCACGTACTCTTGGCATCTGCTTCAGTCTTCCCCTTGAATCGGGGATCATAGTCAGGATCAAAATGCTGGACGATCATAGTGGATAGTTCTGCCATTTTACGATGTCCTGCTAATTGTTCGACCCACATCCGCTGCGCCTCCTCAAATCTTTCTTTGGGCGACAGTTTTTGGTAGTGCAGCTCATCAATACGGAATAAAAGGCAGGGTTTTTTGTTGACGGTGATACAAAAACCTTCAAACCCCTTTGCCGAAAAACGATAGTCCAGCGCACAAGCGGGCATACACAAGATAGCATCGCGCAATGATCGTACAAATGTACGAAAATCTCTGGTGGTGTTTATCTTATCCCAATCTGGTTCCAGCGCTGGGGTCTTTTGTTCTACTGCACCTGCTCTCGCGATCCCACAAATCGGCAAGCCAAGTCCGACTTTCAACAACTCTCTACGTTTCATTTCCATCCCCTCTATACAATTCATTCTCAGCATCCGCCCCAATCCACCGGGACCAATCAATCATCTCCTCCTTGAGCCTGAACCAGTACAACTTGAAATTCTTCACCCCGACCGCGATCACATGCACCCTCCCCCGCTTTGATGTCACCCGCACGACCCAGCCTGGATTCTTGGAAGTGGGAAGGGGGCGGAAACCCCCCAGGTTTTCAATCCGCCCCCACTCTATTGCCTCTCGGAGTATTGGATCGGTGATGTTGCGGGAGAGCCAGGTGATTAGCTCGGTTCGGGTGTGGAGCAATTATTTCCCCCCATTCTTTTTCTGCATCGTCTTGATTATGCTATCCTTCTTCCTGTTATCGGCCACCGCACCAATACCCAAGATACCCAGCAATGTCACCCCCGCACCGATTGGGTTGACCGCGCCGCCCTGAGCAGCAATCAGACCGATCTCAAATAACTTCTGCTTGAACAAGTCCTGCTTGTTGAGGTCTTCAACGGCCAGTTCCACATCTACCATCAACCGCTCTACCTCAGCTTCAAGCTGTGCCCTGTTGACCTTCTTTGGCGGATTGACCGGCGACATAACGCTGCTTTCACAGCCAACGAGCCAGATTGAAAGTGCAACCACCACAACCAGAGCCAGTGCAAGAAATTGGTTGTGTCTGAACGCTCTTTTAATTTTGTCAATCATTTTTTCCCTCTCGTCTTCTGTAATCTTCGAGTTCGGTTTCTAAATTTTCAATAGTGTTTTTCAGGTCCGCAACCTCATTTTCCAATTCGTCAATTATGTTTTCCAAATCTGCTTCGCTCATCACGGCCTCCCTAAAAAATTCTTATATGCTTCCGGCACAATCCGAATCCCTTCATACACGTACATCCGCTCCCCATCGAATCGTTTTTGGACTTTGTTGATCTGCGTCGGAAAAGCGTTTTTCATTTTTCGTCCGAAACTGACTCGATTCTCTGGAATATCCCCATTTTCCTGTGACACCACACGATGTAGCTCGTACAAATAATTCACCGGCGTCTCATACTGCGGACCAAACTCACACCACATATCCACCATCGTTCGGATCGGGGCCGATATTGCTTTGCAATCGGCAATGTGTTCCTCCGATGCTCCGGGCTTGGTGAAGTCACCCCGTTCAAACAATCGCCGCAGTCCTTCCAAAGACCAGTTGATAATTCCCGGCACTTCTTTGGCGAGTTTCAGACCCAGTGACCGATCCGGCTTGGCATAGTGGTTGCCGTAATACAACAGATTAAATCGGCGAAATAATGCCTGTGGCTCATCCTGGAACGTCGGCAAATCGTTGCTGGCATAAGTGATCCGACAGAACAGTTTGGTGTCAATGATCTCTTTGTATTTCTGATTAACCTTAACCGTATCACCACCTGTGATCTGTTTGATCTTCTCCAACGCCTGTTTTGCCTGTCTCTTGCTGGTCGCCGCACTCTCCGAAATAATCACGGCATATTTATTAACCAAAGGCTGCAACCCAAATTGCGATGTAAACGATTCTATATCGGCAGTAGCAAACCTGTTGGGGCCGAGCATTTGCCGCAGGATTTCAATTGTTGTTGACTTGCCCGATCCCGGCACGCCATAGAGAAATAGTAACTGCTGTAAGTAGTTGTCGGCAATAAGGTTATAGCCAAACCATTCTTGCAGCAATCGAACACATTCCGGGTCACCGTTAAATATATCGTTAACAAACCACAACCATGTTGAACACTTGGCTTTTGGGCTGTACTTATGCGGCAAGGTGCTGGTGATAAATACCTCCGGCGTCAGCGGCAACATTTTGTCCTCCAGAACATCGTAGATTCCATTTAGGAACACAACGAATCGGCTGATGTCTAAGTTCACCCGTTGTCCGATGTAAAACGGCTCTGTCATGTGTTTTGGCACCTGGATAAAGCAGGCAGATTTCAAAGCATCCTGGATTTCATCCACGAACTTCTTGTTGATCGCTAACGGCTCAATCGCCTGGACTTTGCCGCGTTGTTGTGTGATCTCAAAATTCCTGAAGTATGTCCGAATCTGCTGTCTTAGCCAGTTTACATTCGTCTGTTCGTAATGGGTGCCATTGTGACAGTACCAATCTCCCAAATGTAACACGATTCGATCTGGTTGATCTCCCAACCACTGATCGGCCAGAGCCAGATAATCCACCACGTCGATGACGTTGCTACTCTCGGCCTCTTGGCCTTCACCTTCCAGCCAGCTTTCAAACTCCTCCGCTGTCGGGTGCCATGCTCGGAGGTCTTTGTATTTGGCCGGGGGCAGAACCTTCTGCACCGCCCGGCAGACAGGCCGCAAGACGCTGAAGGTCTTTTTCATCCCCCGCCGACCGGCTTCATCATTCTCCCCGACGATTACGACATTTTTGCCTTTAAGTAGTTCCACCAGTTCCGCATGACCGCTTTCAGCCGCAGGCTTGCCGACCGGAACATAACCCATATCCATAGCAGCCGCCACATCAGACATACCTTCAACCACGATAATCGGCTTATCCGAACTAAATAACACACTGCTTCCACGTCGTCCTGAATCGGGTGTAGCGTGGCGTATATGCAGGTAACCCGAATTTTCATAATATCGGACAGCGCCTTTTGGAGTATGTCCACAGATAACGGCAGATGGGTCTTTGGGGTTATCATTCGATACCATGCACCACTTCTTTTTGCCACACAGCGGACAACTGACACCAGCATCATACGCCCGGATAAATTTATTCTGCCTGTAATTATCTGGTTGTTGCCGCTCAATCTGCGCATGTTGATTGTACTCATACACCAACCCCCTCTTAGACCCCGGCCACATGAATTTTTTGCCATTCATAAACCGTTGCTGCAACCCAATTATCCGACCTTGATGATCTCGTTCAGGGATGATCCACGCCTGTTTGCCCGGATAAAATCCGATCTCTAATCGGTCAAGGGATTCAACGGCAACACCTAAATCATCGGCCAAGTGTTTGACCATGCCGGGAAAAATATTTCTACGAAAAATTAGAAACAGGTCTTCCCAGTTCGGCGGCTTTTCCTTCTTTTCCTTCTTTGACATCTCCCCTCCTTGTCCCCCGGTCAACTTTCTCTCCCAAGAATCAAACCCCTAAGACGACCATCCGGGCGTCCTTGCCCAGATAGTCTATCGGGGGACTTTGATTCCTTGTTTTACTTCCCGACTAACTCCAACACCCCATCTCTGACTTTGTACCAGTGGTCCCCGATTGCTTCTTCATCACCGATGTCGCCAATGGTTTGGGTCCAGATGTTTGCAAGATCGTCATCGCTGATGTCGTCTTTCCGGTGTTTGGCGCAGGCTTCCCACGCTTCCTCCTGCGTGCAGGCGGCAGGCAGACCATACTTCTCCTGCACCGATGCGCTCTTGGCAGCAGGAACCGGAATCGGGGGAGCAACAGGTTTGCCCTGCTTGGCTTCTACCTCAGCCGCCTTCTTTTCAGCAGCCTTGCCCTGTTCTTTCTTTTTGTCATATTTGGCCTTGGCTTCAGCCTTGGCATCAACAACAGGCGCAGGTGCCGCAGGCTTAGATGCAGCGGGCTTTGGGGCCGCAGGCGGAGCGCTCTTGGGCTTCGGGCCACCGCCAAGCTCTCTTAGACCGGAGGCAAATTTGGCGTTGAGCTTCTTGAGTTCGTCGGCGTCGAGCCGTTGCAACTGCCCACCTGGTGCAGCGTCAACATGGTCGATCCACTCAATTTGTAAAGTAATTTTATCATTATAATCGTTTTCGCCGACGCGACCTTGAATTTGCACTTCAGACAAATCCATTTGATCGAGTTCGGCGAGATCACGACCGTCCCAATCTACTGCTTTCAAAAGTTGCTTGGCATTAAGGAGCGGTTGTTTTTGCTTACCGAACAGGCACAAAAACGCTTTGATTTCATTGTCCTCATAACTGCTATAATCTACCCATTCGCCCGATTCGTCATCGTAAGCTTCGTATGCCTGTAAAGTAGCCTCCCATCGAGCCAGACCAGTACTGGTTTTGGTTACGCCTGACTCCAAGATATTAAACCTGAACGTTCCAATTTGTTTGATTTGACCCATTATACACCCTCCGATTCATTTTCTTTAATATTCGTTGTTCCACACTTGGGACATAGCAACGTCCCCGCCACTAATCTTGACTCTACAGGTTCATCAAACCCGTGCCCGCACTCTTCACATTCCCAATTCCAGGGAATGATCCCCCGCTTCTTCTGCTCCTGCTGGACGAGTTGCATCATTTTCAAATTGGCAACTCGGTTTGCAATTATTCGCTTGCTCTCGTCTCCGTGACAATATTTGTATTTGAGTTGGCTGCCACAGGGACAAAGCTCGTTTCGACCCGGCTCATGGCCGGTTGGTTTTAGGCCCATCACTCTCCCCCGAATGTCTTTTCAAACCGTTCTTCTAATTCATACTGTTTTTGAGATTCTGGAATTGATGTGCTGTCAACCAACAACGTAAACGCATTAGGAAAAGAAAAACCCAAATCGCGCCGATGCTGAGCTTTGTCCCACGCACTTAATTTCGTAAGAATAACTGGTTGATTGCCCTTCTTTTTCATTTCTATTCCCCAAACATTAACCTCCAGATTGAATCGTCACTTGGTTTGTTGAAGCTCACCACCGGATAATCTTTCGCCCACGCACCCCGCGACCCTGCAAAGAAAGTGGCGTCAGGCCGAACGAAAACGGCCCGTTCTTGAACAGGTGCAATCCTGCCCCTCTCCACAATCCGATTATTGTAGGCGATTCTAAATATATGATCCATTCGTGACATAAAAGACAACGCCACAGACACAGATCGGCTGTGATATAGTCCCGGCCCCGCCATCAGAAATTCTTCGACATCACTGGTTTTCCATTTGTGGGTTGCCTCTTGGGCCAAGACGATGACATTTTTGCCCTTGCGCACCCACCGATCAAAATCAGGCAGTAACAAATCCATAGCATTTTGCAAATGCTTGAAACCTTCATGGTAGCCGTAGTCGTGGATGTTTTTGGCTGGCCCGCCGCCTTGCGACTTCGGCTTTGGCACTGCCGTCAAAATGTACTGCTCACACCAATGCTCAATGAAAGTAATCGTGTCAATGACGATTGACCGGCAGTCGTCAAAAACATTGGATTGCAGGGCAGCGCGCACGTCTTGGAATGATTCAATGCCGGGAACATGGTTAAGATCAGCCCCGGTAACCGGGTGTTTAATCTTCCGCCCGCCGTCGTCAACACCAATAAACACTGGGTCAGGAGCGAGTGACGCCAAAGTGGTCTTGCCCATTTTGGTCACGGCGTAGATCATCACTTTCTCACCTTCATCTGCACCAGTCCAAGGCTTAACATGAAACGCTTTAACCTTATTCGCTTTGTTCGCTTTTTTGCTCGGCATCTTCGGCAGCGCCATTTTCTCCCCCAAACATAGTTAACAATGTTGCTTTTAGATTATCACGAACCAACTGCTTCACTTCTTCATCTGATTCAAGCAATTCAACTGTTATTTTACTCGCATGATTCAATATTTCTTGACGAAGATTATAATCACCATATTTGACAAGCTTGCGCAACGGCTCACCATATTTTTGTTCATAAACACGACGCGCTACATCCAACACAGTTTGTTCAAGTGTGCTTTCAAGTAGACTTTTGACTTTTTCTCTTAACATCACATCTCCTTTTGATTAGATAGTCGTTTTCAAATAGTGGGCAGCCGGGAGGAAATTCGCTATCATTGGGACAATCTGCAATCACACCATCATTAATTATATTGCACCACCACATTGTCTCATCGAAAAAACGAAACGGACACCTTATTGGGCCTGCCACCACGATCTCTTTCATTTCTCCCCCTCAAGTATCATTCAACGACGCATAATATTGTTCACAAGCTGCTGATGAAATTTATTTCTCCCGCAACTTGTGAACGGGTTTAATTTTTTCCACCATCGCGAACCGAGTGTATCTATACCCAACGCCTCCGTTATTGCGTTATAATTGAACATGGCATAAAGCTTGTCTACTTCTTCTTGTGTTTCTAATGTAAGGACTACTGGTCTAAATACTGGTTTTGGTTCAATTCTTTCTACTTTCATTCTATTTACCCCCCCCGTTTCCTTTTCTTAAATCCATCCGGCACTTCGTCCCCCCCGACATTCAAACACCCCACCACATTCCTCACCGGCAGGAAATCACACCTAAACGGCGATTCACACATCCGGTCACAGCAATACCACAACTCATGCTCCTGCACGTATCGGATCAGCTTGACCAGGTTGGCCAAATTCCGCTGATACTCGACCAACTGTTTGTCCGTTCGGGCGATCTCCCGCTGGGCAAAATAGGCTTCGGGTTGTTGGGAGATGTCCTGAAGCAGTCGGGCACCGTACATTTCGGGGGTCTCGAAGATGGAGAAAGTGCCTTCTTTTTTGCCGGGCGATGACGCGGCAGAAACAGCGTTGACAGTTAAAATCGCTCCATCAGCATTACTGCCGCCCACAGCGTCAAACTCAATCTCAAACTCCTGCCCACAATACTCCCCCGACTCCACAAATTTCTTACTATCTCCCTGCGATAACTTCTTCGGATTGATCCCCGGCTTGTGCCACACATCATAAAACGTTCCATGAATCGGCGGATCGTCGGCCATAATCCCGATCTTCTCAAGCTGTCCAAGCTGCTGGGCCATCCGCAGGTGATACAGATAAGTCGTGATCTGATCGTCTGTCCGCAGCCGATCCCAATAGGTGCTGTCGGTCAGATTCTTACTGGTAGACTTGCGCTCAAACACATACACCAGCCCGCTCGATTTGTACCGAGCCAACCGATCAACCTTGCCCACCATCCGGGCCTTGGGCAGATTCTTACCCGTGGCCGGATCAACAATCGGCAGATCGAACCAGGTCTCAACATCGACCGTTTCAAACTCATCCTCCCAGCCGTAGTGCCAATAATAAGCGGACACACTATAGAGAATCTTGGTCCGCTCAGTCTCCCACTCGTCGCGGGTCTTGTATTCCGGGGCCACAGCATAAGTGTGATTCAGGAATCGGATCACGGCATCCATCATTTCGACGGGCAGCACCCCAGTTCCATCGCACAGATAACAGTCGGGCCGAACTTCCTCCCGCCGCAGACAGTCCGGGCAATTGGTCTTGGGCTTCATGTGCAGGATTTCGTGACACCTGTGCCAGTTTGTGCCAATTCGGAAGGAATCTTTCTCCTTTTCCGGCTGTAGACCCCGCTCATATCGCAGCAAGAATCTGGCTGGACAGGCTTTGAAGGCTTCGATTGCTGAAGCTGAAAGTCTAAGATCGTTCATTCTCTCCCCCGCTAATTAATTGACATCATCTGGCATCCGCGAATGCAAACGGCTGCCGCAATAAAAAATATTGAAATTGCTATGGCTTCCCACTTATCCATCTTTCTCCTCTAATCTTTATACAGTCCTGTACCCTTGTATTTTTGCCCGCATTTGTTTTTTGAAGGTCTCTATTGCTCTTTGCGCGGCAAGTTTAGTAGGAAATTCACCAATATAATCCCCAGCCCAAGTATATTCCCGCAACCATCGCCATTTAGGACGGCGGAGAATTAGAGTTTTTCCCAGCCATTGAACTCGATAGTTTGTTCCATCAGAAAGTATGCGGCACTCTGGCACTGTTTTCGTTTTCCCCCCACTCATTTCTCATACCTCTCACATAACTTCGCATCGACTGCAACAGGCAACCCATCTGCCCAATCAGGAACAACCATCATAATCCGTGACATTTCTTCCAGGTCTTCTTCCGCCTGATCTTTCTTGAACAAGCACACGATTTCATCATGGACGTGTAAGACGATGTTGAATTTCGCAGCATCCAGTCGTAACAACGCCTCTCCCATCACGTCACGGGATGCGGCTTGTACTACATTTTCAGTCAGGAACCCGCCCCAGATGTTGCCGTTCCACCGATAGCCCAACTTGTTGTCTCGCTTGACCCTGGCTTGGGGATAGCGGAGAAATCGACCTGATGGAAGATTGATAAATGTGGCCCCGCCTTGGTGGTAAAATTCCAGAGGCGCAATCGAGTGAGCAACACTTTCATTCGTAAACTTCGTCACAAATCGCCACGCTTTTTCCAGCCCTTTCCAAAATTTTGTAATCTTGTTGTACTTCCGCCGATAGGTTTTGATGAGCTTGTCAATGAAGTCCCAATCATATTGGCCTGAATTGAACATTGGCCGGAGGTCGTCATTGGCGACACAGCGCTCATAAAATCTGTTGTTGCCCATTCCATACCCGCATCCGAGTATTCCATCCTTGCCAAACCCACGCCGGATCGTAAGTAATTTCTTAACTGGCCCCGGATCAGTTTCTTTTGGTTTGCGAACTGGAGCACCGAATAAAGTCGTGGCAAACGCCGAATAGATGTCTTCCCCGTTCGCAAAGCCCTGTACCAGATCATCTTGTCCCGCCATCCACGCCAACATCCGGGCTTCGATTTGTGCATAGTCCACGACTCCAAACACATAACCGGGCGGAGCAACCAGTATATTGCGAACTTGCTGAATTAGTCGATGCGTCCCTGATCCCCCACGACCACGACCGCCGAGATTTTGCAGGTTAGTTTTTTCTCCTCCACTCCATCGTCCGGTGTGCGCTCCGTAGAAATTTAGCGGTGCCCCGATTAGTCCTCCTCTGGCTTTTGCCTGATTCATCAGCCGGTCCACTCTGGCAATATGCAGGGGCCAGGATTTCATTTTCTGCCGAGCATCGGCTAACAATCGGACTTCTTGCAATCTGTGATTCTGAAGTGTCCGCAGCCCCGCATCATCTTTTGCAAGGGCTGGGATCAGGCCGTTCTTGCCCGGCTTCATCGGGACATCAGTATATCGGCCCAGCAGTTCGACAAACTTTTTGTTCTTGGAGATCGAAGTCTTACTCGCCGGAACCCCCAGTTTCCGCAACTCCAACCGGGGCTTCAAGACCTCCAGTCGCATGTCACGCTTGAGCTTTTCACCAAGCTCCACATCAATCTTGATCTGAGGATTCAGGAATAGCCGCAATGTTTGAGCCGCAAGAGGCAGTTCAATTTCAGGATTCGGGATCAGGGGCAACAACTTCTGAAACAGGTGGGCTTCAATGTCTACATCATTCTTGCAATAATCGGCCAAGTCCTTCCGCATTTCCGGCGACATATCGTCCCACCGATAGCCTTTGAATTGCATAGTGTCGCCCTTGGGCGTAGGCGCATCCCACCGTTCCGCCATTGTTTTAAGATTGTGTCTGGCTCTGGAATCCCACATACGATCAAGGTCGATCAGGTCGATTG
>Ga0180431_10010135_pt1 | contig 10521 bp, 8 predicted proteins | sample SS_ome_11_FD_132459 | JGI IMG/M metagenome (GOLD analysis project Ga0180431, IMG submission 132459) | Hypersaline lake sediment archaeal communities from the Salton Sea, California, USA - SS_1_MS_1 metaG | ecosystem: Environmental > Aquatic > Non-marine Saline and Alkaline > Hypersaline >... | reverse complement strand
TGGTTCGATCCTATCAGTATAAGCCCATGATTTTCCTTTGTTCCCGTCACCCAATTTTGAATGAAAAAGGTCATGTCGGTACTGGCTGAATCCCCGACGATCGTTCCCGTCGTGTATGCGGCAGAATCGTAGGTCACCGTCGGTATTTCCCAGGATTCCCCCGACGTGATAAAAATGTTGAAATTAAAAGTCCCGTTGTTATCGGGAAAGGAAAGAAGCGTGTCGGCATACAACGAGAGGATGGCGTTGTTGATGGTTGCATTGTCCGGGAGCCATTCGACATCAAAATACAGGAGTGTCCGCAGAGCCGTGCCGTTGGCTATATAAAGCCAGTCCGATGTGGCACCCATGTCGGTGGTGGCGATAAAACCATCGGCAGTGCCTATATGCGTATGGGCGGTGGTGTCGTCTTGCATACGAATCGTCAACGCAGGATGGCCGAAGGAGTCGGCGGGTGTGTCCTCGCTGTAGAACTCGACGATAAAGCCGGTATCCGGTGGCGAGTATTCGAGAAGGAGACCGTAATTTTCGGACGCTGTGGTCGTGTCGATCCAGGATTGGACGAGGTCGGATGGAAGCAGAAACGTGATGGAATCGGAATCCGTGTATACGCCGTCGATATCGACGGGTACGCCTTGGAAGCCCCCGCTTTCGAACTCGTCCGTCGTGATGTCGGTTTCTTCCCATTCCTGGGAGATGGTATACACGGCGGGGACGAGGGAACCCGGCTCATTTCCGATGATACGGTGAATGTAGAGCGTGACACGGGCACTGTCCACAGTATCGGGCTCTGGGAGATCGGCAAAACGTATGATGCCCCGACTTTTATTGTCCTTATAGTGCCCGATGTACACGTAGGCTCCCTCACCACAAGGAACGGAAGTCTGATAGAAGGTATCCCTCTCGGCGTATATCAGTGTATCCGCCTCAGAGCCCCGGTTTCCCCACTCGAAAAATTGGGCCCCGACCGGTGTTTTTTCTTTTTTAATGCACTGCGATAGAAGTGTCAGAATCCCTAAAAACGAAGCTAATACGATGAGACGTCTCATGGAGTTCCTTATCGTTGGTTGGCGTTCTATAATTAATTATAAACGTAGAGCGTACGTTGGTTCCCATTTTTTAAGCTTAAGTTTACGATTTTTTAGGGAATTTGTCAAGGGTGGATGCACGTTTATAAAAGAAAACGAAACTTGGCTTTGCCGATGGTCATGGGAATGGGCGTTCTCTCCATCGAATGAGAGGGTATTAGGAGTTATCATTCGCTGTGTTTAATCCGGTCCCACACGGCGTCCATCTCATCCAGAGAAGCCTCTTTCATGTTTTTGCCCTGTGCGTCCATTGTTTGCTCCACTTTCTGGAACCGGCGGGTAAATTTATCGACGGCCCGTCGCAGTGCATTTTCCGGATCGACGCGGATGAATCGAGAGAGGTTGACCAGGGCAAACAGCAGGTCTCCGAATTCCTCTTCGATGCGGCTTGTGTCCTGGGTTTGGACGACCTCTTCAAGCTCGCCGATCTCTTCCTTGACTTTTTCCCATACCTGTTCCGTTTTTTCCCAATCGAAACCCACGGTGGATGCTTTTTGCTGGATGCGACGGGCTCTGAGGAGAGCCGGGAATGTTTTGGGGACTCCGTCGAGTACGGACGCCTTGCCTTCTTTTTTCTTCAAATTTTCCCAGTGGATGCGCTGTTCTTCCGCCGTATGGATTTCCGTCTGTCCGAAGACATGGGGATGTCTACGCATCAGTTTCTGGTTGATGTTCTCCAATACATCGCCGATGCTGAAACGTCCTTTCTCATCGGCCAGTTGTGCGTGAAAGACGACTTGTAGCATCAGATCGCCCAATTCTTCCTTCAAGCCCTCAAAATCGCCATCGTCCAGGGTTTCCAAGACCTCATAAGCTTCTTCCAGGAGATAGGGTTTTAATGAATCGTGGGTCTGCTCTCTATCCCAAGGACATCCATCGGGACTCCGGAGTTTGGCCATGATGTCGACCAGTTGCTGGAATGCTGTATGGTTCAAGACACCTCCTGACATAAGATATATGTTCACACTAATGTCGCTAAATTTGGCAGCAATTGCAAGGGAAAAACTTCCCGTTAATTGCCTTGCTTCTTAGCCGGGACTTGGTTATATTTTTACCAAGAGTTTTTCATGTATAGGATGGATCGATATGTTAGGACGGCGATTACCTAAAAATAGACGGTTCTCGTATGAACCGCGTTTCTACGATCCGAAGAAAGAAGAGAAAGAAGGCCGTCAGATCAAGTTTAAGAGGGAGAGGTCCAAATCGGCTGCCAGAACGCGATCCTTGATTAATCTATTCATACTTCTGGGCATTATTATCTATTTAATCTATTTCTTAAGCCGAATCCGGTGATTGTCCGTGGGAGAACACGTACGTCAATGCATTGCCTGCCGGGAGAGACACGCGAAGAAATCCCTCCTTCGTGTGGTTCGCATACAACCTCTAAGTGCTCAATTCGATCCGTTCCAAAAGATAAACGGTAGAGGCATTTACCTCTGCCCTGAGGAGTCGTGCTTACGCCGGGCAAAGGACAAGGATCTCATCGGCAAGGGCTTGAACGTACAGACATCTCATGCCTTATACCAGCAGCTCGCAGAGCATATCCATCCGCAGGAGCAAAGTCAACTCGAGACGCTCCTGGGATTCGCGGCCCGTTCACGCAAACTCGTGCTGGGGGTGGATGCCGTTGTCCAGGGCATGAGAAAGGGCAAAGTCAAAACCGTGGTACTCGACGCAAGGGCTGGCTCATCCACACAATCACGTCTCCAAGCACTCAGTCGGGACATGCGGATTCCAATAAAATTATATGAAGGGAAATCGGAGATAGACCGTCTCGTCGGTAAACCAAACTGCCGGTGCGTGGGTGTGACGGACAGCGAGTTTGCCCGGTCGATACGAGATGCTGTCGCTCTTACTTCGAAATAATAGAGACGCCCATGTATCCTGCATGTCAGAAAAAAAAACATGGAATCGTCCGCACATCATTGAGGGGTTATGCCATCCAAGATTGCCATTCTTCCTGATCTGTTGATGAAACGGATAGCTGCAGGTGAGGTGGTCGAGCGTCCGGCCTCGGTGGTCAAGGAACTCATAGAAAATTCCCTGGATGCAGGCAGCGCTTCCATTACCCTGCAGGTAAAGGGGGCCGGGATGGACATGATTCAGGTCGTTGACGATGGCGAGGGCATGGATGAGGAGGATGCTCTGCTGTGTGTGGAACGGCATGCCACGAGTAAGATATCCGTGCCCGAGGACCTGGAAGCGATCCGTACCATGGGATTCCGAGGAGAAGCGCTGGCCAGCATCTGTTCGGTGTCCCGCATGACCGTCACCACATCCACGGGTGAGGGAGAAGGAACACAGGTCATCACCGATGGCGGCCAAATCCGTGATGTGCTAAAAGTGGCGGCCAACAGGGGAACAACGGTTACGGTCAAGGATCTGTTTGCCAACGTGCCAGCCAGACGCAAGTTCATGAAGAGTCCCACGACGGAGCTCAGGCACATCATAGACGTGTTCCGGCGTATTGCCCTGTCTCATCCTTCTGTGGATTTTACGTTAATGGTCGAAAACGAGAAGACCATGGATCTACGACGGGGTTCTGTGGAAGATCGCCTCAAAGACTTGTTGAACGAAAAACAGGTGTCCAGCTTGACGCGGTTGGAAAAAGAACATACGGGCATTCGAATCGACGGGTACATCAGCCGTCCGGGGGAGGGATCGCGAAGCCGAAAAGATCAGTTTTTCTTCCTGAATCGACGATATATCGTCAGTCGGAGCCTGGTGCATGCCGTCCTGTCGGCATACGGTCCCCGGTTGGGAAGGGATGAGTATCCCGTGTATATCGTATTCCTGGAGATGGATGCCCTGCGATTCGACGTCAACGTTCATCCCACCAAGATCGAAATCCGATTTCTCGACGAAAAATTTGTGCATGATATGGTGCACCGGGCCGTTCAGGAGGCACTGCGCAAGCCTAACATCGTCCCTGAACTGCAATTGGTGACAGGAAAGAAGAAGAAACCGGCCTATATGCATCGCAGGTCGCAAACGGCCGAGGATTACGGTCAGCTTACCCTGGATGCCCAGCGCCCGGAATCAGAGGAAAAGCTGATCGACTACCATCGGTTTCCCGAAAAAGAGACGCCCTCGCTCTGGCAGCTTCACAACCGGTATATCCTGTCCCAGATCAAGAGCGGACTGACCATCATCGATCAGCACGTGGCCCACGAGCGTATCCTGTATGAAAGAGCCCTGGCATCCAGAGCCGGCGTGATCGGACCCTCCCAGCAGCTTCTTTTCCCACAGACTGTGGAATTTTTCCCCGACGATTTCCTGATCCTCACGGAGATTTTTCCATATTTGGAGAGGATCGGGTTTGGCCTGAAGGAGTTCGGCAAGAACACCGTGGTCATCGAAGCCGTACCTGTGAATGTCAAGACAGGCAGGGAAAAAGACCTGCTTCAAGAAATCATCGAGGAATACAAAGAAAACCAAAGGGAAACCTCGGATACCCTGGATGCAGTAGCCAGGGCATTTGCCTGCAAGTCGGCCATCAAGTCGGGCGAACGCCTGACCCAGCAAGAGATGGCCTTTCTCATCGATCAGCTATTCGCCACGAAAGACCCTTATTTTTGCCCCCACGGACGACCCATCGTGGTCAACGTGACCCTGGATGAACTCGATAAAAGGTTCGGGCGCTGATGTCGCAGTCAAATAAACAGGTTCTTTTCATCGTCGGTCCCACGGCCTCGGGAAAGACGCGGCTATCCCTTCAGGTGACCAAAAAGTGCAAAGCAGAAATCGTATCTGCCGATTCCCGCCAAGTCTATCGGTACATGGATATCGGCACGGATAAGCCTGCTGCTTCTGAGCGGGAAACAGTGCCTCATCATTGTATCGACATCCGAGACCCCGACGATTACTTCAGTGCCGGAGAGTACGGAAAACTCGCCCGTAAAATCATCGCAGAGATTTTCTCACGTTACAGGCTGCCCGTCGTCGTGGGCGGTTCCGGGCTTTATATTCGCGCTCTTGTGGACGGCGTGTTTGCAGGAAATTACAGGGATGCATCGATTCGCGCGAAACTCAAGAGCCAGGCAGACAAGGAGGGATTGGAAGCACTTTACCGGCGATTGAGCGAGATCGATCCCGATGCAGTTGAGAAAATACATCCTAATGACAAGCGACGCATCATACGTGCCCTGGAGGTTTACGAGATTTCGGATCAGCCTATATCTCAGATTCAGGCGACAAAAACAGAACCCGCAGATTTCCAGTCCGTATTTTGGGGATTACGATGGCCGCGTGAGGTGATTTACAGGCGCATCGAAGAACGTGTGGATCGGATGGTGGATTCGGGCCTTGTCCAAGAGGTAAAAAAACTGTGGGATATGGGGTACGGACTCCAGAATAACAGCTTGCATTCCGTGGGATACAAAGAAATCGTCGATCACCTGGATGGTCGGACGACTCTCCAGGAAGCGGTTCATCTCATCAAACAAAACACACGGCGGTTCGCCAAGAAGCAGTTGACCTGGTTTCGTCAGGATGATCGAATACAGTGGATCGATGTTCAGGAACCCATCGATTGGAACGCCTTGACCGAAACCGTTCTCGCCTCCCTCAACCTGGAAGACTCCTTATTCAAATCCACATCCGAAGCATAATACATAATAAATCGCGTCGTGTCATCTATGGCGAAACCGGTCATGCGTTCGGCCGATCCCAGAGACCGACGGTTCCTAAGCGTACACGCTCGATCAGGTTGGTAGAACGGGATTTGTCGTTAAAACTTATTGAAGTAGTACCGGAACGCCAGCCTGGGTTGAAACCGCTCCTGGGGTTTGTACTGCTCCAAATCCTCGTCCCACTCATAATTCCAGATGTAATCCATGTACAAAATCAGATAGGGTTTGATTTTGTAACCGATTCCCACGCGGGCAACGGAGCGGTAATCCAGCGTTCGAATGTCCTTGAAATCGTGTATGCCCCGCTTGTCGTACGTCGCTTCCAGAGCCAGGAACGGAATGGAAGGCGACAGACCGGCGCCCAGGTGGAGCATGCCGCTGTTGTCCTGGCCGTCGATCATCTGATAAAAACCCATCACACGGATCAGGTGGAGAAAATCCAGGTAGAGAGATGCGAACCAGCCGTGACGCTTCTGGATCATCATCGGAAGAAGGTCTTTCTGGTTGACATGACGATCATTCAGGATGGGGAGAAAATCGGGAGGGATACCGGTAATATCGCCTCCCAACGATTCGTAAAAATCGATCAATTCACCGAACGTCGTATAACGCAGAATCACATAAAAGGGGCCGAAGTAGTTGGGGATGAACTCCTTTCCAAGAAAACGTCTTTCGATGGTGATGCCCATTCCCAGGAAGTCGGTCAATGCATGAAAATCGGTTTGAAGACCGATGGTCTGTCCGCTGCCGTAATCGGCGATCTGGGCATGATCCACGAACAGGAGTGTGGATACAAAATCGGATTTGATGAGAGGCACTTCCACGTCGATCCCCCAAACGGAAACGCCATCATCCGTATCCCTTCTGGAATCCGGATCGATATCCGTGACAAAACTGGCCCCCAGGGCGATATTCTTCAGAACCGGGATTTCGCTCCCGTACAGAGGGCGGGCGTATCCTCTTCCTCCCAGGACCTCAAACCGTCCCAGATTGTTGGCCAGGGATTCGAACCCGAAATACCCGAAGTCGGCGTCCAGGGTCAGCCCGAGTTTTCGTCTGTCGTAATTGATGTGATTGTTGTAGAAGTTGACGATGAATCCGTGTCCCAGCCGTTCCGCGTCCAACGCACCGATGCGGGTGTAGAAGGGATCGCCCTTCCGGCCGTACCGGAGGTACCGGATGATCCGTGCATAATCGTAGCTTGAGTCCCAGTCCACGGGACGGAGCTTCCCTGTTTCCGCATCGAAGAGTAAGTACAGGCCCAGTCCGACGCCGAACTTACCGAAGGCGATGTCCGGCTGCAGAGCGATGGTATAGTAGGCCTGATTGTCGATCCACGTCATGCCCAAACCGCCTTCAATGGAAGCGTTTTCTTCAGGAAAGTAATAGCTCGACCACTGTGCGAGACCACCCGAAGCATAGATCAAGAGTCCCATCAACAAATAGAATTTGCGTTTCATTATCCGGCGCTCCTTTTCGTCTTAATCGATGATATTACAAAAGCTTACTAAAATATCTTTTTTTTGTCAAGAAAAAATTTTAAAATACGTCAGGATTTATTATATTAACGTTGTACGGCGTGGAATATTCTGCCGGGAAAGACGCGTTTCAGGAGGACTCAGGACATGCATAAAGAACGGACGTTTTCCATCGTCGACGTATTCACCGATCAAAAGTATGCGGGAAATCAATTGGCCGTGTTTCGGGATGCTGGGTCGATTCCAGACCGTGAGATGCAACAGATCGCCCGTGAAATCAATTTTTCCGAGACGACCTTCATTCTTTCCGACGATCAGAAGGATGGCGGATACGACGTACGGATTTTTACGCCAGGTGCGGAAGTGCCTTTTGCGGGTCATCCGACACTGGGTTCGGCTTACGTGATCCAGCGGGACATCATCCGAGAGCCTGTCGATACCGTTGTACTCAATCTGAAAGTAGGGCAGATACCGGTTCGGTTTACGTATGCCAACGGCGATCCCGATTTTCTATGGATGGAGACGAAGCCCGCCCAATTCGGGAGTCGATTCGACGTCGAACCGATTGCAGATGCCCTGAGCATTCGACCATCGGACATCGACGAGCGATTTCCCATCCAGGAAGTCTCTACCGGACTGCCGTTCATCATCACTCCGTTGAAAACCCTGAATGCGGTCAAGAATGCCCGTGTCGTGCGTGATGTCTTCTTCGACATGATCGAGAATACAGAGGCCAAGGCCATTCTCATCTTCTGTCCCGAGACGATTCGAGACGAGAACCAGTTGCATGCCCGTGTGTTCGTGGATTACTACGGGATTCCGGAAGACCCGGCCACGGGCAGCGCCAACAGTTGTCTGGCAGGTTATCTCGTGAAGTACGGATATTTTGGAGAGAATCGCATCGACGTGCGAGTCGAGCAGGGGTACGCGATCGGCAGGCCGTCACTTTTATTACTCCGGGCCGAGGATACCGCAGGAGAACTGAAAATCCAAGTAGGTGGACAGGTGGCGATGGTGGCCAGGGGAAAATTCGTATAAAACAAATGGGTGAATAGATGAGGAGACCGATTATGAAAAAGAGGGGATACCGGTCGATGCAAAAAGCGCAATCTGTGAACCGGCGCGATTTTCTGAAGGTTGGGGGTGCTGTGGGTACCGGTTTGGTCTTGGGAACGCCTGCACTCTGGGCACAGGCTCAAGAGAAAGCGAAGGAGCGCGCGCGCATCAAGACCAACATCGACGAGGCCATGCAGGTGCCCAGGACCAAATACTCTCTGCCCGGACTCTTTCCGGGGAAAGTGGTCCAGATTCACGATCCCCAAGCCGCGGTGGAAAATCGACCGGAACCATCAGTCATCCACGCCATGTTTGAGAAAGGACTCACTTCCCTCACGGGCCAGGATCTGAAAAAAAGCTTTGCCATGCTTTTCGATAAACACGATGTTATTGGGATCAAGGTGAATCCTGTGGGCCCCCCTCATATCAATACACTCCCTGAAACCGTCGATGCCATCATCGACTGGTTGCTGGACAACGGCATGAAGAAGGAAAATATCATTATTTGGGATCGATTCGACTACATGCTGACCGATGCGGGCTTCACACCCGAACGGTTTCCAGGCATCGGCATCGAAGGCCTACAGACGATGGACGAATCGGCGGCCGAAGGCCAGACCGAGGATAACAGTAAATGGCTGGGCGAGGACGGCGTCCATGTGAGTGCCGGAAACTTTGACAAAGACGTGTTCTACTGGGCCGATGTCGAGGGGCCCAAGGATATGCCCTATTTGAATCAGCACGTGTTCAACGGGAAGTACTCGTACTTTGGCAAGCTGCTCACGAAGAAGCTGACGAAGATCATTAACGTGCCGGCGTTCAAGAACACGGGGAACGGTATTTCCATGGCCACGAAAAATATGGGATACGGAGCCGTATGCAACACGAACCGACTGCACAAGCCCCTATTTTTCGACGTGAATGTGGAGGTCATGGCCTTTCCGGTGGTTCGGGACAAATTGGTCTTGAATATCACCGATGCCCTTCGGGGGCAGTACGATGGCGGGCCCATGGGGAACGCCCAGTTCGTCTATACGATGAATACGCTTTTCTTTGCCACAGACCCGTTTGCTCTGGATTTAATCTGCCACCATCTCATCGTCGATAAACGGAAAGAAATGAACGTCCGAGTCAACGAACATCCCCGATTTACAGAGTATTTACGTTATGCCGAAAAGTTGGGATTAGGGGTAGGTCATCTCGAAAAGATCGATCATATCAAAGGTTGATGGGGGATGGATTACCGATAAGGAGACCCCGCATGATGTTATCGATTCTCATCAGCATCCTGCTGTCCTTGCAGACGACTGTGGATGTCACATTCCCTGAAGACGGTTTCGTGGACGGGTGGGAAAAATCCGGCCCGATGCTTCGTTTTGTGAAGGAAGATCTTTACAATTACATAAACGGCGGCGCCGCACTCTTTCATGAATTTGGATTCGAAGAGTTGACAGTTCAGAGATACAAGTCCGGGGAAGATGAAATCACGATGGAGGCGTACCGTATGGAAGCACCGGAATCGGCCCTTGGCGTCTATCTGATGAAGTGTGGTGTGGAAACGCCCGTCAAAGAGATTCCATTCCGACATTCGGGAAGCCGTCTCCAATTCTTGCTGACCAAAGGGAATTATTTCGTCGTCATCAATAATTACAGCGGGAAAGAGGATTTCCAACCTGTTATGGTTACCATGAGTCAGACCCTGTTGGCGTCGATCCCAGACGACAAACCCGTGGAGATGTTTGACCTTCTGCCGGAAGAAAACCTGGTGAAAGGATCGGAGCTCATCATCAGGGGGCCTTACGCGCTGGAACCGATTTACACGTTCGGACATGAGGATGTCCTTCTTCTGGATGGTAAAGTATTCGGAGTCGTGGGTGATTATTTAGTCGATCGGGAATTACACACAAAAATCGTCATCGCATACCCCAGGCAAAACTGGGCCTCATCTGCCCTGGAGAGCCTTATCCGCAATTTAGACCCGTTGTATGAATCGATTGAACAATGGGATACAGGTCTCATCTTTAAAGACTTTCAGCAAAAATACGGCTTGGCTTTGTTAAACGAAAATATCCTCACCATCCAGATTAAATTATCCAAAGAACCATCGCATTGGTGAGGTCGTCGATCCGTATCGATCATTTGATTTTTCTAGTCTTGATACATGAAGAAGTAACGCTTTCTTATTATTTTTAAATGACTTATTTCTATTGATATACAAACTGTACATTGATTTTCAGATCTTTTACTGCTTTCTTCTGTGCTCTTTAT
>Ga0180431_10010133_pt1 | contig 10522 bp, 6 predicted proteins | sample SS_ome_11_FD_132459 | JGI IMG/M metagenome (GOLD analysis project Ga0180431, IMG submission 132459) | Hypersaline lake sediment archaeal communities from the Salton Sea, California, USA - SS_1_MS_1 metaG | ecosystem: Environmental > Aquatic > Non-marine Saline and Alkaline > Hypersaline >... | reverse complement strand
TCGAGCGGGCGCGGAAGGTTGGGGTGACGCGGGTGATCGTGCCCGCCTTCGACCTCGCCTCGTGGGACGCGGTGGATGCGCTGTGCGCGCGGGAGGGGGTCTATGGCGCCCTCGGTCTGCATCCCTGGGCGGCCGAGGAGAAGCTCGATACCGCCCGGCTGCGCGATCGGCTCTCGGCGCCCCGCATCGTGGCTCTCGGCGAGGTCGGATTGGACGCCAAGGTCTCTTCGCCCGACCGCAAGCAACAGGTGCTCGCCCTGACCGCGCAGCTGGATGTCGCCGCCCGACTCGGCCTGCCGGTGGTGCTCCATTGCCGGGGGGCTTTTGAAGAGATGCTCCGGATTCTCAAGGACTACACTCCGATGCTCCGCGGGATGATGCACGCCTTCTCCCGCGGACCGGAGTTGGCACAACGGTTCTCGGATGTGGGCCTCCACCTCTCCTACGGTGGTTCGATCACCCGGCCCCATGCGCGAAGGCCGCGCCGGAGCGCGACGACGGTCGCGGCCGACCGCCTCTTGCTCGAAACCGATGCGCCGTCGATCGGTCTCGAAGGGATCGAACCCGGAAAGACCGAACCGCGGCACGTGCGGGAGATCGCCCGCGAGATGGCCGCGCTGCGCGAGCTGTCGATCGGGGAGATTGCAAGGATCACCACGGCCAATGCAGAACGGCTCTTCGGCATCTGACGGCGCCCGCCGCTACGCGCGGCTGATAGCCTTCTACGGCGAGCAGGGCTTCGGGCGCATCCGCGCATCCGGTGCCGCCGTGGTTGGCCTGGGGGGCGTGGGGGGCCACGCCGCGCTCGCCCTGGCCATGAGCGGCGTCGGGCGTCTCCTCTTGATCGATTTCGATACGGTGACCCTCACCTCGCTCAATCGCCTCCCGGTTGCCGGTCCGGGAGATGTCGGGCGTCTCAAGACCGAGGTGATGGCCGAGCATCTGAGGCGGACCTGCCCCGATACCCGGGTCGATACGCGAGCGGAGTTCATCGATCCGCAGCGCGCCCGTTGCCTGCTGGACGCGGGCGTCGATGTGGTGATCGACGCCATCGACAGCTTGAACCCGAAGGTCGGCCTGCTCGAGTTCTGCCGCCAGGCGCACCTTCCCGTCGTGAGCGCCATGGGAGCATCGGGGCGGCGGGATCCCACCCGCATCCGATCGGCCGACCTGGCGGAGACCCAGGGGTGCCCCCTGGCGCGGGCCGTGCGGAGGAGGCTTCGCCGGCGGGGGATCGACGGCGGGATCTGGTGCATCTTCTCGGATGAGGAGGCGGGCGAGACCTTGCCTCCCGACCTGGAGGAACCGGGCGCGGACCGCGGCCGGGTGCGCCGTACGCTTCCCAGTCAGGTGACCGTGCCCGGCATCTTCGGCTACGCGGCGGCCGCCCATGTGCTCGAGCGTATGGCCCCCGGAGCGTTCCCGGGCTAGATCTCGTAGGTCTCTCCAAATTCGGGAACGATCGATTTGCGGATGCCCTCTTCTCGCAAGCACTCGGCGAAGCTGAGCGATTGCTCCTCTTCCCCGTGGACGACGAAGACGCGCCGCGGCGGGCGGTTCAGCTCGCGCACCCACGACAGCAGCTCATCGTGATCGGCATGGGCGCTGAAGGCGTCGATCACGCGCACCTCGGCGCGCCGCTTGAAGGGCTCCCCGAAGATCTTCACCTCTTCCCACCCCTCGGCCAGCTTCCGCCCCAGCGTGTGCTGCGCCTGGAAGCCGACGATCAGGATGAGCGTACGGGGATTCTCGATGTTGTTCGCGAGATGATGACGGATCCGCCCCGCCTCGCACATCCCCGAGGCGGAGATGATAATCATGGGCCCTTCCTTCTCGTTGAGGGCCTTTGACTCCTCCAGGTCGCGGACGTAGTGCATGAGCTTGAATCCGAAGGGATCGGTGTGATCATCGAGAAGCAGCGAGAGGGTCTCCTCGTCGAAACATTCCGGGTGTTCGCGGAAGACCTCGGTCACGTTGACCGCCAGCGGGCTGTCGACATAGACCGGCATGGCGGGCACTCGCCGGCTCTCGAAGAGCTCCTTGAGGACGTTGACGATTTCCTGCGTGCGCCCAACCGCGAAGGAGGGGATGATGACCTTGCCCCGTCGTTGGTGAGCGCGATTCAGCAGCTCCTCCATGATGCCCGGGATATTCTGGGTTTCCTTGTGATAGCGGCTGCCGTACGTGCTCTCGATGATGAGGACGTCGATGTCGGAGACGCTTTCGGGATCACGGATGATCGGCAAATGGTCGCGACCCAAATCCCCCGTATAGCAGAGACGCACGTTTCGCCCATTCTCAGCCAGATCGAGGACGGTGAGGGCGGAACCCAGGATGTGACCGGCATCGGCGAACGTCCCCGACACGCCCGGCACGGCCTCGAATCCGACATGGTAGGCGTGAGGGGTGAGCATCGGCAGCAGATTCAGGACATCGCCATCGGTATAGAGCGGCTCGATCTTGGGCATATGCTTGCGCGAGCGTTGCTTGTTGAGGTACTCGGCGTCCCGTTCCTGAATGTGGGCACTGTCGCGGAGCATCGGTTCCAGCAGCGCGGCGGTCGCGCGCGTCGCATGGACCATGCCCTGGAAGCCTTCCCGCACCAGGCCGGGCAGGTTCCCGCTGTGATCGATGTGGGCGTGTGAGAGAATCACCGCATCGATCGAATCCGCGTCGAAGGGAAACGAGCGGTTGCGCGACTCCGATTCGGAGCGCCGACCCTGAAACAGGCCGCAGTCGAGCAGGAGGCGGTGTCCATTCAATTCCAGCAAGTGTCTCGATCCGGTGACCGAGCGGACGGCTCCCCAAAACGTCAGCTTCATGTGGCCTCCTCCGGCGATGGTCCAAATGGGTATCGGACACGGGGAACGCGTCCGACACCCGCAGCCTAGCCCGTGGGTGGGCGGGACGCCAACCTTGATCTGCCTCGCGGGGGAAGGTTGGCGTAACTCCTGGTTCGGTAAGGTGATGTCCCCCGGGAAGACGGGCGCCCCCTCCGCAATCAGGAGGTCAACTGCCGCCCGGGGGTTACCGATAAGTGATTGAGGGGGAGATCCGTACGGACACGTCCGTGGGAGGAAGAGAAGAAGATGATCCATCCGAAAGCGCTCGTTCTCTTTGTGACCTGTCTCGTCATGTCGGCCGTCGCCGGAGCGGCTGGGTTCCAGACCGTCCTCGAACAGGGAGCCGGGGCCATGGGCCAGGCCTGCGCCGTGGTGGCGCGGGGATCCGATCCCTCGGCCCTCTTCTACAACCCGGGATCCTGCGCTCGCCTCGAGGGCAGCTCGGTCCAGGTCAATGCCGGTGGGATCATGTCCCGAACGGCCTTTACCCTAGAGGCGGGTGGGCCCGAGTCGCGCATGTCGGATGATGCGATCCCGATCGGCTCGGTGCACGCCACGCGTCGGGCGGGAGAGCGTCTCGTCCTCGGTCTAGGGCTCAACACACCCTACGGTTCAAAGACCGAGTGGCGTGAGGACTGGACGGGACGCTACTACGCCGGGGTCACGCAACTGCGGACGCTCTACGTGGCCCCCACCGCCGCGTTCGAGTTGACCGACGCGCTGGCGATCGGGGGAAGCGTCATGGGTATCTGGGGCGAAGCGACGCTCGATCGGGCGATCAACGCGCCCTTGGTCTATGCCGCCGCGGTTCCCGATCTGGCGGTGCCTTTCTCGCAAGCGTCGTTCCTGCCGGGGAATGATGTTTGGCAGCATCTGAAGGCCGATGACTGGGGTTTCGGCTACCGCCTGGGCGTTCACTGGCAGCCGGGGGATCGCTGGTCGGTCGGCGCTGCTTTTCAGAGCGAGGCGGGATTGGATCTCGAGGGGCACGCGACCTACGACATCCCGGTCTACGACGACAGCGACTTCGGACGAACGGAGCAGACGGGACAGACGGCCAACCAGCTCTCGGGCACCCTCTTCCCCGATACCGATGCGCGCAGTCGTCTCGAGCTACCCGCCACCGCAACCGGCGGCGTCGCCTGTCGCCTGCGCGAGGGGCTAACGGTGGAGGCCGACCTGGCCTGGACCGGATGGTCGGCCTACGCGGCGCAAACCGTGGAATACGCGAGCCTGGGTGGGGAGACCGACGTGGAGCGATCGATCCCCAAGCGATGGAACGACGTCTGGTCGGTGCGGTTGGGCGCGGAGTTCACTTTGGTCGAGAAGGTCGTCGGCCGTCTTGGGTATCTCTACGATCAGACTCCCATTCCGGACGCGACCCGCGATCCCTCATTGCCGGGAGCCGACCGTCACGACTTCACCTGCGGGATCGGAGTCCGTTCCGATCGCTGGACGCTCGATCTTGCCTACATGCACGTGCGGATGGAGGACTCGCCGAGCGAGCTGGCGGGGGATTCGAACGGCGCGCTCCTGGGTGAGTACGAGTCGAAGGCACACGTTGTCGCGGCCGCCACCACGCTGCACTTCTAAGGCGGAGGAGATGAAGCCACCAGTCACACCTGAAGGTCAGAGAGAACTCCGCCGCCGAACGGATCGCGATCTACGGGACCGATCCTTTCCCGAGATCCTCGCCTACTGGATCCTGGTGCCGGTCATACACGTCGCCTCTCCCTACGGTCAAGATCACCCGGATGCCATGCTGGCCCTCGGGTTGACGGTCTTCTTGTTGGGGGGAGTGCGATGTGCGATCTCGCTGGCGCATGGCCGGCTCTACGCCGCGCACCCCGATCTCTGGCACGGCCTGTTCCACATGGGGGCCCTGCTGAGCGCGATCGTCTGGGGCGGCTTCGGTGCGTTCACCATCGCGCTCTACGGGATCACCTGGACCACGTTCGTGGTGATGATGACGAGCACCAGCATCGCCGCCGGAGCGGTCACCGCCCTCACGCCCAGCTACGTCCTCATCCAGGTCTATCTGGCCGGCGTGCTCGCGCCTCCGATCGCCCTGTGCCTGCTCAAGGGGAGCGTGCCCGGATACGGCCTGGCCGCCCTGCTGACCGCGTTTCTCGTCTTCTCCTATATCCTGGCGATCACCCACCATCGGACCTATCAGACGGCGATCCGCGACAACATCCTGCTCAATCTGCAGACCGTGGAGCTGCAGGGCGCCTGGCACGCGGCCGAGGAGGCCAATCGAACCAAGAGCGAGTTTCTGGCCAACATGAGCCATGAAATCCGGACCCCCATGAACGGGATCATCGGCATGACGGAGATGGTTCTCTCCAGCACGCTGCGCACGGAGCAGAGACAACATCTGCAGGTTGTGCTCAGTTCGGCCGAATCGCTGCTGGCCATCATCAATGACATCCTCGATCTGTCCAAGATCGAGGCGGGGAAGATGACCCTCGAGCGCATCGACTTCCATCTCCGGGATCTGCTGGAGGAGATCATCAACGCCAATGCGGTGCGTGCCTACGACAAGGGGCTGGAGCTCATCCACCGCGTGGCTCCCGAGGCGCCGGCGGTGATGCAGGGGGACCCCGGCCGTTTGCGCCAGATTCTGGTCAATCTGATCGGGAATGCGATCAAGTTCACCGAGACCGGGACGGTGGCCGTGCAGGTGATGCCGGGAGTGGCGAGGGAGGCGGAGACGTTGCTGCATTTCTCCGTCACCGACACCGGCATCGGCATTCCTACCGAGAAGCGCAAGGCGATCTTCCAGGCCTTCACCCAGGCCGATGGCTCGACCACGCGGCGCTACGGAGGGACGGGCCTGGGCCTCGCGATCTCCGCTCAGTTGGTGGAGATGATGGGGGGGCGATTCTGGTTGGAGAGCAAGACCGGCAAGGGGAGCACGTTCCACTTCACCGCCATTCTGGGACAGCAGGCGGCTCCGGCGGAGCCGGCGGCCCCGGCGCCGGGGCTTCTGGGGCGAAGGATTCTGGTGATCGATCGGGAACCGGTCAACCGACGGATCTTGATGGAGATTCTGACCGACCTGGGGGCCAGCCCGGTTGCGGCCTTCGATCGCGAGAGTGCGCGCGCGGCCCTCGATCAAGCCCGCCGAGAGAGGGCACCGATCGCGGCCTTGGTGGTGAACGGGGGCTCCGACCCGAAAGAAGGGGAGAAGCTTCTGAACGACCTCGGGCGATCCGCCCCCCATCCCCCGGCCGTTCTCCTCGGCCCGCCCACGGTCGCGGCCGGTTCTCCGGCGCCGCGTCCCGCGTCCCGGTTCGCCGTCGTCGTCGCCAAGCCGATCGCATCGCAGCCGCTGGCCGATGCCCTCGGTTCGCTTCTGGGCGAGCCAAGGCGTGATGTGTCGGCGGGTTCACCCGAAGAGGTTGCCTAGGTCACTGCCCGCTTGCGGATCCCAACGTGCGGGTGCTTGAATGCGGTCACGCAATCAAGCCCGAGCAAGAAGGAGGATCCGCGTGTTTCACCGCATCGAGGACTTCGAGAAGACGTACGCGCAGCAGGTCGAGATGACCGGGAAGGTCTTGGCGACCCTGACGGACCAGAACCTTGCCCAACCGGTCGCCGAGGGGCACCGCACCCTGGGTCACATCGCCTGGCATGTCGTGGCGACGGTGCCGGAGATGATGAACCGCACCGGCCTCGGCCTCTCGTCCATCGACCAGGAGGCCCCGCCCCCAACGGTCGCCCGGGAGATCATCGACGGCTACCAGAAGGTGACGAGCGAGCTGCTCCAGTCGTTGAAAGAGAACTGGACCGACGAGACGCTTGGCCAGGTCGATGACATGTACGGCATGAAGTGGCCGCGGTCGATGACGCTGCGCATCCTGATCGACCACGAGATCCACCACCGCGGTCAGATGACGGTCCTTCTGCGGCAAGCGGGGGCGAAGGTGCCGGGGGTTATGGGGCCGTCGAAGGAAGAGTGGACCGCATTCGGAATGGATGCCCCGGCATACTAGGGTCCTCAGCGCACGATGAGAAACGGCCGCGGCCGTGCGCGCCCGGGTCGCACCCAGTAGCATCCACTGGTGACCGGTGCGCCCGCGTGATCACGTCCATCCCAGAAGAGGCGCTCCCCATCGGGCGATCGGATGAGGGAGGCGGAGCGATCGGAGGCCGCGATGCACCGGCCGAGGACGTCGAGAATCTCGACGCGGGCGGATCTCGCCAGCGGAGCGGCGAGCTGGAACCAAACCCTGCCCGATGACGGATTGGGCCACGCCCGGAACGCGCGGATGGGGGGCGTGTGTGAGTCGACCTCGGCCATATCCTCAGAGAGGAAGAAGGAGAAGCTCCCGGGGGTTCCCCAGGTGACGTTGTGCCCCTGGTCTTCCGCCCGGACCCGCCACCAGTAGGTGCGCTCCGACTCGCCCGGGGGTTCGTCGAGCAGGTACTGACTGATCGGCGTGGGCAGGGTGAGCATCGGATCGGCGAAGGCGCTGTCGCCGGCGATTTCCAGCACGTAGGTGACGATGTCGTACTCCTCCGGATCGATCGCCCGGCTCCAGTCGAAGGAGATGGGGGCGAAGGCCGAGACGACCGAACCGTCGGGCGGAGTCTGGAGTTCGAACGGATCGGGAGGGATTCGGAAGCAGCAGTTGAAGACTTCCCGGGCGTCGTCGAACATCTGCATGACTTCGGCCCGGATCTCGTCGCTTTCCCAGAAGCCGCGCATATCGGCGTAGAGCTCCAGCCAACCGATCCAGGTCAGGAAGTGCTGAATCTCTTCGGGTCGGCTGGGCGGGATGCTGTCGACGTGGACGTAAACGGGGGCGGTGTGGGCGAAGAGCTCGGATGCAACCACATGGGGGCAGCTCGTTTGCCCGTCAACGCGCAGGGCCAACCAGGTGCTTTGGGGCACCGGGACGCGCAGCGTGGTATCGATCACGCATCCGAATGCGCCCCCTCCCAAGGGGAGACTCGCGGCCGGCTCGCCGTTGGAGATGATCGTTGCCTGCTGAAGCGGCAACACCGACCGGATGCTGAAGCTCACGTTGACGATGGCGCGAGTGCCGGGGAGGTGAAGTGTATCGCCCAAGTCGGCGCCCTCGACCGAGAAGTGTGGAATGAGCGGACAATTGGTGACGAAGCTGCGTCCCGCACGCAGCGCCTTGACCCAATCCCGCGCGTTGTGGGCGACGCCTTCACCTTCCAGGGCGTAGACCCGATAGCCGCCCGGGGGCCGGGCATAATAGCCGGGCAGGACCGCATCGGTACCCGCGGCCGGGGGCACACAGAATCCGCAGCCCAAGAGGCCGTACCAGTCCTCGAGGAAGACATCCGGGTCGTTGGAGTAATCAGCGAGAGCGAGGGCTTCGAGGTGTCCAAGGGCCACCATGACCGGCAGCTCGCGGCCCAGGCCGTTGCCCGGCCATCCGCTATCCTGGAAAAATCCGGCTCCGGTCTGGGGGTGGACCAGGATCATCGCCTCGTCCGGCCCCGGTGACCACTCGGCGTGCGTCATGCTCAGCAGCGGATAGACCGAGCAGGAATCCCACCCCGCCATATCGCCGATCAGTTCCTTCAACCCCAACAGCGCGACATGCCCCATCGCCATGTGACGGTACTCGGTGGTGAAGTAGACCAGCGTCATCGGATCGCTCACCGGATCGGGCGCACCGATGAACTCGTAATCGTTGTCGAGGCACCAGATCAGCGCCAGGTCTTCGCAGCGGGCGACGTGGTAGACCTGCTCGGGTGTCAGCGGAGGGTAGTCGAAGGGGGCATGGTTGGCATGGGTGTGGATATCGCAGCCGAACCACCCCTCTTGGCGGAGATCGAAGCGGGGGCTGAGCGCGAAGGTGAGTACGGTGTCCCCCTCGATGGGAACGGTGGTGTCGAGGGGATCCCATTCGAACCCGTGTCCGGCAACGATACGGGTCGGCCCCGAGGGAATGTTCATGAGAAACGGGCCGTCAGTGTAGAAGTATCCCCCCATCGCCCCGTGACTGAGAAGGGTCGAGTCGACACCGGCGGGCCAGGGGTTGTCTTCCGAATCCCGAACATGGACTCGCACCGGGAGCGGATCGCCCAGGGGGTCGGTCAACCGAACTTCCACCGTTGCCGCGTGGGCAACCGCTCCAAGCCCGATGAGCGCGAGGAGGATGCGTGCCATCGATGCCGTCTCCCATGAGGGGTTGGGGTGCGTTCGATCCGGCCATCCTCCGGACGCCACACTCAGGCTTCATTATAGTCCAGCACCCCGGCGCCTCACAAGCGGCGCGGCCCTTGCGACCGACAGGTGCCAGCCCCTAAGATGACGCGGTCGATGGGTGATCGCATCCGGAGGAGGAGGCCATGTCCTACAACGTCGAGGCGCTAGAGCCGAGAGCACTCTGGGGGTTCTTCGATCAGATCCGCCGCATCCCGCACGGGTCCGGCAACGAAGAGGCCCTGGGGGAGGCGATCCTCACCTGGGCTCGGGAGAAGAAGCTCGCCGCGAAGACGGATGAGACCGGGAACATCGTCATTCGGATCCCCGCCACGGCCGGTTGCGAGAACGCCCCGACCGTGGTCCTGCAGGGTCACATCGACATGGTGTGCGAGAAAAACGAGGGGACCGAGTTCGACTTCGAGCGCGACGCCATCGTGCTCCGGCGGGAGGGAGACTGGCTCCACGCCGACGGAACGACGTTGGGAGCCGACAATGGGATCGGGGTCGCGGCCGGTTTGGCGATGATGGACCTGCCCGATGCGGTGCACGGGCCGTTGGAGGTCTTGCTGACGATCGATGAGGAGCGTGGTCTGGTCGGGGCGCGCAATCTGAAACCCGGCTTCATCAAGGGTCGCATGCTCTTCAATCTCGACTCGGAGGAGGACGGCATCTTCTGCGTCGGTTGCGCCGGCGGTCGGGACGTCGATCTCGACCTCCCGCTGCAGAAGACGCCGCGAGTAGAACGCGCGCCGTATCGTTTGGAAATCAAGGGGCTTCGGGGCGGGCACTCGGGGATGGACATCATCCACAACCGGGGCAACGCGATCCGCCTCTTGACCCGGGCGATCTGGGCGGCGGCGAACGAGGTGTCCTTGGACGTGGCGTCGATCGATGGGGGGGACAAACACAACGCCATCCCCCGCGAAGCGCGGGCAACCGTGCTGATCGACAGCGACGACGAAGCACGCCTGCGCGAGGTGCTCGATCGGCAGCTCGCGGGCTTCCGGGAGGAATTCGGGAGCGGGGATCCCGATCTGGCGCTGACCGTGAACCCGACCGACGCGCCGCCGGCCATCCTAGCCTCCGATTCGCGGCAACGCGTCCTGCATCTCCTGCTCGGTCTTCCCAACGGTGTTCTTGCCATGAGCCGCGACATGCCGGAGATGGTCGAGACCTCGTGCAATCTTGCGCGCGTGCGGACCGAGGGGGACCGGCTCTCGATCCTCCTGAGCGTTCGATCCTCGGTCGCCTCCGCGATCGAGGGGGTACTGGTGCAGATCGAGGGTCTGGCCGGCGCGGTGAGGGCTGAGGTCGCCCGTCACGAAGGCTACCCGGGTTGGAAACCGAACATGGAGTCGCGTATGCTTGCCCAAGCGCGAAAGGTGTGGAAAGCCGTGCACGGCACGGACGCCAAGTTCTGGAGCATCCACGCGGGGCTCGAGTGCGGGATCATCGGTGAACGCTACCCGGGTATGGACATGATCTC
>Ga0180431_10010132_pt1 | contig 10523 bp, 8 predicted proteins | sample SS_ome_11_FD_132459 | JGI IMG/M metagenome (GOLD analysis project Ga0180431, IMG submission 132459) | Hypersaline lake sediment archaeal communities from the Salton Sea, California, USA - SS_1_MS_1 metaG | ecosystem: Environmental > Aquatic > Non-marine Saline and Alkaline > Hypersaline >... | reverse complement strand
ATGTAAAAAAGATTTATCAGACTGTATTTTTTAAATAAATCTCTAAAAAAATAGATATTTGCGTTCTTATATTTCTTTAAAAAATTTATTCTATAGTCGTTTAAAAATTTACGATTATTCATTATTATTATATCTGTTGGAATGTTTTCTGTTGACAACCATTTGTATAATACTGGTGTGATGTGGTCTATGTCATTGTTATGTCTAAGGAAAAAAAATGCTTTGGTTGTTTTATCTTTTTTTTCTGGTTTTTGCATTTTTTACGCCTTGTATTTATTCTTTTTTAAAACATTGTTTCTAGATAGTCTTGTTATGTCTTGATGTTTTTTTACCATTCTTTAATGTTTTGTGTTTTATCGTCAACTATTACATCATATTCTGGTTTATCAAAACTTAAAGAATGATATTTTACTCCCCATTTTTCCATCTGTTCCTCTGTTATTTTTCTCCAGTCTACACCTGTTGTTCCACCTCTTGCTGTCCATAGTATGATTTCATGACCTTCATCATATTTTTTGTTTATCTTTTTGATGTTTTCATAAATTGGTGTTGCTTCTTTGTATTTACCATATGTATTGGTACAGATTATTCCGTCTATGTCAACATAATATTTCATAGGATTCACTTAGTTTTTCCTTCGAAGTTTTTCCATTATTGGAATTTCTGTTTCATATACTTTTTTTACTCCATCTCCCATAATTGTAGGTATTACATGTATGTCTCTTACAAGCCTTTTTAACCCTGGTGGACCTAGACTTGCTGCTTGATCACTTCCATACATGGCTCTATCAAGTGTTATGTGTCTTTCAATTACACATGCACCCATTACAGCTGCTGCTGCACTTGAAAAAACTCCTGTTTCATGGCCACTGTATCCAATTGGACATGAAAATATTTCTTTATATTTTGGAATCATCTTTAGGTTTATCTCATTTGGTGCCGATGGATATGTCGACGTGCAATGTAGAATAATTAAATCATCTTCACCTAAAACGTTTACAGCGTGATGTATCTGTTTCATTGTGCTCATGCCTGTTGATAATATTATTGGTTTTCCCTTTGATTTTGTATATTCTAATATTTCATCATGTGTGAGAAGAGCTGATGGTATTTTGTAGCATGGAAGATTGAATTTATCAAAGAAGTCAACGCTTTTATTATCCCAGCATGATGCAAGCCACATTATTTTTTTCTGTTTACAGTATTTATCTATTTTTTTATAGTCATCTTCACCTAACTCAAGACCTTCTTTTTGCTCACGGTTGGTTTTTCCCCATGGGCTTTCACGTGGTTTGTCAAGTTCTTCTTTTGTATATACCAAATCTATTGTTCTTTTCTGAAATTTTACAGCGTCGCATCCTGCATCTGCTGCAACATCAATTAATTCTTTTGCAATATCAATACTACCATTGTTATTTATTCCTATTTCTGCAATAAAAAAAGTTGGTTCTCCATCACCAACTAACCTGTTTCCTATCTTTATTTTTGTCATGATAACTCCCTTTTTATTATTTGTTCACATAACCATAAATCAAAATCTGTATCAATTTCAAATGAGTACTCATATGGCATAGGATATATTCCTATTTTTCCACAAATTCGGTTATTAGATTTTTCAAATATTTTATTTCTAAATACATAAATTGATCCGTTTTCAATATATTCTGGTTCTCTATCTTGTCTGATTGGTCTTTTTTTTGCGTATTGTTCATTTAACGGTTTTATCTCTCCGTTTTTTTTAATCCAGATAAACGGATAATTTTCTGTTGCACTAAATACTGAATCATATTTTTTGTTTATTAATAATTTAATAGCATTTGAAATATCATCTTTTCTTCTAATAGGTGAGGTGCATTGTAAAAATACAACAATATCAGTTATATATCCCTGTTTTTTAAGTATTTTAAGTGTATGTGTTATTGCTGATTCACTACTTGCAGTATCACCGGATATTTCTGTTGGTCTTTCTATTACCTCTGCTCCATATCCAATGCTTACATCTTTTATCTCTTTGTCGTCTGTTGATACTATTATTCTATCTATTTTATTTGTTGATTTGCATTGTTCTATAGTATAACTTATGAGTGGTTTTCCATTTATAGGGGTTATATTTTTTTTAGGAATTCCCTTACTTCCACCACGAGCAGGGATGATTGCAATAATCTTTAATTCTTCCTCATCACTCATATTATTCTCCAACAAACCAATTTTAGAATCTAGTATGCCAAATGATTATTACCAATCTTGGTAGACAGTGTTATATGCAATATAGTTGCATATATGATCTAGATACTTATTTTTTCCCTCTGAAAATTCCTCAAGTGATTCTATGTTCCAACCATATTTTAATTTTTTTGGATTCATAGATACAAAATCATATGGAACAAAACTTTTAACTAGATAAAAATATGAATATATCTTTGCAAGTTTTTTCTTTTCTTCATCTACCTTCATGATGTTTCCAAATACAACATCTTTGTATTCTTTTTTTGTTGATATATCAAATGTGAATCCTTTCTCACCATAATGCGTTCTTCCAGCTACAACAACGGGTACATCATTTATTGATAGCTCCATTCCTATTGTCCCATTATAGACTAGTCCAATATCCATATGTTGAAATAGATCATATGGACTTATTTTTGTATCTGGAGGGATTATTTTTACGTTATCTGGTAGTTTATAATAATGTTTATTTATATAATCAAGAACTGTGTTTTCTGATTTCATAACTCTTAGTTCTGATGGATGTATTTTTATGAGTAGCTGGTAATTTGGTTTATCTTTAAACATCTCAATTGTTTCATCAATCCATTCATGAACCCCATTAAAACCTTTATTTGCATATCTTAAAGATGCATCCCATGGGACATTTGGAAAAATCCCATATGTCCTTTCATATTTATCAAATTCAAGTTTTTCTTTATTTAGTCCACCAGGTGTATACAAATAATCAGCAGTATCTCCATGTGATCCCATTGTTCGGTTATACATGTATGTTTTAAGTTCTTCTTCCTCCTCATCACTTAACGGTTTTTTGTTTCGTACCTCGTTGTAGTATCTGTTAAATGAGTCACTTACCTCCCCCATATCAAATATATCAAATTTTAGTGATTTTTTATCAAGGCCTTTTGTAGGTGAACATATACGTACGCCTTGATGGGTACTGTATTCAGCAAAAGATCCCCATGCTGCATATCCAAGATGCCTTGTAACTAGTGAATCTGGTTTTTCGTTTTTTACAATTTTTTCTGCAATATCTGTTGAAACATAAGCATTTATCAATTCTTTTCTAAGTATTTGCTCATACTCTTTTTTATCAGGATTTAGATATCCCTTATAGTATCTAAGTGCTGAATTTTTACTTAATGATCCAATGTGTACGTCTTTATACATAAGCTCAGGAATTTCCTTTGTTGGCATGTTGTTTACTTTTTCTTTTATTTCATCCAGTTCTTTTGGTGAGATATATTTGTGGTATGTTGCATATGGTATCCCTGTTGTTTCTAGGAATTTTTTTGAGAAATCAACACATAGATCGCAAGTTTTTTCGTTATGGACCTGATCAATTGTGAATTCTGTTGTACACATTGTAAGTGTTTTACCACAGATTAATGCCTTGACATCATGTCCTCTCAGTTGTAATGCTTTTGCTAAGCCACCCTCCCAGAACAAAATATGTCCATACATTCCATATATCAGGTTAAAAAGTATTTTTTTACTATCAGGATTTTTTTGTATTTCTGGTTGTGTCTGCATGAGTTTTTTTAATCTCTTTAATGATTTATTCTGACAGTATTTAAACGCGTTATTTTTTATGAGTAACTTGATTTTATCATTCATGTTTTCACTTTTTTGTATGCATCAATTGTTAGTTTGAGTCCCTCTTCTAAACTTATTTTTGGGTAATCATCAATTAGCTGTTTTAATTTTGTTATGTCTGGCTGTCTTCTTTTATGATCGTATTCTCTTCCTGGTAGATATTTTGGATTAAAGGTTTTATTTTCAAGTTTGTGCATCATTTTTGCCATATCATTTATTGTTATCTCATCGTTAGATCCAACATTTATTATCTCATCTGATATGTTTTCTACAAGTTTTTTTACAAACCGCGTGTGGTCTTTTACATAACAAAAACTTCTTGTATGATTTCCATTGCCTATTATTGTGAATTGATTTGATTCAAACATTTTATGAATAAACTCTGGAACTACTTGACCGTATTCTGAGGTATCCATATTTGGTCCATATGTATTAAAGATTCGAAGTATTAGGTAGTTTATTTTGTGTTCCTTTGCAAATAATTTTACATAGAAATCATTTATCGCTTTTGAAGAAGCATAGCTATCACGATCTGTATGAATATTTAGTAGAATTGGATGCGTTTCAGGTGTTGGAATTTCTTGTGGTTCTCCATAGGTTTCTGAGCTTGATGCATATATTATTTTTTTTACACTTGAATTTTTACATACCTCAAGAACGTTTTGTGTCATTACAACATTATCATTTATGACCTGGTATGGTATGTCGTAAAAATATTTTGTTCCATTTATTGCAGCGTAGTGAATTACATATTCTGGTTTTTGTATTTTTATTAGTTCTCTCAATTCTTTTGGTTCTTTTACAAGATCTATTTTTTGAAATGAAAAGTTTTTATGATTTGGCAAGTACTCTTTTTTGCCTCTAAAAAAATTATCAACACCAAATACCTCATATCCATCTGACAAGAATTCTTCTGATAGATGACTACCAAGAAATCCTGCTGCTCCTGTTATAAGAATCTTCATTTAAGATCTCCTCTTCCAAGACCAGAGTATAAAATATTTTTTTCGTGCTCAAGTTCACCCTCATATATGTTCCATAGGTCTAATATTTTGACATCTTTTTTTACGTTTTCTAAAAACTTTTTGATATCAAGTTTTTTATATTCTTTATGTGGAGTTGCAAATATTATTGTATCAGCTTGTTTTACTGCTTTATCAAACTTTATTTTTTTTACAACTTTATCAATATGAGCAGGTAGTCTCGTATATGTTGTTTTATCAAGATATGGATCATCAACTAGTACGTTGAAATCCTCTGATAGTAATAGTTCAATGATTTCTATTGAGTGACTGTTTCTATAATCATCTATGTCTTGTTTAAATGATAAACCTGCAACAAGTACATTTTTTCCTTTAATCTCACTTACTATTTTTTGACATAACCAATCATTGGCTCTCCTTGCATAAAACCATACTGAGTTAAAACCTCTGGTTACTATTTCATCAAATGCTTTTTCAAGTAAGTAGGGATCTTTTCCAAGACAATATCCACTAACGGGCCCAGGATTCGGTATTTTGTTTCTTTCATATCCGTGGTTTGCCGCACGTATTATTTCATTTATATTTAATCCATTTACATCTGCCATAAATGCGATTTCATTTGAAAAAGCAAAACGCATATTTCTCCATGAGTTATCTATCATTTTTATTGATTCTGCTGCTCTTGGATTTGATACTCGTACTATTTCTCCGCCTACTTTTTCAAAAAATTTTTTTACCTTTTCATAGCTTTTATCGTTGTAACATCCAATTACTTTTGGAAGTGTTTTTTCTTCATGTATTGCTTTTCCTTCCATAAGTCGCTCTGGTACAAATGCAAGGTAGAAATCTTTTCCCTCCACAAGTCCATCTTTTTCAAGTATGTCTTTGATTTTATCAGTTGTACCTATTGGTAGTGTGACTCTTAGTATTATTGTCTTATTTTTTATTCCGATTTTTTGTATTTTTTCAATTACTTTATATAGATTTGTAAGTGATGCTTTTTCTGGATATTTACTAAACTTTGTCCCTATTGCTAATATATAATATTCAGAGTCTTTTACATCTTTGATTATAGTGTCTGTTGGTATGAATTTTTTATTTAGATGTTTGTCAAGTAGCTCTTTCATATGTGGCTCGTAGAATGGGAGTTTTTTGTTTTTTATCTGTTGAACAAGCTCTTTGTTGATATCTATTCCTATTACATCAAATCCCATGTCTGCACATACGAGAGATAAATGTAATCCAGTTCTACCTAATGCAAAAACACTTACTTTCATTATTCTCTTCCCCAAATGATTATTTTGAAAGGTGGTTAATTGAGTTTTCCGTAAGTACAAAACGCTTTTAATTCTTTTCCAATATTAAAATAAATAAAAATTTGGGTGCCAACATTTATATATAAAACGTTTAATGCTCAAAGAAATATTTTGTTTTTAGCTTGTGAATGGGGCTTAAGATGAGTAAAATAAATGATGTGAAAGTATTATTTATGTTTCCAAGTCAACGTAAGATGAGCTTGGTTCCTCCGTCTATTGGTTTATTTTCGAGTTTGCTTAAAAAGAGAGGCGTTACTTGTGAATTATTTGATACTAGTATGTATCATATTTCAGGTAAGGATCCTGATATTGTCCGTGAGAGAAATCTAACCGTTCATCCAGTTAAGGAGAAAATGGAAATACCTTATAAGCAGACTGATGTGTTTGAGGATCTTGATAAAAAAATAAAGGAGTTTAAACCAAATTTTATTGCAGTAACTGCTACTGATTGTACGTTTATGCTTACTTTGGATTTGTTAAAATCAATTAGAAAATATAATGTTTTAACTGTTCTTGGTGGTGTGTTTGCAACCTTTGCACCAGATAAAGCTCTTAGTCAACCTGAGATTGATATTGTTTGTATTGGTGAAGGGGAAAACGCTCTTATTGAGCTTTGTGAAAAAATTGGTAAAAATGAAAGTTACATGGATATTCAAAATCTATGGATTAAGAAAAGCAATGGATCTATTAAGAAGAATCCTTTAAGTCCCGCTCTTGATATTGATACTCTTCCACCGCTTGATCTTTCTATTTTTGAGGAGGAACGATTATATCGTATGATGGGTGGAGAGATGTATAGGATGCTACCTGTTGAGACTCATCGTGGTTGTCCTTATACATGTACTTATTGTGGTTCACCTACTCAAAATAAGATGTATCGAGAGCAGACTAAATCAAAATTTTATCGTCAGAAATCTATTGAAAAAGTAAAAAATATTGTGTATCATTATATGGAGAAATGGAATGCTGAGTATTTCTTTTTCTGGGCTGATACTTTTCTTGCTTATAATGATGATGAAATAGATGAGTTTTGTGAATGGTATGAAAATGTTAAGATTCCTTTTTATGTACAGGGCCGACCTGAGTCTATAAATGATCATAAGATAAAACGGTTAAAAGACGTGGGTCTTGATCGTGTCGGTGTTGGAATTGAGCATGGTAATGAGGAATTTCGTAGAAATGTTTTGAAAAGGACTTATACAAATAAGCAGGCAATTGATTCTATGGCGGTTTTGTATAAACATAAGATTAGTTTTAGTTTAAATAACATAATTGGTCTTCCTGATGAAACGCCCGAGCTTGCTATGGAGACTGTGGAGCTTAACCGTGAGATTAAAGGTTTTGCTGATGCAAGTTGTTCTATTTTCCAACCTTATTATGGGACATATTTACGGGATTATGCAATTAAGAAGGGGTATATGGAAGCTGATGTTATTGCCTCTCATAACCAGGATACGAGTATTTTGAATATGCCAATGTTTCCAAAGGAGAGAATCCATGGTATTCGTAGGACTTTTTCTATGTATATACGCTTTCCTAAAAGTAAATGGGACGAGATTAGAATAGCTGAGAACGATACAGTTGAAGGCAACAAGATGTGGGAGAGTTTAAGAGAGGATTTGTTGGAGAAGTATTATTAAAAAAATCTTTATAACTCGGTTGTTTTAATTTTAGGATGGTTGTCTTTTGTATAGTGAGTAAAAAAAATCAGTACCAGATATTATTGCATTAAAATCCTTGTTTAATAAAGATGTAAATAATTTTCTAGTAATATAGCTGGGTCTTGAATAAAACCTACTCATTCCTTTTTTACATAGTTCAGTTAATTCCTCAGTTGTGAAATTCCCAAGTCCCCTCAGTGAGTCAGCTCTTACAGCATATTTATCTGTATCTTCATTTATCTTACCTGTTTTTACTGCATCTTTCCATATATCAGATCCGTAGTCATATGATAATGGTGAAAAAACCGCGTAGTCAAGTGGTAATGAGCAGGCAAATTTCATGGTTTTTTTAACATGATTTATTGTCTCAAATGGCGCACCAAGTATAAAGGATCCCGTCACGAGAAAATCCATTTTTCTTGCTAGATTTACTGCTTTTACAACTTGTTTTAATGTTATCTTTTTATTATAAAAATCAATTATCTCCTGATTTCCTGATTCAATACCAAAACCAATATATTTTACACCTGCTTTTTTTATTTTTTTATATAAATCAATGTTTGCTGAATCAACACGGGCTCCCATAATATAAATGTTTAAATCTATTTTTGATTCAATGATTTTATCCATTATCTTAAAAATTCGTTTTTTATCTTGTAGGAAATTATCATCAAGCATACCTACTGTATCATATTTTTCATCAATTAGTCTTAGTTCTTCTATTACGTTTTCTGCAGATCTTTTTCTATATGTGGATGTGACAATGTGTCTTGTACAAAATGAGCATCTATATGGACATCCTCTGCTTGTCATCATGCATGTGAATTTTGGTGGATAAAAAAATTCTTTGTTTATCTTTCCATAACAGTAAACATATTTTTCTATAAGATTTCGAGATGGAAATTTAATTGCGTCTAAATCTTTTATTAATTTGAATGGTCTTCCTTTTTTTATTTTATTATTTTTCCTATAATAAATTCCTGGTATTTTTGATAAATCAGAATTATTTGTAAGTGCTTTTGCAACATCTTTTATTGATTGCTCTGCTTCTCCTTCTACACTAATATCAGCCGGTATATCTATTAATGCATCTTCTGGGTGAAATGTGCAATGTGGTCCACCAATTATAATTGGTATATCTGGATTTATTTTTTTGATTATACTTATTATGTGATTGATTTGGGGAATTGATTTGCTATATACATTTAAACCGATTGCATCAAATGATTTTATTTTTCTTTTAATTTCTTCTACTGGGTTATTTTCGCAGTAAAAATCAAGAACTTCAACTTTATGTCCTTCGGCTTCTAAGGAGCTGGCTATATATAGCAAACCAATAGGGGGAAAACACCCAGACGTTAAAAGAGGAGTTAAACCTTTAGTGACATTGATTAAGAGATAGTTCATTATTAATCCTGCCTATTTTATATTAAATTGTTATAATTATTCCGTTTATCTTTATCATATGATTTTTCTTATTCATATCATATCCAATTTAAAAGACGTCTTTTCTGATATATATAATTTATAGACCAATCATTGGATGTTAGACAAAAAAGTAATCTTAAATAGATACTACTTTGTTTTTAACTTAATTCTGATTTTATATACCAAATTAAAAATTATGTAAATATTCCTATTGCTTTAATGCTCATATTATTCATCTTATTTATTTTGAAAAGAGACACTCCAATTACCTGTCCAAAATCCAGAACTCCATACATGGTAATCCGCGTTTCTAAGGAATCTTTTTGTGGTTCTCATTCTTTTATGCATCTCTCTTCTTGATAGTTTTGGATACATAGTACTTGCCTCTGTTCCATCGACAGCAGAAAATGAAAATAGTACTCCCTTATCAAAACGTATTTTTTTTAAAAATTCCATTGTTTCCCCGAATTCTTTCAGAGTCTCTCCCGGAAAACCAACTATGACCTCTGCTCTCATTTTTAAATTAGGACAAGCTTTTTGTATTTTTGAAATAGCATCCGATAATGCTTTTTTAGTATACGGGCGTCTCATACGTTTGAGTACAGTATCACTTCCAGACTGAACTGAAATGCAAATATATCTTATCTTTTTCTTCTGAAAAATCTTCTCCAGCTCACGTGCATATTTAATGAACCATGTTGGATGTATATTTTCTAAATTTAATGTATAATCACCATCAATTTCTGTTATTTCATCCAAAAGTTCAGGGAAGGTTTTTCCGATATCTATTCCATAATTACCAATATCATCAGCATCAAGACCAAGATCTGTATAGCCTTTCTGTAAACCAGCTTTAAATTCTTTCACACATTGTTCAAGAGGTTTGCTATGTATTTTACCGATAGCTTTTTTTATAGCGCAATATGAACATTTATAGTTACATCCTTTTGATATAACTACCCAATAAGTCCTATTCTCAAGTATGTATCTAAGATGCCATAGATCCTTGCCAAATATTTTTATTAAAACTTCCTCTTTAAAGTATTTATAGGTTTTTCCAACAAATTGAACTTCTCTAATGATATTTTTGAATGTGGAGGTAGGTTCTTCAAACAAACGCCCAAAAGGTTTAAATCTTCTCCAAATAAAATGCTCATCGTCTAAATATCTAAATTTAAATTTATTATCATCAAAAATTTCATCAATATTATCTATATCCTTTGTCGGTATTATTTTTCCTTTGAAAATATTATTCAATTTCTCCTTAGCAATATCAGGTAAACAACCAGCAACAATAAGCTCCGCATCATATT
>Ga0180431_10010129_pt1 | contig 10527 bp, 5 predicted proteins | sample SS_ome_11_FD_132459 | JGI IMG/M metagenome (GOLD analysis project Ga0180431, IMG submission 132459) | Hypersaline lake sediment archaeal communities from the Salton Sea, California, USA - SS_1_MS_1 metaG | ecosystem: Environmental > Aquatic > Non-marine Saline and Alkaline > Hypersaline >... | reverse complement strand
GTCTCGCACGATGTTTACATAGGCGAGAGTTTCGACGATGTCAATAACGGAGCCGAGGGGACCTTTGCAGGTAACATAACGGCCACTTCCCAGGTAGTGGGCTTCTTTGGTTTCCCGGTTCCTGATGGGCTTCAGCCCGGCACAACGTACTACTGGCGCGTCGACGAAGTAAACGACGCCGATCCTAACAGCCCCTGGAAGGGTGATGTCTGGAGCTTCTCGGTGCCGCCCAAGACGGCCTACAACAGCGAGCCGGCTGACGGACTGAAATTTGTGATCCCGGACGTGACCTTGAGCTGGACAGCGGGTTTGGGTGCGATGTTGCATAACGTTTACTTCGGCAACAATTTCGACGATGTGAACAATGCCTCAGGTGCTCCGCCTACGCCGGACCCGATCTTTACCCCCGGCGCGCTCGAAAGCGGCGTGGAGTATTTCTGGAGGGTCGACGAGTTCGACGGCGCCGCCACGCATAAGGGCGAAGTATGGAGTTTTACAACCATACCGCCCATAGCCGTTGGAGATCCCAGCCTCGTTGGCTGGTGGAAGTTCGATGAAGGTATGGGCCGCACGGTCGTCGATCATTCCGGCTATGGCCATCATGGAACAATCGCCGGTGACGTGTTCTGGGCCGACGGATATGATCGCGGCGCAATGGATTTCACAGGTGCGGGTTCTTATGTCGAGATGACTGGCTACGAAGGTGTAACCGGAACCAATCCTCGCACAATGACCGCTTGGATAAAGACATCAACGACGGATGGTACAATTCTGGCCTGGGGCGTCAATACTGCCGGGCAGAAATGGAGAATGCGCTCCGACGCCACCGGCGGCTTGCGGGCCGAGGTTAACGGCGGGTACAATTATGGCGGCACAAACATCGCAGACGGTCGATGGCACCACGTGGCTGTCACATGGGAAGACGACGGCACGCCGGATGCGCTGGACTTCCTGCTGTACGTGGATGGACAAAGAGACGCCACTGTAGATTCGGTGGACGAGCCGATCGACACGTCGGCTGCCGGTGTGGTGAGAATTGCTGAATCCGCCTGGGTAGATACCGCTTTCGTCGGTCTGATCGACGAGGTTCGAATTTACGACAAGGTGCTGACTCTGGAGGAGATTCAGCTTGTTATGAGAATCAATCCGCAACTTGCATGGGCTCCGAGCCCGGCCGAAGAAACGCTGGCGCCGATGAACGTGGCCGACACGCTGAGTTGGTCTGCCGGAGATGGTGTGTCTCAGTATGATGTCTACTTCGGTTCGGATCAGGCTGCCGTCGTAGCGGCTGACGACACCGACACCACCGGTATCTACCGGAGTCGTCAGAGTGCGACTTCTTACCCACTGCCGGAAGGTGTCGATCCCAACAGCGGGCCTTTCTACTGGCGGGTTGACAGCGTTGCTAATGACGGCACAATTGTCACAGGCCGGCTCTGGAGCTTCTCGGTAACTGATTATGCTCTGATCGACGATTTCGAGACCTACAACGATATTACTGCGGGCGAGCCGGGCAGCAATCTCGTATATGTCACGTGGGTGGACGGATATGAAAATCCGAACATAAACGGATCGACTATAGGATACGTCACCGGAGCATCTATGGAACCCAACAACGTGCATAGTGGGCTGCAATCGGCACCGTTCCAGTACAACAATATAACGGTGGGTGTCTCGGAAGTGACACGTACATTCACCCCCGCACGGAACTGGACGATAAACGGCCTTCAAACGCTGTCACTGTGGTTCGCAGGCAAAGGCACCAACGCGCCCGGGCAACTATACGTGAAGGTCAACGGTGTTCAGGTTAATTACGACGGCAATGTAAACAACCTGAAGCGAGGCCCATGGCAGGCCTGGAACATCGACCTGACGTCGATCGGCACGAATCTAACCAGTGTCACCAGTATGGCGATTGGCGTTCAGGGCCCTGGCGCCACCGGTTTACTGCTGCTTGACGATATCAGACTGTATCCGTTCCCCGGTGAGCTTATTACGCCTGTGCAACCCGATCCGGCCGGTTTGGTGGCAAAGTACACCTTTGACGGCGATGCCAACGACAGTTCGGGCAATGGCCTCCACGGCATTTTGATGGGCGGCCCCACTTTTGTACTCGGCAATTCCGGGCAGGCCATTAGTTTTGATGGCGTCGACGACTATGTGGAGATAACCGGCTACAAAGGTATTTTGGGCCCGAACGCTGTTACTGTAACTGCCTGGGTCAAGACGACCAGCACCGCGACCGCAAACACTGGCATAGACTCAACAAATGCGATTATAGGCTGGGGCCCCAACACGGCTGGTCTAAGATTCGGCTTCCGGGTTGACGACGGGAGGTTGCGGACGGAGCATCACGGCGGCAATATCCAGGGTAATAGTCTGGTTGCCGATGGGCAATGGCACCACGTAGCGGTAACCGTGCAGGCGAACTCTACGGTCTCCTATCCGCAGGTAAGACTATGGTTGGACGGCTTAGATGACACGAGGCCCGGTACAGACCCGGATGCGTACAACATCACCGCAGATCTGGACGTGAGTATTGGCAGGCGTCCGGCAAGTAACGACAGATTCTTCATGGGGCAGATAGACGATGTTCGCATCTACAACCGGGCGTTGTCCGCCGAAGAAATAGCGGGGATGGCAGGCATTTTGGAACCGTACGATAAGCCGTTCTGAGACTGACTGATACGATGCATCTTATGCCGTGCAGTTCGGCATGAGAGTTTATTATAATCCGGGGCCTGTACTGATTGATTCGGTACGGGCTCTTTTTTCGTTTGTTATCATCGGCAAAAAGGTTGACCGTTGCCGCCTGGAGTTGGTATCTTGTACTTTTTGGCAAGGCAAGTTAGATTTAAACTTCAGGAGGTCCGATCTATGTCACGAAAGTCAAGCATCACTCGACGCAGACTGCTCAAGCGCACGGCGGCAATTACCACCGGCACGATAGCATTGCCGTACATTGTTCCTTCATCGGTCTTTGGCCGAGCCGGTGGTGCCACCCCGAGCGAACGTATCGCAATGGGCTGCATAGGCACAGGAGGTCAGGGCAGAGGCAACACAAAGGCGTTTCTAAACAATTCCGCCGCTCGGATGGTTGCGGTCTGCGACGTCGCCGAATCCCGGCGACAGCAGGCAAAGGATATTGTCGACAAGCACTACGGCGACAAAGGATGTACCGTTTACGGCGACTTTCGCGAGCTGCTGGCGCGCGAGGACATCGATGCCGTCGTGATTGCCACGCAGGACCACTGGCACGCGCTGATCGCTGTAGCTGCGGCGCGGGCCGGCAAGGACATGTACTGCGAAAAACCGCTTGGCGTTGCGGTCACCGAGGGCCGGGCGATCAAAGATGCGGTTAGAAGGTACGGGCGCGTTCTCCAGACGGGCACCCAGCAGCGGTCGGACAGAAAATTTCGCCATGCATGTGAGTTGGCTCGAAATGGCTATGTCGGCAATATCCACACGGTCAAAGTCGCTGCTCCGGGCCCCCGGTACAAACGAAAGTATAGCAAACCCACGAGCGTCGAGCCTGTGCCGGGAGGTTTCGACTACGAGATGTACGTCGGCCCGGCGCCGATGAAGCCTTATAACGGCGGCAGGTGGGCCTGGCCTGACTGGTATCTGATCTGGGATTACTGCGCAGGTTTCATTGTCAACTGGGGCGTCCATCATCTGGACATCGCCAACTGGGGCTGCCCGGAGGTCGGCGACAAGCAAGCCGAAATCACATGTACGGGCAGTTATCGCAACGACGGTCTGACCGACAACATCAACGATTGGCAGGCCGAGTTCAAGTACGGCAGCGGCCTTCGCATGACGCATACGAACACGGATAATCCGAACAAGCAGGGCTGCCGGTTCGAGGGCGATAAGGGCTGGGTCCACGTCAACCGCCAGGGGATCTCGGCCCAGCCTGAGTCTCTGTTGAAGGTCAAGATAAAACCCGGCGAGACAAGTCTTGGTGACTCGACCAGCCACCACGCCAACTTCCTCGATTGCGTACGATCCAGACGCGATCCGATCTCCCCGGTCGAGGCCGGTTACACGGCTTCCAATCTCGGCCTGCTGCCGGAGATCGCGTGCCGGCTCAAGCGAAAGCTCACATGGAACCCGGCCACGGAGAAATTCATCGACGACCGCCAGGCCAATCAGATGCTCACTCGCCCGATGAGAAGCCCCTGGAGTCTGTAGCAACCCCGGTCGCTACTGATTTTCCGGTGGCAATTCGACGAGCCAGATATTGCGGAATTGCACGGGATTGCCGTGGTCCTGAAGGTATAGTCCACCCGGCCCCTTTTCGGTCAGGTCCGGTGCCGCTGTCGTCGGTCCCTTTGGCTTCTTCTCGCCGCTCTGGATTGTCTCTCCATTGTGTACGACCTTCAGTGTTGCGAGATGGGTCTTTTCCCCATTTGTATCGAAACGAGGCGCCCGGAACGTGATATCGTAGGTCTGCCACTGAGTCGGCGGGGCGCACATGTTCACCAGCGGTCTGCCGACCCTGTAAATCCCGCCGCACTCGTTGTCCATGCCCGCAAGCCCGTAGCTGTCGAGTATCTGCACTTCATAGCGGCCCTGCAAATACACGCCGCTGTTGCCGCGCCCCTGACCGCGCGCATCCGGCATGAAAGGCAAGCGGAACTCGATGTGCAGCTTACAGTCGCCGAACTTTTGTTTCGTGATGATCCCGCCGGCACGCGGCTTGACTTCCATCGCTCCGTCTTTCAGAAGCCATGGAAAACCCGCAATTCTCCGTCTCGCAGCTTGCCAGTTGTCAGTGTCCTTTTTCTTTCCGGCGAATAGCACAATCGCGCCCTCAGGCGGCTTTTTGCCAAGGGTGGGAGAAAGCCGGACGGTCTTTGCCATAGTAAACGTGCCGGAGATGCTTTCGCCGTCAGCGGAGGTGCCTTTGAATTTACCCGCAAATTTGCCCGCTTTGATTGAAGATTCGATGTCGATAACGTGGCCGAATTCCGCATGCCCGTTGAATTTCAGCGTCAAGCCTTCGAGCTTGCCTTCCAGAACGAAAAGGGGGGGCCACTCGTACTCGAACTCGTCGTTGAAGTTGGCTCGATACTCACCTTTGCCGAGCGCAATCACCTGGGCCACGATCGGCCCGGTATCGTACCCGTCGTCCAGAGTCCAGGTTCCCTGCCAGTCACCCATATACTTATCGGCTTCTTCCATCGCTTCCTTCGCCTGCCGAAGCAGCCTGTTCTGCTGTGCTCCGGCCTCGGCCGCCAATCCGAAAATCAGCCCAAATACTAACATCGCAGCGATGATTCTATGTTGTCCGGTCATGTCTAATTCTCCTTTCATTGCACCCGTATTAATTTGTCCCATCAGAACACTTTATCTGAGGCACGTTAGAATAGCATACCCCCCTCGACAACGCAACGTTTCACTCGGCGAACCCTTCGTACTTGAAACCTGAGCCAATACCGCTATAATGTTTTGTGGCAAGGGCATTCCCTCGACCAAGCTCGGGACAGGCTTGCCCTTGCGTAAGACCGGGCAATATTACTTTGAAAAGGTCTTTATAACTTTGTAACCGGGCAATCTAATTCTCGGGTAATGGTAACTGGTTTACGTGCTGACGTACGTTCACTAAGGTTGAAAAGACAATTGACGCACGGAACTCTGCTAAAAGGTGAGAATCGCTCACATCGTGGCGAGGGCGTCCCGCCCTCGAATCGCGGGCAATGTCATTCCTGCGAAAGCAGGAACGACCGCGACACAAAGCTTTACATGCCGCTGACGAGAATACAGAAGCTCATCTGCAAGAGGATGCTGGATTCCAAGCGGAGCAAGCCCTGTTTCTATCTTGAGGCAAAAGCCGACGTGACCGAACTGATGGCGATGCGGCCGAAACTGCGAAAAGCGTTCGGCGTAAGAATCACCACCAACGCTTTTTATATTCATGCCGTGGCGCTGGCGGCGCAGCAATATCCATTAACTATTGGCTTGCTCGACGGCGATTGCATAAAAATAGCCGAGCGTCTGAACGTAGGCTTTGCGGTCAATGCCCCGCAGGGTCTTGTCGTACCGGTGGTTAAGGACGCCGATGAAAAAACGCTGCCCGAGATCGCCCGCGAAGAAAAGCTGCTGACCGACAAGGCTCGCGACAACAAGTTGACGCTCGTCGAGATCGAAGGCGAGACTATCGCGATGAGCAATTTAGGTGCTTACGGCATCGATTCGTTCATAGGGATTGTCCCGCCGCCGACCAGCACTATTTTATCTGTTAGCAATGTGATACATACGGTTGTCCCAATGAACGGCGAAATTGCCGAACGAAAAATAGTTAGCCTGACAGTGGCGGCTGATCGCAGAGTTGTAAACGAAATCTACGCGGCAAGATTTCTCGGTTTTATCAAGGAGCACTTGCAGAATCCGCAGGAGTTGATTTAACCCCGCCGGGTGGCAGCCTCAAGTGAAGATTGGGGATGGTTCTGCCACCGGGCCCATCCCTAAGGGGTGAGCCTGCCACCCGACGACAAACGATGGTGGGGCAAGCCCTACCCTACGAAAGGAAGGAGTATTCATGAACAGAAGAGAGTTACTTAGAAAAGGTATTTTGGCCGCATCGGCTGTTTGGCTGGGCGGTACTGTGAAGGCGGCGGACAATGATAATCTTCCGAATATTTTGTGGATCACCAGCGAGGACCACGGCCCGGAAATGGGCTGTTACGGCGACAAGTTCGCTACTACGCCAAACCTCGATGCGCTGGCTAAGATGGGAATGATCTTCGAGCTTGCATGGTCCTGCGCGCCTGTCTGCGCGCCTGCCAGAACGACGATCATCACCGGGATGTATCCCCCCTCGATAGGCGGCCAGCACATGCGAAGCATGGTGAAGGTGCCCGATTATGTGAAATTCTATCCGCGATTCCTGCGTGAGCGGGGCTACTACTGCACGAACAATTCCAAGGAGGATTACAACGTTCGAACCGACGACAAAGGCTGGAATGAATCTTCGAGAAAGGCCCATTACGAAAACCGTAAGCCCGGCCAGCCTTTCTTTGCGATTTTCAATTCGACGGTCAGTCACGAAAGCAAGATTCGCGCCAAATTCGACTCGCCGGTCCACGACCAGACGAAGGTGCGCATCCCGGCCTATCATCCGGACAACGCCGAATCGCGGCGGGACTGGGCTCGCTACTACGACATTGTTACCGCAGCGGATGAAGTCGCCGGCAAGCATCTCGCTGCGCTGGATCAGGCGGGTCTGGCCGAGGAGACGATTGTCTTCTACTACGGCGACCACGGCTCGGGAATGTCGCGCAGCAAACGCTGGCCGTACAATTCAGGCCTTTCCGTGCCGATCGTGGTGTACTTCCCGCCGAAGTGGCGACATCTGGCTCCGGCCGAATATAAGCCCGGCGGCAAGAGCGACCGTATGGTGAATTTCGTCGACCTGGCGCCGACCCTCGTGAGCCTGGCGGGGGTCAAGCCCCCCGAATGGATGCAGGGACACGCCTTCGCCGGTAAGTTCCAGCAGCCCAAGCCCAAGTACATGTTCGGCTTCCGCGGCCGGATGGATGCTCGCTACGATTTCATTCGAACGGTTACCGACGGGCGATATCAATACATCCGCAATTACAATCCGCACTTGATCTACGGGCAATACGTCGCGTACAACTTCGCGACGCCGTCTACTTCCGCCTGGAAGCGCGATTACGACGCGGGCAAGCTCAACGAAGCACAGTCCCATTTCTGGGGATTGAAGCCGGCCGAGGAGCTTTACGATCTCAAGGCCGATCCCGACGAGGTCAACAACCTGGCGCGCTCGGGCGAGCACCGGGCAAAACTGCGCGAGCTTCGCGAAGTGCTGCGGGACTGGTGCCGTGAGATTCGCGATCTGGGCTTTTTGCCGGAGGGCGAGATTCACAGCCGAAGCGCCGGCTCGACGCCGGGCGACATGGCGCGTGATGACAGCAAGTATCCTTTCGACCGAATCTTCGCCGCGGCCGAAATCGCCACTACGCGAAAGCCAAAGGATATTCCTGCCCTCAAGAAGAACCTGAAAGATTCCGACAGCGCCGTTCGCTACTGGGGTGTCATTGGCATCCTCAATCGAGGTCCCCGCACGGTTGTTAAATCGCGTGATGAACTGATGGCGGCGCTCTCGGACGACTCGCCGTACGTGCGAATTGCCTCGGCCTTGGCGCTTGGCAAACATGGCGTTCGGGCCGATCAGCGCCGCGCAGTCGATTGTCTGCTCGAACTGGCGCCGTGGACGCCGGACGGAGACGTCTTCGTCTCTATGGCGGCTCAGAACGCCATCGACAAGCTCGACGACAAGGCTGCCTATGCGGTTGACAAGATTAAGGCGTTTCCGTCCAAGGGCGGCTGGTCGCCCGACGGCCGCTACAATGGCTACGTCAGCTCACTGCTCAAAAAGACCCTCGCCGACCTTGGCTCGGCACAGAAAGAGGAAAGACCACGCAAAAGAAAGCGGTAGCAATGAAACGACGCGATTTCCTGAAGTGCGCCTCGGCGTCGGTTCTTGGCGCCGCTGCACTCGGTCGGCCGTCGGCCGGACAGGCGACGTCGAACGAACTGGACCGTTACGGCGGCTGGAAGGGAAAGAAGTTTCGCGCGACCGGGTTCTTTCGCACCGAAAAGGACAAACGCTGGTGGCTCGTAACGCCGGAAGGCAACGCTTTCCTGAGCTTCGGAGTAAATCACCTTCACATGGGCTGGTGGGCGCAGCCGTACAATCGTAAGATCTGGCAGGAACGGCTGGGCGTGACGCAGGCGAGGGGGCCCGCTTTTTCCAGCGCGTTTAGAAAGTGGTTTATGGCCGAGCGCCGCAGATTCGGCTTCAACACGTTAGGCGTTCACAACAGCCGGGACGTGCTCAATGTACCGGAGCCTTTCATGCCCTACGTCCAGCCCATTGCCTTCGTTGACATCCCGCACTGGAAGCAGGATGTTTGCGACGATAACTTTCTCGATGTATTCTCGAACGATTTCGCAATGCATTGCGACAGGATGGCTGCAAAACATGCCGCAGCGCTAAAAGATGATCCGTACCTGTTGGGTTATGCGATGACCGATTGCCCTTTGCTGACGGAAGAGGATTGCCGTCAGCGCACGGACGTTATCGGCGGAGACCGGCGGGCCGCGCGGATCGGCTGGCCGCGAAGGCTGCGAAATCTCAGTATCAATTCGAGCGGGAAAAGGGAGTACGTCAATTGTATGCGTCAGTTATACGGCGATGAAATCAGCAGTTTCAATGCAACCTACGGCACCGGATTCGATTCTTTCCACGAGCTGGCAACGGCTCGCGACTGGAGGCCGGAGACGGATTTGTCCAACGGCAACGAAACACGCGACAACGTCGAGTTCCTCAAACGAGTCGTTGCACGATACTACCATGCTGCAATAGGTGCGATTCGCCGTTACGATATGAATCATTTATTCTTCGGTGACAAGCTCAACGGCAACACAGACACTGTTGATACCGTTCTCCGAGTTACGAGTCAATATACCGATGTGGTCTTCTATCAGATGTACGCCCGTTATGAGGTGCAAAAACCGGGGATGGATCGCTGGTCGAAGATCGCCGACAAGCCGTTGCTCAACGGTGATTCGTGCTATGCGGCGACCACGAAAATCATGCCTCGTCCCTACGGCCCAGTCGCCGACGATCAACAGCAGCGGGCCGAGTGGACCCGTGAGTTTTTCGAGCGTGCATTTGCGCGACCGGATTTCGTCGGTTGGCACTACTGCGGCATGATCGACGCTCCCAACCTGATCCCGGGCAAAAAGGGACGACAGCACGGCGGCCTGCTACAGATTGACGGCACGCCGTATCAGCCGGTCCAAAAGGTGCTGAGAGCTTCGGCGGACAAAATGTACCGGATCGCAACGAGCAGGCTCTGAAGGAGACCTGGCGATACTACTCGACTATCACTGTTTCATCGGGCTTGATGCCGAGTCGTTTGAATCTTCCGGCCCGGCTCTTTTCGTCGCCGACGTGGATTTCTCTCGCGAGTTTTCCCACTTTCAGCGCGTGCTCTCTGGGGACGACGATTACGCCGTCGCCGTCGGCAACAACCACATCGCCGGGATAGACGAGGACGCCGGCGCAGTTGATGGGAAAATTATAAGATTCGGCGATAAGTCTGCCCGGGCGGACTCCGCGGGTGCTGTGCCCGTTCGGGCAGTAGACGGCGATCTTCTTGACTTTGACGATCTCGTCGGTGTCGCGTGCGCCGCCGTTGGTGATTGCTCCGACGACGCCCTTTTCCGCCCAGCCGAGGCTGTTGTTGGAGCCGATGAAGCCGCACTCTTCGATGCCGCCGGCGTCAATGACTACAATGTCTCCGGGCTTTGCGGTTTTTAGCCATGCGTCGGGCGCTCGCCCGTACTGTTGGGACTTGAACTTTTTGAATCCCTCGACGGTATCGAATGAATTCTGTCCGACTCTGACGTCCGTGGGGACGTGCCGCACGGTGATGGCGAAACCAACGACTCTGTGGGTGAATTTGTCCGTGTCTCGCCACAAGGGCCTTATGT
>Ga0180431_10010127_pt1 | contig 10528 bp, 10 predicted proteins | sample SS_ome_11_FD_132459 | JGI IMG/M metagenome (GOLD analysis project Ga0180431, IMG submission 132459) | Hypersaline lake sediment archaeal communities from the Salton Sea, California, USA - SS_1_MS_1 metaG | ecosystem: Environmental > Aquatic > Non-marine Saline and Alkaline > Hypersaline >... | reverse complement strand
GCCGCTCACGAAAAGCCGTTCCCTTCATGTCGATGGGGAGCCACGTCTCCGGGTCAGGGTGTGGCGTATGTTAATCCACATGTCGCTGAAGCCAGCGTGGCCCCGCACGCTCTCTACCCCCCGCATGAAGATGCGGGCCAGGCCGCCACGGACGAAAGGCAGGTGCGTGTGGGCGAAGGTCCGCACTCCGGCGTCGCTTAGCTGCTGGCCCAGGCCGGGCACGGGGACGAAGTCATCCGGCTCCCATCCCCACTCCAGCAGCGCTCCTGGTTGCCGGTGGGCGGCGGGGGAGAGCCCCAGCATGTTGGCCAGCACCCCCTGTTGGGATAGGAGCAGCTTCGTGCCAGCGAACCCATGTCCAGCGGGTGCCCGCCCCGTCCAAAGCGTGGTCAGCGCGGCGACGGTGGTGGAGGGAAAGACGGAGGTCAAGGGGATGAGCCGGCCAGCCCGAACCAGTCGGTTGAGTGGGGAGTCTTCCCCCTTCGCCTCCGCCAATTGGAGAACACGTCGCAGTTGCAGGTAACCCACCGCGTCCAGCACCACCATGACCACCCGGCGCACGCCCTGGGCTATGTCCGTCCACAGGGGATCGGGCAGCGGGGGGGCGGTATCCCTCAGTTCGACCCCCAGCAGCCCGGCGACCGTGGCCGGGAGGTTGGCGATGGAGTAGCCGCCGTAGTGGGGCAAGATGAATTCTTCCGGCAGTTGCCCCTCCAGGCCGGGGAGTTTGTGCTCGCGGACTGTGTGTTCGACTTGGGGAAGCGGGTTCATCGGTTCCGTGCCGAGCGGGCCGCTACGATCGCCAGGAGCACCAGCACGACCAGAGCGACGGGGATCAGCACGGGGGCTGGGGGTGGCCCGTCGGTGTTGCCGGCCCTGTACAGGCCAAACACCACGAGAGCCACCAGCCCCAACCCGACCATGCCTGCCAACAGCGAGCGTTGAGGGATGGAAGGGCCGTATTGTGTGCGGTATGGATCGACGCCCCCTGCTAGGTAGGCGTCTTTGGCCCGGGCGCTACGCGGTCGCTTGAAGCGTATCCGACTGTCGTCTAGTTTCTCCAGCATACTCCAGCCGGCGCGCGTCTCCTCTTCGATCAGTTTGTCCAGCGCTTTGGGGTTGCGAAAGACAGGGGTGTTCGCCCGGACGATCTTGAACTCCCAGTCGTTCTCCAGGTCATCTTGTGTGTATTGGGTCACCTCTTCCTCCTCTGCCAGCAGCGCTCGGCGGCGTTTTTCGGCCGCCGCCGCCGCCGCAATACCTCCACTGTACGCCATGTCGATACCCCCTATTTCTGCTTGTTGTCTCTTGCCTCTCGCCTATTCCCTCATCAGCCCCTCGCGCCAAGCGTAGACGGCGGCCTGGGTGCGGTCGGACAGGTGTAGTTTCCCCAACAGGTTGCTGACGTGAGCCTTCACTGTCCGCTCGGTGATGACCAGTTCGGCGGCGATTTCGGCGTTCGAGAGCCCCTGGGCGATCAGCCGGAGCACCTCCATCTCGCGTGCCGTCAGGTCGGCGGCCGGGTCCCGGCCTCGCGCGGGGGCGGTGACCTCGGCCATCAGCCGCCGGGCGATGCGCGGGTGCAGAGTGGCCTCGCCCCGGCTGGCGGCGCGGATCGCGTCCAGGACCGTCTCGGCGTTGGCGTCTTTGAGCAGATACGAGAGCGCGCCGGCCTTGATAGCCGAGAAGATCAGCTCGTCCTGCGCGAAGCTGGTCAGCACCACGATCTGGGTGCGCGGGCTGATCTGGCGGATGCGGCGAGTGGCCTGCACGCCCCCGCTGTCCGCCGGCTCATCCCCTGGCTCCAGGGGCAGCACCAGGTCCATCAGCACCACGTCAGGCACGTGCTCAGCCACTCCCTCCACCGCGCTCTGTGCGTCCCCTGCCTCGCCCACGATGACGACCTCCGGGCGGGCGCTCAAGTAGTAACGCAGCCCCTTGCGCACCACGTCGTGGTCGTCCACTACGAAGACGGTGGTCTGTTCGTCGTCGTCCACCTCCTGCGGGAGAGTGCTCTTTGCCCGAGGGGAGAGCTTAGGCCTTGGCATCGGTTCGCCGTGACTTCTGTTCCTCAGACGGGTTTATCGAGACGGGCAGGTTCCCCAACAGCAGCGTCGGGCTGACGCCGTGCTCGGTGATGACGATCTTGGCGTTGTCTCGCAGAGCGCTTTCGGTCATCTCTATCTGCTTCAACGCCTGGGCATTGCCCTGGAAGTACCTCTGGGCCGCCTCGTTGACCAGCCGGATCGCCTCGGCCTTGCCCTCGGCGACCCTGATCGCCGCCTCTCGTTCCCCTTCGGCGCGCTGGATTATGGCCAGTTTCTGCTGCTCGGCGGCCTCGAACTCGCCGGTGGCCAGCAGGCGCATCGAGCGCCGTTCCTGCTCGGCCGTCTTCTGCTTGTGCATGGCCTGTTTGATGTCGTCAGGGGGATCGATGAGCATGATCTCCACCTTGCTCACCACCAGCCCCCACTCGTCCGCGAACTTGTTGAGAATGGCCTGCAGGTTGTTGGCGATTTTCTCCCGGGCCACCAGGCTGTCGTCCAGCGTCAGGTCGCCGAACTCCTGGCGCAGGTTGGTCATCGCCAGTTGGATCACCGCCCGTTTCCAGTTGTCGATGTTGTAGAACGTCCTCTTGATCGATTCCTCGTCAGAGGCCGGACGCACCCACATGACGCCGTCTACGCGGATCTCTACGTTGTCTTTGGTGATCACCGACTGGGGGGGGATGTCCATGGTGTGTTCGCGGATGTCGCGTACGCGGATGACGTGGACGATCGGGATCTGGAATCCCAGTCCGGGCATGATGAATCTAGAGTATCTGCCCAGCATTTCCTGGATGCCCCTTTCGTAGGGCTGTAGCGTGTAGATTGGAAAATGAATGGTTCGCATGATCCTGGCCTCCTTTTCCTTTCTCTTCTATACCTTATGCGTATATCCTATCACACGGTTGCTTCCACATCTGCTCTGGTCGCGCTCATCTCGTCTACGATGCGCATGGCCACCATAACCAGCAACTGTAGGGGCAGCGCCCGGTGTAACTCAATCTGGAGCCTTTGAAGCCGGGCCTCACCTTCGGCCGTGAGCAGCTCGTCGCCGTCTGCGTCTGCGAGCACGTAGCGGCCTGTCTGCCCCTTGGCGTAGGCCAGGCGGTAGCCCCGTCCGTCGTAGACGATCTCGCTCCAGGTGTTCAACAGCCGGCCCTGGTTCTGGATCGCCGCCAGCGATTGCCCGTTGCGGGTTAGCACCATCCTGCCGTTCAGGCCGCGGATGTACCGCAGCGCCCACGAGGTGCCTTGATGCTCCCACTCGTAGCCGGACCTGCCGCGGTGCACCCGGACTGCCGACGCGCCGCGTTGTCCGATTGCCCGGGTCTTATTTTGGGTTTGTTGAAGGAGTCTGCCCTGAGCTTGTCGAAGGGTATAGCTTCTCTTGAGGCCTAGGAAGCCGGCGTCACGTTTGACCACCATAGGCCCCTCTGTAGATTCGACCAACGGCCGGCGCAGATGTACCTGGTCGGCGGGAAGCCATGGCCAGGTCTGCCCAACCGGGATGACCAATCTCTGCCCCAGCCATGGCCAGTTCTCGATCGTGGGGTTGGGCCGATTCTTGTCTAGTCTGGCGATCTCCGACCGTGGACTCAGGGGCTGGGTCAGCCCCACCTCCGCTGTCACTGTGGTGCCGCAGCCGATCTGGCTTTCGATCGTCAGCCGTCCCCCCACGTCCATGACACGTTCCTGCATGTTCACCAGCCCCAGGCCCCGATGGGCGGCGGCCTCGGAGGTGGCCCGCTCGGTGTCGAACCCCACGCCGTTGTCGCGGATGGTCAGCGCCACCAGCTCGGGAATGCAACGCAAATGCACATCCACACGGGTGGCCCGGGCGTGTCGGGCCACGTTATGCAGCGCCTCCTGGGCCACGCGGTAGAGCGCCTCGGCCACCGGGTGAGATAGGAGAGCATCGTTGCCCTGCACCTCCAGGTAGATCAGCAGGTGCTCGCGTGCGCCGAAGAGCAGGGTGTAGGCGTTGAGCGCCTCTGCCAGTCCCTGGTCCTGAAGCGAGCTGGGGCGTAAGTCCTTGATCAGACGGGTCATTTCGCGTTGGGCAGCTTGGGCTGTGGTCTCAATTTCGTCCATCATCTCAGCCAGCTCGGACGACGCATCTGTCGCCATGCCCTGTAGCGCTTCTAGGCGCGTGCGGAAGCCGCTGGCCGTCATGGCCAGGCTGAAGAGATGCTGCTTCACGCTGTCGTGCAGCTCGCGGGCCAGCCGGTTTCGCTCCTCGACCACGGCCAGGGCGCGCACCTGGTCGGTGAGGCGTGCGTTGCGCTCCCGCAGCTCGTCCAGGTCTTGTTCGTCCCGTTCCAGGTGCGCGGCCAATAGGTCCAGTTCCTCGGTCAATGTTCCCAGTTCATCGGGTGTCCGGTCTGCGATGCGCAGCGAGAGGTTGCCACGCAGCCAGGCGTGGCTGATTTCGAGTGCGCGTTCCAGACGTCGTACCAGTCGCCGGCTGGCCCAGGCGCCCAGGGCCAGCCCGATCAGTGGCGCTCCGATGATGACCAGCGCTGCGTTGAGGCCCCAGCCGGTTTGGCTCACAGGACGACGTGTGGTCAGGGTCAGCGCCCCCAGTGCCGCGCCTTCGGCGACGAGTGCCGCTCCCAGGGTCACTGCCGCCTGGCTCAGCGCCAGCTTGATGTGCAATTTCCTTCGTGTAGGCCGGACTTTGCTCTGCATATGGTGCTCCTGTAGGCTTCCTTTATCTGCGTCACCATTATATCAGAGCCTATGCTGCTTGTCATCGTGCTCGTGACCGAAATTGCCCTAGTACCTGGGTACAATTTGCTTTTGGAGTAACTGCTCGGATACGTTATTTTTTCGTCCTTGAGTGCGATTATACTCTTATTGATCGTAAAAGGGAAGCCAAGCGGCTTCTTTTCCTTCACCGGGTGCCCCAACCGATGGAACATTCGCCCCATCTGTGGTAGAATACACAGCGCTATGGAGTCTGTGACGTCTACGGGTATTACTGTGGTCGGCGGCGGGCTGGCTGGGAGCGAGGCGGCCTGGCAGGCCGCCGAGCGGGGCGTGCAGGTGACCCTGTACGAGATGCGCCCCTATCAGACGACGCCCGCCCACGTCAGCGATCAACTGGCCGAGCTGGTCTGCTCCAACAGCCTGGGTTCCAATCTGCCCAATCGAGCTGCCGGCCTTCTGAAGGCCGAGCTGCGGCATCTGGGCTCGCTGGTTTTGGCCTGTGCTGACGGTACTCGCGTGCCGGCCGGCGGCGCGCTGGCCGTGGATCGGCAGCGCTTCGCCGCCAGCGTCACTCGCCGGATCGAGGCCCACCCGCGGGTTCGTCTCGTGCGCCAAGAGGTGGCGACCGTGCCTGATGAGCGGGCGGTTATCGCCACCGGGCCCCTGACCTCCCATGCCCTCGCCGAGAGTATCGCCGCGCTGACGGGTCAGGACCACCTCTATTTCTACGATGCGCTGGCGCCCATCGTAACCGCAGATTCCATCGACATGTCTGTGGCGTTTCGAGCTTCCCGGTACGGGAAGGGGGATGCGGATTACGTCAACTGTCCTATGACGGAGGGAGAGTACGAGCGCTTCGTCGATGCGTTGGTGACAGCCGAGCGCATCCCCCTGCGTGACTTCGAGCGGGAGGATGCCCGGTTTTTCGAGGGCTGCCTGGCCGTGGAGGTGATGGCGGCGCGGGGACGCGAGACCCTGGCCTTTGGACCGCTGCGCCCGGTGGGATTGACTGACCCACGCACGGGCGAGCGGCCCTACGCGGTGGTGCAGTTGCGCCAAGACAATCTGGCCGGTACGCTCTACAACATGGTCGGCTTCCAGACCAACTTGCGCTATGGGGAACAGAGGCGGGTGTTTCGTCTCATCCCCGGGTTGGAGCGGGCCGAGTTCGTGCGCTATGGGCACATGCACCGCAATACGTTCATCAACGCGCCGCTTTTCTTGGAGTCGACCATGCGGTTCCACGATCGATCGGGGCTCTTCTTTGCCGGGCAGATCACGGGGGTCGAGGGATACGTGGGCAGTGTGGGCAGCGGGTGGGTCGCGGGAGTCAACGCGGCCCGCTTTGTGCTGGGACAGGGGTCGTTGACTTTGCCGCGTACGACGATGCTGGGGGCCTTGTGTCACTATGTAAGCAGTGCGGAGCCTGGGTCGTTTCAGCCTATGAAGGCTAATTTCGGCCTGTTGCCGCCGCTTTCGCCGCCCGTGCGCAATAAGAGAAAGCGTTATCGAGCCTACGCGGCCCGGGCGATGGCAGACCTCAAGCTGCAGGTTCCTGATGTTGGGTCTCAGACGTGACTTTCGTGTAGTCAGTATGGTAGGTGAAGCGATGTCATCGGTGAAGCTTTCTTCGAGGGGAAATCAGGCCATGCGAAAGGGGCTGGGGGCGCTGATTGTGCTTGCCCTCCTGCTCGTCGCCTGTGGTAAGCTGGAGCCGACGACGGAGCCGTCGCCGGCGCCGCTGGTCTTTGACGGTCAGGCGGCCTATGCCCACGTCGTGGCCCAGTGCGACCTGGGTTTTCGCCCCCCCGGTTCGGAGGCTGGGTGGGCCACCGGCGACTACATCATCTCTTACCTGATCGAGCAGGGCTGGGCGGTCAGGACCCAGGAGTTCACCTACCGGGACACGCCCGTGCGTAACGTCATCGGCAGCGCGGGAGAGGGGCCGGTGATCGTCGTGGGTGCTCATTATGACACCCGTCGTAGCGCCGATGAGGAGAATCCCGACGTCCCCGTGATGGGGGCTAACGATGGAGCCTCCGGCGTGGCGGTGCTTCTGGAGCTGGCCCGCACTTTGGATCGGGAAAGGCTGCGGAACCAGGTCTGGCTGGCTTTCTTCGACGCTGAGGACAACGGACGTCTCGATGGCTGGGAGTGGTGCGTCGGCTCCAGCTACATGGCCGCTCATCTGAAGGTCATCCCCGAGGCGGTCGTCGTCGTTGACATGGTCGGGGATGCTGACCAACAGCTTTTCTTGGAGCGCAATTCCGACGAGGCTCTCCAGATGCGGTTATGGGACATCGCCGCGAGCCTGGGATACTCTGATACGTTCGTCCCCGAGTACCGCTGGGCCATGTACGACGACCACGTTCCCTTTGCCCAGCGCGGCATCCCGGCTGTGGACATCATTGACTTCGATTACCCTTACTGGCATACGACTCAGGATACCCCTGACAAGGTTAGCCCTGATAGCCTTGAGCGGGTGGGGCGGGTGGTGGAGGTATGGCTGGAAAGGTCAGTGGATTCGTGGAGATGACTGCCCCCTTAGTAAGAAAAGCGAAACGAAGCGGCTCCGGCTCTTTCTTTCTCCCTCTCGTCGCTTGTCTCCTGTCCCTTAGCGCTTGTTTTCCTGTGCCTACTCTTTCTCCCCCTCCCTCTCCCTCCCGTCCTATCTCACCTTCTCCTTCCTCTTCTCCTTTGTCCGCGTCCCTGCCCACGTCCACCCCTACCCCCGCTGCCACTCGCACCTCTGTCCCGACGCCCACGTCCACGCCCGCACCGACCCTTGACCCTTCGGTCGCCGCGGCGATCGTGGCCAAGGGACGGGCCAGGTTGGCGGAGGAGGGGGTTGAGCCACTGTGCCTTCGGTGGGAGGACACCGATGGCGACGGTGAGGCCGAATGGGTGGGCCTATATCTGCGTCCGGGCGAGCCGTCTCAATTGGCGGCCTTCGTCCTCGACGGCGAGACCTGGCACGATCTCCGTCCGTTGAAGAAGGAGCCGGGCAAGAAGGATTATGGGTTGGGAGAATACCCTACCTGCGAACTGGACGTACGTGACACCAACGCAGATGGGCGGGTTGAGATCCTGATCTGGGGGCACGCCGAGGCTAGTATCGGCCTTCTCCACATTTTCGCCTGGGATGATGGGGCCTACGTATTGTTGGCCCCCTTCGAAGGGGATGCCGGGGTGCGGCTGGAGAATGCCGACGGTGACTTGGCCGAGGAGGTGAGCGTCCGCTACAAGGCGGGAGATGGCCTGGTGTGGGAGGCTGTGCATACCTGGGATGGGGCCAACTACGGCTGGACGTGGGAGCGGTATGACTGGTTGTACCTGGATCGTCCCCATGCCTATCGCACTGACACGCCGGAGCGCGCGGTGATCTCTTTCTACCTTGCGCTGGATGACCATGATCTGCCCGGGGCGTATGGCCTGTTGAGTGCTTCGACTCAGGCCGCCCAGTCGTATGGGGCGTGGGCGGTTGGTTTCGTCACGACGGTTGCGGTGGAGGTGGGAGCGGTGCACGAACTGGCCCGCAGCGATGAGGATACCGCCGTCGTCGCTGCCCAGGTGCGTGCCTACGATAACGTAGACGGGCGCGTGATCGCCACGTTGTGGGACGTCGATTGGACGGTGGTGCAAACGCCCGATGGTTGGCGGCTGGAAAGTGCCGATACAGCGCAGCTTGACCAGTGGGAGTCGAGTTACTATCGCTGAGGTCGTGTTGTGAAATAGGGGGAATGGTCTTATAATGTATACACTGAAATCTGTCGTGAAAGGAAGGTAAGTGGTCAGGAGATTGTCTGAACCTGTTGGTCCGCTGCACGAGCGGGCGTTTCTGGTCGGGATTGAATTGAAGGGTCCGGGGGCCTGGTCCTCCGAGGACGATTGGCCAGTTGAGGATTCTTTGGTCGAATTGGGGCAGTTGGCCCGCACGGCTGGACTTGAGGTGGTCGGGCAGGCTGTGCAGCGGCTTGAGCACCCTCATCCAGCCACCTTCATCGGTCCGGGCAAGGTGGAGGAGGTGGTCGAGCGTGTGGCCCAGACCGCTTCCGACGTGGTCATTTTCGATGACGAACTCTCGCCGCGTCACCAGCGGGAGTTGGAGGAGATGCTCGGTGAGAGAATCAAGCTGTTGGATCGCACGGCTCTGATACTTGACATCTTCGCCCAGAATGCGCACACGCGTGAGGGGGCGCTGCAGGTCGAGTTGGCCCAATATGAGTATCGCTTGCCGCGCCTCACGCAGGCCTGGACTCACCTGGCCCGCCAGGCGGGTGGGCGGGCTGGTGGAGCCACCGGCGGGGTCGGCGTGCGTGGGCCTGGTGAGACCCAGTTGGAGACCGATCGGCAGGTGATTGGCCGGCGTATCGCCCGGCTCAAGCAAGAGTTGGAGGGAGTCCGGGCTCATCGGGAGCGCTACCGCGCGCGACGTCGTCGGGAGGGCATGCCGGTCGTCTCCATCGTCGGCTACACCAACGCCGGCAAATCCACTCTGCTCAACAGATTGGCTGACGCTGACGTGCTGGTGGAGGATAAGCTCTTCGCCACGCTTGATCCGACCACGCGTCGCGTTTCGTTACCCGGTGGGGGTGTGGCCCTTTTCACGGATACCGTCGGATTTATCCAGAAACTGCCGACCCAGTTGGTGGCCGCCTTCCGTGCCACGCTTGAGGAGGTGGTCGAGGCCGACTTGCTGCTCCACGTGGTGGACGTCACCCACCCGCAGGTAATGCGTCAGGCCGAGACTGTGTGTGAGACGTTGGAGGAGATCGGGGCTGTTGGCAAACCCATCATCAGTGCCTTGAACAAGATCGACCTGCTCCCTTGTTCTGACGCGGCCCTCTCACTAGACAGGTCTACCTTCCCCAATAGCATCCCCATCTCCGCTCTTACCGGTCAGGGCCTGGACGGCCTTCTGGCCCGTGTTGAGGAGGTGTTGGAGGAGCAGATGGCCTGGCTTGATGTGTTAATTCCCTATCAGTCGGGGGAGTTGGTGGATTTGTTCCACCGCCGGGGATTGATCGAACGGGAGGAGCACACCGGGAGTGGAACGCGTATCGCAGGACGTATCCCCCGCGAGCTTGTCGGGCACTTCCATGCGCTGTAAAATTGACGCGCTGATGTGGCTATGCTACAATAATGCTACAATATCGTCGCTGTCGTGTATTGTTGACCTGATGTCATCGGAGGTGTGATGGGCGTTAAGTTGCTCAAACGCATAAGTAACTTCCTGGCTCGCTTGCCCGGGCTTCCTATTTTGGTCGCTATCGCTCTGGTGGTGGTCAATTTTGTGCTGCAATTATTGCCCCAATGGCCCATCGTCGATTGGCTGACCTATACACATTTCTTTTTGCACGTCGGGCTGGTGGTCGGATTTTTGGGGGTGCTGTTGGGTGATGCGTTGTGATACGCCGCGCGTCTGGCGAGCGACCGATGCCGCTTGCCTGCGCCGGGGTGGGCAACGGGCTGTGTAAGATGAGTGAAAGATAGACGGCAGGAGCGGGCCCCGGCCCGCTCTTCTGTCGTTCTATGTGCGGTTGATGGTGAGGATGATGGTGAGACGCTTGCGTGAGCCGTGGGTGTTATGGCGTTTTCGTGATGGCGGCGCTGAGTTCTTGCTGATTTGGCGCAACAGGTTGCCGTTGCTGATTCTCCCCCTGTTGGTGCTGGCCGAGTTGATCTCCCCGGCGCGGGTGTGGATGACGCTTCTGCTCGCGTTTGCCAGCGTGACGGCGATCGCGGCCTGGTGGGCCTGGCACATGGTGCGCCTC
>Ga0180431_10010126_pt1 | contig 10528 bp, 6 predicted proteins | sample SS_ome_11_FD_132459 | JGI IMG/M metagenome (GOLD analysis project Ga0180431, IMG submission 132459) | Hypersaline lake sediment archaeal communities from the Salton Sea, California, USA - SS_1_MS_1 metaG | ecosystem: Environmental > Aquatic > Non-marine Saline and Alkaline > Hypersaline >... | reverse complement strand
GGGGGCATATTGAGCAATCTGCCGATCTTACATTAAAAATAGCCACCCCCACCCTAACCCTCCCCCATCAAGGGGGAGGGAACTAAGGAACTTTCCGGATGAGAACTAAGTACTATGCCATTCATTTGGCAGCGACATTTATAAAGAGGTCAAAAAGTCCCCCTTTTCTAAAGGGGGATTTAGGGGGATTTTTAAGGGGTTACGACAAATCCCCCCTGACCCCCCCTTTAAAAAAGGGGGGAATTTTAGCTCCATTTGCACTTGAAAATATGTCCGAAAATATCACGTTAATTGCGAGACACGATACTACCTTTCAAGACGCGTTTTCGGAATTTGCACTGCCTGGCTAAAAAAGTTAGTTTTTTAACAGAGAAACCTGGCCCTGGTATTTTAACAAAGAAACTCTATCAGTCACCGGATGTTAGAGGTCACAAGGGCGCCAGGTTCTTGCCCCAGAAGGAGAGTGTGTGGATACTGCTGATAATCCCCAATCAATGCAGCCGGAAGGCGCGGCTGACGGCCAGGCCGTTCCCGAAGAGGAACAGGCCCAAACCGTAGGCTGGTGGCGGCCGGTGCTGCTGCTGGGCCTGCTGGTGCTGGTGCTGATCCTGGCCCGGGTCTTCGGTCTGGGAGACAAGCTGGGGGACCTGAGAGATTGGATCCGGGGGCTTGGGCCTCTGGGACCCCTGTTTTTCATGGTCATCTATGTCATCGCCACGGTCACCGCCCTGCCGGGCTCGGTCTTCACCATTGCGGCCGGCGCGCTGTTCGGCTCGGTCTTGGGGGTCATCCTGGTGAGCATCGCGGCCACTATCGGCGCCAGCCTGGCTTTCCTGATCGCCCGGTATTTCGCCCGCCAGGCTGTGGTCAACTGGCTGGGACACCACGAAAAATTTCAACGCCTGGACCGCCTCACCGAGGAAAGAGGGGCCATTATCGTCGCCCTGACCCGGCTCACCCCGCTCTTTCCCTTCAATTTCCTCAACTACGGCCTGGGCCTGACCCGGGTCCATTTTGGGACCTATGTGTTCTGGTCCTGGCTGTGCATGTTGCCCGGCATCCTGCTGTACGTGGTAGGGTCCGACGCCATTTTCCGGGCCCTGGCCCAGGGGCGGGTGTCCTGGCTCCTGATAATCGTGTTCCTGGCCGTGCTTTTCTCCGTGGTGGTCACCGTCCGGTGGGTTAATCGCCGGCTGGGCATTACCAGAAAATACCCTGCCGCCGGGTTTCAGGACGCGGCGGACGCCCCGGCCTTTCAGGGGCTGAGCCCTCCGGATGAACACAACCGGGAGTTGGCGGCCAATGTACATCCCGCGGACTGGGTCAACCCTGAGCCCGCGTTGGATTATAATCTGGTGGTCATCGGCGCGGGCACCGCCGGGCTGGTCTGCGCGGCCGGGGCCGCGGGCCTGGGCGCCAAGGTGGCCCTGGTGGAGCGGCGTCTTATGGGAGGCGACTGCCTCAATTACGGCTGTGTGCCCTCCAAAGCGATCATCCGCTCTTCCAGGGTGTCTGCCGACCTGCGCCGGGCCGGCTCCTTCGGCGTGCAGGTGCCGGAAGGGGCGGCGGTGGATTTCCCGGCCGTGATGGAGCGCATGCGCCGTCTGCGGGCCGGCCTCAGTCGCCACGATGCCGCCCGCCGCTTTCGGGACCTGGGCGTGGATGTTTTCTTGGGACAGGGCCGCTTCACCGGCCCCGACACCATGAAGGTGGACGGTCGAACCCTGCACTTCAAAAAAGCGGTGATCGCCACGGGCGCCAGGGCCGTGCATCCGGCTATTCCCGGGCTGGCCGAAGCCGGCTGCCTTACCAATGAAACTGTGTTTTCCCTGACCACAAAGCCCCGGCGCCTGCTGGTCATGGGCGGCGGGCCGCTGGGCTGTGAAATGGCCCAGGCCTTTCAGCGCCTGGGCTGTCAGGTGATCCTGCTGCACAAGCACGCCCGGATCATGAACCGGGAGGACCCGGACGCCGCGGACCTGGTGCAGCAGGTTTTCGTCCGGGAAGGCATTGACTTAATTCTCAATGCCAGGCCTACCCGGGTAACGCAGACCGACGCGGGCAAAGCGGTCTACTTCGAGCAGAACGGCCGGGAGCAGAGCATCGAGGTGGATGAGATCCTCATCGGCGCCGGCCGGGTCCCGAACGTGGAGGGCCTGAACCTGGAGGCCGCGGGGGTCAAATACGAGGGCGGCCAGGGCCGGGGGGTGCTGGTAAACGACCGGCTCCAGACCACCAATCCCCATATTTACGCGGCGGGGGACATTTGTCTGCCTTTTAAATTCACCCACCTGGCCGACGCTTCGGCCCGTATCGTTATCCGGAACGCCCTGTTTTTCGGGCGCCAAAAGCTGAGTGACCTGATCATCCCCTGGTGCACCTATACTGACCCGGAAGTGGCCCAGGTGGGCCTCTCCGAACCCGCGGCGCAAAAGGAGGGAGTGGCCTACCAGGTATTTGTGAAACCCTTACGGGAGGTGGACCGGGCCGTCCTGGACGGGGAGGAGGAGGGCTTTGTCAAAATCCTGGTCAAAAAGGACTCGGACAAGATCCTCGGGGCCACCATCGTGGCCCGCCACGCCGGGGAAATGATCAGCGAGGTAACCTGCGCCATGGTTGGCAAAATGGGCCTTAGCACCCTGGCCTCGGTTATTCACCCTTACCCCACCCAGGCGGAGGCCATCCGGGCCGCGGGCGACCGATATAACCGCACCCGCCTGACGCGCTTCCGGAAAAAGCTGCTCGATCACTTCCTGGCCTGGCGCCGGTAGTTCATGTAGGGTGCGCACTGCGCACCATCGATATCCGAACCCCGGGCCCGCCGGGCGCAACTGGCTGTCAAAGTTCAGGTTCTAACTTGAAAGGCGGGAGGCGCTGCGCTTTCCCGCCTTACGGACTAATCACTTTGCGTAGGGTGGGCACTGCCCACCAGGAAAGAAAGTTTTGGTAGCACAGGTTTCAACATGTGCTGGTGCGCCCCCGCCAGAGTTTTCCCTCCTCTCAAGCTCCTCCCATGTCCATTTGCCGTTAGCACGGGCATCTTGCCAGGGTGTCCGGGAGAATAGAGTCCTGCCTGTTTTTCCACAGGCTGGAAGCCTGTGCTCCCGCTTTCTTGAAGGTGGCCTCCCAAGCACCTCGAAGTCATCCCGTTGCACCCGGCATGCCTCGCAGAACCGGGATCGAATCCCTGGCGAGCGGGAACCGGGGCGGTCGGCGGGTTTACAGATATTGGCCGAAATAGGCGGCCAACTGCATGGCATTGACTTCCGGGAAAAATGTGCTCATCGCGTCTTTGAGGTCCCACATGGAGCGCAGGGAGGTAATCTCCTCCTTGTTATAGTGAATGTCCACTTCCCCCCGCTCCTGGTTCACCTCGACCCTGGTGATCCCCTGAACCTCGGCGAACCGGGTCTGGAATTTTTCGGCCAGGGAGGCATTCCCTTTAAGTTTGGCCACGGACAGGGTCAGACGGCCGGGTTCGGCCTGGAGGACTTCGATGCCTTCAATGTTCATATGGCAATCCTTGAGCTGATTTTTTGGTTAGGGTTCAGAAGCACCAAAAAGGGAAAAATCTAGCGAAGCATAGTTTACAGCTTGATGAGCAGAAGATTTTAACCGGCCACCCTGATGCTTTTCCCAATTCATCCCGAGGGATATATATCAGGCGGCGATACCAATTCTTGCGACTTGGAGCGGGCTTTCCGGCTGAAACACAACATGAACTTAAACACATTACAAAGGTATCTTATCAGAATACATTGATAATTTAGACAAAAATCATACTTGGAAGCACCTCCCCATTCTTTGGCCTGCCGTTTATTACCATTTACCATAAAATTACGTGGTCATGATGTCGGGTTTATTCGCGGTCACCAACCAAACTCATTCTTTTTAAGGCATTTTTTGCCTCCAATGCTCTTGAAGCGGATTCTCCGTTTTCGGCGGTGGAAAAATCTGTGGAGAAAAAAGATAAAAAGGCCGACACAAGTCGTGAATTCCTTTGACAGGGCCACTCAGATAAGATAATGTGGGTCCATTCAGCAGATCAGACCGAAAAGCTGCCAAGTAACACGACAGCCTGGGGCCTCAGGAAAAGGTGTTCCCTGCGGTTTTTCCCTGACTGCGGTCCCCTTTGAGGGGACCACGGAAGTATCATTTTAGGAGGTTCGGTAGGTTAATGAAGGAGACTGGTAAGGTAAAATGGTTCAATGACGCCAAGGGCTATGGTTTCATCTCCCGGGAAAACGGCCCCGATGTCTTTGTGCATCACACGGCCATCGTGGGGGAAGGCTTCAAAACCTTGGCGGAAGACCAGGAAGTGGAATTTGAGGTAGTCCAGGGTCAGAAAGGCCTGCAGGCTCAAAACGTCGTCAAGCTATAACCTCACCAAATCAACCCCAAGAAACTCCGGGGCCCAAGGCCACCGGAGTTTTTTTGTTGGGGCGGCGGGTTTTTCGGACTACTTTTTCCGCTACAAAGAACCCATCACCTGCCAATAACTCTTGCGCCTCCTGACCCTGTGCGGCGATACTTGAGGATATGCTGGTCAACCTTCTCTTTGTGATCATCCTGATTCTTTACGGCATTACCATATATAACGGCGGCTTCTGAAAATAGGCTCTTTAGGCTTGGTCGAAGCCGCGTTTTATCATTGGGGCTGTGCCAGAATCTGTTGATGGGAGAACGGGGAGAACGCACCTATGGCACCGGCGTCCCTTTTCAAAACTCGAAACCTAGCAAAAAACAGTGACAGGCGAAAACCGGTATCGATTTCCACTAATTAGGGGGTGGCGGTGAGCCCCGGTTGAAGGAGGAAAGGCGCATTATTACTGGCCCTCCGACTGGCATGGTTAATTGCTTGAACCCGACCCCATGATTTGATAATAACCCCTGTCAAAGATAAGCCGAGCCGGTCCGGTCGGGAATCTTTACATCTGCATCTTTTGGGGGAGACAATTTCAATGACCAAGGCACTGCGTATTTTCGTAGCTCTGATCCTTCTGGCCCTGTGCTTCAGCGGGGCCATGTCCTCGGCCGCCGAGGACGTCAGCGTTCCGGTTCTTTGCTACCACCGCTTCGGCCCCACCAAGGCCGACGGCATGACCGTGACCACCAAGGTGTTCGCCGCCCAGATGAAATGGCTCCAGGACAACGGCTACACGGTTATCCCCATGCGCACCCTGGTGAATTATCTGCGGGGCCAGGGCCCGCCCCCGCCGCCCAAATCCGTGGTGCTTAGCGCGGACGACGCCCACAAGACCGTCTACAGCGACATGTGGCCCGTGGTCCGGAAATACAACATGCCGGTGACCCTGTTCATCTATCCCTCCTGCGTCTCAAACCCCCATGCCCCCTATGCCATGTCCTGGGAACAGCTGAAGGAACTCCAGAAAACCGGCTTGTTCGACATGCAGTCGCATACCTTCTGGCATCCCAATTTCAAGAAGGACAAGAAAAAGCTCAAACCCGAAGAGTATCAAAAGCTGGTGAACACCCAGCTCACCAAATCCAAGGCGATTCTGGAGAAAAAGTTTGGCACTCCGGTGGACCTGTTAGCCTGGCCTTTCGGCATCTATGACGACGAGTTGGAAAAGAAGGCCTCCGAAGCCGGATACGTGGTGGCCTTCAGCATCGACCGCCGCCATGCCGGCAAATCCGAAAGCCTCATGGCCCAACCCCGGTATTTGATGACCAACGGCGACGGCACCAAAAATTTTGCCGCCATCATCGAAGGCCGGGCCCAGGAAAAGGGGCACAAGACGTATTAATCAGTATTGCATTATATACCGAGGCGTTTAGGAAAGCTCCTTGGGTGGCCATATTATGGCGGGGCGGCCGTCCCTGGCCGCCCATTGTCCGGGCGGGCACGGAGGCCCGCCCCACCGAAATCTTCCAGTTTTTAAGAGAGCCGATGACTTCTGAGCTAGTGTTTTGAAAAAGCTTTGAAGAGAAGAACTGGGACGCCAGACTCTGTGGCCTGGACTTCCCTAACACACCACTTTGAACCCTTTAAGCCGGCAGCACGGGCATTATGCCCGGGCATTTAGGTTTTGGTGCGAAAAACGCACCCTGCGGAAAAAATTTTCGGAGCGTAATTTAATACGTGTTGACGCGGCGGAATTTATTCATTTTTTGAATTTGCCAAACAAAGTGGAGGGAGTGGTTTGAAAAGATTTTTCCCTGGTCCAGTCATTCTCGTCGTAGTCCTGCTCGTCGCCGCCCTGGCCTGGGCCCAGACAGGCAAGGTCGCTGAAAAACCGCCGGCTCCGGCCAGCCCCACCGATAAAACGCCGGTTCCCGAAGCCCAGCAACCGGCCCCGGCGGCCGAACCAACCGGCGATGCGCCCCAGGCCCAGGAAGAAAAAACGCGCCTGCCCGTACCCCAGGTCAAATACGGCACTGAAGGCGATTGGCCTGAAAAAGCCTATACCGGCAAGGTGGTGGACGCGGCTACCAAAAAGCCTATCAATAATGCCCCCGTCACCCTCGGAGACCGCCAGGTGCGCACGGACCAGGACGGCGTCTTCACCATCGAAGGGACCGGAGACGTCCTCAGGCTGCGGGCTGCAGGGTACGCCCGCCGGGACGTGCCCCTCTCGGAGTTGAGCGGCCCCGATGCGGAACTGGCCCTAAAACCCCTCCGGGTCAAGGCCCTGTACCTTACCGTTTACGGGACCGTCAGCAAAAAGCTGCGGACCGGGGCCCTCGAGGCCCTGGAACGCAACCGCATGAACGCCCTGGTCATTGACGTCAAAGGTGATCGAGGTTTCATCCCCTTTAAGGTCGACCTCCCCCTGGCCGAGGAGGTGGGCGCCCAGGACACCATCCTGTCCAAAGACTATCCGGCCCTGTTGCAAAAATTGAAAGACAAAGGCCTCTACCTCATCGCCCGCATCGTGGTCTTCAAGGATCATCCCCTGGCCACGGCCAAACCCCAGTGGGCCGCCAAGAAAAAGGGCGGCGGCCTTTATGTAGACCGGGAAAAACTGCACTGGACCGACCCCTTTGTCAAGGAGGTCTGGGATTATAATATCAAGATCGCCGAAATTGCCGCGCAATTGGGTTTTGATGAAATACAGTTTGATTACGTCCGCTTTCCGGACACCCGGCGGACGTCCTTTACCAAGCCCGCCACCGTGGAGAGTCGCACCAAGGCCATCACCGGGTTCCTGGAGGCGGCCTATAAGGCCCTCATCCCCTATAATGTGTTTGTGGCCGCGGATATTTTCGGCTATGTGCCCTGGAACGAAAACGACACCGACATCGGCCAGCAGATCGTGCCGGTCATGAACGCCGTGGACATTGTTTCCCTGATGGTCTATCCCTCCGGGTACCACCTGGGAATTCCCAAGTACCGCAACCCGGTCCAGCATCCCTATGAAATCGTCTATTTGACGCATAAAAAGGCCCTGGAGCGCACCCAAGTTTCGCCCCTGCGCTTTCGCCCCTGGCTCCAGGCTTTTAGGGATTACGCGTTTCGGGGCGGGGATTTCACCGAAGCCCGCATGCGCACCCAGATCAAGGCCGCGGAGGACTTCGGGGCCAGCGGCTATATGTTCTGGGATCCCCGCAATACATATCCCACCGGGATATGGAATACCGGCAAGTGAAACCGGCACCAGGGTATATTTCTCAATTCATTGAACTTGTCCCAGAAATTTGCCCGAACCATAATACTTCTCGGTGCGCAAAAATTAGGATTTTGTCATGAATGGCAAATGGCCCACAAATTAACAGAACTTGAAGGTCACAGAAAATCATTGATCATTAACGGTAAGACTACTATAGTGGTACAGGAAAAATTTGCTGGAACCTTTTGACAAATAGGGAGGGGGAGCCCATGATTGTCAACAGGATTATCGCAGTCCTTTCCGTATTGGCTTTACTCTTCGTTTCTTGTCTGTTACCCGGTTGTAAAGGGGCGCCGCCGTCCAGGCCGGTTGTAGCGCCACCGGCGCCACCCCCGCCTCCTGCTTTTCCCGAACCCAGACTCGCCCGGCCGCCGGTTCCGGTAACGCCGCCCTTAACGCAGGAGTTAGATCCCCGTTTATCCCGCCTCGATTCTGTGGCCCGGCAGGCCATCGCGTCCGGAGGTTTTCCCGGCGCGGTGATCCTGGTAGGCCACCAGGGGAAGATCGTCTATCACAAAGCCTTCGGCTACCGTTCTATCCTGCCCGGGCGGCAGCCCATGACCAAGGACACCATTTTTGACCTGGCCTCTCTGACCAAGGTGATAGCCACCACCACGGCCGTCATGCAGCTGGTCGACGAAGGCCGTCTGAGTCTCGATGACCCGGTGGGCAAGTACTGGCCGGCCTTTGACCGCAACGGCAAAAGGCGCATCACCATCAGGCACCTTCTGACCCACTGCTCCGGGCTGCGGCCCGAAGTCAACCCGCGGGTTCACTGGCGGGGATACGAAGGCGCGGTTTGTGCCATTGCCGACGATCATCCGGTCAAAACGCCGGGTACTTGCTTTAAATACAGCGATGCCAACTTTATCGCCCTGGGTGAAATAGTCCACCGGGTTTCCGGCCTGCCCCTGGACATTTACTGTGAAAATAAGATTTTCCGGCCCCTGGGCCTGCGCCATACCTCGTTTCTGCCGCCAACCAGTTGGCAGCCGCGCATCGCGCCCGCGGATGTCTGGGGGGACCGTCTGCGCTGGGGTGAAGTCCATGATCCCATCGCCAACCGCATGGGCGGGGTCGCGGGAAATGCCGGCCTGTTTTCCACGGCCGAAGATTTGGCCGTGTTTGTGCAGATGCTCCTGGACGACGGGGTCAGCCGCAGCAAACGCCTGCTCAGCGCCAAAGCCGTCGCGGCCATGACCAGGCCCTACCACGTCCCGGGAAGCTACGTCCAGCGCGGCCTGGGTTGGGATATCGTGTCGCCTTTCAGCAAAGAGCACAATGCCGCGTTTCCCAAAGGCTCTTTCGGGCATACGGGCTATACCGGCACCTCCATCTGGGCTGACCCGCACTCTGACACCTTCCTGATCATTCTCACCAATCGTTTGCATCCGGACGGCAAGGGGCAGGTCAAGCCACTCAGGGCCCGGGTGGCCAGCTCGGTGGCCGCGGCCTATCACATGGGACCGCCGGCCCGGGTCGCGGCCTGGGGGCCCATCGAGGTGGCCATGGCGGGTTATGGCCAGAGCGACACCCCGACCCAGGTCCAGCCGGGCATCGAGGTGCTGGCTTCCTCCGGCTTTGCCCCTTTGAAAGGCAAAAGGGTAGGGGTGATCACCAACCACTCGGGCATTGACGGGGCCCGGCGCTCCACGATCGAGCTCCTCCATCAGGCCCCGGAGGTCAAGTTGCGGGCCATTTTCAGCCCGGAACATGGCCTGGAAGGGATTTTGGACTGCAAGGTCTCTTCGGGCTGCGACGACTTCACAGGGCTGCCGGTGTACAGTCTGTATGGCAAGGTGAAAAAACCCACCCGCCAGATGCTCCAGGGTCTGGACGCGCTGGTCTACGACATTCAGGACGTGGGCGCCCGCTACTACACCTATATCACCACCATGGCCTATGCCATGGAAGCCGCCGCGGACGCGGGCCTCGAGTTTTACGTCCTGGATCGCCCCAACCCCATCAACGCCGCCGCGGTCCAGGGACCGGTGCTGGACAGTAATATGAAGTCCTTCATCGGCTATTACCCCATGCCGGTGCGCTATGGCATGACCCCCGGAGAGGTAGCCCGACTGTACAACAAGGAAGCTCACATCGGCGCCAGGCTGCAGGTGATACCCATGCAAGGATATAAACGCCAGGATTGGTTCGACGAAACCGGCCTGCCCTGGGTTAATCCGTCGCCCAACTTGAGGTCCCTGACCCAATCCATTCTGTACTGCGGGGTGGGCATTGTCGAGTCCGCCAACGTCAGCGTCGGCCGGGGCACCGACATGCCCTTCGAAATCATGGGCGCGCCCTGGATCGACGGCAGGCGGCTGGCCAGGTACCTGCAAAAACGGCAGATACCCGGAGTGGAGTTCGAACCGGTGAGTTTTGTGCCCAAATCCAGCCGCTATCACGGGCGAAGGTGCGAGGGAGTGCGTTTTTTGCTGGTGGATCGTGACAAGTTTGACGGCCCGGCCCTGGGCGTGGAGTTGGCCGCGGCGTTGAATCGCCTTTATCCGGAAACATTTGATTTGGGCAATACCCTCGGCATGATCGGCTGCCGGGAGGTGGTGCGGGCCATCCAAAGCGGGGACGATCCCCGGGAAATCTGCCGGCGGTGGCAGCCGGGTTTGGCCGCGTTTCTCCAGAAGCGGCAGAAATATTTGCTGTATTAACTCGGTTTCAGGTGAAACCGCGGCCTTGTTGTGTCCGGTAGCAGTCAATAAGTATTGCCGATGTGGTTGTAAGGGCGCCGTTCCTGGCGCTCTTAATTCAGGAAGCTTGACGATTCAAGTCCTGCCGATCTCCCTCCCAGGATTTCCCACCGCCTTAAAATTTTGTGACATCAGGATTTTCATGAAATAAATGCGGTTTCGGAGTTGCCATACGCATCAGGAATAATTAAT
>Ga0180431_10010121_pt1 | contig 10531 bp, 9 predicted proteins | sample SS_ome_11_FD_132459 | JGI IMG/M metagenome (GOLD analysis project Ga0180431, IMG submission 132459) | Hypersaline lake sediment archaeal communities from the Salton Sea, California, USA - SS_1_MS_1 metaG | ecosystem: Environmental > Aquatic > Non-marine Saline and Alkaline > Hypersaline >... | reverse complement strand
TCTGGAGCGCTACAACCGGGACAAGCCGAACAAGTTGTTCTACACCGGGACCGGTGACGATACGCAGCGCTACGCGCTCACGAATTACGATGAGGACAATGGCGACGTGATCAAGTCCGTGGAGTACCCGATCGATAACGTCCCGCCGCGGTTCCTGGATTCCAAGTATTACGAGACGTATCAAACGGCGGCGTCGAGTTGGGAGCTTCTGTTCCTGGAGTCCGCGATTCCTACAGGCGAGTCGTTCAAGGTGGTGTGGACCAGGCCGCGGACTCTGGCCACGATCCTTTCTTCACACAAGGAAGCCTTCGCGCAGTTGTGCGCACACTTCGTGGCGCTGTCGATTGCGGCGCGGGAGGCGAACAGGCAGGACAGTACAGTCAGTGCGGGTACCGTGGACAAGGGTACCGGCGCTGCAGCATGGCGGGCAAGGGCAACGGATTTTCTGCAGGCGTACCAGACGGTGGTGCAGCCCTTGCGGCCCAAAGAGGTCCAGGCGGCCGAGGTCACGACTTCGGTCGAGAGTACTTTCGCTGGTCGTGGAGCGACCAGGGCATTTCACCGGTACGAGACTGGTTTGAGGGATGGATAGGGATGAGCGTTGTAACGCTGGAGTTGGACACTAAGCAGGTAGAGCGCATGTTTCGCGACATGCTCTACACTTGCGGCCCGGAGCGCATGGCAAAGGCGTACCGGGTTTTTCTGACTCGTGAGACCGGTGTGCTGCGCCGCGAGCTCCGCAAGAAGATTGCGGCCGAGGGTCCGATTGGACTGATGCGTTACTATCGTGATCGGGTGATTTCCCACGTTCAGGGTTTTGGTACAGAGCAGGTAGGTATCGTCGAGCATGACGGCGTGCCGTACGCGCCGGTGATCAATGATGGCCGACGCCCCGGGCAAACGCCCCCTCCGGCCCGGGAGTTGGTCCCGTGGATCGAAAAGTACATCCGGCCTACGGATGAGAACTTTGATCGCCTGGAGGGCGATGAGCTCTTCGGCTTCGCGGTCTACGTATCGCGCAACCAAGGCGCGCTTGGCCAGTTCCAGCCGGGCCAGTACAGCATGCGCCGGTCTGGTCACCGTGGTCCTGGTTTCAAGCACTACGAGCGAACCATGGATGAGCAGCGTCCAGGTATCATTACGCGGGCGGCGACGTTTTTCCGGGAGACAATTTACCAATGTATCCGGGCCGACAAGGGGACGATCCGTCGTGGGTAGCATTTCATCAATCAAAGACGGGGTGATCGATCTTCTGGAGACGATCACGACGCCGGCACCGGGCATTCAAAATCTTCACCGGGAGCGGCCGCCGGTTACGACGATGGCGGAGTTCTTGAAGGCTTTTCGGACCGCGGCTCCGGGTGGTGGCTGGATGGTAAATGCTTGGATTATGGAGCCGCCGAGGTCGGACATGGATTTGACGGCGCAGGCCGGGCGCGTGGTTACGACTTGGACGATTCCGATCATTGGGTACATGAGCGCCAGCGACCGCAAGCACAACAAGGGCGTCAACGTTTCGGACCTGATGGATCAGATCCTGGAGCAGATTCAGATCAAGCTTCTCCAGGACACAACCGGTTTCACGTTGGGAGGGTCGGTGATTACCGTGCCGCAGGTGCGGATCAGCCAGTCGCCTCCGGCGTTTTTTGGTGAGACGTTGACCTACATTGGCAACGCTGAGATTGACGCGCTAACGCGGACGCAGTTTTAGGAGGTACGTAAAATGGCGAGCAATGCGCAGGTTTTGAGACTTCCTCGCACCGTGATCCTGGCGGACACGGAGGTGGCGGAAGGAGTGGATCCGGGTTTGTCCGCATTGACCAATGCGATTCAGATCACGGAAGGGACGCTCACCCCGGCGGGTGAACTTCGCGAGCGTAAACCGCACAGCGCTTCGATGAGCCCGAAGGCCCCGGTACAGGGTACCCTGATGTGGGATATCTCCCTGACCGTCGAGGCCAAGACCAACGGCTCGGCCGACAGTGGTCTGGCCGGCGATGTGCCGGAGTTCGATGTGTTGATGACCGCGGCCGGTCTGCAGCGCGTGCTCAACGTGGGCACGAGCATCGAGTACTGGCCGGAGTCGGATCCCACCAACCAGAAGACCGTCACGATCTACGTGTACTACGACGGCGTCAAGCACGTCCTGCGTGCCTGCCGTTTCAATGTCGAGTACAACGTCGAGGCGGGAAATTTCGGTGCGTTCGTGTTCACGGGCCACGGGTTGTACTCCAGCCCGGTGGATGAGGCCATTCCGGCCACTCCCAACATTCTCACGACCGATCCCCCGGTCCTGGCGGGGGCATGCGTGGAGCTCGGGAGCCCGGAAGGTTCGGCCTTCAACCCAATTATCCAGAACTTCACCCTCAACATGAACAACGCGATCGCGCCGCGCCTGGATCCGTGCGCGACCTACGCGATCAAGGGGTTCGTGCTGGGTGATCGAGATCCGCAAGGTACTTACAATCCGGAGGCCACCCTGATCGCGGATTACGACTTCTGGGATGATTTCGAGAACAAGACCCAGCGTCGCCTTGAAGTCCAGACGGGCTACACGGCGGGGCAGATCATCGAGGTGTATGTCCCGAAATCGGTGATCCGGGAGTTGCCGTATGGTGAGCGTGAGACTTGGCGCACGTTCGAAATTACCTACACGGCGGTTGGGACTGATGATGACGAGTGTGTGTTCCGCTTCCGGTAGACCGGCGGCCCCACTCGGGAAAGGAAGGTCGGTATGGCTATTCGCGCTTTGACGTACGGAGACCAGGTGGATTACATTTCCAAGCTGGACCCGACGCAGCAGGACGGCTACGAGGGTGATGAAAAGCCCACGGTGTTTAAGCTCGGGGTCTTGGATGCCTTGATCCTCGCGGACCTGGAAGACGACGCCTATGAATTCGAAATGGCGCCGGACGGCGGGGCCGATGGTGGTGGCACCAAGACCCAGCTTCACGTGAACCGGCGCAACGTCCGGCTCGTGAAGTATGGTGTTTGTGGCTGGGCGAATTTCCTGGACGAAGACGGGAACGAAATCCCGTTCAAGACCAAACCGGAAGTACGCAACGGTCGCAAGTGTGATGTTCTCCAAGATTCACTCGTGAGCATGATTCCCCCGGCGGTTGTCAAAGAACTGGCCGAGGAAATCCAGAAGCACAACGGGCTCTCGGAGGACGCGATAAAAAACTCCGGCTCGCCGTCGAAGTAGCGATCGGCGGCGATTGGAGATGCGACAAGTGCACGAAGCAGATGCAAGGCGCGCGGGGCTGTCATACGAGCCTCGCACCGACCCCCATACGGACTATTCTTCCGGAGTTACCGGCGACGGGAGACACACAGCGGTATGGGGAGGTTCCGCGATGCCCCGTGCGCCTTTTGACGCCATTCAGCCGGTTCTGTTGGCGCGCGTACGTGGGCGAGCGGGAAGGGCGGCCGCTGGTGGACAACACCGCGCGGTGGTTCCAGATCTGCTCCGTGATGAACGCCGCGGAATGCGAGTACCGGGAGAAGACGAAGCAGCATGAATGAGAAAGAGCTCCGGCTTGTACTCAGGATGCGGGATGACGCCACCAAGGCGCTCCAGGGATTCGCCGCCAAGGGTGCGGCGGCCATGCGTAGTCTGGCCCGGCGTAGTCGCCAGGCGTTTGCCGATTTCAGCAGGAGCGTAGCGGGGGCGATCAAGAATCTGTTCAGCCTCCGCACGCTCCTGGTGACCGGTATTGCTGCGATCGCCATGCGCAAGGTGATCCGCGCATTTGAGAATTTCCAGAAGTCCATGAACCGGGTAGGTGCGCTCACCGGAGAAACGGGGGCGTCGTTTCAGCGGCTCAATGAGTTTGCCCAAGAGCTTGGTCGAACGACCGAGTTCTCGGCGGCCCAAGCCGCGGACGGCATGGCGCTTTTGGCTCAGGCTGGTTTACAGTCTGAGACGATCATGGGAGCGCTTCCAAATGTGCTGCGCCTGGCGTCGGCTGCGCAGATCGACATGGCCCAAGCGGCCGAGATTTCGACGAATATTTTGTTTCAGTTGGGTTTGGAGGTATCGGATCTGGCTGATGCCAACGATGTGCTGGTCAAGGCATTCACGAGCAGCAAGACGAACCTGCAGTCCTTGGGCGAAGCGTTCAAGTTTGCCGGGCCGCTGGCTACGTCGGCGGGCCAGGACTTCAAGGAAATCACCGCCGTGCTCGGGCAGTTGGGCCAGGCCGGTTTTGAGGGCAGTATCGGCGGTACGGTCCTGCGAAATGCTATCATCCGATTGCTGAATCCGTCGCGCGAAGCGGCGTCTACCTTGGAGCGCTTGGGTATCGAGGTATACGACTCCGAAGGAAACATGCGCTCGCTGACGGATGTGATTGGCCAGTTCGAGAGCAAGGCGGTGAAGGCCGAGGATGTGATCAAGATTTTCAGTGCGCGTGCCGGTCCTGGTATGGCGGCGCTTATCAGTCGAGGTACGGACAAGCTCAAAGAGTTCCGCGATCTCCTGGAAGATTCTGGAGGTATCGCGGAAGAGATTCAGAAGCGGCAGCTGGAAGGTTTCCGTGGTGCGGTTGTGCGGATGCGGTCTGCGGTTGAGGGTGCAGCGATTAGCATTGGTGAGGAACTGGAGCCTGTGCTTATCAAGGGGGCGGATCTGATCAAGGCTTTTGCGAATACGGTGGTAATCGGCGTAAAGGAACTTAACGCGGTTACCGGGGGTGTGGGGGAAGCGGCGGATGGCTTTTCGGATTTCAGTAATCGGCTGTTTGACATTGTCCGGGCGCTAGCGGTGGTGTTTTTCTCGCTCAAGCGTGTACTAATCGGGGTTAAAGCAGCGTTTCTTGGCGCAACGTTTGTAGCCTCGCTGTTTCTTACTGGATTGTCCGCGGTGGGCACGGCAATCGGTGCGATTGCTGGGGGGCTCGTTACGCTGATTACGGGTCCTTTTCAGTTGGCGATTTATGGTGCGCAGCTTGCGGCAGAGGCATTTGGAAAGGATGGGCTTGCGGCAGAACTTGGTGCGGTAAACCAGGCGATTCTGGCGTTCAATTTTGCGGGCATGAATCTTGGATTGGATGCGGTCAATGCGACGGTGGACAACACCGATAGGCTTGCCAAAGAACTCACGAAAACGTGGGATGATATGGGCGCGACGGTAACCGAGGAAACGATTTTGCTGGGTACGCTTGATGCGGCGCAGAAGGGCTACAACAAGACGGTCATGGATGCGCAACAGCCGATTACTGAACTGACGCAGGTATTGTCGCGGTTCGGCGCGGCTACGGCTGCCGCCGAGCTTGCGGCCGGGCGTGTTCGGGAAATCACGATCGATCCGAAAACAGCGGCGGGAGCGATTACGCTGATAAAGGCGTTGGAGCAGGCGTGGTTCAAGGCGTTCGCAGATACCAGCGAGGAAGGGCAGGCGAGGGCTGCGGTGATTTCGTTTGCGCTGGATACCGCACGTGTGGCGCTTTCTAGGTTGTCTGCAGATGAGGCGGCTGCCGCTGCGCGGCGTGGGTCCCTGGGTGACGTAAAGGCGGCTGGACTCGTAGAGATCGAGCAGAAGCTCGCCGAGGAATTGCGGCTTCTGCATATGACTGAGGATGAGAAGGAATTGCTGCAGATAAACCAGAAGCATGCCGCGATTCTCGATTCTGTTGCTGAGTTCAAGAATAAGGAAGCGGCGCTGTTTGCTGCGGGCGAAATCCGCAAGGCGCTGATCGCTAAGCTTGAAGAGAAGAAGCGCCAGAAGCGGCAGAAGGAATCTACGCAGGCCACAATGGCGGCGCTGCAGTTCATTACGAGTTCGGCCCTGCGCGAGAACAAGAAATTTTTTGAGATTATCAAGGTAGCCGATATTGCCCAGGCGATCGCGGATACGTACACCGCGGCAACCGCGGCGCTCAAGGCGGGTCCGGTTGCTGGCCCGATCCTGGCGGGAATCATTACCGCAGCTGGTCTGGCGAACGTGGCGAAGATCCGGGCGACGCAGTTCGGCGGCGGCTCTTCTGGCGGCGGCGGAAGCCTCCCGGCTGGCGGTGCGACAATTGGTGGCGGTCCGGCGGCCGGAGCATTGCCTGCCGAATCGCTTGCGGCTCCCACCCCGGTGAGCGTGGCGCAGAGCACGGTATCCCCGACGGCTCCCCCGGCTGTGAGTATTACGGTCAATGGTGCTGTGGGCAATGAGGAAGAGGTGGCTCGCCGTCTGGCGGAGCTCGTGGACCAAGCTATCAAGGGCGGAGCCCAGGTGGGTATTGCATGAGTAACCCGGCAATTCTCGTCGAGGATTTCTTCCGGCTGGATAGCGCCAGCGTAACGGATCCGGGAGCGGCCACGGGGAAACCTGCGAGCCGCCTTCGTGATTCGGCGGACTACTTGGCGTGGACCGGGGCGGACTCGGCGACGGTGTCGTATACGGTAGACCTGGGTGTGGGGAATGCGACTGAGGCCAACGCGTTTGCGATTATCGGCAGCAACATGAATGAGAACGGCTGCGCGGGTTTCTACGTGCAGTACTCGGATAATGGGTCGTCGTGGACCACGCAGGTGGGCGTTACGACGCCGGCGGATAGGGCGCGGGGCGATCTCTTCACGACGTTTGACGGTGCAGGGGCTCACCGGTATTGGCGGGTCAACTGGTACGCGGCTACGTCTGCGCACCAGGCGCGCGAGATTTACCTGGGGCGCCGCGTGGACTTCCCGGAAGGCATTGCCACGGTTGAGGGCTGGGATCCACGTGCGGAGGTTCCGGTGAACCGGTCGTATCGTTCCGAGCAGGGCTACATCGTCGAGACGATTTCGGACTTCATTGGCCGTGAGCCGCAGTGGACCTTTAAATTTTTGCTGCAGTCCTTCTGGGATGACGAGACGGAATGGACGGGTTTTCGATGGTGGTGGGATAACTACGCGTTGCAGGGCAAGATGGGTGTGTTCATGTGGGCTCCGGGCAAGGGCGACGGGGTATACAACCCCGGTGCGAGCACCACGGACTTTGAGTGGGATGGGCTTTTCGGAATGCCGATTGTGTCTGGCAGTCCGACTCTCGAAACGTCCGTGGACCGGGGCTACCGTGGGGTGAGCTTCCGAATCCGGGGACGTTACGATGGCTGATGCATCCTGGGAAGCAGCTGCACAGAATATCTCCAAGACCCGAGCGGATCTGTTGCGGATCATTGTTCCTGCGCCGCTGGGCGGCACGCAGACATTCTGGTTCTCGACGAATGGCGGACCTGATGTAGCTGGAGCGACGGGTGACGATGTTCGTCCCTGGCTCAAGACCGTCACCGGGGCGAGCGCCAAGATCAACACGGACCTGACTACCCAGCGTGCGGTCCGTACGGTCAAGGTCATGGACCGGCGCGACGGGGCCGAGGACTTTGACTCGACGAAGACCGACATTCACGACGGCGGTTCGTTTTGGCAGCGCTTTGAGCTCGCCTTCCCGAACTACTATCGGGCGCAGGCCGACCTTTTCTCGTGGTTCCAGGCCGACGGCATGACTTCGCTTTCCCAGGCCGAACCGATGTTTACCGGGTACATGACCGACATCATCTACAACGCCGACGATACGGTTTCGATCAAGATCCAGGATGTGATGGATTTCCGGGATGTGAGTGTCCCGCCGCCGATTGATGAGGCCGCGCTTCTCACGGCGGATTTGGCGACGTATGACAACGTCGCGGTTGTGGCGGCGAGCTATATTGAGCAGTTCAGTGATCCGGTGGGCGATTGGGAGTCGGTGGATTGGATGCCTCCCGCGATAAAGATCGGCAGCGAGATCATGGTTCTGGCGTCCCATACTGACAGTGCAACGCTGCAGCTTGCGTCAAACTACATTCGCAAGTCTGAGGACATTTACGCGACGGCGGAGTGGACTGTGAGTGGGTCGCCGGATGCGTACTCCGGTGAGACGCATGTCGGGCCGTGGGGCCGACCGAATGCGCAGCGGTTTGGTAATTCGTCCGCCGCGATTGCCGGGTACTACAATTCTTCGCCAACGTTGCTGGCGAAGAATCAGGCGGTGAATTGGTCCGGGTGGGTTCGGGATGTAGACAGTTCTGGTCTGTTTCGGCTGCGGTTGTGTGCGTCGAATGCTCCGTTTGAAACGGTAGCCGTGACCTTCAATGCGCCAGAAAACTGGACTCGTTATGATATCTCGACGACGTTTTCCAGTTCAGTGCAGGCGTCGGCATACGCGCAGGGTGCATACTTGGCATTGGCGAGCGGTACAGGCAGCATCCTCGTGGCGCAGACGCAACTCGCCGCGGGCACAGATATTCAGCCGTACCTCTACACGGACGGCGAATGCACGGGAGATGCGACAAATCCAGCGCGCGGTGCGTTTGGTACGACGGCCGCGGCGCATGCGACAAACGCGCAGGTGTTTGAGGTCATGCCGTACATCGACCAGGCGGACGATTCATTTGGGCTGCATCCGATTATTGTTTTGCGCGACCTTTTGAATCGTGCGTACGTTCCGGAAGCCAACATCCAGATGACAGATTTCTGGCGCGAGGTGGATTTCATTGGGAGCACGCCGGAGTTCTACCGGCTGATCCAGGACACGCGGAACGTGTCGGAACTGATCAAGGAAGTCCGGCAGCAGTTTTTGATCGATCTGTGGGCCAGCGAAAGCGGGATGCTGCGGATCCGGCTGCCTTGGCGACCGCTTGCTCCCGGTGATACGGCGGAGGCGCTGACGGAAGAGGCGGACATTATTCACCGGTCGCAGAAATGGTGGACGAACAAGGACAGCCGGGTCACGCGGGTGTTTATCTATTACACGCTCAAGACGATTGACGGCGAGCCCGCGCCTGGTGACAAGCCCGAGGATTTCGAGAACGTGCACGTCTCCGCAGATCTCTCGGCCGAGGGGGTAGACGGAGAGGCGCGCAAGGAACTGGTGATCTACAGCCGATGGATTTACCGGAGTGCTGAGGCGCTGGCAATGTCCGGCCGCACCTTGGGGCGCTATCGCTTGGGAGCGCGAGCAGGTGAGTTGCAGATGCGTTTTGCGCGGTTTGTGGATATCCGTACGGGTGACCAGGTGACGGTAGATACCAGGCGCGGTTTTGTGAAACGCGAGTCTGGCGGCAATACCGCGATCGATTATGACGGGGTGTTCCAGGTTATGGAGCTAAGCTTTCCGCGTTCGGGCGAGCCTGTGAAGCTTTCGCTTTTGGAGATCAGCCGAAAGCGCTATGGCTGGATCAGCCCGGCGGGTTGGCCGGAATATGATGCTGCGACGGAAGAAGAACGGCAGTATGCTTATATCGGTACGTACCCGGACAATTATGTCGGGACAAACCAGGACGACGGATACTACATCATCTAGGAGAGTGCCGGTGGATAGCAGTGCGAAAGCAGAGAAGTTGACCGAGATCCTGACGGTTGAGCACGCGGATGTGGTCGCGCGGGTGGCTGATCCGTGCGCGTTTGTTTGTTGCCCGATGAGCGCATATGACCGGGTCCACGTGGCGAACTGCGTGGAGTGTGAGCATTGTCTCGGGATGGTGAAGGTTGATCCGAAGGAGGCGGGTGGGCCGCTCCGGGTGGTGTGCGGACATCCTATCGCACGAAGAATTGAAAAGATCAAGGTGATGTGACATGGCAACCAGCAAAACTTGGCCGGGCTACATTCCCAACGGCGACATCGATCCGGATAGTCCGCTAACGACTAACTTCTTTACAGATATCCGGGATTCCATTTCCAACCTGGCGGATCGGGTGGGTACTCCCGCGAGCTACGACGAGAATGTCGAAGACCACAACCACGATGGCGACAACTCCAAGCAGGTAGCGAACCAGGGCTTGTTTGGTACGGGAGGTATTGGTGACGTTGCTTTCTTGGTGAGTGGTGCGCTGCCTGCCGGGGGTGTGCTGGATTACGGTTCTCTCACGATCAACGCAGGCGCAACGGTCACGGTGCCTGATGGCTTCGTGGTGATTCGCTGCACGGGGGACTGCACGATCAACGGTCGTATTGATGCTGACGGTGGCGGTGGTGCTGGGGGTACGGGTGGCGGGAACACGGGTATCGATGGCACACAGCCGTTTGACTTTATCGGCAGGCAGACGGCCGCAGGCGGTGGCGACAATGACGTGTCGGCTACTGATGCCAGTGGTGGTGGGGGCGGTGCGGGTATCGGTGGGAATGGTGGTCGCGGTGGCCCGAGTAGCGGCGGCAACACTCGTGGCGCTGCAGGAACCAACCCTTACGCCGATGACGCCTTGTCCTACGGGATCGACGATGGGTACTGGCTGCTCCAAGGTGGCGCTTTCGCAGAAATGCGCGGTGGCGGCGGCGGTGAGGGCGGTAACGGTAACGACGGCGGTTCGGGCAAGGATGGTGGCGCGGGTGGCGGCACGGTTATTTTGCTCGTGCAGGGTGATCTTTCCGGGTCGGGAAAGATTCTCGGCAATGGCGAGGATGGTGCAGCGATGCCGACGGATCAAACGCGCGGCGGTGGCGGTGGTGGGGGTGGTGGCCTGATCTACATTCTGTGTGAGGGCAGCATCTCCGGTTCGCTCGATTTGCAGGCTGCGGGTGGTGACG
>Ga0180431_10010120_pt1 | contig 10532 bp, 9 predicted proteins | sample SS_ome_11_FD_132459 | JGI IMG/M metagenome (GOLD analysis project Ga0180431, IMG submission 132459) | Hypersaline lake sediment archaeal communities from the Salton Sea, California, USA - SS_1_MS_1 metaG | ecosystem: Environmental > Aquatic > Non-marine Saline and Alkaline > Hypersaline >... | reverse complement strand
TTCGTGCGTCCTCCCTGCGCGAGCATCGATCCAACGCGGTGTTGTGTCAACATGTACCAGACAACCGCCCCCGCAGCCACAACGAGTGCGACAGCCGCGAACACAAGAACTTGCTTGCGAACTGGATTCCCCCTCATGATCCTCCCCGACAACGACGCTATCACACGCTTCCGGGATTGTCAACCATTCGGCGCGCCCCCAGACCTCGTGCACGCCCCGCCAAGCGGTTGACGAGAGCGCTCGCCAGAGTATGCTTGACGCATGAAGGGAATCGAGTCCGAACACCCGAGCGATCCACTTGTTCTGCTCGCCCGTCGTGCCATCCAAACCTACATTGCTGAGGGTCGCATCGTCAGTGCTCCAGACGATCTGCCACCAGCCATGGACAGACCAGCCGCCGTGTTTGTGTCAATCAAGAAGTGCGGGGCTCTGCGTGGATGCATCGGAACCCTCGCTCCTTCGGAAGCAACCCTCGCAGCTGAGATTATCGCCAATGCAATCAAGTCGGCGACAGCCGATCCGAGATTCCCTCCGGTGGTGCACGACGAACTCGATCATCTCGACCTGTCCGTCGATGTGCTGTCCAAGCCTGAGCCGTGCGACGCCTCAGGCCTCGACCCAACCCGCTATGGCGTCATCGTGGAGAGTGGATGGCGCCGCGGCCTATTGCTTCCAGACCTGCCAGGCGTCGACTCCATCGACGCGCAAATCGAGATCGCCAAGCGCAAGGCAGGCATCGGAGACGACGAGCCTTGCGAGCTTCGACGGTTCACCGTTGAGCGCCACACGTAGCATGACCAAACCCGGCGTCTCGATCACCACTTTCGGCTGTCGCGTCAACCAGTACGAGAGCGCAATGATGGCACAGCTGCTTGGTTCGCAGCGAACCAAGGCCACCGCACAAACCGATGTGCATGTGTTGAACGCATGCACCGTAACGCGTCTGGCTGAACGGAAGGCGCGTCAAGCCGCGCGCCGGCTTCGGCGGGATTACCCCGGAAGTAGAATCGTCGTAATTGGCTGTCTGGCCGATGCAGTCGAGCAGGGCCTCACACAATTCGATGATGCTGATCTTCTCGCGGGCAATGCCTGGAAGAGCCACATCGTCGACGTCATCCGCCGTGCGCATCTTGGTGAGCGTGGGCTACTCCCGCCGATTGAGCCCTGCCCACTCGGTGAGGAGCGGAGCCGAGGAACACAAGGTCGGGCCCGAGCGTACCTTAAGGTCCAGGATGGCTGCTCGCGCGCCTGCACCTACTGCCGTCCGACACAGCTGCGCGGCCTGCCGCGCAGCAAGCCAATCGACAGCGCCGTCTCGGAGGCGTGCGGTCTGATTCGTGACGGGTTCCCGGAGATTGTCTTGACCGGGATCGATCTCGCGCAGTACGCCCCTTCCGATGCAACGCTCGCCGATGCTGTCCGCCGCATCCTCGCGATCAAGGGATTGGCTCGCCTGCGGATTGCCTCGCTCAATCCCGCCGGATTGGTCTCCCCATTGATCACCGCATTCGCTTCCGATGACCGTGCTTGCCCGCATTTCCACATTCCACTGCAAAGCGGCGATGATCAGGTCCTTCATCGCATGGCCCGTGGCTACACGGTGTCGAAGTACCTTGAGGCAATCGATACCGTGCGCAGAGAGATTCCGCATGCAACGTTCGGCACGGACGTGATCGTAGGGTTTCCTGGAGAGAGCGACAGCGCGTTCGCCAATACGTGTCAAGTTGCCCAGGATGTGGGGTTCATCAACCTTCATGTGTTCCGCTTTTCAGCAAGGCCGGGAACTGCCGCTACCGGACTTCCAAACCCTATTCCTGAAGACGTCAAGCGCCGACGTGCGGAGCAGCTCGACCAGCAATGGCGCCGCACACGTCGTCGTCAGCTTGACAACCGGATCGGTTCGACACACCATGTTCTTGTGGAAGAGCGTCGCGGAGAGCAGTGGCGCGGCTACACGAGTGATTACCTCTACGTCCACTTCGCCTCGGATCAGGAGATTCCTGTGGGTTCCATCCGATCGGTTCGGATCATTGCGGTCGTTGAAGACCATCTGGAGGGCACGATAGATGACTGAGCAAGCACATGCCGAGCTTACGCTGCGCGACAACGCGCAAGCCACTGCGCTGCTCGGCCAGTACAACCGGAATCTCAACGAGATTCAGAAGGCGTTTGACGCACAGATCCTCGCCCGCGGGGAGATGATCCGCATCGACGGCGAGCCGGAAGAGGTTGAGCAAGTCCGCGGGTTGTTCGAGAAGCTCCTCGACCTGGTTCAGGGACGCCACGTCCCCTCACTTGCCGATGTACGATATCTCATCGCGCAGATCAAGGCAGGCAGCGAACTCGATGGGGTGCTTTCGGACATCGTTCGAATCACTCATTGGGGCGAGGAGATCCGCGCCAAGACGATCGGCCAGCATCGCTATGTCACAGCGGTTCGCGACAACGACATCACGTTCTCCATTGGCCCAGCGGGAACTGGGAAGACCTATCTCGCAGTCGCCATGGCAATTGACTTCCTCAAACGCGAGCGGGTCAAACGGATCATTCTGACGCGGCCAGCAGTCGAGGCAGGAGAGGAGCTCGGCTTTCTGCCCGGGGACATTCAAGCGAAGGTCAGTCCCTACCTTCGTCCGTTGTATGATGCGATCTTCGACATGATCCCGGTTGGCGAATTCGAGAAGCTGATTGAACATGGGCGCATCGAGATGGCCCCGCTTGCATTCATGCGCGGGCGCACGTTGAACAACTGCTTCGTCATTCTCGACGAAGCGCAGAACACGACCTCGACACAGATGAAGATGTTCCTCACCCGCCTTGGGTTCCATTCCAAAGCGATCATCACCGGCGACGTGACTCAGGTCGATCTGCAGGAGCAGGTCTCAGGCCTTCTTGCCGTGCAAGAGATCCTCGAGGGGACAGAAGGGATCGCCTTCGTTCGTCTCGATAGGTCGGACGTCGTTCGACATCCGTTGGTTGCGCGAATCATCGAGGCGTACGAACGTAATGACCAAAGGCGCGTCTCCGAATCCACGGATACATAGACACACGAGAGCGTTCCGCCCATTCGCAGTTGGTCCAGCCGGCCGGTTGTGGTAGTTTGGTTCTACCCCAATGTGGGAGACGCAAATCGACGGGGGAGATCCATGAGACATCTTGTCGGAGCGGTGATGGCGGTGTTGAGTGCTGTTCTCCCGATGGCCGCCTCCACAGCGCCTCTCTCCGGCCCGATCTTCATCAATGAAGTGGCCTGGGCCGGTGCCAGTTGGCGACCAACCGCCGAGTGGATTGAGCTGTACAACGCATCATCGGAGCCAGTTGATCTTGCAGGCTGGCGCCTCGCCTCATCGGACGGTTCTCCTGATATCGCCCTACACGGAACGATCCTTCCCTCCGTGGGCGGGGATCCGATGACCGGATTCTTCCTTCTCGAACGCGACGATGACCACTCGGTTCCGGATGTCGCCGCAGATCTGATCTACTCCGGCGCGCTGACCAATCGTGGGGAGACGTTGTACCTCTACGACTCGAATGGGGATCTGTCTGACACAGCCAATGCCGAACACCCGCCGGGGGCCGCTTGGCCCGCAGGAAGCGAAGCGGACGGTGTTCCGCCATTCGCTTCGATGGAGCGCATCGACTATCGAGCGCCCGATTCAGAGGAGAACTGGTCGAGTTCTACAGCCGATCCGCTTGGTCATTCAAGCGCATGGCCGCTTCGTGGCACGCCGCGGCGGGAGAATTCGGTATTCAACGTTCTCCCATCTCCCTCGTTCACCCAAGCCCCCCACCGTGCTGTCCCAGGGAGCCCTATCGAGTTCAATGCCTCAGGATCGTTCGATGAGAACGACCACATCGTCACATATCACTGGGATTTCGGTGATGGCACAGAAGGATCAGGGCTCGTTGTCCAGCACACCTATGATTCCCCCGGCGAGTACCGTGTATTGCTGACACTCATCGATGCCAAAGGCGGACAAGCCCAGGTGAGCCGTCTCGTCCGAGTGCAGGCACAGTCGCCTCCGATAGCCGATTTCAGCCTCGTTCCCTTGCCACCATCGCGGATTCCCCGTGCAGGAGTTCCAATACGCTTCCAGGATGAGTCCAGTGATCCCGATGGTAGGATCGTTGCACGCGAGTGGCGCTTTGGGGAAGGTGTGACAGCTTCCGACGCAGAGGTCGTTCACACCTTCGAGCTCTCCGGCACGTATCCTGTCAGCCTTCGTGTCCTCGACGATTCCGGCGACGATGCGGTCCAAACCCAATCGGTGCGCATCGCAAGTCGGGTCCCTATCGCCGCATTCACGAGTGTTCCCGCCCGGCCCAATGCAGGCGATTCGGTCCGGTTCGACGCCTCAGCATCCCACGATCCTGACGGCCACATCGAACTCTACCGTTGGGATTTCGGCGAGTCGGGAAACCGTACATACGACACGTCCGACCCCGTCGTCGACCACGTGTTTCGCACCGGCGGCGAACGGAGCATCCGCCTGATCGTCGTTGATGATACGGCCGACGTGTCTGATCCCACCACGGAGACGCTTTCGGTGAACATCGCCCCGGTCGCCGCATTTCAGCTCTGCACATTCGAGGCCAACGAGCTTGCACCGGTGCGATTCAATGACAACTCTCACGACGAGGACGGGAGCATCCTGGCTTGGTCGTGGGACTTCGGCGATGGAACCCATACTGAAATGGCGGATCCGGAGCATGTGTTTGAGGACAACGGCAGTTTCGCTGTCCGACTCACCGTCACGGATGATAACGGCGCAAGCGACACAACGGTCGCGGAGCTGACCATCCTCAACCTCCCTCCCACCGCTCAGCTGACCTGCGCATCCTCGACTCGGCCAACCGGTGAGGCATTTCGATTCGATGCCTCGGGTTCGATCGACCCAAGTCCCCATGGTGCCATCGTGACATACGAGTGGGATCTCGATGGAGATGGCCACTTCGAACTCATATCAAACTCCCCGACAATCTCCCACACCTACGACGATGATGGAACGTACACTGTCCGGGTGCGCGTTACCGATGATGATGGTTCGGTCATCCTATCGGACCCACTCTCAGTTGTGTCCACCAATCGGGCGCCACGGATCCGCCAGATTGCATGGACGCCTTTCGAGCCGACCGACAGCGATGATGTGTGCTTCTCCGCCGTTGCGACCGATCAGGATGGAGAGGTGGTGCACTGGTTCTGGAACGTAGACGACCGTCCGACCGTCAACACGAAGCAGATCTCCGCGTGTTGTCTACACGATGGACAACACACGATCACTCTGACCGTGGAAGACGATGATGGCGCACGGTCTGATCCACTCTCCGTGGACATAGTCATTGACAACGCTCCCCCTGTTGCTGATTTCGCACCCGTGATCCTGGGCGAACGCTGTGCCGTGTTCGATGCACGTGATTCGCACGATCCGAGCCCAACCGGCACGATCCTTCATGTAGCATGGGACTTCGGTGACGGCACAAGCTGTCCAGGTACCCCGTCCGGTTGTGGCACCGGTAACCGGTTGGCCCCCACGCATTGCTATTCAGAGGGAGGAACGTATATCGTTACGCTGGTCGTGATCGATGAGCAAGGAGCGCTTGCCCAAACTACGAGGACGATCTACATCGCAGAGTAGAAAGGACCCGCATGTTCCGTATCCGTGAAGCAACCTCCAGCGACAACGAGCAGCTGCTACAGCTCGAAGCCCAGAGCCCTCAGGGAACGGGCATCTCTATCCTGATAGATCGGGAGGACTACTTCTACCGCTCGCGCCTTCACGATCGGACCAAAATCCTGATTGCCGAGGAGCACGACGCCATTGTTGGAATCATGGCTTTCGCGATCAAGGATGTCCTCCTTCGCGGCGTGCCTGAGAAAGTCGCCTACTTCTACGATCTGCGCGGTGAGGCGACGTACCGCCGCAGCATGAAACGAGGTCTACTTCGTCTCTGGAGAGCCTGTTTGGCTGAGATCCTCGCCCATGACGCCGCGTTCCTCTACGGCCATGTCAAGGCCGACAACAACGATTCCATGCGCATTGCACTGAAGATGGATGCGGAGGTCGCTGCAACGTTCGATATCCTCTCATTGCCAAGCCTACCCGGCGATCCCGGCGATCTCGACGATCATCTCAACGATCTTGACGGAGAAATCGCGCGTCTGGATCAGCATGTCGGAATCCGATCCCTCCGTCCGTGCGATTTCGGAGCGGCCTACCATCGTGGAGCAGAGCTTGGGTATCTTCGAGGCATCTTTCGGATCGAAGAGGGCGACTCCTCGGCTCAGATCAGCACGTGGGATCTGTCGAAGATCTACCGTGGCCGAGTGCTTCGAATGCCTGCGTCTCTTCTCGCATTGAGTGTCTTGCTTAATCCGCTTGCATCATTCCTGCCCGTCCCGCGGATTCCGAGAGTCGGCGAGCAGCTCACCTACATGCAGCTGTTTGACCCGATCTGCGAAGGGAAGCATGGGAGCGCGTTGCTCAAGCGGCTCATCCAGCGCCTTCGGCGGAAGGCCTATGCCGAGAAGATCGACATTCTAACCCTCTTTGCCTATCAGGACGATCCGCTCCTCCCGCATCTACCTCGCTTCTATCCGCAGAAGGTCATGCACTACCACACGATGGTTCGACCGTGCAAATCAAGCGAACTCCCAGAGCGCCCTCTCTTCCTGGATATTCGAGATATCTAGTTGCTGCTCGGAGCGGGTGCGACAGAGCAGCGCCGCTAGCCGCTTTGTGGCTGCCGTCCGACAAGGCTAGACAGCAAGTCGATACCCGAATCCCCGCGACGTCAGGACAAGCTGTGGCTTCGCAGGATCATGCTCGATCTTCCGACGAAGGAGATAGATGTATTTCTGCACATCCTGACCAGTCGCGTAGGGGCTCCCCGGCCACAGCTCCGCCAGAATCTCCTGCGTCGTGAACACGCGCCCAGGAGAGGAGGCGAGCAGTTTCAGAAGGCGGTACTCCTTGGGGGATAGCGAAACCGTTCGATCTCTGAGCCTGACCTCTTTGCGGATATCATCGATGATCAGATCGAGCGCGCCGATTCCCGGTTGCGTTCTCCGCAGGATCGCCTCAACTCGTGCCAGAACTTCCTCGATATGGAACGGTTTGGAGATGAAGTCGTCGGCTCCTTCGCGCAGTCCCCGCACTCGGTCGTCAGCTCGGCTCAACGCCGTAACCATGATGATCGGAACCGTGCTCTTCCTCCGGATCTCTGCAAGAAGCTCCCAGCCAGCCGTTTCAGACTCGGGCAGGATCACGTCAAGCAGAATCAGATCCGGCATCCATCTTGCGAGGAGTTCCTCGGCGTCGGTTCGATTGAACACAACGCGCACTCGATACCCTTCCTCCCGAAGCGCTTCTTCAAGAAGCTCCGCAATTCGCACCTCATCCTCGCATACCAGGATGTTTGCCGATCCCATGTCAACCTCAACTCCCTATCGAAGTCAGAGCCCACGTGAAGGCTCACCAAGGAGACCGTTTACATCTCCTCCTCTTCCGTATCCTGCTGTGCTTTGCGTTCCCTTCGAAGGAACGTAGGAACATCGAGGTTCTTGTCCACGGTGATTCGCTCGCGGTGAGACGGATGCAGCTCGCGGCCGATCATCCCTGCTTCTTGGAAGTCGGCCGCAATAACCGTAATCTGGATCCCGTCCTCGAAGCCCGGCTGAACAACCGCGCCGAAGACTAGATCGCACTCCATGGCTGCAGCCTTGCGAATATGGTCGGCCGCCGCTGTGACCTCGCCGAGTGTCAGATCCTCCCCGCCGGTGACGTTCATGATCATCTTGCGCGCCCCACGGATCGAATCTCCCTCCAAAAGCGGATTGCTGCTGGCGAACTTCGCGGCGTTGACAGCTCGTTGATCCCCCGTCGCCTGTCCCATCCCCATCATCGCATCCCCGGCATCGGCCAGGACGCTGCGAATGTCGGCGAAGTCCAAGTTGATCAGTCCACGAATCGTGATCAAGTCGGAGATTCCCCGCACGCCTTCGTGAAGGATGTCGTCGGCTCGCTCGAACGCTTTGGTCATCGGCAACCCGCGAGCACTCGTCTCAAGAAGCCGATCGTTGGATATGACAATCAACACGTCGGCCGTCTTGCGGAGTTCGGCCAGACCTTCCTCCGCGTGGTTCATGCGAACGGTCCCCTCAAACGAGAACGGTCTCGTCACGACGCCCACCGTCAGGGCGTCGCTTTCTCTCGCAATCTCGGCGATAACCGGCGCAGCACCGCTTCCGGTCCCCCCTCCAAGGCCGGCTGTGATGAACACGAGATCCATCTCACGGACGAGACTCGCGATTTCCCATCGCGACTCGACCGCAGCGCGCCGCCCCTTCTCAAGATCTCCCCCCGTGCCGCGTCCGCTGGTGATGTCCATCCCGAGCTGCAGCGTCTCGCCAACCGGCGCCACATCGAGCACCTGCCGATCTGTGTCAACAGCCACCAATCGAACACCTTGCAGCCGCTCTTCGCGCATGCGAACAACCGCATTAACGCCACCGTCCCCCACTCCCAGAACCAGTATCCTTGCGTTCGCTCCGTGGTGGGGCTCTTGCTCCCGAACTTGTTCGACAAGCGGCGGCTCGCCGATGACCACCTCGTGAGGACCGAGGGTCTTGGCGACCGCCTCCTGGAGCTTCTCCTGCTTCCGCAGGCAGTATTCCTTCTTGAACTCGCTGTCGACGGAGACAAACAGCTGATTCTCATCAAGCGAAACCGCTCCAACATCCGTCGGGAGACATGCGCGAAGAATTCGATCATCGATCGCGCCAAGAACATCGCGCCAGCGATCTCGGAGTCCTCCGTCGGCTGTATGACCCGCATGCTGATCAGGCATCATATCGCTCCCTGTGCCATTCTGTACGCGAATCTCGCACATGTCAACAGCAACTCGAATCGGACGGATGTCATGCTCCACAGCTCTTGCCCGCCCAGCGGTAGTTGCTCTACTATGCCCGGTGTGACATATGAAGGGGTTTGGAGCGTCCTCAAATGGGTTCTGCTTGTGCTCGCCGCAGGGTTCATAGGTCAGTTCGGCAAGTTTCTCGCGACAAGGATCATCGAGCGGCGGCGGGACACGGGCTCGCAACAGGTTGAGCCCATGCATCCGTCCGATGCACAGACTGCAATCGAGACGTCACAATTCGACGCTCTTGCCAAGATCGAGAAGAAGCGCGCCAAGAGCGACATCAAGCGCGCGAAGAAGTCCAGCAAATCCTGATAGCGACGCGATCCGCTGGTGATCCCAATGCTGGAGCTGCCGCCAATGTGGACGTGATCTAGCTCTCGTCCTTGGTGTGGTGAACGATTTCCATCCCGTTGTAGTAGCCGCAGTGCGGGCAAGCTCGATGAGGAAGCTTCGTCTCATGACAATGCGGGCATTCGCTCGCAGCAACCGACGCCATCTTGCGCCAGTGGTTGCGACGTGCTCGCCCCTTGGCTCTCGACGTTCTGTATTTTGGGACCGCCATAGTTCCTCCTGCATGCAGGCCAAATAGCATTCGATGGCCCACCAGGACGGGAGTTTAGCCGACAGAGGGTTGCGGTGCAACATCCATCAGGAGCGTGACCGGACCGTCATTGACGAGATTTACGGCCATCTTGGCACCGAACTGGCCCGTTTGAACCTTGAGCCCTTCATTGCGCATCGCATCCACGAATGCATCGAACACTGGCTCCGCGATTTCCGGCGCAGCCGCTCCGATGAAGCTCGGACGGCGCCCTCTTCGCGTATCCCCGTAGAGCGTGAACTGTGACACAGCAAGGACTTCTCCCTCGATATCGCGGACCGAGCGATTCATCTTCCCGTCCTCGTCCCCAAAGATGCGCAGGTCGATCAGTTTGCGCGCAGCCCGGTGTAGATCGACGCCGCCATCGTCAGGCGCAATCCCAACAAGCAGCAGCAATCCTTGTTCAATGTGAGCAATCCGCTGTCCGCCAACGTCGACTGATGCGCACTGAACGCGCTGCACGACAACCCTCATTCGATCAGTCCTCTTCCTGAAGCCGTTCTGCGTAGTCGATGAGCCGTTGCATCGCCTCGTCGCTCAGCATCGACGCTCGCCCAAGAAGCACGAGTTCCATTCGTTCACGCGTAACCTGCGCTTGGATGCTCTGGTGGAATGCTTGCTCAACAAGTCGCGGAGCGCGCACGTTCGCATACCGATCCACGTAGTTGACACGCCATTGCGGCAGCCGATTGAGCGCCCCCAAAGCAAGCTCGATGAGTCGCTTAATGTGAGGTTCTCGCGTCTCGAAGACTCGGTTCATGTAGTTGGCGATATGCTGGTTGTCCGTGAAGAAGATCACCGAGTCTGGGTCATAAGACACGACATGGCGAGCCGCCTCGATCAACGCGCGATATTCGGCCACTTCTGTGGTTGCACGCCCAATTAGACGCGAGATCTCCTCGATCACGTCACCCTTCTTGCTCGTGATCGCAATCCCGATGCCCGCTTCGCCGGGTTCTCCCCGCGCCGCCCCATCCACGTACACAAACAGTTTCTTCATTGTGTGGGTCCA
>Ga0180431_10010119_pt1 | contig 10532 bp, 7 predicted proteins | sample SS_ome_11_FD_132459 | JGI IMG/M metagenome (GOLD analysis project Ga0180431, IMG submission 132459) | Hypersaline lake sediment archaeal communities from the Salton Sea, California, USA - SS_1_MS_1 metaG | ecosystem: Environmental > Aquatic > Non-marine Saline and Alkaline > Hypersaline >... | reverse complement strand
TCACAAATAAGGAGTTAAAGGCTTAATGATTGGCTTTACAAAATTTTACATTGGAAACTTTCTTTTTTAATCTTTTTTTTACTTTCGAATTGATAGATTTTTTTACTCGAAAAATGCCTTCGATAATCTTAATCTTATTAGATTCAATTATTTTTGAGGAGTTAACAGCTTTATTCTTATCAATAGCAGAATTACAAACCCAGCAAGCATTTTCTGGTTTAATTAATGCTTGAGCACATTTTTCACAATATAATACTCCACACTCGCATATATAACTATTAAATCCAAGTATTTTTCCTTTACATACGTGACAAATCTTAATATCTTTATGGAGGGAGATTTCTTCTTTTGTTATTATTTCCGGCGCTTTAGTCATCTTTCTTTCTGACTGTTCTTTTAATCCTAAGTAAAAGAGAGGAAAACTGCTTACCATTCCAGTCCTTAATAGAAATATTGAAAATTTAAGAATTAATGGAGACACTAGATATAAGAAATAACCAACTGATAATAATAGAAATTTTCTTTTAAGAACGCCACTTGATTTAAAACTCTTATATATAAATCCTATTCCACAAAAAATTATAGCAGATAGTGTGAAAAACAAAATCAAAATACCTACAGGATGTACTAAAAGCACGCCAATACTTATCAAATCATTGCCAGAAATCTCGGGATAATTAATCTGTAAAGAACTATAAGGATCAAATAACAAGAGAATTTCGAACACAATGCAGAGAATTATACATGGTGATAAGAAGAATTTTTTTCTGTTTGATATCATTAACTCAGCGCCTATATAAAAGGAGATTAGAATAATCAATGGAGTCCACATATAAGTAAGAATTCCGGCCCAAATAATTTTATCAGCAACGATATTTTGACCTTTCAAGAGAATTGAAAAAAAATCTACAGAAGGGATTAACCAATTAAAACCCGTGAAAAAGATATTTAACCCCATGAAAAAGAGCAGCTTTGCTTTTATTTTTCTGGCTTGGAAAATAATGCTCAGTCCACAAGTGAATGCGAACAATATGCAAGCCGTTGCCGTGATACCATTTAACCATCCTTCAGCTGATAAAACCATTCCTAATCGCTCTTAATAATGTACCTCGAGAGTTCTTTCGAATTGTGGTAACCCCTAAGATTCTGCAGATCGTATTACAGAAATGTTACACGGATAACATGAAAAGATGGCTATATAAATTTAAGGTAAAAACTTCGTGAAACAAGCACCTTTGGGCAGTTAAACGGAGAAAAAATCTTCAAGTCATCAAGCACTAGCCTTTCAAATGTCCTACAAGTGTTTTTAACATAGTGTAAAAATTGGTCTCCAAATCTTTTTTATAAAATTTCATGATATTTGACTTTAATCCAATGTAATTTAACAAAAAATAAAACCTTTTAAGAAGCAAACAACGGGGTAAAAATTTTGAAATATAAAAAAAATTTCAAGAAAAGAACTACAAGACGCTTTGATACACATGAACTGGTAGCGTGCGTATTGATCTTTACATCTTTCTGTTGTATTAATGGGATCATGATGAGTCCTTTTAGCATGAGAGCGCAAGAAGAACCACCTGGAGATTTAGAGGGGCCAATTGAACAACCATCGAGTACTTCAATCATTGAGCTTGATGTTCATACAACAGGTGTTTCCATAGAAGAGATAAATGCTCCTAATGGAGATTTATATCATCAATTAGGGATTGATGAAGGCGGTGTTCTTGGAGAGGCGGGTTATCCTTCGCTTCCTTTCAAAACATTAAAAGTCCTACTTCCGCATGGAAAAGACATGGTGGATATTGATGTTCAATGTGGTTTCGAACAAGTTATTGAGGGTTCATATAACATAATACCTGCTCAAGAACTAATACCAATTGGTTCAGGGATAATCACTGATTTTATATTTGATTCACCGATTTATAACTCGTTAGATCCATACCCTGAAAAACTCTATTCAGTTGTAGGTACATATGGTCTCAGGGGTTATAAGATTCTCGTGCTCAATGTCTTTCCCGTACGATATATTCCCCAAATAGGAATGGTATCTTACTTTGAAAACATGAAGGTATCTATTAGTGTAGCAGATACCGATGATGAAAATACGCTTTATCGAGGTTTAGAGGAAGACGAGAAAATGGTATTGGATATCATTGACAATACAGAAGCTATTGATTCATATAAGAATGATTTACCGTTAGATAATTTTCTTATTGAACCTCTAGCGTTACCATCAGCATCCTACGATTATGTAATAATTACTAATGAAGCTTTGAAAAATTCAGCAGGAACCTATACATTTCAGGATTTAGCTGATCTTAAAAATTCAAAGGGTATTAAGACAGCGATCGTAACAACAGAAGAAATTTATGCTAACTATTCTGGTGATGATAATCAAACTAAGATTAGAAATTTCATCATTGATGCATACCAGAATTGGGGGATAGAATACGTGTTATTAGGTGGAGATGGTGACGTACAGAACATGGGTGGTGAAAGTGAAGCACCGATAATTCCCACGAGATGTCTCTATGCAGATTATGAACAGATTCCTTCTGACCTTTATTATGCCGCATTAGACGGGGATTGGGACGATAATGGAAATGGATTTTGGGGTGAACTTGGAGAAGACGACCTTTTTGCAGAAGTGTATATAGGGAGAGCTCCAGTTGATTCGGAATGGGAGCTCACAAATTTCATCAATAAAACGATCGCTCACGAAGAGGCAGACGATCCTTATTTGGCTGAAGCCTTGATGGTTGGTGAAGATCTAGGGTGGACCGTTTGGGGAGGAGATTATAAAGACGAGGTAATGAATGGATCTAGCGAATGGGATTACATCACTAAGGGATTTCCTAGTAGCTATAATGTTAGTACATTGTACGATCGAGATTTATATCCTTCTTCATGGGGGACAAGTGACATTACTACAATTCTTAATAGTAACAATGTACATGTCATTAACCATTTAGGTCATTCAAATGTGAATTATAACATGAAGATGTATAATCCTGATGTTGATGGTTTAACAAACTATAACTATTTCTTCGTATATAGTCAGGGCTGTTATAACGGAGCATTTGATAATAGAGGTACCAGTACCTACTATGATTACGATAGTATAGCTGAACACTTTGTAACTACATCGAGTGGTGCTTTTGCGTGTATTGGAAATAGTAGATATGGATGGGGGAGTCTCTATGATACTAACGGTCCTTCTCAACATTACGATCGAGAGTTCTTCGATGCGATTTTTGGAGAGAAGATAATGGAAATCGGAAAGGCAAATCAAGATTCAAAGGAGGATAGCATCGGATTTATTAGCCAACCACGCATGCGATGGTGTTATTACGAGATAAATCTCTTTGGCGATCCTACTGCAGCAATTCCAGCCGAACCAAATAATTTCGCTCCAACTTTGAGTAGCGAATCTGTTTCACCAACTACAGGATATCAAGATACTGAAATAACCTTCAGTGTGACATATACTGACGCAGATGATAACGAACCTAGTTATGTTAGTGTAGTTATAAACGGAACTGAATTCTTCATGAACAAGGTAAATCCTTCTGATACGATTTATACTGACGGATGTGATTATGAATACTTGATTTATTTGCAATCAAGTGCGTATAACTACTCATATTATTTTAAAACTGGAGATGGAGAATATTTTGTCTCAACGGATGTAAGTGATAATATAGAAATATTCTATTCCAACGCAGAAGCTCCTATATTAACAGGAGGTCAAGTATATCCTCAAAATGGATATTGTAACGCAACTTCATTTGAATTTTCGGTGATTTATTCTGATCCAGATAATAACGAACCAGAGAACATTTTTCTTTCGATAAACTCAACCTCATATCCAATGACAAAACAAGATCCGTTAGATACTAACTATATGGATGGAAGTGTATTTGTCTGTAGCACCATGTTAGAGGATATAGGATTGTACTCTTACGAATTCACGTGTTCTGACGGTATCTTTCCTGGTTATAGTGGACCATATTCTGGTCCATATGCTGAAGAGGGGATGCTATTTACGGGAATGTACATGAATTACACTTATTCAGCGACACAGGCGGGAGTTACTAGTCCTGCAATGCCAATAACCATTTCATATGCTCATCATCACGATACATTATTCGAGGAAAAGCAATTTGTGCCAGAGTACCCAGGTCAACAAGAACAGGTCTATTTGGTTGATATGGCTACAAGACGCATGTTTAATATACCAGGGGTTCCGCCTGAACTTATCATGCATACTCCATATTGGATTTTTCCTAATGTCTCGATCGATGATTATGTTTTAATAATGACTCCTCCTGGAGGAGACATGGTATGCGTAGTTACTGAGGAGGTAATGTGCAATATGCCAGGTTTGGGGCTAATAGAAGTGTTGGTGCTTCAAGATCCGAGATTTGAAGATGCTTATCTTTGGTATGAAAGAAGTTCGGGAATTTTATTAAACGGAACAATCAGCTTTTTCTTTTATGGCCAATTTTTAAGCATTCATTATGGTTTTAATTGTACAAATGCTAAAGTAATACAGTACCAGGATCTATCACCAAATGCGGATTTCACGGCAAGCGAGATGTCTATCAGGGAAGGAAATTCAGTACAATTCACTTTTGCAGGGAGCGAGGGAAACGAACCTGCGACTTTCCTGTGGGATTTTGGAGATGGCAATAATTCTACAGAAACCAATCCCGAACACATCTACGATACACCTGGTACCTACGATGTAACTTTAACAATCAGAGATCGTGATGGAGATTTAGATGTCGAGGTCAAGAACAACTATATTATCGTAGTTGCTGATAGCACTCCTAATATTGATTTTTTCGCAAACGCTACAATCATTTCTGAGGGTGACATGGTAGAATTTACATTTATGGGGAGCGAAGGTGATGGTCCTGCTACTTATGAATGGGACTTTGGAGATGGGACTAACTCAACAGATCAAAATCCAATTCATCAATACGATGTTTCTGGTATATATTCTGTATCTTTAGTAGTTATTGATTCTGACGGTGATTTTGACTACGAAATTAAGGCAGGATACATAATTGTTGGAGATAATAGTGTTCCTATTGCAGATTTCATGGCTAATGGCACGATTGTAAATGTAAATGATACGGTTCAATTTACCTATAATGGTAGTGATGGAGATGGTCTTACATATTACGAGTGGGACTTCGGTGATGGGAGTGAACTTTCCCATATAAGAAATCCAACACACATTTATGACACTCCAGGAATTTATAGCGTGTTTTTACTAGTCAGAGATGTTAATGGGGACATAAGTTATATACTAAGGACATCTATCATAATTGTAAAGGACCCGAGTAATCCTGGAATTCCTGGATATGATGTATTTATCCTCTTTGGCGTAGTTGCTACGATATCTATAGTTCTTTCAATAAGACATAAGAAGAATTCAAAAATTAAATCATAATCCTTTTTTTTTCTTTTTAATTACTTTTTTTTGATTATTTAATTGCTCTTATTTTTTTTCTATTAGTTTTCTGGAAGATAAAGAATAAATAACTGCAATTGCATTATTAAACTTAGGAATGGAAGGAGACAACATGGATGCTGAAAACATCGACGCAATTATTAACGATTTAAAAACGTCGTTCGATTCTCTTGAAAATGTTGACATTGAGCAATCGCAAGGGTTTCAAGTGAAGCTTGCGAAAACGATAGCTTCATTACGGGCGATGAAAGTGATGAAAATGGAACCAATGAGAGCTCTCAAGGATAAAGAATCGCGAAATTACTTAATAAATCAATTGGATTTCTTTGTTTACATGTTAGAAAATGTGAACGACTCGGATCAAGAGAAGAAATTCGAGTTGGTCATGAAAATAGCGAAATTAAGGGAAAAAATTAACTCCTTGTAAAACGCTTTAAAAAAGACTGTTTTTGAATTTTCTGTTTTTTTATTGATTCAATAAAGTTTCTTAATTTAGTTATATTTTTTTGGCTTAATCTCGGGCCATCTATTTGATTTTCTCTTGCCTTTCTCCTAATTGAAATCTTTGCCTTAACAGAATAAAATGCGGATTCAAGGATTAAAATAAGCACGGCAAAAAGGCTTAACCACTCAGTGAACATGTTAATTCCCATTTCAACTTCAGTAAACATTGCAGTCATCATTGAAGTAAACAAGTGCAAGCCAAAAAATCCCGCAGTAATGAATCCTAAGATTGCTTGAATCTTATGAACTCCAGGAGTCAATAGAACTAAAATACCATATAGAGTACAAAAACATAAACCACCAAAAAAGTAAAAAGATGCGGCAGTTCCGTGTAAAATAGCAAAAGTTAATGGAAAAACGCCCACAAAAAATAAACCCATGGTAGAGCAAATGGCTGATATAAATAATAGTTTTACTAATATTTGATTACCGCTTCTCTTTTTTAAATCTCGGATTACGTAGATTTGAAATAGTAGAATAAAAATACTTGTAATCATCATCCCAGTATTAAACACGAAACTAGATCCATTTGGACCTCCTCCAAGGTTGCTTATCCAATGAGTAACGAAACTAAATGAAGGATCGACAGTCATGTATAAAAAGAGCGCTGTAATAGTCGTGATTGTTGGAATTGCTGCGCCAGTAAAACCAAATATACTCCCTGGGATTTTTTTGTACATGTGATCAAAGAAATCATCTATTTTTTCATTGGCAACATCAATGAACTCATCAACTTTATCGGTGAAGTATTCAAAAGCTTCTTCAAAATCAACATAATCGCTCACCTTCTTTAACCTCCACCTTCTAATATTCTTTAACTTCTCTAGGACCAACATGAAAATTCGTGTCTAAAAATTTAATGCTTTTTATCTAATAATCGTACTATAATAACGAAAAAAAAATTTTTTCCTTATTCAATTTTACGCGTAAATTTGACGCTGATGTAAAACAAAAAAGGTAATTAATCAAAGAAGATGCGATTTACAAAAAAGGAAAAGCGTTATGGGAATCGTCCCGGTCTTCTACCAGGAACTCTTCTTGGAAATCGTCCGGGATATCTTCGGCCATACCGACCATAAGGACCCATTGGAACGCCCATACCGTGTTGATCGTGCATCACATTATCTATAGATAATACAAACCCTACAAGTATTCGCCTGTCAGTTTCGTTATCTAATATTCTTAAAGCGTATGTATCTTGAAAATCAAATAATCCGCCTAAAAACATGTCCCTCCAACGATCAGCTTTCTCAATTTCGGCAACAGGTTTCCCCGTTGTGCAATCGGAGACAGTAAAACTGAATCCGAAAAAGTTACCTACTGCTTCGTACCACCTATTTCCTAGAGGATCTTCGAGGAAAAACTTGGGATGCAAGAAGGTTAATATCTTTTTCTTTATTCTTGCTATTAGGTTTCCTTGAGGATCTTTTAAATCTTGAGCCCCGCGGGCGGTGATTATTTTTTCATGTATGGTTGCGGCAATAGTTCCATTAGTTTCAAGGAGTTCGATCCGCTTCCGAATGCTAAATATTTCTCGCCTCATCCTTCCAATAATATTCCCATTTTCGTCGAATATATCTCCACTTCCCCAGTCCCAATATTTTTCCTTTAACACGTAATATTTTCGATTAATATCAAACAATCCGCCAGAAACCTCAGTGATTGATTGAGGTTGGGTTACAGGTACAGCAGGAGACGTATTTACGCTCGTTTCACTGCTAACCGGTAATTTACTTCCGCACTTCTCACAGTAATATTGGTCGTGATGTTGTATTTTCGCTCCGCAATTAGGACAATGCATGTTCAAATCATCTTGATTTCGTATTGTTATGATCTAAAAAATAGCGATTCATTCTAATAAATTTACGCAAAGTTCGTGAAACGTTCGTTGTAATACAGTGATATTACTCAGAATAATATATTTTAATCTTCACCATAATATTAATTAGTTCAATCTTAAACACAAATGGGGTTTAATAGGTAAAAATGAAATTAATAACTTGTCATATTCCAGAAGCATATATCAATGGAATAGAGGAATTGGTAAATCAAAACATGTATCCGAATCGATCGGAAGTAATTCGTGTTGCCGTGAGAGATTTGCTTAAAAGCGAGTTGAGCACTCTCCTTCGAAAGGAATAAATCAGTCTTATTTTTTTCTTCTTTTTTTTTTTACGCAAAAAGGTTATTTGATATTTAATTTTAATAATTAATTTCTATACATGATGAATGAGAGAATGAATGAAACCATGAAGAAAGTAAGCAATCAAGATAAGTTATTCTACTTTGAAAAGCATTTTTTCACTTTGGACGGACTCTGGATGATTGAAACCGAGGCTGAACTTGATTGGGAAACTGCCTTAAAAATTGACACGAAAGTTTGGATTAGGTTATTGAAAATAATAATCCGCAGGTTAAGGAAATACTTAAACATTGAAACAAGCACGCTCAGTGATTTAGTCGAGATCCTCACCTTTAGATGGAGCGTAGAAAATTGGGATTACGAGGTCGTGAAAAACGAGAAAGAAGAAGCAATAATCCAGATCAACGCTTGTCCTTATAAATCCATCATGGATCGGAATCCTGAAAGGCAAAGCCGAGTTCCACTCATTTGTAAGGACATGTGCATGCCTTTTTACGAGGCCATAGTTAAAGACTTTAATCCTGACCTGAAAGTTGAAAGAAATAAATTCATGGGTTTAGGAGATAATATTTGTAATTTTAAGTTTACATCGTGAGGATCTCGATATTTGAATGATACCAAAAATGACTGGAGTTTAACTGATTATATAAAGTTAGTTCCTGCAATAGTAATTGCGGTGTTGATATTTTATTTTTCTTCCCTGCCAAATCCCTTACCACCTGGTCCTCCGGGTTCACCGAGCCTTATTGACATTAATATTATCCTCCATATGTGCGAATTTGCCGGTTTGTCCTTTTTCGTTGCCTATGGATACTTTCACAAGTTTAATATGAAATTCGTTATATCCTTTACAGTAATATATGCAATAGTCGATGAGATTCATCAATATTTCGTACCCAACAGATATTTTGACTTATTTGATGTATTCATCGATATAATAGGAGTTGTGATTGGATTTCTTGTGTTTATTTTGATAAAAAATCTGATGGAAAGTATTAGAAACTCCGCAGAAGACCCTGCTCTTCTTTAGATAGTGAATATAGATTGAAAACATGATCGTCTATTTTATTTTTTTCTTGATTGATGAAATCGGCAATAAACCCATCACTTTCTCGTAGTGCATGAATTATTTTATCCACTCCTGTAATAATAGCATTTCTAACATGCTCATCGGGTTTTACAATTGGTAAATGTCGAATCATGTATTGATTGAGGTTAATCGTGGTGCCTTTTTGATTGTTAATTCCGTAAGTGCAATAAAACCTGATTAACGAAGAATTTAACACAGCGCATAGGTATTTTAATTCTCCTTCATCATCGTGTAGAAGTGAATAAATAGAAGAGGTAAAACAAATAGGTTCTTTCGTGAACATTGCTTCTGGAATTATGTTATTGTGTTTAATTAGTAGCCTAGAACCCATGTAATATTCGTAATTCTTACCTTTCAATGTCTTATCTTCAATTTCTTCGATATTAAAGGACTTATTCTTTTTAATATAATAATGCTTGAAATCCTCTTTTGCATTGATGAAAAAGCAGGAACCTCCCAAATCATCCCTTAAAATTCGCTTTACTTGCTTCAAACCTTTGTCTTCTTCCCCTCTAATCATCTTTGGATATTCATTCACATTTAAATAGTTTAGATCTCCAATATCTTCAATTTTTTCAATTAATCTAAATTGAGCTTCTGAGGGTTTAATTCTTATTCTATTTAACTCGACAGTTTCAGCATTACAATAAGGACATTTCTTTGATTGAGTATATGCGTAAATTTTTTTCGAATTTTCGCACATTGAGCACTTGTTGTTGTAGCACATGCAAAGAGAATCAAATATTTGGGATTGAAACGTGATTACTTCGTTTAACGGATAATCGTAAATCTTTAAATCCTTGCTTACTTCTCCTTTTTTTTCGTATATTACTATCTGGACTTCGTTGGTGGCTTTTTTAAAAAGGTTGGGTCCAATGTCATAAATTCTCAATAAATTGGCTTTTGAGAGAAATTTCTTCCTAAATTTTACATATCCTTGTCTTACTAGAAAACTTTTTGGAACCAACAAACTCAAGACACCATCGCTCCAATTTATTAGCTTCAATAAAAAAGCGCAATAAATATCATTATGAAATATGGCTTCATTTTTCAAGAGTTCTTTTTCTTCTTTAGTCAAAATATTTCCATATGGGGGATTTCCAACGATTATATCATACTTTGGCGAGATATTCATAAATAGACTATTTTTGACTTTAAATTGTAATTTAAGAGATGAAGCCACCTTGACCAGGGCATTATCTTCGATTGTGTCCATCCAAGAAACCAATTTCATCATAGTTAAATTGATAGATAATTCGTTAATGTCAAACCCATAAAGATTTTTAATGATTATAGCTTTAACATCTATAATA
>Ga0180431_10010117_pt1 | contig 10532 bp, 13 predicted proteins | sample SS_ome_11_FD_132459 | JGI IMG/M metagenome (GOLD analysis project Ga0180431, IMG submission 132459) | Hypersaline lake sediment archaeal communities from the Salton Sea, California, USA - SS_1_MS_1 metaG | ecosystem: Environmental > Aquatic > Non-marine Saline and Alkaline > Hypersaline >... | reverse complement strand
GATCGCCTGGGCGAGCACGGTGGCGGTGGTGGTGCCGTCGCCGGCCTCGTCATTGGTGCGGCTGGCCACTTCCTTGACCATCTGCGCGCCCATGTTCTCGAACTTGTCGGAAAGCTCGATCTCCTTGGCGACGGTCACGCCGTCCTTGGTGATGCGCGGGGCGCCGAACGACTTCTCGATCACCACGTTGCGGCCCTTCGGGCCAAGCGTCACCTTCACCGCGTCGGCGAGGGTGTTGACGCCCTTGAGCATGCGATCGCGGGCGTCGGTATCGAATTTGACTTCCTTGGCTGCCATCTGGCTTCTCCTGGTTGTCTGGTGTTGCGTGGATTGTCCCGGGGTGCCCGGGGCGCGGCGGCGGGGCGCGTCACGGCGCCCGGCCCGGCCGGCCCTGTCAGGCGATGACGCCCAGGATGTCGCTTTCCTTCATGATCAGCAGCTCTTCGCCGTCGATCGTGACCTCGGTGCCCGACCACTTGCCGAACAGGATGCGGTCGCCGGCCTTGACGGACATCGCGATCAGCTCGCCCGAATCCTTGCGCGCGCCCTCGCCGGTCGCGACGACCTCGCCTTCGGCCGGCTTTTCCTTCGCGGTGTCGGGGATGATCAGGCCGCCCTTGGTCTTCTCGTCACTCTCGACGCGCTTGACCAGCACACGGTCGTGAAGCGGTTTGAAAGCCATCTGGTAACACTCCCTAGGTTCCAGGTTTCATGCTGCGTTAGCACTCGTCTTCGATAAGTGCCAGCAGCGCGGAGATAGGCAGGTCGCACGGGGCTGTCAACGGGTCCGAACGCGAAAAAATGAACGGGTCTTCTGGTCGCGTCCGGCGCGGGCTGGCAGGGTGGGCCAGCCGCGTTCCCGTGCCGGAGTGATCATGCCCATGCGTTTCGTCCTGTCCCTGGCCCTGCTTCTGGTCTGCCTTGGTGGCACGGCCGCGCCAGCGCGCGCCGCCTGCGCGGGGCAGGATCTGATCCCCGCCCTGCCCGAAGCCGACCGCACGGCCCTCGGGGCCGCCGTCGGCCCGTCCGCCTACGCCGCAGGCAATCACTGGGTGGCACGGCGCGGCACGACCGAGATCGCGCTGATCGGCACCTATCACCTCTACGACCCGCGGATGGAGGCGGTCGCGGAGCGGCTGACCCCGGTGATCGCCGGGGCCGAGATCCTGTTCGTCGAGGCGACCGACACCGAGGTCGAGGAATTGCAGCAGACCGTGGCCCGCGATCCGTCGCGGCTGTTCCTGACCGATGGCCCGACCCTGCCAGAGGCGCTGCCGGAAGAGGATTGGCAGCGCCTGTCGGCGGAATTCAGGGCGCGTGACATCCCGCCGTTCCTGGGCGCCAAGTTCCGGCCCTGGTACGTCGCGGTGCTGCTGGCGATACCCGCCTGCCTGACCGAGGGCGGCCAGCCGCCGCGCCAGGGGCTGGACCGCCTGCTGATGGACCGCGCCGCGGCCGCCGGCGTGCCGATGCAGGCGCTGGAACCCTGGGACACGGCGCTCGGCATCTTCGACGGGCTGCCCTTCGACCGCCAGATCGACATGTTGCGCGCCTCTCTGCCGCTTGCCGGCCAGTCCGAGGATGCGCTCGCGACGATGGAAGAGGCATGGTTTCGCGAGGAACACCGCCTGATCTGGGAATACTCGCGCTTCGTGGCGTTGTCGCAGTCCGATGCCGAGGCCGGGCGGCTGGAGGCCGACTTCGCGGTGATGGAAGAGGCGCTCCTGTCGTCGCGCAACCGCGCCTGGATCGAACGGCTCCTGCCCGCCGCCGAGGGCCGCCGCGTGGCGGTGGCCGTCGGCGCGGCGCATCTGTCGGGGCCCGCGGGGCTGCTGCCGCTGCTCGAAGAGCGCGGGTTCGACCTGGCCCGCCGCCCGTTCTAGACCGATGCCGCAACGCGGCGAAACAGGGTGACAAGCCCGGCCCGCAAGGCTAAAAGGCGCGCGATTTCCCATAGCCCGAACAGAGGGACCCGACTCATGATCAAGGTCTTCGGCCACAAGTCGCCCGACACCGATTCCACCGGCTCGCCCATCATCTGGGCCTGGTACCTGACCGAGGTGAAGGGCACCCCCGCCAAGCCCGTCCTGCTGGGCGAACCCAATACCGAGGCCGCCTTCGTCCTGAAGCGCTGGAACCTCGACAAGCCCGAGATCGTCGCCGATGTCGCGCCGGGAGAGACCTGCGTGGTGGTCGATACCAACAACCCGGCCGAACTGCCCGCCTCGATCAACGAGGCGAACGTGGTGCAGATCATCGACCATCACCTGCTGGCCGGCGGTCTGAAGACGAAGGGGCCGATCGACATCACGATCCGGCCGCTGGCCTGCACCGCGACGATCATGCACGACATGATCGGCGCCGACATGGACAAGATGCCCGAGCCGGTGAAATGCGCGATGCTGTCGTGCATCCTGTCCGACACGCTGGAATTCCGCTCGCCAACCACCACCGACCATGACCGCGCGGTGGCCGAGAAGCTGGCGGGTGAGCTGGGTATCTCGATCCCCGATTACGCGGAAGAACTGTTCGCCGCGAAATCCGACGTCTCGGCCTTCTCCGAGGCGGACCTGCTGCGGATGGACTCGAAGGAATACGAGGTCGCCGGCAAGCAGCTGCGCGTCTCGGTGCTGGAAACGACCTCGCCCAAGGCGGTCCTCGACCGCAAGGACGCGCTGATGGCGGCGATGCCCGGCGTCGCGGCCGAGGACGGGGCCGAGCAGGTGCTGCTGTTCGTCGTGGACATCATCCGCGAGGAGGCGACGCTGCTGGTGCCGAACGATCTCGTGAAACGGATCGCCGAGGCCAGCTTCGGCGCGACGGTCTCGGGCGACACGGTCGTGCTGCCGGGGATCATGAGCCGCAAGAAGCAGATCATCCCGGCGCTCAAGGTCTGATCCCGCGCGGAGACCGCAAGACTCTTCGGACGAAGAGTTTTGCGGACGTGCCCGTCAAGGTTTTTCGTCCGGAAAACCTTGACGTCAGCGCCGCAGGCGCCCGGCAAAATCCTTCGGACGAAGGATTTTGCCGCCCGTTCCACCCGAAAGGCCCGCCCATGACCCGGATCATCGACGCGCTGTCCGACATCGCCGATCGCTACGACGCGCTGCTGTGCGACCTCTGGGGCTGCCTGCACAACGGCAGGGAACCCTTTCCGGCCGCCGTCGCGGCCCTGCAGGCGTTCCGGGCCGGCGGCGGGCATGTCGCGCTGGTCACCAACGCGCCGCGCCCGTCGGCGCAGGTGATCCGTCAGCTTGCCCGGCTTGGCGTGCCGCGCGACGCCTGGGACGTGGTGGCAAGCTCGGGCGACGCGGCGCAGTACGGGCTGTTCACCGGCGCCTTGGGCCGCAAGGTCTGGCACCTGGGGCCGGAGAAGGACGACAGCTTCTTCACCGATCCGCCGGCCGACCTCGACGATCCGCTGCCGATCGAGCGGGTCGGCTTCGACGCGGCCGAGGGGATCGTCTGCACCGGTCCGTTCGACGAGATGACCGACGTGCCCGAGGATTACCGGGGCCGCTTCCTGTCCGCCAAGGCGCGCGGGCTGCCGATGCTGTGCACCAATCCCGATCTGGTCGTCGACTACGGCGAGACGCGGATCTACTGCGCCGGCGCGCTGGCCGCGCTTTACGAAGAGATGGGCGGCACGGCGCTGTACTTCGGCAAGCCGCATCCGCCGATCTACGACCTCGCGCGCCGCCGGCTTGCCGCCCATGCCGGGCGCGACATCGAGGCCGCGGGCTTCCTGGCCGTGGGCGACGGCATCGCGACCGACGTTCAGGGCGGGCTGGCCGAGGGGATCGACACCGTGTTCGTCACCGGCGGGCTGGCGGCGGCGGAGTTCGGCCCGGACCCGGAAAACCCCGATCCCGCGCTGCTTGCCCCGTGGCTGGCCGAACGGCAGATCGGCGCGACCTATGCGATCGGCAAGCTGCGCTAGCCCGGAAACGGGAAAGCAATAATATTTCCGCCTTCCGCGGCAAAATGACAATAATGTTGCGCGACCACTTGATCGGCGGTTCCGGCCCATGTAATGCTGCGGCGCAACATGAACCGGGGATTCGCAGTGATGCTGGACAACCTGCCGCGCGGAACGATCTGCATCGAGGATCTGGAGATCGGGATGACCCGCTATCTTCAGAAGACGATCAGCGATCGCGACATCGAGCTGTTCGCCGAGGTCTCGACCGATCGCAACCCCGTGCATCTCGACGACGACTACGCGCAGGAAACCATCTTCGAGGGCCGGATCGCCCATGGCATGCTGACCGCCGGGCTGATTTCCGCGGTGATCGGCGAACAGCTTCCGGGCCATGGCACCGTCTACCTTGGCCAGAGCCTGAAGTTCATGGCGCCGGTGCGCCCCGGCGACACGGTGATCGCCGAGGTCAAGGTCACCGCGATCGACCATTCCCGCCGCCGGGTGACCCTTGAAACCCACTGCGCGGTGGGCGATACGGTCGTGCTGAAAGGCGAGGCGCTGGTCTTGGCGCCCAGCCGCAAGTTCGACTGATCGACCGGGCCCGCGCGGCCCGCCAGCGGGGGCGCATGATCCGACGGCACAGCTGGACCGGCCTCGATGCCGCCGAGCGCGGGGCATCGGTTGCCATGGGCAATTTCGACGGCGTGCACCTGGGCCACCGGTCGGTCATCGAACTGGCGCGCCGGCCCGGCCTGCCCCTGGGCGTTGTCACCTTCGAACCGCATCCCCGGCAGTTCTTCGCCCCCGACGCGCCGCCCTTCCGGCTGATGGAGGCCGAGGCCCGCGCGCACCGGCTGCAGAAACTGGGGGTGGAGCGGCTCTACGAACTGCCGTTCGATCACCGGCTGGCAGGGATGGCCGCCGAGGATTTCGTGCAGGACGTGCTGGTGGCGGGGCTTGGCGTCGCGCATGTCACCGTCGGGGCCGATTTCTGCTTCGGCAAGGGCCGCAAGGGCAGCACCGAAACGCTGGAGCGGATGGGGGCGGAGCTGGGCTTCGGCACCACCATCGCGCCGCTGATCGCGCAGGGCACGGAAGAGATATCCTCGACCGCGATCCGCACCGCGCTGAGCGAGGGCCGCCCGCGCGACGCCGCGCGGATGCTGGGCCACTGGCACCGGATCGAGGGGCCGGTGCTGCACGGCGAGAAGCGCGGCCGCGAGCTGGGCTACCCGACCGCCAACATGGCCGTCGACGGCCTGCACCTGCCGCGCTTCGGCGTCTATGCCGTGACCGTCGACGTGCTGACCGGCCCGCAGGCCGGCACCTGGCACGGCGCCGCCAGCCTTGGCGTGCGGCCGATGTTCGGGGAAAACCGCCCGAACCTCGAAACCTTCCTGTTCGACTTCGCGGGCGACCTTTACGGGCAGGTTCTGTCGGTCGGCTTCGTCGACTTCCTGCGCCCGGAGATGACCTTCGACGGGCTGGACGGCCTGATCGCGCAGATGGAGCAGGACTGCGCCCGCGCCCGCGCCATCCTGGCGACGGAGTAGCCGGCCGAGGCGTCGGTTCCGGGGCTTTCCTTTCCCCGCCCTTTGCCGCAGTCTCCGCCGCCATGACGACGCGCGACACCCGCCTCCGCCCCCGGTTCTGGGAAGGCCCGCTGCGCCAGCTCAACGGCGCGGAATGGGAAGCGCTGTGCGACGGCTGCGGCAAGTGTTGCCTGAACAAGCTGGAAGACGAGGACACCGGCGAACTGGCCTTCACCCGCGTCGCCTGCCGGCTTCTGGACCCCGAGACCTGCCGCTGCGGCCAGTACGCGAACCGCCGCGACTTCGTGCCCGAATGCGTCTTCCTGACCCCGAAGACGATCGACAAGGTCGCCTGGTGGCTGCCCGCCACCTGCGCCTACAAGCTGCGCCACGAAGGCCGGCCGCTGCCCGACTGGCATCCGCTGATCACCGGCGACCCGGACAGCGTGCATGACGCGGGCCAGTCGGTGCGCGGCTGGACGGTGCCGGAATACGAAGTGCCGGAAGAAGACTGGGAAGACCACATCATCGAGGATTTGTGACGATGTATTTCGCCTCAGACAATTCCTCGGGCGCCGCGCCCGAGATCATGGCGGCGCTGGCCGCGGCGAACGCGGGCTATGCCATGCCCTATGGCAACGATCCGATCATGGAGCGGGTGCGCGCCCGGATCCGCGATCTGTTCGAGGCGCCCGAGGCGGCCGTCTACCTCGTTTCGACGGGCACCACGGCGAATGCGCTGGCGCTGGCGATCCTCGCCCAGCCCTGGCAGGCGGTGTTCTGCCACCGTCTGGCGCATGTCGAACAGGACGAATGCGGCGCACCGTAATTCTACACCGGCGGCGCGAAACTGGTGCTGATCGACGGTCCCGATGCCAAGATCACGCCCGCGGCGCTGCGCGCGACCGTCGCGGCCACGGCGCAGGGCGGCGTGCACAACATCCAGCGCGGGCCGGTGACGATCACCAACGCGACCGAGGCCGGCACGGTCTATTCCGCCGCCGAGGTCGCGGCGCTTTGCGCCGTGGCGCGGGAGTTCGGCCTGCCCGTGCACATGGACGGCGCGCGGATTGCCAACGCGCTGGTCGCCGACGGGTCCACCCCGGCCGAGATGACCTGGAAGGCGGGGGTGGACGTGCTGTCGTTCGGCGGCACCAAGAACGGCTGCCTGGGGGTCGAGGCGGTGGTGATCTTCGATCCCGCGAAGGCCTGGGAATTCGAACTTCGGCGCAAGCGCGGCGGCCACCTGTTTTCCAAGCATCGCTACCTGTCGGCGCAGATGGACGCCTATCTGGAGGGCGACCTGTGGCTCGACCTCGCGCGCCGGGCCAATGACGCGGCGCAGGCGCTGTCGCAGGGCATCCTTGGCCTGCCGGGCGCCCGGCTGATGCACCCGACGCAGGCCAACGCGGTCTTCGCCGGCTGGCCGCGCGGCGGGCACCGGGCGGCACAGGAGGCCGGGGCGAAATACTACCTGTGGCCCTTCGGGCAATCCCTGGACGGGCCCGGCGACGAGGTGCTGACCGCGCGGCTGGTCTGTTCGTGGTCGACGACCGCCGAGGACGTGGCGCAGTTCGTCGCGGCCGTGCGGGGCGCATAGCGCCGGGCGGCCGCCCCTATCCGCGATCCAGGTTCACCCGGATCACCCCGGCGACCTGATCGGGATGGGTGATCGGCGCCATATGCGCCGCCCCGGGCACATCGGCAACCCCGACATCGGGCAGCCGCGCCGCCAACGCCTCGGCGATCCGCGGGATGACCGGCGGCGAGGCGGCGCCGGTGACGATCATCACCGGCAGGTCCAGCGCCTCCAGCCGGCCCTCGGCCAGAAGCCCGCCGGCATCGTCGAAAAGCGCCGCGTCGGTCGCCGGGATCAGGTGGATGCGATCCATCATGTAGCGGCGCAGGCGTTCGGGAATGTCCGGCCAGGGCGTGCCGTCCCCCCAGCTGGCGGTGAAGTTGCGCGCCGCGGCCTCGCGGTCGCCCCGCGCCATCGGCGCGAAGTTGCGCGCGGCCTCTGCGCGGCAATCCCCGTATTCCGGGGTGCCGCGCGCGGCGGCGAACAGCACCGGTTCGACCAGCGTCAGCGTGCGCACCGCCTCGGGCGCGGCCAGCGCCAGCCTGAGCGCCGCGACCCCGCCCAGCGAATGACCGACGAGATCGACGGGGCGCGAGATCATCGCGCCGGCGACCTGGGTGCACAGCCGCACGAAATCGCCCGCCCCGTCCCAGTCGCCGCTTTGGCCATGGCCGGGCAGGTCGGGCGCGGTCACCGTCACGTCCGCGCCCAGCCGCGCCGCCACCCCGGACCAGGCGCTGCCGCGCGCCAGCGAACAATGCAACGCCAGAACCGGGCGGGCGCCGGCGCCATACTCCTGCCAGTGAACGGCAATCCCCGCCCGTTCGGCGATGGGCATCAGAGCCGGCCCGCCAGGTGCGCGTCGAGATCGTCAAGCCGGTCCTGCCCCCAGAACCGCTCGTCGCCCCCGGTGATGTAGAACGGCGCGCCGAAGACGCCGCGGTTCGCCGCCTCGTCGAGGTTGCGCGCGTAGGTTTCCGCCCCCAGCAGAAGCCCGCGATCGGCAAGCGCCGGGTCGAAGCCCGCCGCCGCCAGCACCTCGCGCACCACCGAATCGTCGGCGATGTCGCGTTCCTCGGCCCAGCAGGCGCGGCAGAAACCATGGACCAGCGCGCCCAGGTCGCCCGCCGCCTCGCCCTTGTCGACAGCCGCCTGCGCGGCGATCACGGCATAGGACGAGGGCGCGGGATTGGCCGGCCAGAACGCCGGTTGCAGGTTCAGCGGCAGGCCCGCCTTCCGCGCTTGCCGGCGCAATTCCTGAAGCCGGTAGTCCTTGCGGCTCTGGTGCCGGTCGGCGGGCCGGATCCCGCCGGTCCGGTCGAAGAGCGCGAGGATATCGAGCGGCTTGTAGACGATCCCCAGCCCGTGCCGCGCGGCGATCTCTTCCAGCCGGGTGCCGGCGAGGTAGGTGTAGGGCGAGACCGTGGCGAAATAGTAGTCGATCCGCGCCATCCCGCGCCCCCTGCCCTGCTTCGGTTTGCCGGCACGCTAGCCCGGTGCTATGGCCTGTGCAACGTCACGAATCCGTCATCCGACGACGCTGCCGAGGACTCTTCCATGCCCACGATCACCGAGCCCAAGCTGATTTCCGGCAATGCCAACCGGACGCTGGCCAGCGCCATCGCGCGGCGGATGTCGATGCACAGGGGCATGAGCGTGGGGCTCGTCGATGCCCGCGTCGAACGGTTCAACGACCAGGAGATCTTCGTCGAGGTGTTCGAGAACGTCCGCGGCGAGGACATGTTCATCATCCAGCCGACCTCGCGGCCCGCGAACGACAACCTGATGGAACTGATGATCATCTCGGACGCGCTGCGCCGGTCCTCCGCGGCGCGGATCACCGCGGTGATCCCCTATTTCGGCTATGCGCGGCAGGACCGGCGCACCAAGGCGCGCACGCCGATCAGCGCCAAGCTGGTTGCGAACCTGTTGACCGAGGCGGGGATCGAGCGGGTGCTGACGATGGATCTGCATGCCGCGCAGATCCAGGGCTTCTTCGACATCCCGGTCGACAACCTCTACGCCTCGCCGATCTTCGCGATCGACATCGAGAACCAGTTCCGCGGGCGGATGCAGGACTTGCTGGTGATCTCGCCCGACGTCGGCGGCGTGGCGCGGGCGCGCGAACTCGCGAAGCGGATCAACGCGCCGCTCGCCATCGTCGACAAGCGGCGCGAAAAGGCCGGCGAGGTGGCCGAGATGACGGTGATCGGCGACGTGACCGGCAAGACATGCCTCATCGTCGACGACATCTGCGACACCGCCGGAACGCTGTGCAAGGCCGCCGAGGTGCTGATCGAGAACGGCGCGACAGAGGTTCATTCCTACATCACGCATGGCGTCCTGTCCGGCCCGGCGGTGGAGCGGGTGACGAAATCGGTGATGAAAAGCCTTGTCATCACCGACACGATCGAACCGACGGAATCGGTGCGCGGCGCGGCGAACATCCGCATCGTGCCCACCGCGCCGATCTTCGCCCAGGCGATCCTGAACATCTGGAACGGCACCTCCGTCTCGTCGCTGTTCGATACCGAGACGCTGGGGCCGATCTACGAAGGCCTCTACACCCGCGGCTGAGACGGCGCGGCCGTCATAGCCGCCAGTCGTCCGCGGCCCAGACCGCGCCCAGCGCCATCCAGTCGACCCGGACGCGGGCGATCCGGCTGTCTCCCCAGGTTCGGAAAACCACGGTGAAGCCGGTGGTCTCCACCGCTTCGGCGGCAAGGTCGCACCGCGCGTTCGCCGCGCGATCCATGTCCCACATCGTCAGGGCGACATGCACGACGGGCGGATCACGGAAGGCATCGCCGAAATCGATCCGCCGGCGCACGGCGCGCGGTCCACTGCCCGTCCACATCGCGCCGCCGTCCTCGTGATCCGAAAACAGCACGACCGACCCCTGGTCGATCCCGAGACAGTGACCGGTAACATGGCGCATGGCGAACCCCTTACACCGCCACCCTAGCCGTTCGGATGGCGCGGGGAAAGGCCGGCCCGCATCGCCTCACGGTCCGCCCCCGGTGACGAGGCTGAAAACGGCAAGGACCGCCATCGTCAGGCCGCCACCGACCAGCATCACCCAGACATACACGGCGAAGACGCGTGGCGCCCGGCGTCGGGCAAGGATCATGCCACCGATGGCGGCCTGCCCGCTGTCCAGCGCATCCAGCGCGGCGACGATCAGGACCACGGCCATTGTCGCCAGGAAGAGGGCCAGAAACGGCGGCGACAGACCGCCGGATATCCACTGGACCCCAGCTGCGACGCCGATACCGGCCAACGCCGCCCGAAACAGTATTCGCCTGACCCGCCGACTCATCACACATGCCTCACGCAGCCGGAATAACCGGCCCGGCGAACGAAAAAAGCCCCGCCATGACGGCGGGGCCCTGCATTCGGATGTATTCGGGTCAGACGCCCAGCGCGCCCCTCAGGGCCTGCATGTCGGCCACGACCTTCTCGGCGGCGTCCTTCGCCTCGGCCGGGGCCTCGGCCGCCT